>WBZQ01000229.1_pt2 | contig 33750 bp, 47 predicted proteins | sample 5204251 | NCBI WGS metagenome assembly WBZQ01 (sample SAMN12412402, study PRJNA552823) | activated sludge metagenome | isolation source: activated sludge from nitrification reactor of wastewater treatment plant... | place: USA: Virginia | collected 2017-09 | reverse complement strand
GCCAAGGCCAGCCGGTTACGGGCGCTAACAGCACCCAAAGCAACACCAGCGGCATCGCCAGCTTAAGCCAAGGCCAGCCGGTTGCCGGGGCGAACAGCACCCAAAGCAACACCAGCGGCATCGCCAGCTTAAGCCAAGGCCAGCCGGTTACGGGCGCTAACAGCACCCAAAGCAACACCAGCGGCATCGCCAGCTTAAGCCAAGGCCAGCCGGTTGCCGGGGCGAACAGCACCCAAAGCAACACCAGCGGCATCGCCAGCTTAAGCCAAGGCCAGCCGGTTACGGGGGCGAACAGCACCCAGACCAATACCAGCGGCACCGCCAGCTTAAGCCAAGGCCAGCCGGTCGTTGGTGCGAACAGCACCCAGACCAATACCAGCGGCACCGCCAGCTTAAGCCAAGGCCAGCCGGTCGTTGGTGCGAACAGCACCCAGACCAATACTAGCGGTGTTGCCACGTTAACAACCAGCGCATTTATCGCTGGAGCAGGCAGTACACAAAGCAACATTAGCAATACCGCCGAGCTAAGCCAGCTTATTAACATCAGTGCCGCTGGGTGCGTCCAAACCAATATCAGCGGTCAAGGTTTGGTGATTATCCACGGCATCCCGGTTTATATCCCGCGCTGCAAAAAAGTAGAAACCAACACCATCACCCATGCGTGCGCCGGTATAACCACGCGGACAAGCGCCAACATCATCACCAAACGTATAGCGGAGTGCTGTTAACCATGACTGAAATCGTTACCGGCAACGGCTTCGAACTGGCCGTCGAATTGCAAAAGAACCACAAAACCTTTGCCATCCCGGCGCAAACCGTCCTGCAAGCCGCAGTGGTTAGCCGCGATAATAAAACCTTGCTAGCCGGGCCGGTGAACATCAACCTCAGCGCCCCCGGCACGGATACCGCTGCATCGATGATTATCGTGCAGATCCCGGCAGCTTTAACCAGCCAAATTACCCGGTACGGTCCTGCCAAGCTTGAAATCAAGATGACAGCCAACCCCGGCACACCAGAGGAGTTTTCGCATCCCTCCTGGTTTATCGATGTGCTGATTGTTAAAAGCCAAATCCCTGCGGTTCCATCAGGTCTGTAACCTTGCCAATTTTCCCTAAACCTGTCACCGGGGCTTTACCAATAATCGGGCAAACTTACCAAGGCCGTCATGCTTGATTTCACCCCGCTAAACACCTCCGTTATCGATACCTTCGGCGAACCGGTCGCATTCCATACACCGGATGGCGATGTCGAATTGCAAGCCGTCCCCGATCAAGGCAGCAATTTCGAGAATGTTGGCCAAGTAGGATTTAGGGATTGGTACACCACACTCATGGTCAAAACCGCCGATTTACAAAATACTGGCATCGCCGCCCGCCAAACCGTCACCTTTAGGGGCAATACCTACACCCTGTCCGAACCGTCCGAAGAACTGGACGGCATGACAACTTTCGAAATACGGGACTACGCTAGTGCAACTTAACATCTCGCTGGACAGCGCCGAGGTTAACAAAGCCATCAACGCCTTGCCGCGCGACATCTTCCGCGCCCAGCGCTCGGCGGAATTTGAAACCGTGCGTTTTGCCACCCGCGAACTACGCAACCGCGCGGCCTTGCGTACCGGAATCCCCAGCCGTGTATTCCGCCGATTTAAAGGCGGTCGGGTTAAATCCCGCAATAACCAGCAAGCAGGTATTGTTTGGTTCGGCCTTAACCCGGTCAAAGCCGCTTACCTGGGCAAATTACAGCAAACACGTAGCGGTGCGAAGGCTGGGGCGTTTTTCTTCGAGCGCGCGTTCGTCGCCACTATGAAATCAGGCCATAAAAGCTTATGGCGGCGATTAGGCCGCGATCGCTTACCGCTAAAGGAAATGGAGCAGGATTTGGACATCGGCTATGAGATCGCCGATGACGTGGCCGCTTTAGCCGGTATCCAACTCCGCGCCCGTTTTGCCGAAAAAGTCCGGCAACTCAACCCACATTTAGTCTAAATGATCGAGCTAAGTTACCGCATGTGCCAAAAGCTACGGCAAGAGATCCCAGGCTTTGTCACGGTCGATAACCCAGCAATCTTTATCGACGCGCTCATGCAAAACAGCCAAAAAATTACCAAGCTATTGCCCGCGTGTTTTGTGCTATCCGGCGGCGGTACGCCGGTACGCAAGCAGGAAACTAACGAATTTGAAGGGCAGTTGCCGTTTGTTGAGCGCCAGGATTACGAAGTCGTGATCGTCCTGCCGCACCAGCCGGACGAGCAAAACTACATGAAAACCGACTGGAATGCCTCGAAATTCATGCTGGAAGTCGTCTACAGCCTGCACGGCTGGAAACCTGAACTTCAGGCTTATAGCCGCAAGATGTATTACCAAGGCCGCGAAGCCGCCGACTACAACCCAGCGTGGGCGGCTTACCCGCTTTTATTCACCGTACAACGGAGTTTAACCGATGCCGAAAAATGCTGACCCGCAAGCTGCGCAGATCGAGGTCGAACTGCAAAAACACCACACCCATAACGGCGAAGATTTAGCCCCCGGCGACAAGATCAAAGTCGATACGGCAACCGCCGCTTGGTTGGCGGATAACGGCGTTATCAAACCGGCTGAAATACCGTCGCCGCCCGAACAAACATCCCATTCATCCAACAGTTAAGAGGTTAACACTATGTCAGGTTATTTATTGGAAGGCGATCTATACGTCGACAGAATCGAGCAAGGCGTTTTGCAAGGCATGATATTATGGCCGGGTGTGGCTAAATTCGCCATGAAACCGAATTCCGAACTTAAGGAACAAATCTCCAAAGGCCGCAATACCTACGGCCAAATCGTCGCTTCCGTGCCCATCATCAAGCCGATGGATTTCAGCCTGGCGATTAGCGATGTCACCGGCGAAATGCTGGCCGCCGCGTTGCAAGGTTCGATTACGACGCTATCGCAAGCCTCCGGCACCACGACCGACCAGGCCGCCATCGCCAAAAAAGGTGCGATGATCGATTTAGGCAAGCGCAACCTAACCGACACGGTCGTAGTGACCAACGACGCCGGTACAACGACCTATGTCGAGAACACCGATTATAAAGTTAACCATGCGATGGGCTTTGTTGAAATTTTAACCGCCGGTGCGATTACCGACGAGCAAGCATTAAAAATCGATTACGGTTGGAGCGCAGCGTCCGGTAACAAAATCCTCGCCGGTACAGTGCCTTTAGTGCGCGCCAAGCTGGTGCTGGACGGTAAAAACCTTAACACAGGCAAATACGAAGTCGTCACCGTGTGGGAATGCGCCATGACTTCAGACGGCGAAGTCGACTTTATGAGCGACGACTTTATCCAGCCTTCGTTTACCGGACGGATGGTCACACCGACCGGCAAGTCCGCACCGGTCGAAATCGAAGACAACATGACCCACGTCGCGGCTTAATCCATGCAGCAAAGCAAGATTATTACCCTGGATGAAGCCAACGGCGTAACAGTAACAGTTCGGGAGTTCAAGGTGAAGGCGATCAAGGAACTGGTCGCCAACGCCCAGGGCATCGAAAACCTGCCGGTTATGGATTTGTTAACCTCCAAGTTTGCCCAGCTAAGCACCTTCCTCAAGCCTTATGTCGAGACCGACATCCCATTCGATGAACTGACCTTCAGCGAAATCGAAACCATTGTCGACGGGTTGAAGGAGGTCAACCAAAGTTTTTTCAAGATGGGCGACCAGCTCACAGCCTACCTCGGCCAAAGTCTGGTCAAGGTCATCGAACCCGCGCTCAAGAAAATCCTCAGCGAAATGCCGGACGCTTCGGGCGCAATATCGACCTCGCCTGCATCAAGCTTATAGAACGGGGGCATACCGGTGTGTTCGATTACGGCTGGGGCTTTTTCATGACATGCCTGGAATTCCATCAGGATAAAAAATAAATGGCCAGCCGCAATAAAGATTTAAGCGTCAAGCTCATCATCAACGGTGAGGACAAAAGCGGCCGCGCCACGAGCAGCGCCAAAGCCAATCTAGCCACGCTTGAACAGCAAGTCACCAAGCTACAGCAACGTTTCAGTGCATTTCTGGCGCTTAGTATCGGGCAGATCGTCAGCCGCCAGATCGGTGAAGTCGTCCGTACCGCCGACGCTTACAAAACCCTGGAAGCCCGCCTAAAGCTGGTCAGCGACAGTACTGAAGAATACACCAAGGCCGAAAGCGCGCTGTTCGACATGGCGCAACGCACCCGCAGCGGCCTGGAAGCCACTTATAACTTGTACGGCAAGGTCGAGACGGCCGTCAAGCAGTACGGTGGAGCGCAAGAAGACGCACTGGCGATAACCGAAACCCTAAACAAAGCTATTGCTTTAACCAGCCAGGGTGTCGCGCAAGACGCCGCTGCTGTGCAGCAATTTAGCCAAGCGTTGTCAAACGGTGTGCTACGTGGCGACGAATTTAATTCCGTAATGGAAAACTCGCCCGGCTTGGCGCAAGCCTTGGCGGAAGGGCTAGACATCCCCATCACCAAATTACGCGGCATGGCCGAAGCGGGCGAATTGACCGCCGACCGGCTGATTAATGCTTTAGGCAAATCTGCCCCGAAAGTCGCGCAACAATTCAATCAACTGCCGACGACAGTCGGGCAAGCGTTTACCGTCCTTAACAACGAATTCACCAAGTTTATCGGGCAAAGCGATAAGGCCACGGGGGCATCATCCAAGCTGGCGCAAGGTATTACCGTATTTAGTAAGAACCTAGATAAAGCCGCCGATGTCGCCACGCTGGCGTTGGAAATATACGGTGTCAAGCTGGTGGCGGGCATGGCTAAATCCGCGCAAGCCAGCTACCAGGCCGCTGCTGCCGCCCGCGCCAAAGCCGCCGCTGACGAGCTAGCGCGTAAAACCGCGTTATCTTTGCTACCCGGCGAAATTGCCTTGACCAAAGCCAAGCTGGAACAAGCCCGCGTCAATGTCGAGCAAGCCGGTTTGCAAGCAGCCTTAGCGGTAAGCCAAAAAGACCAGGCCGCCGCCACCAAAGCGCAAGCTGCCGCCTTCCGCGACTACAACGCTACCGGCAAGAAACTGGCCGAACAGGAACGGCAACTGGCGTCCGGCATGACTGCGACCGCGGTCGCCGCCAGCAAATCGGAAAAAGCCGTCAACGGCCTAAATAAAGTTCTAAATGTATTTATAGCTTTCGAGATAGCCCGAACCGTTGGCGAATGGTTAATCCAGTTCGAGCGTGTCCGCACCGCCGGCAGTTATGTGGCGGAAGCTTTCCAGATCATGTTAACCGGTGCGCAAGCCTTAACTCAGGGTTTATCGTTTGAACAACGCTTTGAGCAGATCAAACAAATCCATGCTGAATTCGAGCAAGTGCGCGCCGGTTTAACCGAAAAAGCCCTTGCTGATAACGAACGTTTAAAGCAATCCGAAACCGCCAAGGCGCAAGCCGTTGAAGCCGCCGCTGTGCAGCAGCAGGCCAGCTTCGAAAAGATCAAGGCCGCCGCCACCGCCTTGACCGAAAGCATCGATAACGACACCGCCCGCCAAACCGAGTTGATCCGCCAATCGCTGGAAGAACGGCTGGCGCTGATCGAAACGGTTAACAAAACCGAAGCGGAAAAAGACACGCTGAAACTGGAAGCCAAGAACCAGGCAGCGGAAGCGGAACTGCGGTTACTGAATGAAAATTCAGCCCGCAAGCTGCAAGTTATCGACCAGGAATACGCCAAGGAACTGGCCACCTCGACCAATAACAAAGAGCGCACTGTCCAGCTTGAAAATGAAAAGCGTAAAGCCAAGCTGGATGTTTACTTAGGGTTAGCTGACCGCTACCAACTGGAAGTTAACCGGCTCGGGCTGGTTTATGCCAACGAAGTGCAACTGGCGGCGGACGCCAAGCAACGCATCCTGGCCTTGACCCAAAGCCACGAAGAACGCATGTTCAACTTAAGCTTGGCAGGCTTGAGCGAACGGGAAAAAATTACCCGGCAACAGGAAGAATTCGACAAGGCCATGTCCGACTTGCGCCGCGAACGGGCGGCCAAGGACGGCGGCGACCAGCAAGTGATAAATTCCTTGCTGGAAAAAGCTAAAAACCTGCAAGAAGGCATCTACAGTGCCGCCATTACCGGCTCGGCGGACTTGTCAAAAGCCAAGGAGAACGAAACGGCGCTATTTAAAGCACAACTGCAACCATTAAGCGACTATGCCAAAGCACATGAGGATAGTGCTAGCCGCACCAAAAAAGCCCAGGACGGGGTAATCGAGAAATTTGCCGAGGTTAACAAGCTTGCCAACAATACAAAATCCGCACTTGAACAGGAATATGCTTTGCAAATCGGCATTGACGAGCCATCGTTAAACAATGCCAGGGCGACAATCGCCGACCTGCTTAAGCCTGAAATCAAGACGATTATTATTGAGACTATCGAAAAAGGCGCAGGCAGTGCATCAGCCTCGGCCTCCTCCGCCCAGCCCGGTGTAACTGTCCCGAACATAAACGATGCCGCTGCTTCCGCCGCCGCATCTAAACAATACGGCTTGCCCCAATCGTTTTACGATGCGTTAAATCCCGGCGCCGCGACCAACCTTAATATCCCGACGCCTGAATTGCCCGACATCCCGGCGAAAGGCCAGGGCAGGGAAGATACGATCAAGTTTGTCTCGCCCGACGGCACCGAGGAAGTCTCAGGCCGTTTCGGCCAGGATGACGGCCGGAAAATCTTGAAAATTTTGAAAGACTCCGGCGGCGTGTCTTACCAATGGGGTTCTTAGCATGAGCATCACCCTAGGCGCACTGACCTTGCCGGACGATTTAATCTGGATCGACGAATTCACCTGGACGCCGATGGCTAAATCCTCAATATACTCAATAGATGGAAAGCCGATCATCCAAAACGCCCTTAAGCTGGGTGGCCGCCCGATTACCCTTAGCGGCGATGTCAGCGCCGCCTGGATAGCGCGCGGTGTGGTGAAAGACCTCTGGGAGCTACTTTCAAGCGACACCAATCTTTTGTTAACCTTGAACGACGCCCGCACCTTTAACGTAACCTTCGCCCCCGGCGATAACCCCATCAACGCCCAGCCCATTGTCGACTACAGCACTCCGGACGATGCGGATTGGTACAGTTTAAGCATTAAGCTGATACAGGTTTAACCATGATCTTACAAGGCGACATCAAGTTATTAAAATCCGACACCATGTCCGATGTGCCGGAAGGCGGCGGCGCGCTGACCGGGCAAGTGATTGTCGACGGCTTGAGCAACAATATTTTCGACGACATCAGCACCTTAGACCGTGTTTACGGTGCAGTGCATTTGCGAAAAGTCTTTCCAAGCGTCGTCACCGAAAACCAGGATAAGTATTTCGGCTCGCATGTCATCATCACCAAGCTACCCGGTGACGGCAAGATTGGGGTTAACCTGTTCAACACCGGCGACTGGTTCGACCGCCGCCCCGAAGCTGCTTCGCGCATTGAAAACTATCGTGCCCAAGGCCCGATCTATGCTGGTTTTTTGTGGGGGACACAGTACAAAGGCAGCCGTGCGGTAACGATATTCCAAAGCGAAAGCGCGCCTATACCCGGCATCGGTGATGTGCTGATGATCGTCAATGCGGTGGGCTTTCAATATATCCGCATTACCAAAATGGATGCTTTTATTCAATCGTTTACCGATGACCAAGGTGTCTTTAAGCGGCGAATCTTGGAATGCGAAATTTCCGATGTGTTAACCCGCGATTTTACCGGTTCACAAATGAGCAGGCTGGATACCTTGCAACCGGACGCCAAGCTATTTAAAACCGTGGTTGCCAACGCTGCCCGCTACTACAGCGCCCGGCCTTTGGCGTTAGCTGCCGCTGCTGATAATGCCACGGTTAAGGTAGATTCGGTCTTTTCGCAAGTCGTGCCCAGCTCGCAATCCGAACTGGCGTTGGTCGATATTAACGCGGGCAGCACATCATCGCCCTTGCTGGCTCCGGCCACCGGTTCGTATAGCTTTAATACCAGCATCAATTTCGCGGCTGGTACTTCGTTGCATTTAGGCAGCCCGTGTTATCCCGGCACACTCTCAATCGCCATCCCCGGCGGCACGTTGACCGACGACGGAGGCAATATCAAAAGCGGCGCATCTGTGATCGGCACGATCGATTATGCACCCGGCATCATTACCTTTTTGGCCTCGGCGCCGACTATTAGCGGCAGCAAAACCGTAACCTTCAGGCCGGCTGCCGCGCCGATCCGGGTGGCACAAACCCATTCGATAAGTGTCACCCCGGCAAATCGTGGCTTTGTTTGGACGATTAATCTAAACCCGTTGCCGCAACCCGGTGCGCTTAGGGTGGCTTACCGGGCTTTAAACAAATGGTACGAACTGCGCGATAACGGCGCAGGCGGTTTGATAGCCGACGAGCAAGGTATCGGCTCCGGCACGGTGAATTACGTCACCGGCTCGGTTAGTGTGACCACCGCTGCAATGCCCGATGCCGATAGCGACATTATTTTTTCTTGGGGTGTGCGTGCCGATTTTTTTAATCGCGCCAAAGTTAACGTCGGCAAAATCAAAGTCGTGCATCAACTGGCGCAAAAAGGTTTCGCTCCAGACACAGTAACGATAACCTGGAATGACGGCCAGGCGCGCAGCGCAAGCTGCAACGCTGCTGGGGTTGTCAGCGGCCACGCCACCGGCCAATTGAACATTGTGACCGGCTTGCTTGAATTTACTCCGGCAACCATGCCGCTAGGCGGCACAACCTTTACTATCGGTTACAGTTACGGCACGGCAACCAATAAAACCTTAACCAGTTTTAACATCAGCGGTAACAATGTCACCCTCGATCTAGGCGATTCCAACATCGCCCCCGGCACCATCAAAATAAGCTGGGATGCACCGTGGACAGCCAGTCCCTTAGATACCGCACCAGTGACCTCCGGCACGGTCAAGCAAGAAGATACCGACAACGGCAGCGGGGCTTTGACAGGCGGCCGTTCGTCGAGTGTGAATTATGCGGCCGGCACGCTAACGTTTACACCTTTGATAACGACGCAATACAAAAAAGCGGTGATAGCCATCACCGGCGTCGGTTTAGGCGGTTACGGCGGCAACGGCTATGCCGGCAGTTCTAGTTCAGGGCATACATTTAATTTTCCGCCCAGCACCTCGTTATCACTTGATTGGAATTAATCATGGGTTCACCTAGCGCCATCGCCGGTTACGAAAACGCCAACGCCACTACTGCTATCCCCAGCCAGTTTACGGTCACTTACCGGCTGGGTGCGGCAGGCAGCGCCGCTAATGAAACGGTTAACCTTACCCAGCTTAAAATCGACCTGACACCCGGCTATGCTGAAACCATCGTGCCGGGTTCGGTGTTGTTTACCTTGGCCGGCCGGCAATATGTCGACCGCAACGGCCAGCTTTACTACAACATAGACCGTGCGACAGGTGCCGGGACATTAGGCGGCACCATCGATTACGGCACCGGCGAATGTGTGATAACTGCTTGGACACCGGGCGGCGATCCTACCGTTACCCTGCATTCGCTGGTGACTACCATGAATTTTACCCCGGTCGAATTCGTCGTCATGCGCGCCCCGGCCGCACCGATCAAGCCCGGAATTTTTCAGGTGCGTGCCACCAAAGCAGGCGGTGGGCAAATAAGCGCCACTGCCGACGCGCAAGGCCGTATTTTAACTGCCGATATGGATGGCTTTATCGAATACGCGACCGGTGTAATCCGTATCCGCTTCGGCCAGCGCATCGCCGCTGCCGGACATGAAAGCGAGCCGTGGTACGACGCCAACCTAGTAGAAGACGGTTTTATCTTTAAGCCGTCGCTGGTATTGGCGCATACGGTTTTCTACGACACCGTGGCTTATACTTATTTGCCGTTGTCGAAAGAAATTTTAGGGTTGGACCCAGTACGCTTGCCGGTCGACGGCCGGGTGCCGGTTTTCGCGCCCGGCGATGTGGTGGTGGTGTTGAACGACAAAACCACCACCGGCACCTACACCAACGGCCAGCAAACCAACTTAGGCCGGGATAGGCTAGCAAAACTGAGTGTGCGCGACAGCGCCAACCAGCCCTTGGCAGCCAACCGTTATGAAGCCAACCTGGATACCGGCATCATCACTTGGCTGGATTTATCCGGTGTCTCGCAGCCGTTAAAGATCGTCGACCGCATCGAAGATATGGCAGTGGTGACCGATGTGCAGATTAACGGTGTAATAGCGCTATCGCAACCTTTAACCCATGATTATCCGTTAAACGGTACGCTGGTCAGCAACGCCGTGATTTACGGCACACTGTATGCCCGTGCTTCAATACCGTTCGACCAGCAAACCTGGACGAATGTCTGGAGCGATGTTTTGATTGGGCAAAGCACCTCGGCGCAATTCAACCATGTGCAATATCCCATCGAATTAAATAACCGCTCCGCCATTACCGAACGCTGGCTGCTGTTGTTTACTTCGTCATCGACGTTTAACGTTATCGGCGAACATGTCGGGCAAATATTAACCGGGCAAAGTATCGGTGCAGATTGCGCCCCGCTAAACCCTAACACCAACCAGCCGTATTTTACCTTGCCGGCGGCGGGCTTCGGCTCAGGCTGGTCGAGCGGCAACGTGATCCGCTTCAATACCTTCGGCGCTAACGTGCCGGTCTGGATTATCGAAGCCGTCGGCCAAGGCCCGGCCACGTCAACTGATTTTGTCTTTTGCCTGGAAGTGCGCGGCGATATTGATAGGGTGGTGTGATGGCAGGTGATCCCAATTACACCAAGCGGGTTTTGGGTCTGCATTTCGATGGTGTGGATAACTCGACTGTGTTTATCGATAATTCATCACCGCCGAAAACTGTAACCGCAAACGGAAACGCTAAGATTGTCGGCAATAAAGGAGTTTTTGACGGGAACGGCGATTATTTAGAAGCCGCAAACCATGCTGATTTTAATCCTGGTTCTGGATCCTTTACCCTGCGGGGTAAACTAACGTTAAATTCCTCGGCGCTTACAACCACACAGGCGGTAATATTTTGCGGGGATCCTGCTGACGGCACAGGCAGTTTGATGACTTTGTATCTAGGTTATTACGGTACTACCGAAAGCGGGGGACTAGCATCACTCGCTGGAAAACTATCGGTCACTGTATTTGCTGGCGGAGCGGTTGGGTATGCTATTCCAAGCTTAAATACCCTAGCAGGCAATGTTGAATATGACATTGAGGTTTCCCGGTCTGGGAATACTTTGTATTTCTTTATCAACGGTGTCTTGCAAGGCACTGTTGCGGTAAGCGCGGCGCTTAATTTTGTGGCGACAACAGTTTTTAGGGTGGGGCGGTACTTAAATAGCGTCAATCGTTATTTTAACGGATCTCTTGACGAAATATATATGTGGAAAGGTGTTGTGCTCAATACAGCTAATTTCACACCGCCATCCGTTCCATATCTAGATTACCAATCCCAAATCGCTTGGCAAAACAACGAAACCATCGCCGCCGCGCGCTTTGTCGCCCGTGCTTATGATCTAAAAACCGGGGCGCTAGCAGGAGAAAAAATTACCGGCGATCAGAACTTTAACATCGACATCAAGACCGCCGCTAAAGCTTGTGAAGTTGTTATTAAGCCAGATTATCAAATTTGGGAACCTAACACGCTCTATTCGTTGGATTCCTACGTATATCCGACCAATCCTGCCGCCACGCCTTACTATTACAAGCGCATCGCGGCCGGCACCAGCGGCACGACAGAACCAGCTTGGGTCACCACACCCGGCGCGCAAGTTAACGACGGTGCGCAAAACAACGCCTGGGAGTTGATGGAAAGGCTAGCCCAGCCTACCGCGCAAGGCCCGTTAATCCCATCGTAAAAGGGTAGCGGTGGCCTATACACCCTCCGCCGTTTCCATATTCAGCCCCGGCAATTACACGCCGGTTGCTGTTTCGGTTTTCGGGCTTGACGGTAGCATCACCGGCGCGTCCTGTGTACAGGTTAACCATAGCAGCTTAGCCGGCATAAGCCAGCAACCGGCTATAACTGCGGCCGCCAGCGTCCAAACTAACACATCAAGTACCGCCGCACTAAGCCAAAGCCAGCCGGTTAGCGGGGCGAATGCTACCCAAAGCAACGTTAGCGGCGTTGCAAACCTTAGCGAAGCTGTCCCCGTGACCGGCGCTAATGCCGTCCAGACCAATACCAGCAGCGCCGCGCTATTGGCGCAAATTTACCCCATCAGCCCTGCCGGATGTGTGCAGGTTAATGTCAGCAGCTCGATGAAGTTGCTTTATGCCAAGCGCTTTTTTACCGCCGCATTTTGCGCCAGGCAAGAAAACGCCGTGCCGTTACCGGCTAAAACGTGCTTTAAGCATGAGCAAGCCGTGCCGTTAGCCGCCACCGTGGCCGCCGTGCGTGAAAACGCTGTATTTTTCCCGGTTAAAACTTGCTTTAGCCGTGGGCAAACGATCCCGGTTAACGTTAAAACTTGCGTGCCGGTAGACGCCGCGGTGCCTTTGGCTACAAAGCTATGCGCACCGCATAAGCAGCTTGTGCCTATTAGCATTAAACAATGCAGCAAGGTGGAAAACGCCGTGCCGCTAAGTACATTTGTGCAAGCACCGCATTACCAGCTTGAGTTGATCTATACCAAAAGCTGCCACCCGGTTGAAGACATGGCCGAATCGGTGCATGTGTTTTACCGCCGCGCCTGGGATAGCGCTGGACTTGAATACGTGCCTTTGCCCGTTTCGGTTTTCAACCCTGCCGGTGGCTACACTCCAGCTGCCGTCTCCAACTTTAACCAGGCGCCCGCACCGGTCGATTTGTTGGAAGGCATACAACGCGCCGGGGTGCGCCATAGTATCAGCGGCTATTGGCAACACGCCCAGCGGCTTGATGTGCGTAAATGTTCGATAGTACAGCAAGCCAAAAAAGCCTTAAGCGGCACGAGTGTATTAACCGATCCGCCACGCCCGCCGGTCGTCGATCCGCCCGGCCACGTTACCGTTACCATACCCACCCGACAGGTATACACTATGTTACACAGCCTTAGCGTTACTTTGCTTAACGGCACGCCCATCCGCATGAACAACATCAGCCTAAGCTTGGATGCCGATAGTTTTGCCTATCAGTTCTCTGGCCAGTTGCTGGATAAAAGCCAGTTACCGCTACTCTACCAAACCGGCTTAATCCCGGTGCAGATTGTTATCACAGTTAACGGTGTGGTGTTTAAGATGATTGTCGAACGCATCGAACATACCTACGCCTTCAGCAACCGTGCAATCAGGGTGATCGGCCGCAGCCTAAGCGCCTTATTGGGCCAACCCTACGAGCAGCCCGCCAGCGCTACCCAAAGCAGCGAACTGACTGTGCAGCAACTAGCCGAGCTATTGCTGCCCGGCGGCTGGACCTTGGCCTGGCATAGCACTATGCCGATCCCGTGGCTGGTTCCGTCCGGTGTGTACACCTACACCCAGCAAACCCCGATCCAGGCTTTAGCACAATTGGCGCAAGATATCGGCGCAGTGTTGGTGCCTGCGCGCGATAGCCAAACCATCACCATCATGCCGCGTTACCCTAAGTTGCCGTGGAATTTCGGCTTGTTGTCGCCTGATTTGATTGTGCCTGGCGCGGCGATTGTTAACATCACCCACCGCACGACCTACCCCACGCAAGCCAACGGCGTGTATATCCACGGCGGCGAAGTCGGCGGTAAGCTGGGCTGGGTGCGTTTGAACGGCAGCGATGGCGCACGCTTGGCGCCGACAGTAAGCAACGCCTTAATGACCGACGCCACTGCCTTAAGGTTGCGCGGCGAACGTGAACTGGCCGGCCAATACCAGCAACCGCCGGTGCAAGCCATTAGTATGCCGATGGATAACACCACCTACCCGTTGGCGGCTATCGGCCAGCACATCCGCATCAACGCCGACGGCCAGGCTGCCGATGGCATAATTAACAGTGTGCAATTGAATATTAGCCTGAATCCGCCTAATATCGACGTCAGCCAGACCATCCAAATCGGCGAGGAAACTGCCAGCGCCTGGACGGCATTTAGGGAACTGCTGCCCCGCGATCCTTTATTAGTAGCAGAGCTGGTCAGCACCGATGGCACGACCGCGCTGATGCGCTTGCTGGATAACGGTGTGGTGCGCGTGCGCGGCAACGGCACGGTTAACAACAAGTATTATATCCGTGCCGGCAAGATCGACGGCGAAGCACCCGATTTAATGCAAGAGGAGATTGTTTTATGACATCTATTATTAAACACAGGTTTAAGCGGGGCGATATCATTGACTGGAAAGGCTTTAAAATGCTATTACGGTATTCGCATTTCGACTTACACGGATGGTGCCAGGAGGAAAAATATAAATTAGCACTTGTACGTAGCGTCGCTTGCCAGGAATTCGGACATAGCCAGCAAGAATATGAAGCAGGGGGTTATCCTATCGGTTATGTTGCCCCGGATGATGCCGCCATCTATTTAGGTAAAGTCGACGACGCTACGACAAAGCGGATTGAGTTGTACGCTGGGCAATGTTTTGACAACGATAAATACAGGGCGAAATCGAGCTTAACCTTTGATGAGTGGCAGGATTATATACGCCTGATTGATCGGTTTGCTGAGGCAAAAGAAAAAAAGCAATACGATGTCAGCGACAAACTACGAAAAGAATTAAGTCAATGGCAGGATTTAGCCGATGATATAGGTTATATGGAAATGGCAAAGACCGGAAAATATGTTTTTCACCCTGTTTTCCGCACAAAACACTTATGATGTCTGAGCAAACATGTATCGAACACCTACCCACCGCCGCGCTAATCCCTTACGCCCGTAACGCCCGCACCCATAGCGAAGTCCAAGTAAGCCAAATCGCTGCGTCCATAGACGAATTCGGCTTTACCAACCCAGTCTTGATAGACGCCGATAACGGCATCATCGCCGGACATGGGCGGGTTATGGCCGCCGGGCGGCTAGGGTTAACAAACGTGCCTTGCATCCGTTTAAGCCATTTAACCGACGCGCAAAAGCGGGCGTATATTTTGGCCGATAACCAACTGGCGCTTAACGCGGGCTGGGATGAAGAACTGCTAAGGCTGGAGCTGTTAGATTTGCAGGAGTTGGATTTCAATCTCGATCTAATCGGTTTTGATGATGAATACCTCAGTAAATTTATTGGTCAACTTGAAGTCGAAAAGACTCAACCGCCCAAGCAATTTAACTACCAAGAAAAATACGCAGTCTTGATTGAATGTCCCAATGAAGCAGAACAAGAAAAAACCTACAATCGGTTAATGGCGGAAGGTTATAAATGCCGAGTCTTGGTGAATTAATGAAAACTAAAACAATTGAAATTATAAATAACTGCAGTGAGTTTAATTCCTACCGTTCCGCTCGGGTCAAGTCTTTATTTAATTGCGAAAGTGGTGCAGATTTTAAAACAGTCGCCCAAATTCCAGACGACAGTGATTGGAGAATAGGAGTTATTGTTGGGCCTTCTGGCAGTGGCAAAACGTCCATCGGGAAAAAAATCTGGCCTAATGTCGGCATATACAATGGAGATGAGCATTGGGCAAATGACAAACCTATTATTGATTGCATCGCTCCAGATGGCAGCTTTGATGATGTCACTGGAGCATTATCAGCAGTTGGTTTGGGATCGGTGCCTGCTTGGTTGCGGCCTTATCATGTATTGTCCAATGGCGAGCGTTTTCGAGCAGCAATGGCGCGAGTGGTGGCAGAAAAGTATAAAAAAGTGATTATTGATGAATTTACCAGTGTGGTTGACCGTCAAATCGCCAAAGTCGGTGCAGCTGCATTCAGCAAAAGTTGGAAGCGCACCGATGGACAATGTATATTATTGTCGTGCCATTACGATATTTTAGACTGGGTCGAGCCAGATTGGGTTTATGACACTTCTACAGGCGAATTGCAACGGGGGTTGCTTTGGCGACGGCCTAAATTCCAACTGGACGTCTATCAAACAAACTCCCGTTATTGGCGACTTTTTGAGCCACATCATTATTTAAAAATTCCGTTGATGGTGGCTGCAAAATATTATGTCGGTTTTGTTGAAGGTCAACCAGTTTGTCATATTGCTACGTCACCAAGATTAGAAGTCAACGCCATGAGGGCTTGTCGAATGGTTGTTATGCCAGAATGGCAAGGTGCCGGTGTGGGCATGAAATTTTTAAACGAAGTTTGTGCCATGCAATTTACTGAAGTAAATCCCCATTACAAACGTGTTAAAGCAGTGTATTTCCACACGTCCCACCCTGGTTTATGTGCCGCCTTGCGGCGGGATAAAAATTGGGTTCAATGCAGTCAATTAATGGGTGGCGGTCATAAGGGAAGGTCTGCAGCAACAATTACGAATTCTTCGAAATCCTTGCACACAAAGCCAAGAACGGGCTATGGCGGCCATTTTCGTGCTGTACAAGGATTCAAGTTTTTACAACCAACCGATGCAGCAGCTTAATATTTTATTGGCTGGACAAAAGTGGTTTGGTGCAGAAGTTTTTGCTGCATTAGCGGCTATCCCTTCTGTCAAAATCACTTACGTTGTGGCACCTTCCGACCCGGAAAAACCAGATCGCTTATGGGTAATCGGCAGTGCAAATGAAGCGGCCATGATCCCATCTGGCATCTTGAAAATAGAAACCATGCCGAGCAGCATTGATTTAATTGTAACTGCCCATTCCCATGATTTCATTGGCGAACAAACTCGCTTAAAAGCTAGATTAGGTGCAATAGGCTATCACCCATCGTTATTACCACTGCACCGTGGTCGTGATGCAGTGTCTTGGGCAATTAAAATGGGAGACAAGGTTACAGGTGGGTCAGTTTATCAATTATCCAACAAAACCGATGGTGGACGGGTATTATTGCAGCAACACGTGTTTATCCGGCCAGATGATACTGCTGAAACACTTTGGCGACGCGATTTAGCTCCATTAGGCATAAAATTATTAACTGAAACTGTAAAACGCTACGCTGCTGGAGAAATCATCGTCGGAAAAGAACAAGACGAAACCTTAGCCACATGGGAGCCATCTTGTTCTGCACCACCGCTATACAAACCTGATTTGATTATGCTGCCAGCTTTTTAATTCGTAAGGCGGATTCGCTTTAGCAATCTGCCAAGACCGCAGGAACCAACAGTTTTTTAGCTAAGTTTTTTTCAGCAAAATCGCACCAGTCGACGAAATTCATCCCAATAAATTTATTTTTGAAGCGATCGATAACGTCTTTCGGCGCGCGGTCAAGGCAAACGCAATCGCTAACATGGTCTGATGCAGTGGATTTACAAAAAGGCAACCCGGAGATTAACGCCTGAAATTTATAGCCTTCAAATATTACCGGTTTACTCCATTGCGCCATTTTTCGCTCCCAATTTAAACCAAATCATCCAAATCCACATCCAGCGCCGCCGCCAGTTTTTTGAAGGTATCGACACTGCCGCCGCCGGTAGCTTCGATCTGGGCGATGGCGCTTTGGCTGATGCCAGCTGCCGCCGCCAGCGCGGTTTGGGTTAACTTGCGGTATTCGCGCCAGACTTTGACATTGCTTTCATCACTTAATAGCCGCGCCACGATGTCGCTGGGGATGAGTTCATCCGGGTTTTTTTCAAATTCAGCTATAGCGGCTAAATCTTCCGCCATTTCCAGCCGGTCGAGCAAGGCTTCATAATCATCGACCGGAATGACTGCAAAGGCTTTCTTGCCTTGGTTTTCGATATATTGAACACTCATTTGTAAACGCCTCCGCGTGCGCCGATTTTAACGACCACAATAGTTAATTTGCCCTCATTGATGTTGTACACCGCCCGCCATTGGCCGACCCTAAGCCGGTAATAGGGCATGCCTTCTAACGGCTTTATGTCCAGGTTGATAGAGTTTCCTGTAGCCAATTGGTTAAAAGCAGCCTCGATTTTAATGGCGATAGCGCTCGGCATCTTTGCCAAGGTTTTTATCGCCTGTTTTTGGTAAATAACTGTATACATGCCTTAATTATAAGCAAAGCTAATAAAAAATCAAATTTTTATTATTAGATTTGTGATATGTGTTAAAAAATTTCGCCAACCTTCCCTAAAGTTGACACTTAACCAACCGTTAGTATCAGCCCGTGTTTTACCGTGATGTCACCTTATGCCCGACACTTTCGGAGGATTATTAGCTGAGCAGGCGAATGTCGTCAGCATCCGTGCCGCCTGCGGTTTGGTGGGTGCGGCAGTGCTGAATATGGCCTTGCCGCCGCGCAGCGATAAGGGCGCGTTCGATTTCAACTTGTTTTTGCACCGGCTGATTGCCGGGGCTTTCCTCCCGGTGTTTGTCGGCCCCTGGGCGCTGGCGGTGTTAAAAACCCAGGCGCCTAATCTTTTACTGCACGAATACCCCGAATTAATCTTTTTTTTGCTAGGCAGTGTTAGCTACTTCCTATTCCGGTGGCTTGCCATTTGGCTCAATACCAAGAAGGACGACAACCTGATCGAGCGGCAATTGCGCCGCCGCTGGGAAGACACCCACGGCGGTGCGCCGCCGGAAACCGATTACACCGGCCCCGAGCGCAGGCATGGCGGCCGGTAATTTATCCTTAAAACTAATAGAACGAGGTGAGCACATGGCGGATTCAATAGCGATCGCAAACAACAGTATCGATGATGGCGATTTGATCGTTGAGACTTGGGACGAAAACGCCGAGGTGCCCTTTGTGACCACCCATATCCCACCCGGCGAAGTGATGGATTTCAGCGTTGAACCTACCCGGTATTATGTCGTGCGCGGGGCGGATTAAGCCATGCCGCGCAACTTCCTGCAAGAATTCCAAGCCGCTAACGGCTTGGTGGCGGACGGCGTTTTCGGCCGGAAAACCGCCAACAAGATGATGGAAGTGCTGGGCATTAAAACTAAGGAAAACTTTGCTGTTTGGTGGCCGCAAGTGGAGCATGAATCCGCGCATTGCACCGCTGGGCGGGAAAACCTGAATTACAGCGCCGACGGCTTGGTAAAGACCTGGCCTAGCCGGTTTAGGCACCGCAAAGCCGGCGAACGTACGGACATCAACCAAGGCAGCGACGGCAAGGCGATCGCGGAATTTTACCACCGGGATCCACGAAAGATAGCTAACCGGGTTTATGCTAACCGCATGGGCAATGGTAACGAAGCCAGCGGCGACGGCTGGAAAAACCGTGGTGTCGGCGCGCTGCAGTTGACCGGTAAGGATAACATCCAGGCGTATTTTAAATGGGCAGGGTTGCCGCCGCATACCGATCCGGAGGAACTGCTAAAGCCTGAACATTATTTCCGCACCGCTGTGTGGTTTTTCGATGTGAACAATGTTTGGAAGAACTGTTATAGCACCAGTAAGGAATGCGTGATCGCCACCAGCAAACATGTAAACCTAGGCAACCCGGACGCCAAAGGCAACCCCATCGGTTTGCACGAAAGGCTGGCGCTAACCGCTAAAACAGCAAAAATTATGGGCATCGCATGAACAAAAATCAGCGCAACGTCCAATATTTAACCATCGGCGGTGTGTTAACGGTGATTCTGGTTATAGTGGGCTTGATCGCGTTAGGCAAAGGTGACCCCGAAACGTATGTAAAGATCACTAAGCTAGTGATGGCCGGTATTTTGGCGGTGTTTAATGCCTCGATTGCGTTAAACGGTGAGGATAACCCCGAACCGGCTGCCGAGCCAAGCCCGCCGGCGGAAGGGGGCAGCGTTGAATAAATGCGCCATCGCTAACGGATTGACCGCCGTGATTATGGTTTTGTTAACCAGCGCGATCGGCGATGACGGCAAATCGACCATCGCCGGTCTGCAAGTAGAAAACGCGGCCAAGCAGGCGACGATTGATAAGATGTTGGATAGCGCCATGCAAGCCGCCGCCGACGCCCGTAAGGATGCTGCTGCCGAATACCTTGACGCCCGCAAACAAGCGCAAGCGTTAGCCTTGGCCGCTGAAGCCAAGGCAGAAAAAAAGGCAGCTGAGTTGGAAGCCGAAAAAAAAAGGTTAGCCGCCCAAGGCTGCGCCAGATAAACTCCTTAAGTAGTAGTAAACCTCGTACGGTCCGGCGGTTGCATACCCATCCGCCAGGGCCGCTTTCTTTGTATACCATAACCGGCAGCCACAACCCGCATAAGCAGCGCCGCGCCCGCATGTTAACAAAACCGCCGTACCCGCTAGGCAGCTATAAAAGCATCGAGTGGGATATTTTTATCCGCCACGGCCATGTGCATAACCGATGCTGCGCGGCGGTTATTAGGCAGGGGGAAATTATCAGGTTTTGCCAAAATTGATTATCCACACAGCCTGTGGATTCACAGCGTTTTACATCCGTGGAACGCTTGCCAGCGTTGGTTCAGCGTCGGATTGACTGAAAATTGTACAGCGTGGAACACACCCTGCTAAGCCTTTGCCGGGCTGTGATTTTTAAAAATCAAGCCAATTTTTACTAGAGATTTCGTCAGCCGCGCGCGGCTTTATCGGTAAGTTATTTTTATTAAATAAGATTCAACGGCCTGCAAAGCCGTAGACACCGGTTCGATTCCGGTCTCAGCCTCCATTTTATTAAGTAATATCAATTACTTAATACGTCTCTGTAAACATTTATTAAAATTAATTCTGGTAAAAACCCCTAAAAATAGGGTAAAAATTGCCGTTAAATTTTAATTAACGTGGTTAAAACCACGTGTAAACGGCTTAGGTAAGCCGTTTACTTTTTTCGCGATAACGGCTAACAGGGGGCTGGTTTTGGCGACGATTAGACAACGGGCGTCCGGCTCGTGGGAAGTTATTATCCGGCGTAAAGGTTTGCTCAGCAAGGCGCATAGCGCGACCGCGCAAACCAAGGCCGAAGCCGAGGCTTACGCTAAGGCTATCGAAGCGATGTTGGATAAGGGCGTTATCCCACCGGAATTAATCGAGATCGGCTTGACCGAATCGGCTTACGCCGATTACTGGTTAAGGCAGTATCTGGTAAAAGTGCATATTTCCAGCGCCGACAATCTCATTTTAAACGGTTTATTGGCCAAGTCCGCCGGATGGCGGGGCGATAGGCTTAACATGCAATGGGCGCAAGCCTGGCTGGATGAAATGAAGCAGCAAGACCGGCTCTCGCCCAGCACGATACGGCATAAGGTAGGCGCTTACGCCCGGTTTTTGGATTGGTGCCGGCGCAACGGCTGGATTGTTGTTAACCCGCTTCGGCATTTGCCTAAAAATTATGCGCAATATACCCCGGCGGACGGCGTTAAACGGGCGGATGTGGAACGCGACCGGCGCTTGCAGCCGGGCGAATACGAACGGATCGTTACTTTGTTAACCCATGACAGCCGGGTGCGCGACCGCGCGGCCTGGTTGTTGTTGTTTACTTTGGCGGTGGAAACGGCCATGCGCTTGCGTGAGATCTACACATTGGATGCAAGCCAGATCGATTTGCCCGGCCGGACGATTTTTTTAGACAAAACCAAAAACGGCGATAAGCGGCAGGTGCCGTTAAATTCCATCGCCTTGGCGGCCCTGTCGGCATGGCCGGTTAAGGAAGGGTTGATCTTTCCGTTTTGGGACGGCCGTCCGAACCGCCTGGCGCGGGTAACGGTATTGTTAAGCCACAAGTGGGCACGGATTGCTAAGTGGGCGGGCTGTGAAGATTTGCATTTTCACGACTTGCGGCATAGCGCGGTTTGTAATTTTTACGAAAAAACGACAATGTCGGACATTGAAATCGCCAAGATTACCGGCCATAAAAGCCTGAAAATGCTCATGCGCTACGCCAATTTAAGGGCAAGTACCCTCGCGGGGAAGATGTGGTGATTACCGGTTAACCGGCGGGCAGCCTGGTCCTTGTTGTCCGGCGATAGCCATAATGGCGCAGTTTCTTGCCCTGTCATTTTCGGTGTTTTGCCGGTCTAATTCTGCCTGCCGTTGTTGGTATCTTTCCCGGTCGTACTGTTGCTGTTGCCAACTTTGGTCAAGCCGGGAATTGATGACTTGGCGCTCTCGTTCTAGCTCCCGCACATACGCGCGGCGGGCGCGTTCATCCCGTGCAGCTTGCTCGGCCTGGGCTTTGTCGGCCTCGGCTTTTTTGAGGTCGGCCCAGTATTTATCCCGTTCTTTTTCTTGCGCCTGCATTTTAGCCTGGCGTTCGGGAGATTCGACTTTTAAATCGAGCGGCGCCGCTTCGGGGTTGGTCGGGCAGGGTGCGCTTTGGTATTTGGTCACACCGTCGATGGTGCATTTGTACGCCCCAGCGTGCGCTAAGACTGGCAATAAAGCTAAGGTTAACAAAAGCTTATTCATTGATTTATCTCCTGTTCCGGTATGTTTCAAACTAAATATTAGCTAGGATTTGTCAAACGTCAAGGATGATTCTGCAGAGGGTATCGCAGAATTGCTTGTTAACCTGGCTTACCGCCGTATTTCTCATTCATCGCGGCAATGTCGATTTTTGAAGGCCGCCCGCGTTTTACCGGTAAATCGCCCGCTTTTTTGGCGATTTCGATAACGCGGTGTTCGCCCTGGCGTTTGCGCTGCTCGGCTTCGGCCCTTAGCCGGTAGTGTTCAAGCAGCTGGCTTTTGATAAAGCGCCATTCGCCCCATTGGAATATGCCGGGGATATCGCCGGCGGCCGCCAATGATTTGATGTACGGCTCGCTAAATTTAAGTAGCTCGGCCGCTTGCGCGGCGGTAAGGATTTCGTCGGTCATGGTTTTTACCGGTTTTGGCTATAAAAATATCGGTTTGTTGGTACTGCGCCCAAATTGACGGCGGCTTGTAACCGGCGCGTAAAAACGCCGGAATCTCCAGCCAGTCATCTTTTTTTGCTATGGTTAATTTCATGCCAATTCCTCCTGCGCCTGCTGCCAGGCTTTGTTAACCTTTGCCATTGTTTGGGTGTCCCCACCGTTATCCGGGTGGTGTTTAACCGCTAATTTCCGGTAAGCAGCTTTAGCTTCGGCTAAGGTGCAAGTGTGGTTTACTCCTAAGATATTCCACCAAGTTTCGTCATCGGTGATATGGGGCAGGGCAGTAAAACCGGTAAAGGCACGGTTTAGCAGGGTAGCGCCGCCCCAGCGTTCTATGCCACGCATAGCTTCAAGCGTGGCGGCGATAGCGGCTAAGTTGCCCGCGACCGTCTTGTATTGATCGATGGCGATGCAAACATCTTGCCCATCGCGCACAAAGTAAACGGCTGCGCCGGGATCGTCCGGATCGCGATGTCCGCTTATTGGGAAACCGGTAAATTTTTTGGTTTTCAGGTTGGTCGATAAAACAGCACGGCTAGCATCGCCACCCATGCGCGCTATTTCTTCTATTACCCTAGCAACAGCGTCATTGACTGTTAATTTTTTGTTGACCAGATATCTTCCGCCAGTTTCCCGTTTGCAAAATTTCGGGTAAATGCGGTCGGTTGCCGCGGTGCGCGGCCAGCCGTGCGGCCAATGCAGGGGATAGGCTTGGGTCATGGTTCTGTTAATCCCCCAAAACCTTGAAGCCGCTCATGGATGAACGGCGACCCGCCGCCGCAGTTGCGTACCTAAAAGCGAGCAATCGCAATACCGCGCGAAGCTTTTGGGGGGAAAGCACGAGGACGAGCGCATGTTAGATAACTCGCCCAGCGGTTTTTTATCAATACAATCAGGCATAGCAATATCCGTCAGAAGGTTGAATGAGGGTGGCAAGCTTTGCAGAAAACCACGTTTGTTTTTTGTTTACGGTCAACGAGAGAAAGTTGCTCGCCGACTTGATTGCGGTCACGCGGCCTTTGTAATCGCCTTCGTAAACGCCTTTCGGCTGCACAAGACTAATCAAGTCGCCAGTCTTGAAGCCAAGCACGGTTTTGACCGACTTGGCTTTGGCGCACGGAAAACCGAACTTGTCCGTACGTACTGTCTGCCGGTTGCCTTGCCCCATCGCTTTGACAAGCAATGGCTTATGGGCAGGGTTGAGCGTGACCGTTGCGCCGGATTCGCCGACACAAGCCGCGTCAATCCAGTGCGCCTTTGGGTAACCCAGTCGCGTCCGGTTGAACTTGGTCTGTGCGCCGGTGCCGGTTTCGACTGGCAAGCCGGTTTGCAGCAAACTGATGAACAATTTGTTGCGGGTGGCGTTGACGGCGGCGGCATCGGACAGCGGCTTTTTAAGCTGCGCCAAGACCCGCTTAAGCACGTCAGGCTTGTTTTTCAGGAACACGGCAATATCTTTCGTACCTTTGCGGGTGTTGCAGGGTTCGCAAGCCAACGTCAAATTGCTGATATTGTTCGTGCCGCCATTGGCACGGGCTTTGATATGCTCGATTTGCAGAGGCACATGCTCAACGCCGCAGTAGGCGCACTTCCTACCCCATTTTTCGAGCAAGTATTCCCTCGCGCTAAACCCAGCCAGAGTGCCTTGCTGATACTCTACGCCAGCAATATCGGGGTTGTTCATTTGTTGCATGTCGAACTTCACGCGCTCGACGGCAATTTCAGCGATACCCGCCCAACGGCGGAAACGGTTGACCCATGTCAGCGTCGTGTCTACCCGATGCTGCAAGCTTGGCGGCAACCAACCCTCGGCGCGGACGCGGTTATTGAACCGTGCGGCACGGTAGCGGGTCTTGCGACCACGGCGACCACGGCGCAAAGAACGGCGCGTGTCCAAAGCGGCTTTGATAGCTTTCCCGCGATGGGTCAATTCTGCGGCGAACACGACGCGGTTATCCGGATCCACGAGCGCCAAACCCGTTGTAACACTACCTGGGTCTATCTTGACGCTCAAAGGCTTAACAACAGCGTTGGGCATGGCGACTTTCAAAATAACGGTAAATGGGGCAGTACGCCAAACAGCGGCTTTCCCGTCCCTGAGCAATGCCCTCGCACGGGCTGGGCTGCACGGCGTGAGCGGTTTCTTGGTCTGGTCTATGACAAAGACCGAATTAATAGTCATAAAAACTTCTCCTGGGGTTGCCCCCGTAAAATTTACCTCGCCCAGAATTTGAAGGTCGTTCAGGATTTTCGATTCGCTGATTCCAGATACAGCAGCATTCTAAATCCCACAGAGCTTGGAGCTGGTGAAGCACCCCAAGGTGTGTCGCTTTCGCTTCACTTCAAATCGTCTGCCGGGATAAGCCCCGGCGGGCTGGTTGAGCTTTTATCAAAAACAGCATTGATAAAAAATGATTAACAAGTCAGCACAAGGAAGTGCGAACGCAGTTAATCAAGCTGGGCGCTCAACTGATCGTGCTGATGTAACGGTTGCCTATTTTTACAGTGGTTTGCGGCATGATTGTCTCCGGTCGGTTTTGTTAACCTTGGCCGCTAAGCGCGGCTTGCGCCTGCAGGTGCAGGGCGATGAAATCGGGGTTAAAGTTTAAATACCGCCGCCCGTTAACAACCCCGGCGGCGATGGCTAAATACGACCCCGGCCGGGCAAAAATGCGGTTAGGGTTAACAAACGCCTGCGCGGGCGGATTGCGTAAGGTTTGGCGGCGGTCGACGATCATGCTAGTAACCTATCAGCCTAGCTAAATCGGCGATATCGTCAATCAGCAAGTTAGGGAAAACATAAGCGCAGGCAGTGGCGGCGGCCAAAACGCCTAATGCGGGTATTTGCATTCTTAAAAAATCTTCGGCGATTTGCAGGTCTAAGTTCATGGGTTTCTCCTGTTTGCATGTTTTGGGCTTTGTTGAGTATAAATATAAACATTAAGTTTGTTTTTGTCAAACACAATGTTTACATTCTGTTTAGATATGTGATAAAATCCGCAAAAACCGGCTTGGGACTGATAAGTCCGCCCGGTTTTCAGGCAATGAAGGAGTGAAGCAAGAAGATCAAAAGCGGAATCTGCTTGGAGTGCCGGGGTATATGCGAATAAAAAGGTCAGGCGCTGCCACATGGACAAGGCGCACCATTTGACCGACCACGATCCCAGATGGGATGAATGTGGTTTACTGCTCCGGCAGCAGAATACCAATAACCATAGAGGATAGTGATAGGCGATTTATGGTTATGACGGCGGTAAAACCAAAAATTGAAAAACCGTTTTACCGCAAAAACGAAAAATATTAATGCCTAACGTAAAAGTAAGTGGCGGTTTGCCCATAAAAAACGATTAAAGGATGTGACGATGGATAATGAGATTAAAGAAACCACAAACGCTATGCGGCAAAACGTCCCTTTGACTAGCATGTTAGGTTTTATATGCACTACTTGCATTTGGAGTTACCAAATCATGCCAACGTTTATGGCAAGGTGGGCAAAGGTAGGATTGAGGCCAGCCATTTGCCTCGCTGCCAAACAAATGCCACGGCGCCCAATGATGATTTTCAGCACCTTCCGCACCGCAAACTTCACAGATAAAGGGAAGTTGAAGCGGGTAAAGCTGCTTTATTTCAATATTGGCTTTTTCCACTGCCTTCCGCTTAGCAAATCCCGGTATTCGCTTTTTGCAATTGGCACAATAAAACGGATATTTCGGATTCCCGCCCGCGTCAACATAGAAGCCAACCCGCCACATTTTTTGGCCGCAATGCTTACATGGAAAAACAGGGTAGTTAATTTCATTTTTCCAAGAGGAATTAGTCATGAAACCTTGTCCTTTTTGCTCTAGCACTGATGTTGGTTATTCATATCGGAAACACCCCGATGGACGAGAACTTTCATTTATTTCATGTGGATTTTGTGGGGCTTCTGGGCCGGTAAGGACATACCTTTCGGTTGAAGATGATGATGAATCGGAAGCGGCATGGGATATGAGACCTAACGTAGAGCTAAGGGGCGGTTTGCCCGTGGATGAGGATAAAAGGGGTTGAATATGTCCGATGAACCAAAAGGCTTAAAAATCGCTGACGGGCAAAGCGTCCCTTTGAGCGCCGGGTTAGGGTTTAATGAATATGACATTTTGACCGAGCTTGAAAAAAGTACAAGACATCTCATGGCCGGCGATTTTGGCTTCAAGCTGGGTGAGCCGGTGTTCTAGTTTCATTTTGACCGATTATTTCCCCTCCTTAAAATGACTTAAGATGTTCGCATTGTTTTCGGCGTTAGTGCGCGCCGTGTCCAACAGCGCTTGTATTTGTTGCGGGGTTAGCATTGAAAGGTGTTTCAGTAATTCAGATGCCTTATCGTCATGACTGTTTACCGAGTAGCTTTTTTTAGTTTCATTAACTTGTAAAGTTGATTCGGATAGCTTGCCTTCGGCAAACCATTCGACAGATAAGCCTAAATCAATGGCTATCGGATATATAAAATCTAGAGGCAACCCTCTTTTTTTCCAGTTGTTCCAGGTTTGGCTGATTATTTCGTGTTTATTACGATAATTAGATTCTTCAATTCCTCTTGCTTTCAAGGTTTCAAGTAATCTCGCCATCACGGCGTGTTGGTCAATTTTTAATAACGGCATAAACAATAAGTTTACTAACTAAATAGGTCATGTAAACAAACATGATGTTATTTTTTCTTGACATAAATAAAACATCATGTTTAAGATATGGCGCATGGCAAAACAAAAAAAAGAAGTTGATACAAATTTAGAACCGGCATTTACTCATTTCGGTTCACCTAAAGCTTTGGCCGAAGCCCTGGGGTTAAGCTATATGGCCGTCCTGCAATGGAAAAAACGTGGCATACCGCCTGAGCGCGCTCGCCAAATTTCAGAAATCACTGGCGGAAAAATCAAACCCGGCGATTTAAAACCTAAACTTTTTGGACGCATCGCCGGTAAGCCGGTTGTAGTTGTTGAGGGACAAGAGCATGCAGCCTAACCTAGCTTTTAACCCATTAACCCCGCCCCGCCTCACCTTTCCCCAGCACCTGCTAGTAATGGTGTTTGACGCTAACAAGCGGCGGCGGGGTTATCTTTATCCGACTGTGGAGACCGCTATGCTTTGTCGTGCGTTATGTGGTTTGATTATGTTCTTTTGTACTTATCTCCTGCCGTTTGCGATGCTTAATGCGTTGTGGCTGACTTCAATCCCTTGGGATTCGGCGCGGCCTGAGCTTTTGGCGTTTAATTCTCTGGCGCTGGGTTATACCGCCGGCCGGATTTACCAGGCGCTTGGGATATGAGCTTTTTGGGTTTTGCCTTGCCGCCCCTGCTTAAGGATTTAGTTCCCGCTGTAGATACCCTGTTTCGGCGTTTTGGGCGGGGCGGCGCCTTTTTTAATTGCGGGGTGGAGCAGTTGGTAGCTCGCTTGGCTCATAACCAAGAGGCCGCAGGTTCGAGTCCTGTCCCCGCTACCATTGCGGCCGCTCGTGTGTGTTGTCCTTTTGTTGCCCGGCTTAAAGCGGGATTTTTTATGGACGCACGATAATGGTCGCGCCGGTAAAGCAGAAAAAAGATAAGGTCTCACTGGTAAGGGGGACTTTTTACTTAACGCAAGAGCAAAATCTTCGCGTAATTGCGGAATGCAGGCGCGCCGGGTCAGGCAGCAAGGCCGACGTGATCAGGCGGTTGATTCAAAAGCATTTACCTCCGTCTACTGTTGTTAAGGTAACTGTAAACGAGTCTGATTAAAAAATGAACCGGTAACATTAATGCGGTTTATGTAAATAACATTAATTAACCTTAAATAACCAGCACAACAATTACAAAGGAGCGGTTATGGCGCAGGTATTTTACGAATTGGAGTTTGTTAACGAGGCGCTCCGAGAAGATTTTTTGGAGGAAGCCGAGCGGTCTGGAGTTTCCCCAGATCAGTATGCCAAGCGCCTAATGTTAGAGGGTTTGGCCGAGATTGAATCAGAAGGAGTTGACCATGACGCGCGTTGAAAAGTACAAGCGCCGGGGTTATTTAACGCGATATCAAGTGCTAGACCGTTGTTTGGGTAGCCGCAATAGAAGGAAGCCGTCAGGGTTATCGGCGCGTTTGCGCCAGCCGGATATTGTTATTGATTCTATTGGTTTGTTTTCGCCAGACACGGTTGAGACTATTTTGCTTGAATTTAGCGAAGCCAAGCGCTTTAACAGCTTAGCCCGGCAGTTTATTACCGGTCAATTTAGCCGAAGGTCTTAGGCCGCGTGAACATACCGACCGGCGACTACCTTATCGAGATACTAGACCGGCACGGAGAGCGCATACCTAGCGCGTTAAGGGTATGTGCCACGTTGGAGATGGCGCTTAATACGGCCGATGAGATTGCATCAATGCACGGCGCCAATCGTTGGCGCGTGCTTAGGTGCGTGCATAACAACACGGATAAAAACAAATGTGAAGTGGGTGGAGACTAGAGTTTGTATGTGGTTTAAAACCCATCGATTTGCGTATACCCGCGCCCGTTTATTGTGCTAGTGCCGTGGGTAAACCGGCGCCTAAGCCTTATGTAAAACAAATAAATACCTTCGCCGAAAGGTACTTACCACAACCGCCCACCAAGCGGGTAAAAAAGTCGCGTTTATTAGGTAGGTAGTAAGTTTTGTGTACCCTAAACAACACTGATGTTTCTTATTAGCGAATGTTTGCCAATGAAGATAATGTGCGAGCGCAAATGGAAAACTGGGGTCTTATTATTAACCCCGAGCCGCTTGTTGTTGGGCGGCTTACCCGAACGTTAGTCCAGTATAAGAAAGGCGAGCGCGGATGGTACTCGCTCTATGATTTCGTTATCACCGACAAGAACGACGGCCGCAGCATCCACTTACTTACCGGCGCTTTCGGCTATTTCGACGGCCCCGAATCAATCCAGACTAATGTCGCGCTTAGAAAGGACGATCTCCCCAAATTCTCCAAAGAAGAACAAGCTGAAAACCGGAAACGGCAGGCAGAAGCCATTAAACGCGCCGAAGCCGAACAGGCCGCGCGCCATACAACCGCCGCCCTGCAAGCACAGCGTGTCTGGCGCCGCTGTCGTAGGCATGGCAGCGTCGAATACCTTGAAAAAAAGCTAATCCGGGGTTTTGACGTGCGCTTTACCGACACTAACGCCATCGTCATACCCGTTACCGATACATCCAATTACATCTGGGGCTTGCAATTCATCCTGGACAAGACCCGGCACAAAGAAAAAATAGCCAAGCGCGACGGCAAAAACAAAGAATTCTGGCCGGTCGGCATGACCAAAAAAGGCCATTTTTTCCATATCGGCCCCATGATTACCGGCCTTGCCCTAGTTTGCGAGGGCTACGCCACCGGCGCCACGCTGTTTGAAGCCACCGGCCTGCCCGTTATTGTCGCCTTCGACGCCACCAACCTAGCCCCGGTCGTCGCCGCCCTATCCGCCTATTACCCTGCCGCGCGCTTCATTATTTGCGCCGATGACGACGATCTCCACACCTGCCTAAACTGCAAAGAAAAAATCATGCTCAGCCGGGTAGATGATACCTGCCCCCATTGCGCCCATCCGCACCGGCAGACTAACGCCGGGGTTGCGCTTGCGATGAAAGCCTGCATCGACCACCGCATGATCTGGATGCGCCCCAAGTTTGCCGACCAAGACGGCCGCTGGCAGCGTTATTTAAAAAACAAAGGTAAATTGACCGACTTTAACGATCTCCATTTAACCGAATCACTCTCGGTAGTGCGTAAGCAAGTCGAGGGTGCAATACGCCATCAACGCTGGTCGGCCGGTGAGGTCGCGCGGGTGGCGCAAATTGGGGGCGCGGGGGAAGGCGAAGATTTAAAAATAGCCACCACTGCCGAGGCGGTTAACCGCATCTGGCTGATTTACGGCACATCCCTGGTGTTTGATGAACGCCACAAAATGATCTACACCTTGCGGGCATTTTTCGACGGCTGCACAAGCCGCGACACCACCAAACAATGGCGCGAGTCCAAATTCCGCAAACAAGTTCTTTTAGAAAACATCGGTTTCGATCCCGCGGGCACCGATCCCGGCGTCATTTGCAACCTATTCGACCACTGGCCCATGCAGCCGGTAAAAGGCAGTTGTGACCGCATCCTAGGGCTTATCATGTACCTATGCAGCGGCGAAAAAAACGCCGTCGAGATCGCCGCTTGGTTCCTAAAATGGCTGGCTTACCCCTTACAGCACCCCGGCGCTAAAATGCAGACCGCCTGCGTCATTTACGGGCCGCAAGGCACGGGGAAAAACCTTCTGGGTAGGGTGCTACTCGGCATATACGGCAAATACGGCGCCTTAATCAACCAGCGCGCCCTTGAGACGCAATTTAACGACTTCCTCAGCAAGAAATTATTCATCGTCGCCAACGAAATCGCCTCGATTTCCGAGACCCGCGAGATGAAAAACGTCCTTAAAACCTTCATCACCGATGAACAAATCTGGATAAACCCAAAAGGCATCTGCGCCTATTTCGAAAAAAACCATTGCAATATCATGTTTTACAGCAACGAGCGCATGCCCGTGGTGCTCGAACATGACGACCGCCGCCACCTGGTCATGTGGACGCCGCCGCCCAAACCCGACGACTACTACCTGCCCATCGTCCACGAGATAGAAAACGGCGGCATTGAAGCCTTTTACGAGTATTTGTTAACCCTGCCCCTGGGCGATTTCAACGAACACACCAAGCCGGAAATGACGGTGGCCAAGCAAGAGCTTATCGACCTTAGCAAAGCGCCCATATTGCGCTTTTACGACGAATGGTCGGCGGGCGATATCGACGGCATCCCCTTTGTCCCCGCCATGCCCGACGACATTTATGCTGCCTTCAAAGCCTGGTGCGTCAAAAAAGGCTGCCGCGCACCCACCGCCACCTTTGCCCTCGATAGGCTTAGCAAAATTCAAGGCGTGTACAAGGAAAAGAACAAATGGATTAACGTCCTGGTCGGCGACCGGTACCAGCAAAAGCAAAAAACCTTTTACTTCTTCCAAGGCTGCCTGGAAAGGCCGCCGGGCGAAGGCGAAACCAGCTTTTTAACCAAATGCGTCGAAAAACTGCGTGCCGGCATCACCGAATACAAGGGCGGTGTGTATGACTAACCCCGCCGTCCCGGCGCAAGCTAACGCCCGGCGCAACGCATTGCGGTTAGAAATCCGCCAGCGTGCCCCCGATCTGGCCGATTTTATAAATTTGCTCCGCGAAAAATTCGGCGCGATCAGTGTCGGCCGCGTGAATTTTTTTGAACAACCCACGCAACTAGAGAGGTATTAAGCAAACACTATGCCAATAATAACCATACAAATACTACGGAAATGTTGTCTATGTTGACACCATAAGCCGCTTTCGGCCAAACCTGACAACATGACCAAGCCCTTGCGCCACAAGGGCTACAGCCAAAATGTTGTCTATGTTGTTTATGTTGACGCATACATACGTGTGCGCGCGTGCGAGAACTTTATAACTATGACCAAACCCATGCTTATAACCCCATTTAAAAAATACAACTTCCCTCACGCGCGTATACAGTTAGACAACATAGACAACATAGACAACATACGCGGGCAGGCGATTGTTTTTTATACGTTTTTTCATGTTGTCTGGTTTTTATTTTATGTTGTTTATGTTGTCTAATAATTAATAAATAGTTGATATATATAAAAAAATAAATAGAAAAAATGAAAAATTTGATAAAAAAAGCTAAAAACGGTACATTAACCCCGTCACCCAGCAGGGTGATCGGGTTTAGTAGCCCGGAATGCAAAGGCACAAGAGTCTTGTGCCGCAAGGTACACGGCTTTTTTTATGCCCTCACCGTTATGGCGGGCGTAATGGGGAGCCGTAAGGCTCGCCGGTCCTTTGCCCGGTCTACTAACCTGTTACGTTCCGTCGCCAGTGGTTTAGTAGCCTTTGACGGCGGTAAATTAACCGTAGCAAAGGAGTCAAATCCATGAACACGCCAGACAGCGCAATTGCGCCTATTATTTTCAATTTCCAAGGCAATTTAGAGCTTCGAGTAATAGTTATTGATGATGAGCCGTGGTTCGTTGCCATCGATGTGGCCGAAATTTTAGGTTACAAAGATACGGAGGCAATGACACGTAGACTTGATGAAGACGAAGTTCAAAACCTACAAATCGTAGGTTTTGGAAATCGAGGAATTAACATCATCAACGAATCCGGCCTCTATTCCGCCATCCTGGGCAGCAACAAACCGGAAGCCAAGCAGTTTAAACGCTGGTTAACCCATGAAGTCCTGCCATCCATCCGCAAACACGGATATTACTTAGGCGACAACTTCGGCTTGGGCGACCTGCCTCAGCACTACCCACCCGGCTATCCGCCGCATGTCCCCCCCTTCCAGCGCATCAATGCCACGGTATACACCAGCCTGCGTAAAACCCACCCGCAACTGGCCGATGCGTATCTGGCCGAATCCGGCATTACCGCCAGCTATGTCGAGGAGCAACTCGCCAAAATCGCCGGGTATGCCGGGGCAATAAAGCACATGCCGCCCAATGGCGTGGTTTTGTTAACTGAAGCCGTCCCGCAATTCTTGGCGGATTGGGAAAGCGGGACTCTCCAAGCCCCGAATATACCCTGCACGGTTAAGCAATTAGCGCGTTTGTTTGGCGTTTGGCGGCGCGCAAACAACCTCAAAATCGCCCCCTATGACAGCCAATTGACCGCGGCGGTATGTAACCACGGTTATTTTGCCAAAAACATGTGGCATAAAAGCCAGAAAAGCCAAAAACAGGTACGGGTAATCCTGCCGTCCGGTTTTGTGCCGGCGCACGGCATGAACAAACACGAATGGCTAGGCCAATGTATTGCCGAAATGGAAATGGCGCTCCGCCAATTGGAGGGCAAGCCATGAGCCGCTGCAAACGCTACCACTATCCGCGCGAATTGCTGGACCAGCCCTATTTCCAAATCCCCGGCGGCCCGGTGTTGTTAAGCGCCACCACGCTGGGGCATGAGGGCTTTATCTCCCCGCTAGACAGCTTGTT
>WBZQ01000427.1_pt1 | contig 33996 bp, 33 predicted proteins | sample 5204251 | NCBI WGS metagenome assembly WBZQ01 (sample SAMN12412402, study PRJNA552823) | activated sludge metagenome | isolation source: activated sludge from nitrification reactor of wastewater treatment plant... | place: USA: Virginia | collected 2017-09 | reverse complement strand
CCGAGCACGACCGTGCCGGTGCGTTCGTTCACCACGACCTTGGCGGCAACGTCGACACTGACATCCAGACCTTCCATGGTCGCGATATATTCCACCACCCGTCCATGAAATGCGGACGGCAGAGTGGTCTTGACCAGGCCTGCATTGACGGGAACAGCGGTGCCCTTTCCAAACGTGCCGTCGATCGCTTCCGCCGTGCGAATCGCCGTCGTGAAGTCCGGGTGCCGCAGCAGTACTGACACGGTGTCCCAGGTATCGATATCCACGACGACTTCTTTTTCCACGATCGCGCCCGCGGGAACGACCCCTGCGGCCTGATGGTTCTTCGTGACCGTGGCTCCGCCTGCCCCACCCGTTCCGCCCAGAAACCCGCCAATGGAGACAGGGCCTTGCGCCACGGCAAAGACCTGCTGATTCGGGGCTTTCAACGGGGTTGAGAGCAGAGTGCCCCCCTGGAGACTTTTCGCATTCGCCATCGAAGACACCACGGCGTCCAGCGTCATACCGGGTTTCACAAACGGCGGCAGCTTTGCGGTCACCATCACGGACGCAATATTGCGCGTCAGCAACTGAATGGGATCAATCACCAGGTTAATGCCCATCTTGTTCAACATGGACATCATGGCCTGAATGGTGAACTGTCCGCCGATGACCTGGTCACCGGTGCGGTCCAAACCGACCACCAAGCCGTAGCCAATCAACTGGTTTTCCCGCACGCCTTCGATGGTGGCGACATCCTTCACACGCACGGCGTGCGCCATGGATACGCTGAAGAGCGACAACGTCAGAAATGCGAGCATGCCGACCGCAGTGCGACGAAACCACGCGTTCACCGCTGGCCGTGGCGCGACGGCCGGAGCGGCTTTTGGTTGGGGCGCCATCCAGGAGCGCGTCAGTTGCTCCGGATCCACCGCGGGCGTCCGCAGCACTCCGCTGGACATCATCAAACGGAAACATTGCATGATCATCGCCCGTTGCTCTTTGCGTGGCATCGACATGATGGCTCCTGTCTCGCGCCCGGTGTGTGCCCCGATCCTGCGATCAGAATGGATAGACCCAGTCCAGAATTCTCACGAACCAGCCCGGCCGTTGCACATCGTCCACAACGCCCAACCCGGAGTATTCGATTTTGGCGTCGGCGATCGCGCTGGATTGCACGGTATTTTTGGTGTTCACGTCGACCCGTCGAACGATGCCGCCGATCGTCATGATCTGTCGTTCAGAGTTCACCGTGACCTCGCGCCGCCCTTCAATGCGCAAGTCTCCATTCGGAAGCACCTCGGTCACGGTGGCCGAAATGGTTCCGGTCAAGGTGTCCTCGCGGTTCGTCGCACCCTTGCCGCCAAACTTGTTCTTGGCACTGGCGTCGATACCAAATCCTCGTTTGGCCTCCCCGCCCAACCGGATCCCCGGGAGGCCGAGATACCCCATGCCGGTTCCGCCGAAGCCATTGGAAATCGTGGAGTCCTTTTCCGCGCTCGTATCCGCGCTCTTTGACCCCTTATGTTTTTCGGAGATCAGAATCGTGATGATGTCCCCGGCCCGCATGGCCCGAAGATCTTCGTACAGATAGGCTCGACCGTTTTCCTCCTGCCAGAGCGATCCGGTGGTCTTCGGCGGGGGCAATTTCGCGACTTCGGTTTTGTTGGGCTTCGCGGCCGGCGAGCTGGAACACCCGGTGATGACGCAGAGCGTCAATCCGCACAGCAGCATTCCGAATCCGCGAAATGTAGAGCCGCACTTAGAAGCTGACACGTACCACCCCCGGAGCCACAACCGTTGCCCGCAAATCTTTCCCGGAATCGACATTCGAGACGGTAATGGTCTGCCCCAACTCTCCGTGCGACTTGGTCACTCCCACGGTTTGAATGGAGAGTCCACCCTGCCGCGCTTCAATCGTCACTCGATCACCTTTATGCACCGCGAAGGGACGACGAACGGCGGTCAACCGAATCGCATTCTGCGGCGCCAGTGGACGGATCGCGGCTTTCCCAATGACGTCTGCAGGATTGGTGGCAAATGGTTGCTTGAGATCGAACAGCACGATCCGCTCGGTTGTGACATCATCCACCGCAATTTCTTCATCGGCTTTGATGGCGCGCACCGGCACCACCACATCGACCAGGGCAGCCACATCGGCTGTGGCTTCGACGGTCTTGATGAAGCGGCCGTTCACCGCCAGGTGAATCTGAAACACACGTCGCCCGAGCGGCTCATCGGACCGGCCGCCGCTCACCTGCATGTCGACGGTTCCCGACGGCAGCGTAATCGGCTGCTGTGGCTCGCCCAACACCACCTGACAATCGGCGGCGCGGCCTGCGAGTTCCCGTTTCACAAAGTCGTGGATGATGCCGCGGATCTGCTCCGGATATATGAGCCGCTTTCCACGCGCATGCGGCAGGCCTTGCGCACTGTGCGCGGGCGCTTCGTGCACGCGAAACAACGGCCGGACCGGCGTCTTCTCCCCTGCAGAGGCAGGCAGCACTGCACTCGTGACCAGGCTGAGCGTGAGCACACTGATGAGGCCGACTCGATTCACGGGTGTCACCCTTCGTTGAAGGTACGGCGCCGATTACCGGCGCAAATTGTTGGCGATCTGCATCATTTCATCGGATGCCTGGATCGTCTTCGAGTTAATTTCATAACTCCGTTGGGCGATGATCATGTTGACCATTTCTTCCGCCAGATTGACGTTCGAACTTTCCAGGAAGCCTTGCTGTAGGGTACCGAAACCAGTTGAGAATCCGCCGGTTCCCTGTTGCGCCGGACCTGACGCAAAACTATCCAGAAACAGGTTCCCGCCCATCGCAACCAGACCGGAAGGATTGTCGAAACGCACCAATTGAATCTGCCCCACCTGCGAGGCCTGAGTCACACCGGGCAGCAGCACGGAGACCGTGCCGTCCTGACCGATGTCGATTTTCAAAGCACCGGACGGAATGGTAATCACGGGAGTGAGCTGGTCGCCGTCGCCGGTGACGAGGTTGCCGACGTTATCGCGCTTGAACGAGCCGTTGCGGGTATACATGATCGTACCGTCCGGTCTCGCGACCTGGAAAAATCCAGCACCATCGATGGCCAGATCGAGATCGTTGCTCGTCTGTCGCATGTTGCCCTGCATCCATTCTTTGGCGACGGTAATCGGCCGGACGCCGCCTCCAACCTGCACGCCGACGGGAAATACGCCAACGTTCGAGGCATTCGTACCGGGCAACCGCTGGATCTGATACAACAGGTCGCCGAACTCCGCCCGGCTGCGCTTGAACGCGTTCGTATTGACGTTCGCAAGGTTGTTGGCGATGGTATCGACGTTGAGTTGCTGCGCCGTCATGCCCGTCGCCGCTGTCCACATTGCGCGAATCATAGAGCTCCTCCTATTGCACCCGACCGAGATCCTGAATAGCCGTATCCGTCATACGATCCAACGTTTGAATCAGCTTTTGTGCCGACTCATAACTCCGCATGCCTTGAATCATCTTCACCATTTCGCTCAGCGAATTCACATTCGATTCCTCGATATGTCCCGGCTGAAGCCGCGGTTTCACCGACGTGGTCGGTTTGCCTCCGGCGAACAATCCTTCCGTGTATTTCTGCGGCATATCGGATTCCGGAAACTCGACAACCTTGATATTGCCGATCGTGTTGCCGTCGACTTGGATCGCCCCCTCGGTGTTGATCTGGATATTCCCGGGAGGAACCTTAATCTCGCCCTTAGTGCCCATGACGGGATGCCCGAGGTTCGTCACCAGCCGGCGTTGACCGTCGAGGGAGAAAATCCCGTTCCGGGTATACCGCGCCCCGTCGGACGTCTTGACCTCAAAAAAGCCGTCCGTCTGGATAGCGACATCGAGCGGGTTGCCGGTGATGCGGATCCGGCCCGGCTCGAACGTGGTGCGCACGCCATGCGCTTCCGCAAAGACACGTTCAGTCGGGCCGGCCGGGCGGGTGGAAATGGTCGAGACAATGCTGCCCGTGGCCGCACCCGTTCCCACCGAACTGGCACGGGCAAGGAGGCCCCGAAACCCCTGTTGGTCTTGTTTGAAGCCGGCCGTATTGACGTTTGCCAAATTGTTGGCGAACACCTGCAATTGCTTTTCTTGAGCAACCGCGCCGGAAAGAATGGGATAGATGGCTCGATTCATATGTTTGCCGTCCTGCCTCTCTGTGACTCCAGCAGGAGAGATAGCAATGCACATGCCACCTTTCTACGCAGCACATTCACCGCACGTGCGGCGAAGTCATCTGGCGCAAATGCGAATGATTGTCGATAGATGCGCGTGGTGTCGGAGGGAAGATCTCAGGCGAAGCCGGAGACATCTTCAGCGGGAGCCGTCAAGCAACGAAGATGTGTGGAAGTCTTTGCCGTCGACTAGGAAAGTCCTGCCTACTTTCGACGAGTGATTCGCTGACGGCTAGGCGGCGATCGTGGACCTGGAATCAGTGACGGGGGTCTCAGGCGCTTCGGGCATCCCGCTCACACGGATGCCCTCCCCTTGCATGCCGTCCAACGCCTGAACAGCAGCCTCGATGAGTGCTTGCGCATCGAGCCCATCTTTGCCGGAGAGGCTGATGCCGATCCGGCTGCTGAGGAGTAACTCATGGCGGTCGAGGGTAACAGGATGGGCGATCGTTCGCTGCATCTTCCTCGCGATTGTGAGCGCATCTTCCGGCGTCGTCACCTGTTCCAACAACACCGCGAACCGCTGCTCCGTGAGCCTGGCCACCACGTCGATCGTCCTTAAGGCGCTTTTCACGCGCGCGGCCTGCACACGATACATCAGATTCCGATTGAGCAGCGCATAGGCATCGGTTTCCGGGGAGAAGTGTATGAGGTCGATCACCAGAATCCCAATCTGATGCCCCTCTTTTTGAACGCGTATCAATGCCTGGTTCACGAGGGAGAGAAAGAGGCGATGCATCGGGAGGCCGGTAACCGCATCGTAGGTGTGCACGGCACCGACTAGCGAGAGCTTTGCAGGGGTCTCCTGGGCGTCATCTTCAACCGGGTTACGCGCGGTTCGACTCGCCATCCTAAAAATCACGAGGGAAAAGACCATCCCGGCCATAACGACGCCTGGATAGGCGGTCAATGCCGCAACAGTCAGTAACCCTACGGACGCGGTCCAATACAATCCTCCCGCCATGAAGAGGACACAGGCGACCACGCCGATCCTGCTGGCATCCCCTGATGGCGAGTCAGGGAACGTGACGGCATCCCCAGCCTGGTGGCCAGACTCTGATCCGTCATGATCGCCGCACTCGTGTGAGGCAACTGGTGGCACGCTCATAGGCGCAGGTATGCAACCGTGATAGGTGATGGGCCCCAAAGTCTAGACGGTATCGGAGGAGTAGTGGGGAAACTGTAGGACAGATGCTCAGCCCAAGGTTGTGTGGGCAGAGCCGGCAAGAACGGAGATTAACGGAAACCAGTGAGGATACGTATCCTATACATCTACCAGTTCAAGTCTGGACTTCAGGTGGAAGATGGCTTTCGAATGAATCTGGCAGACTCGTGATTCGGTCACCTTGAGTGCCTGCCCGATCTCTTTCATGGTGAGTTCCTCGAAGTAATAGAGGGAGAGCACCAACCGCTCTTTCTCGGGAAGATCTTGAATCGCGGCCTCGAGCACGTGACGTGCCCGCTCACTCACCAGCATGGACAGCGGATCCGGCTGATTGGAATCGGTCAACATGCTGATGATCTTGTGTCCGTCCGCATCCTGTACGCCCAGGTCATCCAGGCTGATGACGACCGCACCCCGCGAGCGCGTCAAGAACTCGTCGAGTTCTTCCTGCGACATCTTCAGCTCTTTACCGACCTCCTGATCTGACGGTGGACGGCCCAGGCGATGGAGCAGTTCGGAGTAGGTCTTCTGTAAGAGTGTGATGCGCTCATGGACGGAGCGTGGAATCCAATCCATCGAACGGATTTCGTCGAGCATGGCGCCGCGGATGCGGAACTCCGCATAGGTTTTAAATTTCGCTTCGCGCGTCGGGTCATATTTGTCCATCGCATCCATGAGCCCCATGATGCCGACAGAGATCAAGTCCTCCGCGTCCATGTAGGCCGGCAAGCGAAATGCCAGGCGATGGGCCATGGCTTTGACGACATGGGTAAACTCCTGGATGACCCGCTCACGATCCGATTCTGCGATCACCCGGCGCGGAACATTGCTGACTGCCACCGTTTTACGAGCCTGCGTCATTCGTGACAATCCTTTCGCTCAATGCGTCCGCAAGAGTTGTTGCCACAGGAACTGCACGGTGCCCTTGGGGAGCGCCGGTGGTGTCAATTGCGACACCGCTTCCGTCAATTCTCGAAACGCGCGACTGGCCGGCGCGTGGGGAAACAGGTCGATGACGGCTCGCTGCTGGGTGACGGCCATCGGGACATAGTCGTCCTGCGGAATCGCCCCCAGGTAGTCCAAGGAAATGTGGAGAAACCGGCTGACCGCTACCTCCAATTTGCGATAGATGCGGGCCGCATCCCGTGGTGACTTCACCATGTTCACCAGGACATAAAACCGGCGCTCGCGGTATTGCCGCAAAAGCACCTTCATCAAGGCATAGGCATCAGTGAGGGAGGTTGGTTCGGGAGACACCACGACGATGATCGATTGAGCCGCAGCCGCGAAATACGTGACCGTGGACGAAATCCCTGCGCCGGTGTCGATCAGCAGCACATCCATGGTCGAGGCCAGTCGCTCCAGCTCCTCCTGGAGAATGAGTTGTTGGGCTTCCGTCAGCACCGTCAATTGTGAAATCCCCGTGCTCGCAGGCAAGACAGTGATGCCATGAGGGCCGGTGAGCGCGATGTCTTCGAGCCTGCAGGTTTTGGCGAGGACATGTTCCAAGGTGAATTTCGGGGTCAGCCCGAGCAGAATGTCGACGTTCCCCAATCCAAGGTCTGCATCCAGCACCAGGACTTTTTTGCCGGTTTGAGCCAAGGCGATCGCGGTGTTGGCCACCACGTTGCTTTTTCCTACACCACCCTTGCCGCTGGTGACCGTGATCACCTGTGTCCGGGAGGGACCGACGCCGCCATCGCAGGCTCTGAGTTGCGGATCCAAAATTCCTGGTTGCATCGCCATCGTCTCTCCCCTTTGTTCGACTACCGACTATCGCGAATACGTTCTCTGCCCCGGCACACCCGCCGACGTTGTCTGTGAATCCCATGCACTGTTGGTGCCACCGCCCGGCGTCCGTACTTGTCCGCCCAACAGGAGGTCTCCCAGACGATTGACCTGTGCCTGTACCAGATCATCCGGGACTCGCTGGCCTGTTCCCCAGTAGGACAAGGGAATGCCGGTGCGATGCGTCGCCTCGAAGATCCCGCCGTATCCGGTGGTTTCGTCCAGCTTTGTAAACAGCAGACGCAGTGACGGAACATCGACACATTGGCTGGTGCTCACCACGAGATCCGGTACCCGTGTGCCTGCGGCCAGCACCAAATGCACTTCCATGGGCAATCCTCGATTCAAGAGGCCTCTCCAGCGCTGCGCGGCAATCGGCTCATAGGGATTAAACCCTGCCGTATCGATGAGGATCAGCTCAGCCTCCCGAGCCCGCTCGATCGCCGCTTGAGCCTCCTCGCAGGATGACGCGACCGCTAACTCTACCCCTAACACCTCCGCATAGAGCCGTAGGTGTTCCACCGCAGCCGGGCGATAGGTGTCCATCGTGATCAACGCGACGCTTCGTTGTTCGACGATGCCGTAATGTGTCGCCAATTTGGCGATCGTGGAGGTCTTGCCGACACCGCTGGGACCAACGAACAGAGCAATTTTTTGTTCCCCCGCTGTACGTAAAAGTGGCCCCGCCGTGGTAATCCGGTCCAGCAACACGGTCCGCAACAGCTGCAATGAGGAGGGACGTTGGGAGGCGCCCTGCTCCACCAGCGTTTCACGTAGCTCACGAAGACAGGCTTCTGCCGTCGCATGCTCGACGCCTTGCGCGAGGAGATCTTCATAGACCCGTTGGAATGACTGAAAGGTCGTGCCCTGGCTCTGCGCATTTTTACCCGAAGTGGCAACGCTAGGCGGTGCATGACGTGGCGCCGTCAGAAGCGGATGGTTCGTGAATGTCGGCTTGCCCGGCTTTTGCTCAAGCGCACCCTGGAGGGCTTTCTGGAAGCGTGATTCATCCGCCGGTACTGAGGGGGCTGGCATCGTCGGGGGCGCTTCCTGGTCGGCTTCAGCCAGGATGGGTGCCGCGTCCGGCACCGCAGCGTCATCTTCAATCGCCGCCATCACCTCCAGCACCGAGCCGCCCAACAGCCCGAACCCGTTGTCCCAGGACCGTACTCGCTTCGTGGACAAAATCACGGCATCCGGCCCAAGCGTCTCCTTGATGGAGCGAATGGCCTCATGCATCGACGCAACGTGAAATGTCCGTACCTTCATGCCAAGCTCCTGGTGTCACTGACTTCGAGGTCGAGACGGACTGTTTCCATGGCCTGCAATCGCGTCACGCTATCCACCTCGTTCAATCCAAGTATAGGAACCGAGTGCAATATTCGATCCGTGAGCTTTCGGAGATGTCGCCGGAGTGAGGGTGAGCAAAGAATCACTGGCTGATGACCTCGCCCCACCATTCGTTCCGCTGCCTGCTTCAATGCAGCGAGCAGTTTCTGTGCCACCAGTGGATCGGGAGCCCATTGATTCCCCTGTCCAGCCGCATTTGCCTGATCCGCCAGTGTCCGATCCAACCGCGGATCGAGTCCGATGATCGGCAACGACCCGTCCGGCGCGAGATACTGCTTTGTAATCGTCCGGCCGAGTGCCTGGCGCACCACCTCCGTGAGAATGTCCGGGTCTTTGGTGCTCGCCGCATGGTCGGCGATCGTCTCAAGAATCGTCCGTAGGTCCCGGATCGGCACGCCTTCACGCAGGAGATGCGACAACACGCGCACCAGGCTTCCCAGCGGAATCAGGTTGGGAATCACTTCCTCCACCAGTTTGGGGTGGTTTTTTCCTAGTTGATCGAGCAGCCCCTGCACTTCCTGCCGCCCCAACAATTCATGCGCGTGCCGCTTAATGAGCTCCGACAAGTGCGTGGCAATGGCCGAGCCGGGATCGACGACCGTATACCCGGCCAGTTGTGCCTGTTCACGCTGTTGTTCCGGTACCCAGAGGGCCGGGAGGCCGAAGGCCGGCTCTTTGGTCGGCAAGCCGTGAATGATCCCCCGCTGAGCCGTGCCCGGGTCGATGGCCAACACATGGGCCGGCATGACTTCGGATTTGGCTAACTCGACGCCCTTTAGTAACGCCGCATACTCATTTGGCCGCAGTTGGAGGTTGTCGCGAATATGAATCGGGGGAAGGACGAACCCCATGTGCTCAGCGAATTGCCGCCGTAATCCTTTAATGCGATCAAGCAACGCCCCGCCCTGCCCGCCATCCACCAGACCGATCAGGCCATACCCCACCTGCACTTCCATGAGATCCAACGGCACGACCTGCGTCGCGGCTTCTTCACCCTTGGCTTGCGGAGACGCCGGTTCTGGCAGCGCGGCGGCTGCCTTCTGCTGCTCGTTCAGTTGAAAGGCCATCCAGCCGGTCATACTGCCGAGTGCCAGAAACGCCAGGTGCGGCAATCCAGGTACCAACCCCATGGCGAGCAGGATGCCCGCGGCGGTGCCAATGGCCTTCGGCGAAATCAGCACCTGCCTGGTGACCTCGAATCCGAGATTCACTTCTGAGGCAGCCCTGGTGATGACGATACCGGCGGCGGTCGACACGATGAGTGCCGGCACCTGCGCCACCAAGCCTTCGCCCACGGTCAAGAGCGTATACGTCTGTGCCGCGGCCGACAGGGTCATCCCCTGCTGCAGCACACCGATGGTCAAGCCGCCCAAAATGTTGACGAGTGTGATGACCACCGCGGCCACGGCGTCTCCGCGCACAAACTTACTGGAACCGTCCATGGCTCCGTAGAAATCTGCTTCCTGTGCGATTTCCTTCCGGCGCTGACGCGCCTCCTTGTCATTGATCAGCCCGGCATTCAGATCGGCATCGATGGCCATCTGTTTGCCAGGCATCGCATCTAAGGTGAATCGCGCGGCGACTTCCGCGACGCGGCCCGCACCTTTCGTGATGACGACAAAATTGATGATGACCAGGATCGTGAACACCACCAAACCGACGGTATAGTTGCCGCCAACCACGAAATTGCCGAAGGCCCGGATGACTTCACCGGCCGCCGCCGCGCCTTCATTTCCGTGTAGGAGAATCAGTCGTGTGGACGCGATGTTGAGCGCCAGCCGAAGCAACGTCACCATCAGCAGAATCGACGGGAAGACGGAGAATTCAAGCGGGCGACGTACCTGCATGCCGACCAGCAGAATGATGATCGAGAGCGTGATGTTGAAGCTCAGCAACAGATCCAGGAAGAATCTCGGGAGCGGGACAAGCATCACCATCAAGATGCCGACCACGCCCACGGACATCAGAATGTCCGGGTGCTTGATCAGGGAGGTGCTGGGAATCGAGGTATTCTCGGCTGCCATGACTACTCCTCGGGAACAGAATTATGCGGGCGGCAACTTTCCGCGTACGCGGTACACAAACGCCAGGATTTCTGCGACGGCCCTATACAGGTCTTCGGGCACTTCACGACCGACCTCGACTAATTTGTAGAGGGTCCGCGCGACCAACTTGTTTTCCACAATCATGACGCCGTGTTGACGACCGATCTCGCGGATCTTCTCGGCAACAAATCCCGCACCTTTCGCCACCACCACCGGTGCGCCCATCGCTTTGGAATCGTATTTCAGCGCAACCGCCAGGTGTGTCGGGTTCGTGATGATGACATCCGCCTTGGGGACAGCCGCCATCATGCGCTTGCGAGACATCTCGCGCTGAGTGCTGCGAATCTTGGCCTTGATCCCCGGGTCTCCTTCCGCCGCGCGACTTTCTTCTCTGATCTCGTCTCGCGACATCCGCAGGTCCCGTTCCCATTGAAAGCGCTGATAGCCATAGTCTGCGGCACCGATGACGAGTGTGGCGAAACTCATCGTGAGTGCCGCTTTGAAGGTGGCCCACCCCACCGTAGGCAACAGGGTTTCCATGCCGAACTGCGTGAGCGCAATGAACTGCAGCATGTCCTGCTTGATGGTGAGGTAGCCGACCCCACCGATGGCCAGAATCTTGAGCCAGGACTTCACCAATTCGGTGAAGGAGCGGATGGAAAAGAGACGCGTAAAGCCACCCATCGGGCTAATGCGCGACCAGTCCAGACTGAGCCCGTCTTTTTTCCAGAGAAACCCGGTTTGCATGATGTTGGAACCCACCCCGACCACGGCGATGCCCGCGATCACCGGCCCCAACAGCACAAACACATCCATGCCGATTTGACGGAGAATGACATGCAAGTGGTCGAGGCTGAGCGCCTGATGCGTGTTCGCCTCCATCGACTGAGAGAGCCAATGCTGCAGGCTGGTGCGCAGGCCTGCCACAATCCCGGGGGTCATCCAATACAGCGCGCCAAATCCTCCCAACATTGCGATCGCCATGGCAGCGTCGCGGCTGAGCGCGACCTGGCCTTTCGATCTCGCCTCAGCTTTACGCTTCGGTGTCGCCTGTTCTGTACGATTTTGCGAGCTGTCAGCCATGGCCCAACGCCTTCAGGAGAGCGAGAATCGTCTCCACCAGAGTTTCAAATTCTTTCTCGAATAGGGACAACGTGAAGGGTAAGGCAAGACTCATCGCCAACAAGCCGGCCCCGATGGTGATCGGAAAGCTTTGAACGAAGACATTCATCTGCGGAACGGCACGCCCAAGAATCGCCAGCACTGTATTGACGATCAGGAGGGTCGCGAAAACGGGGGCCGCCATCTTGAGGGCCACCCGCAACATATTTTGCGCCAGATGGATGATGTCCATCGCAATACCCTCGGACAACTTGGCGCCGAACGGTGGCACGAATTCGTAACTCATGCCGATGGCATGCACGACTAACAAGTGTGCATTCAAAGAGAGGAACACCAGGGATCCCAACGTGAGTTGGAACTGCGCGATGATGGGCGCGTTTTGGTGGCTCATTGGGTCGATCATCTGAATCGCGCTGAATCCCATCTGCGTGCCGATCATGTCTCCGGCGACCTGGAAACCGGAAAACAGCAGCCGGACCGCGAGCCCAATCGTCAAACCGATCAGGAATTCACTTCCGATACCTGCGACGACAAGCACCGGATCCGCCGGCATGCTGGGCAACTGGATGATCGGCGCCAGAACCAGTCCCAACATGGTGACGAGCCCGGCTTTTATCGGCATAGGGATCGTACGGGTGTTCAGAATGGGGAAGACGCTGATGATGCCGGCAATCCGCACCAAGAGGATGGAAAAGGCCTGAAACTGCGGTAGTGCCAGATGAAGAGTCTGTGCGGCGTTCATGCTGGACCTTGTGTCAGTGAATCAGCGTCGGAATACTCGTGATGATGTGGGTCATGAAGGTAATCAGGACGCCCATCATCCACGGGAGAAACAGGAGCGTCGCAGCGAAGACCGCCAGGACCTTCGGCACGAAGGTCAGGGTGGCTTCATTAATCTGGGTCATGGCCTGGAATGTACTGACTATCAGGCCGACCACGAGGCTCAGCCCGAGAACCGGGGCTGACACGAGCATGCAGGTTTCGATCGCCTGACGTCCGATTTCCGTCACGGTTTCAATCGTCATCATAGGTCGTCCTATTGAAAGCTTTTGACCATGGACCCGACGACCAGATACCAGCCGTCGGCTAACACAAAAAGAATCAGCTTGAACGGAAGTGAAATCATGACCGGTGGCAGGAGCATCATGCCCATCGACATCAGGACGCTGGCCACGACCATATCCACAATGAGAAAGGGAATGTAGAGAAGGAATCCGATTTGGAAGGAAATCCGCAGTTCACTCAGGACAAAAGCCGGGATGATGACATGGGTCGGCACGTCCTCAACTTTTGCTGGTTTCGGCGAGTGTGACAATTCCAGAAACAGTTCCAGATCCTTGTCACGCATTTGTTTCAACATGAAGCCGCGAATCGGCTGGATCCCGCGGTTCCAGGCCTCGTCGTACCCGATTTGTTCCGCGAGCAATGGTTGGAGCGCATCCTTGTACACAGACTGCCCCACAGGAGCCATGACGAACATCGTTAAGAACAACGCCAGGCTGATCAATACTTGATTGGGTGGGACCTGCTGGGTGCCCATTGCCTGACGGAGAAACGACAGCACAATGACCATGCGGGTGAAAGACGTCACCATGATAAACATGGCGGGCGCCAACGACAGCACGGTCAGCAGTGCAAGGATTTGGAGTACGACGGCGGTTTGGTTGGTCCCGCCACTGCCAAGATCCAGCGTCAGTGTTGGCCCCTCGGCCTGGGCAGATGAGGCTCCGAGGAGGCACACGAACAGGACGAGGAAGATGGTGGCCGGCTTCCACTGTGCGGCGCAGGACCACGTGCGCGGTCCGCGGCTGGCGATGGACTTAGCGGCTTGCACGGGTGGCCTCCTGCCCGCTCACCTGATGGTTCTGCCACGAGGCGGCCGTGAACGGGGGGGTCGCATTCGCCATCAACCGTTTCACCTGTTCGGGATCAGTCACTTTGCCAAGCGGAACTAGATCGGTGGGAGTCGTACCAAGAATGAACACTTCCCCGGCAACCGCCACCACCATCACATGCTTTCGCGATCCCAGCGGTCCGCTTCCAAGGATGTGGACGAGCGGTGCGCCACTGACGGGGAGGAATCGTCGTCCGAACGATGAGCGTGCGATGGCCAGCAGACCCAGGATCAGCGCCAGCACAATGCCGAGCGCAGCGACCATTCGCACGATGCTTTCCCACATTTCCATGGAACCGCTTCTACCCCTTCTCGGCTCAGCCTAACTGCTGAATGCGTTGATTCGGGCTGACGACATCTGTCAGGCGAATGCCGAATTTTTCGTTGACGACGACGACTTCGCCACGGGCCACGAGCTTGTTGTTGACCAACACTTCCATGGGCTCACCGGCGAGTTTATTCAGCTCAATGACCGAGCCCTGGCCGAGTTGAAGCAGCTCACGAATCAGCATTCTGGTCGACCCGATCTGCACGGTCACCTGGAGTGGAATGTCCAGAACAAATTCGATGTTCTTGTTCGCCGGGACCGCGCCCTGATTGTCCACCGGGGGAAAGGAGGTCGGCTGCGGGCTGACATCGCTGTTGGAAGAATCTGTCTGTGCCGTGGTGTCACCGTTGCCCATGAGTGATCTCCTTTAAATCTGCTACGCCCTACCCCAACACTTTGGTGACGCGACAGGCATGATTGCCTTTGTAGACACCAGGCTGCCCGTGGAACTTCGGATCTCCTTCGACCAAGCAGAGCATGGGATCGCCTGGATGCTGATCGAGCATCAGGACATCGCCGGGGCCGAAGTTCATCAGATCCTGTACGCTGATCCGTGCAGTACCGAGTTGTACCGCAACCGCCACGTCGCACTGCTGGAGCGATTCCTTGAACCGACTGCCCCAACTGCTGTCCTGCTCCACGTTGTCGGCGAACAGTCCCGAATACAGCTTCTCCTTGATGGGCTCCAACATCGAGTACGGGTAGGCAATAAACATTTCACGGGTGATGTCGCCAAGGTGGACCTGCAGCGTCACGACCACGACGATCTCGGACGTCGTCACGACCATGGCAAACTGTGGATTACTTTCCGAGCGCAAGTATCCGATCTTGACCGGCATCACTGCGTGCCAGGCTTTTTCGAGATCGACCAAGGCCTGCTGGACCAGCTTTTTGATCAAGCGGAGCTGAATCGGAGTGAATTCGCGCCCCTCCGGCTTCACATGTGTCTGCACCTTTCCGCCGAAGAAAAAGTCCACGATCAGGTACACGAGCATCGCGTCCATGATGTATAGGCCGTTCCCGCGCAATGGCTCCATCGCGAACAGATTGAAGGAGGAAGGAACCGGAACCTTCTGAATGAAATCGCCGAATTTGATGATCTGCGTGCCCAACACGCTGAATTCGATCTTTTCCCGCAGGAGGCTGGTCCAGGAAATTGACTGTTGGCGTGTGAAGCGGTCATTGATCATCTCCATCGTGGGCATGCGCCCACGGATGATCCGCTCCTGGCTGGTGAGGCTATAGGTTTTGACGCCGCCCGGGTCTTCCTCTTCTTTCGGAGCCGTCTCGACCTCGCCGGACATGACGCCGCCCATGAGGGCGTCGATTTCTTCTTGGGAAAGTATCTTGTCCATGCGATCCTCGAGAGATCCCGATTAGTTACTGAATGACGAATTCCGTGAAGTAGGTCGACTTGATCGATTTCTTCGGCAGGAGACCATTGATGCGCTCCGTAATATCTTCACGGAGTTTGTGCTTGCCCTGAGGTGAACGGGCCGTGGCCGAATCCAGACTGGTCAACAAGACAAGAATGGCATCGCGAATCTGCGGGGTCCGAGCCTTGATCTGCTCCACCGTTCCGGAGCTGTCTGCTTCCACTTTGAGCGTCACCTTGAGATAACGAATTTCCGGCGAGTCCGCGAGATTCACGATAAAGGGGTCCAGGTCGGCGATGACGCTGGCATCTGCAGTCGCGCCATGCTCCCCACCCTTCTCCTCTGCGGCGGCGTGTCCGGCGGCCTTTTCCGCACCGCCCTCGGTCTGCGCCTTTTCGTTGGAGGATCCGCCCATCATCTTGAACATGGCGAAGGCCCCGCCTAGCGCCAGAACCAATACTCCGGCGACAATAATGATCACCATCTTCATGGGAATGCCTGACGGTGCTGCGGGCGCCTTTTCTTCCGTTGCTTCTGACATACAGACCTCCTGCGGACAGTGATTGCCGGTGCTGCTCAGTTGTGCAATGCATATGCCACGCGCAGGACGCGGGCTACTGCGATGAGGGTGCAGTCGGAACGAGAGATCGCGTGATAAGACAATGAGTTGGGCTTGTCGCGCAGCGCGCGGCCCACGCATCGAGACGGGAACTGAAACGGTTGTCAGGCCGGTGACAGGCGAACGAGAAGCACCGACAGTTTGTTGACGAGACGTGTATGAGGTCTGCGTGTGACCCGGGGAGACTACCTAGGCAGAAATTGCCGACGTGCTGTCCGGCGCGGCCATCTGAGCCGCGCCGGCAGCCCTAGGTCTTATCGTTTCAGATTCACCAGCTCTTGTAACATTTCGTCACTGGTCGTGATCGCCCGCGAGTTTGCTTGAAATGCGCGTTGTGTGATGATCATGTCGACGAATTCCTTCCCGAGATCGACGTTGGACTGTTCCACCGTCCCCGAGAGTACTCGTCCGAGACCGTTCACCGTCGGTGCTCCCGCCAAGGCCGCACCGGACTCCACGGTTTCCAGGAAGTGATTGTCGCCGACATTGGCCAATCCGTCCGGGTTGGTGAAGCGGCTCAGGACTACTTGCGCCAAGGCACGAGTTTGTCCGTTGGTGAATTGGGCCATCACCTTCCCCTCCTTATCGACACTGATGCGATCGAGCGTGCCGGATGAATACCCGTTTTGGTTCTGGCTCTGCACGCCGGATGCTGCGCCGAATTGCGTCAGGGAGGCTAAGTTGACCGAGATCGATTGTGGCGTGGTTGCTCCATTCGTCAACGTCGCGGTGATCGTCTGGGTACCGCCGGCGGTCACGGCGCCGCTCGCATTGAAGGTCATGTTCGTTTGTGCGGTGGCCGCGCCACCATCGATCTGGGAGTAGACCCCCCAGGCATTGGCTGCGGTTTTGCGGAAGTACAACTGCATCTGGTGTGAGTTGCCCAGCGAGTCATAGAACGTCATACCGGTGGAGAAGTTGTATGACGTGGTGTCAGTTGTGGCGAATGCCGCTGTTGGTGCTGTAGCATTCGCATTCAGGTTACCGAGAATGGTGGCCGTCGTCGTTGCCAGTGGCGGGACAGCACTCGAGGTCAAGGTGATGCCCCCGATCGTGCTGGTGATGTTGCCTACCGAATCGGCCTGGTATCCCTGGAGCAGGGAGCCGCTTGCATCAACGACCTGCCCCACACTATCGACTTTGAATTGTCCGGCCCTGGTATAGAACACCGAGCCGGAGGGATTGCGCACCTGATAGAAGCCATTTCCATCGATGGCCAGGTCGAAGGTATTCCCGGTCGTCGTCATCGACCCCTGCGAGAAGTTTGTCTGCACATCGTTCAGGTAGACGCCAAGGCCGATCTGATCGCTACCGGCGCCCCCTGCCATGCTGGACGAAATGAGGTCTGAAAAGGTGGCCCGGCTGGATTTAAATCCTGCCGTCCCGACGTTCGCGATATTGTTGCCGATGACACCCATGGCGTTGCCGTATGAACTCAATCCGGTCACCGCGGTGAACATCGATGTCAGAATGCCCATGTGCTCCTCCTTCTTATTACCGTCACGTCTTGCGAACGCTGCACGCGTTCACACATTTGTTCGTGTTCGCTTATGCCACTGCAGTCTTCTCGGCCCCGGTCGTCTTCGTCTGCGCCGACTCTTGAAGCGCCACACTCTTCTCCATCAGGGAGACCATCTTCGTCATCTGGTCCAGCTGCGAAAATTGAGCAGTCTGAGCGATGAACGCCTCGTTCTCCATCGGCTTCAAGGGGTCTTGATGTTGCAGCTGCGTGACGAGCAATTTGAGAAAATCATCTTTCCCGAGTGGCTTGGGTCCATCGGTCGTCGGGGTTGATGAATCCGTTGTCTGGGCCTGAGTAATCACTTTACTGATATCCATAGATCCTCCAAATCAGGCAAAAAAGCTGACACGTTCATTCGAGCCGACACCACGCTCACTCTTTGCTCCCCGTTCATCCTCTCGCGCCACAGTCTGGGACATGCTCGACGCTGATGGACGGCCCTGTTGTTGCTGTTGTTGCTGGAACATCCAGGCGTTGTCTCCCCGTGCCTGCTGCTGATCCACCGTGACTCGCAGCATCCCCATTTCCAGGCCAGTCGTGCGCAACGAAGACTCGAGAGACTGCCCCTGCTGCAACAATCCCTGGCCCAACTCACCATGTTCCGTCCGGATGTGCGCATGCACGGTTTGATCATTCATCATGACCCGAACACGCAACGGGCCCATATCCAGCGGATCCAGGTCCAGAGTGACACTCTGAGTGAACGGCGTGGTCCCTCGAAACTCTCCTAATCGATCAATATCCGATGCGCGCGAAACGGCTGCCGACTGCCCGCTTTCGTTGCGGCCTGACGTACCATCACTCATGGGACTTACGGGTTGGCTCTGCCCATTCATTCGATCGAGGAACAGTGTCCGGTTATTTGCATCACCTGTCGGGACCACAGTGGCAGGAGACTGATTCGGATCTCCTGCCGAATCCGAGAATCGCCCGGAATCCTGGGCCAACTGTTGCTGGGCACCGGTGGTTCCCTGCGGACTGCTTATCGCCGGCCGCTGAGCGAGTGCATCGATGAGGCTTGCGCGGTCCCCGTCATTTGTAGCCACCTGAAGTGGAGCCCGCCCCTCGTGCTTCACGACCGTCATCGCGGCGACTGCCTGCTTCAGCTTATCCGCCTCTGGTTGTTCAGTGACTGCAGGCGCCTCGACGGGCGTCGTCTGAGTGTCTGCAGCCGTGAGTTGTTCCTTTTTGGTTGCCGGATCCTGCGGTGTGGACGGTACCTCCTCGGACTTGGGCTGTGAGGCGGTGCTGTTCACCTGGTCGGAGGGGACATTCGGCGCGGTGGGCACCGCAGCAGTGTTTACCTGTTCCCCTGCAGGCATCGAAGCATTCGCCGTTGAGGCACCAGATGTGGCCGTGTCGGTCATCGCATCACTGACGGCCGTAGCTGACTTCGCCGCATCGTCGGCCGGCTGTGTGTCGGCTTCGGGACTCGCATGAAGCGGAGCCGTCTGCACCGGAGCTGTGCTCAACGGAACATTCATGGCGACCACCATGGCATCGTTCACCGGAGTCGATTGATCGTCCCGATGATCCTCAGCCTCCTGCTCGTCATCCTCCGACTTCTCGCGTGATGGCTCGTCTTTGCCTTCTGCGGCATGGTCTTTTCTGCTGATACGCTGCTCTTGAGGCGCAGCGTCCTTCGATCGATCACATTCTTGTGTCTGTGATTCCGGTTTGGAACGCGTCTGGGAATGAGACTGAACGCCATTCTTTGACGCGGGCGCACTGGGGCCGGATTCCCGCGTTGGGGTCGCCTGGCGCGCTTCCGCCCGACCGAGCATGGAGCTAAACTCATGCGACGGGCCAGGGCTCTGCGTGGCCTGGTACCGATCGCGTGTCTCGACCACGGGAACCTGACCTGGAGTTGGAAATCCACCAAAGAACGGCTGCACGTCAGTAGCCATAAACATTCCTAGTAAGATGATGTCCTGTGCGTTGTCATGGAACAGCATTACAAAGGCCGTGCCATGCGCTGTCGTCAGGAAATTCGCATCTGGCGGGCGTTTTTGCTGTTGCCGGAGAAAGTCGAGAAGGAGGAGCGGGAAGTTTCTGCAGGACGTCTCGGCAAAACTTGCCGACAGAGATGAGATGACGAGGAGACTATGGTGACGTGAGCAGCTGTTCAGTCAGACGGGCGGCTCGATCGGGCTTCACTTCGGCAAGAATGGCTCCGGCCGATTTGCCCTTCAGAAGGCGCAGAACCTCCAGTGCCTTTCGCTCGGGCATGCGTTCGAGGCGTGCCGCCGCTTCTTCGGGAGGCATGGTTTCGTAGATTTTCGCCAGCTGCACTTGATTGAGATTAGCAGCCGGTGCCGCTTTCGCCGCGGGCTTGGCCTTATCCGGTTCATTGCCCGCTTTCGCCTGCGCAGCCTGCCGGCGTTTCTTCTCGGCTTCAACCGCTTGTTCATGGCGAGTGACGATCTGCTCCAATTCAGCCTTGAGTTCCAACAAATGCGTCTCTGACCCGCGGAGCGTCGCTTCACGCTTGTCCAACATCCGCTTGCGTTGTTCCAACAACTCAAATATTTCTCGCGGTGCGCTCAGAGCCGGCCCCTGAACGTCTTTCTTCACGGTCTCGACTTTCCCGGCGTCGGCTTTTGACGGTTCGCCTTTTGAGACTTCGGCCTTCGGCGCGTCCACCTTCGGAGTTTCTTTCTGCACGGTCGAAGACGACGTGGCGTCCTCAGCCGCGAGGCATGGAGCTCCCCCACACAGCAACGCGAGGGTGAGAAGCGTCCCTATCGAGAGGCGGACCGACAGGCTCGAGGTCCTCCTGCTATCGATCGCGCTCATACTCGCTCTCCCTTTTGCAGTGGGCCTCTTCGCCAGGCACGTTCGTCCAGCAACTGTTGATCCTGCCGTTCACGACGGCGGCGAAGTTCCACGGCAGCACGGGCATCAAGCAAGTCCAATTTTTTCCGGTACTGCATCGCTTCCAGGAGTTCGCCCCGCTTCTGCTCCATCTGCGTCTGTCGGGTTGCCAGTGTCTGTTCCATACGCTTTCGGGCAGCGACCGCCTGCTCCATGGCATCCAGATGCCCCATGACCTGATCGACCGTTCCGCCTTGCGTGACTTGAGCGAGGTATCGATCCGCGTCGGCTCTCGCTCGAACGTCCAGAAGCGACATACGGTCGACGGTCTCCTGGAGCGCGCGGCCGAGTTCCGCCAACTCCAACTTTGCCACCTCTTCAATCTGCACGGCATACTGGCGAAGCACGGTGACGTTCATTGAATAGACCCTGCCAGACCTAGCAGTTCATCGATTGATTGCGATAAGCCCAACGCTTGCTTGGTTTCCTGACGCAGAAACGCCGTGATTCCGTCGTGGGCGGACACGGCCTTGTCAAGTTCCTTGCTGGTCCCCGGCTTATACGCCCCCAGCGTAATCAAATCTTCCGAGCGTCGATACAGCGCGGTTCGTTCCAGCACCAGCCTTGCGGCGGCATAGTGAGCAGGCGTGACGATATCCCGCATGACACGACTGGTGCTTTGGAGGATATCGATTGCGGGAAAATGATTGCGAGCGGCGAGTTCTCGCGAGAGCACGATATGCCCATCGAGAATAGAACGGACCGCATCTGCGACAGGATCATTGAGATCATCCCCGTCGACTAACACCGTATACAGTCCGGTGATGCTGCCGCCGCTTTGTGCCGGCCCCACCCGCTCCAACAGCTTAGGCAGGACGGCGAAGACGGACGGAGTATACCCTTTCGTTGTCGGCGGCTCTCCGATGGCCAGCCCGACTTCTCTCTGGCTATAGGCCAATCGCGAGAGCGAGTCCATCATGAGCAACACATGCTTGCCACAATCACGAAAATATTCGGCGATGGCGGTGGCCACCAACGCGCCTCGAATGCGGACCAGCGGCGGCTGATCCGATGTGGCGACGACGACGATCGAGCGGGCCCTGGCTTCCGGAGTCAGGTCGCGTTCTAGAAATTCTTTGACCTCACGTCCCCGTTCTCCGATCAGGGCGATCACCCGCACATCGGCCTGTGTGTAGCGGCTGATCATACCCAACAGGACGCTCTTCCCCACACCCGATCCGGCAAACACTCCAATTTTTTGTCCTTGCCCGCAGGTCAACAGCGCATTGATGGCCCTGATTCCCAGATCGACCGGCTGAGTGATTCGTGCCCGATGCAGAGGATTCAATGGCGCGGCATACAGGGGCACGCGCACCTCACTGCGCACCGGTGGCTGACCATCCAAGGGATGTCCCAGTCCGTCAAAGATCCGTCCCAACATCTGTGGACCGACCGGAACGGAGGCGACATGGCCCTTCATCACAACACGGCTGCCAGGTCCGATGCCTTGCATTTCCCCCAAGGGCATCAGCAACACACGGTCTTCCCGAAATCCGACAACTTCGGCCATCACGGCTCCATGGCCGCCTTCCCTCGTGATCTCACAGACCTCTCCAACGGAGGTGAATGGACCTGAGGCTTCGATGACAATACCAACCGCCTGGGCAACCCGCCCGGTAACCGATAACGGCTCGATATGCTCAAGGCGTTCGCTAAGCTTCACCGCCGTCCCGTCCTCTCAGGGCTTCACCCAACCGCAACAGTTGTGTATCCAGTGTCGCATCGATCAAGAGACTTTGTGCCTGAATCAGGCATCCGCCCGGACTAATCGCTGGATCGGTCTCAAACTTCAGGGTCAACAGACCGTGAGGAGTTTGGCTCAACCCGGCGCGAGCGGCCTCCAAAGCAGGAACATCCGAGGGATGTACGCGGACTCGAACCAGACCGCTTTCATGCAAATGCCCCAACGCCCCCTTCACCTGAGCGACGATCAAGTCGCGATGTTCCGCGACGATGTCCCGCAGCACCTTTTGCGCAATCATGAAGGAGAGAGAGGCGACTTCTTCTTCGACGGTGTCGTGCAAGCTCTGCCAGACTTCTTCGAACTTCGCGGCAAGTGACGCCACCAGCGCCTGTTCGCGCTGCCGTGCTGCGGCCACGCGCTCGACGGCCCGCTTCTCCCCTTCGGCCAATCCCCTTTCATATTCGCTATGATCGTCCACGCCAAATGGACGATTCCCGCGGCTAAAATCCGCCAGCGGGATGGTGCGCAATTGAATGTTTCCGGAGCGAATCAGCGTGCGAGTCAGGACCGTGTTCTCCTGCCGAAGGCGATAGAGTTCCAACAGTCTTGAGACCGTCACTCTCACGAAGTCGGCTTGAAACGGTTTCGTCAGAAAGTCTGCCGCCCCCGACTTCATGGCCCGCACGGCCAATTCGATGTTGCCGTGGCCCGTCATGACGATCCCCATCAGGCGGTTATCGACATCCAGCGCTTGCTGAAGAAAGGCGATGCCGTCGGCCCCACCGAGTTGGACATCGACGATCACGACCGCCACGGAACGGGTGCGAACGTGGCTCATCGCCTCCTCAACCGACCCGGCAGTCAGAATCGGGTGGCCAGTGACCTGCAGCATCTCGGCGAGCAACAGGCAAATCGATGGCTCATCGTCCACGATCAGCACCGCCCGAGGCGCCAACTCTTTGTCTGATTCCGCCGGAGACGCCACGGGCATCCCGACACCCAAGGCCGCGCCCATTTAGAGCATCTCCTCGCTTCCACCACCGCCGATGACGATCCGGCCTTCTTCTTCGAGTTTTCGACAGACCTTGAGAATATTCTGCTGAGACTTCTCGACGTCGGACACCTTGACCGGCCCACGCGTTTCCATGTCTTCCTTGAGCATCTCGGCGGCACGGCTCGACATGTTCTTGAGAAACTTTTCCTTGATCTCCGGCGTGGCTCCACGCAGGGCGATCGGCAAGTCTTCCTTGCTGATTTCTTTCATCAGTTCCTGCATCGCCCGGGAATCCAGTCCAACCAGGTCGTCGAAGACAAACATCAATGCCCGGATGCTATCCGCCAAGGCCTGATCTTTTTCAGTAATCTTGGCCATGATGGCGCCTTCAGTATTCTTGTCGACGCGTGTGAGAATGTCGGCCATCAGCTCGGCCCCACCCACCGACATGCTGGACATGCCCATCGACGCCGACAGAATCTCCTGCAGACTGTCGCTGAGTTCGGCCAGGACCTCCGGCTGCACCTCCTGCATCGTTGCGAGCCGGAGAGACACATCGGCGTGCAGATGCGTCGGGAGCGTGGCAAGGACAGCACTGGCTTGCTCCGCCTCCATCTGCGCCAGACAGACGGCAATGGTCTGCGGATGTTCGATTTTGAGGATTTGCGCCACGGTACGAGCATCGACCCATTTCAACGCATCGATGCCTGGATACGTTTTCGTGTTCAACGACTCGATCATGCGGGCAGCCTTCTCAGGCCCTAACGCCTTTTTCAGAATGGCTTCCATGAATTCCCGACCTTCGAACTGAACTTCGCCACTGGCGCTGGCTTGTTCAAATTCGGCAATCACGCTGTCTTCTTCCTGCTTGGTGATATTGGCCGTCTCCTTCATGAACATGCCGAGCTTGCGAATATCCTTAGGGTCCAGCGTTTTCATGACCTGGGAGGCGGCCTCCTCCCCAATGGCGCGGAGAAGAATAGCGGCTTTCTGAGCACCCGAGAGCTCTTTATTCATGAAGCGGTCCGTTACGCGTTACTCTTGAGCCATTGCTTGACGACCACCGCCGTGTTGGCGGGATTGTTTTTGGCCATGTCCAGAATCTGGCCCGGTTGTTTTCCGGTGATCGCCGCTTCGACCTGACCCACCGAGGCGGGCAACGTCGGCGTCTCAGCCGCAACAGGAACTGGTTCAGACTGCACGAGCATCGCCATGAGCGGACGAACGACCATAAAGAAAATCAAGAAGAACAGGACGCCTCCCACGGCATAGCGGATGTACGGCATCCAGGCTCTCGTGGAATCCGCCACGGCTTCAACCGCCGCCCCGGACGGCTCTTCGACACCAAGACCAAACTGCACATTGACCACTTCGACTTGATCCTGACGTTCCGGCGAATAGCCCATCGCTTTTTTGACGATCTCCTCGATCCGTTTCATTTCGTCTTCAGATCGCGGCACATACTTCTTCGGTTGCTCCGCCCCCGCTTCACCGGCTTTTCCACCACCCTCATAGATTCCGTCGACCAGGACTGCCACCGACAGCTTCTTGATGGTGCCGGTCGGCTCCACGATACGGGACACCGTGCGGCTGATTTCGTAATTCACCGTCTCGTTCTTTGTCTGGTTGCTATTGGAACTGCTTTGACCGGCTTCTGGCTCCGCGCCGCCTGGCACGTTTGACTCAACACCGGGAACCCCACCGGAGGTGCCATTGACCCCGTTCGATTTTTCCTGACCGCGCTGCTCGCTCCGAACAACCTGCCCGTTCGGATCGTACCGTTCCTCGGTAGTCTCGACTTTCCGGAAATCAAGCACGCTGGAGACACGAACCACAGCTTTGTTGACCCCGACGATCCGCTCCAGCATGGTCTGAATTCGTGTTTCGATATCCTTCTCCAAGGTCCGTTGAAATTCCATTTGCGTACCGGACAGACCGGCTGACTCGTCGCTCGAGCTGTTCGACAACAGGTTCCCGTGGCCATCCACCACCGTCACATCACGGGCCTGTAGCCCCTCGACGCTGCTGGACACGAGATGCACGACTCCCTGCACCTGCGCTTTTGACAGGTTCTGGTTGGCCCGTAACGACACAACGACGGAAGCCCGCGCACGATCCTGCTCCGTGGCAAACAGGCGTCGCTCAGGAATCGCCAGATGGACCCGTGCCCGCTCGACTTCCGGCATTTGTGTGATCGTTCTGGCTAATTCTCCCTGCAACGCCCGCCGATAGTTTAGCTTCTGCACGAAATCTGACATTCCCATAGTGGTGCGATCGAAAATTTCGTACCCGACTCCTCCACCGTGCGGGAGGCCTTGTCCGGCCATTTCGAGCCTCAGGTCATGCACCTGCGCATTCGGCACGAGAATGGTGGTTCCGCCATTGGTGGTCTCATACGGCACCTTCGCGTCTTTCAACTTGTCGATGATCCCCGAGGCATCATCGACCGCCAGGTTGGCGTACAGCACCTGCATATCCGGCTGCTGTGTCCAGAGCGTCACCGCCACCAGTCCGGCAATAGACCCGGCCAGGGCGAGCAGGATGATGAGGCGTTGATTGATCGTGAAGTGACTAAATTTTGAGAACATACGTGACGGGATCCTTTATGCGTCGAGGTCAAGACCGACTGACGATCGCCTCGTGAAGTCCTGAGACTGTGCGCCGGCGGCACGACAGCCGCGGAGCGTGGTACGCACTAAATCTGCATGCGCTGAATTTCTTCGTACGCCGTCACTAACTTATTCCGGACTTGCATCATCAGTTGAAACGAGGCATCGGCTTGTTGGAGGGCGACCATCGCTTGATGAATATTCGTGTTCTGGCCCGTGACAAGCGCGTCGACCGCCTGACTGGCTCCCGTTTGCGCATCGTTGATATGTCCGATGGCTTCCTGGAGGGAGTCGACGAAATTGGCTCCCCCACTCTGCCCGGCCTCTTTGATCTCCGGAATCTCGATCGGATGGGGCTGATTCGCTCCTGCGATCCGCAAGTCAGTCATGATTACCTCCCGATCTCCAGCGCGCGATTCCACATAGTCCGAGACGCATTGACTGCCTGCACGTTCGCTTCATAGGCTCGCGACGCGCCGATCATATTCACCATCTCTTCCATGACATTGACGTTGGGCATGGTGACGAAGCCCTTTTTGTCGGCATCCGGGTGACGAGGATCGTAGACTTGCTGGCCTGGCTTCTGATCCTCGATGACGCGAGCGACCTTGACGCCGTCCAGGGCATGCTTCCCCGGCCCTGTCGAGACCTGTTTGAAGGCACGCTGAAATGCAGAGGACACCGGTGCGGCTTGAAACACCACATCTCGACGCCGATACGGACCACCGGTGCTGGTCTTGGTGGACTGGGCGTTCGCCAAGTTGCTGGCGATGACATTCAAACGGTGCCGATGTGCATCGAGTGCGGAAACCGAGACTGCGAGGCTATCTGTTAAATCCATGTCGGACCTCTTTCCTCGTTAGCTCAACCTGAGACTTGGCTGCCACAACGGTCTTCCCTTACCGTCCCTCACGAATTGCACTTAAGAGCTGTCGAAGGCGCATGCTGATGATGGTCGCTGCCGTGTTGTATTGCTGCGCGTTGTCCGACATCTTGGCCATCTCTAACTCGATATTGACCGAGTTGGCGTCAAGCGGCAGATCGCCGGCCGGCACTTCCTCCAGCCGCCCCGTCACCCGCTGCAAGCCACTCCCCTTGGGACCGATGTGATGTTGATGTGTGGAGACCAGGGTAATCGGAAGCTTGCCCTGTTGGGCATTAGCCAGCGCCTGGCCAAAGTTCAAATCTGTGGCGCGATACTTGGGCGTTTCTTCGTTGGCAATGTTGGCGGCGATGACCTGCTGGCGGGCTCCACGCAAATCCAGCGACCGTTCCAGCAGCTGCATGGTCCTATCGAAGATGGTCATGGTCTGCTCTCCTCAGAAAATTCTGCCCACTGGTGTGCAATCTGTGTACCGCGTCACACGAGTGGGAAAAGACGATGTCTCCGCGCGTTCAGCCGGTTCTGCCTTATCTACGGAGGTCGGCAAAAATGGCGACCAGGGGAAAGATTTGCCTAGTTCCGCCTGACGATCCCTTAGGACTTTTCCGCCTCGACCTGGTAACCCATGTCGCGATACTCCCGCAATTTATTACGTAACGTGCGGATACTGATGCCCAATTCTTTCGCGGCATGGGTTCGGTTCTCTTTCACCCGGGCCAGGGTCTTAAAGATGAGATCCCGCTCCATCTCCCAGAGCGACCCGTGTGCCGATGGAGCGACCAGGGCCTCGACCGCCTCCAATTCCCGCACGGGAACGGTACCGTCGCCGGGCATGAGGTGATCGACGTCAACCGCCCCGCCTGCCGCCACTAAAATGGCGCGTTCCATGACATTTTCCAATTCACGGACATTCCCCTTCCACGGGCGCTGCTGCAAGTCGGCGATCGCGCGGTCTGACAGCGTCGGCGCCGTCAAGCCATTGCGCTGCGCCGAGGAGCGGAGAAAGTGCCTGGCCAGCAGCGGGATGTCTCCCGGGCGTTCGCGAAGGGGTGGTACCGTAACCGGGAACACGTTTAAGCGGTAGAACAGGTCCTCTCGAAATCGCCCTTGCGTGACTTCGTGGTAAAGCGAGCGATTGGTGGTGGCGATCACGCGGATGTTCACCGGCACCGGTTCACGCCCGCCGATGCGGTCTACTTCCCGCTCCTGGAGAACACGCAACAATTTGGCCTGCAATCCCAGATTCATTTCACTGATTTCGTCGAGAAACAACGTGCCGGTATGGGCCATTTCAAACTTGCCCAATTTTTTCTGGATGGCCCCCGTAAACGCACCCCGCTCATGACCGAACAATTCGCTCTCCAGCAGACTGTCCGGAAGCGCCGCACAATTGAGCGCCACAAACGGGCGATGGGCACGAGGACTGCGGGTGTGGATGTAGCGCGCTAGCAACTCCTTCCCGGTGCCACTCTCCCCGCTGATCAGCACGGTGGCCTGGCTCGCCGCCACGCCTTCCAGCGTGGTCAGCAGACGAATCATGCCGGCATCTTGCGTCAGGATCGCGCGCGCCTCCGCCGGTATCGGCGCTTCTTGCTCGTCCAGCGCGGTAGTAGCCTGCAGGTTCAGGATGACCCGTTCAAGCAAGTCAGTCGAAAACGGTTTCAGGATATAGTCGTTGGCACCACACTTCATGGCTTCGACTGCCGTCTCCACCGTGCCGTAGGCCGTCATCAGAATGATGAGGGTCTGCGGTGCCTTCTGCTTGATGGCTTTCACCAGTTCAAGCCCGGTGATTCGTGGCATTTTCAAGTCGGTGACCACCAGCCACGGCTTCAGTCGTTCGACCTGCTCGATCGCATCGGCTCCATCGATGGCCCCTCGCACCTGATAGCCCAACCGGCGAACGGTCTCCGACAGGGCTGTGCGCATGGATGGCTCGTCATCGACGATCAGCACGGTACGGGTATCCTCGGAGGTCGGTGCAGGTCCCTGCAAAGTCTGTTGCACGCTCATTCGGACATCTCCTCTTCGCCTACGGTCAGACTGTGGTCGTTAACTCCCGCTTGCTTGGGCCAGGCGGCCCCTAGAAGCGGCCGTGCTGCGGTGTGGGAATATTGCTGAGGCAAGGTGAGGATGAATGAGGTGCCACGCCCCGGGCTGCTCACCAGATCGATTCGCCCATGATGGGCCTCCACCAACGCGTGAACGATAGCCAGCCCTAAGCCCGTCCCGTCATCTTTCGTCGTAAAAAACGGATCGAACACTCGTGACTGGACCTCCGGCGGGATGCCGATGCCGGTATCGGTGACGGTGAGTTGCACCTCCGATGTTCCGCGAATGTGCCCGGGAACCAAGGTGGCTGAGAGAGTCAGCACCCCACCCTCCGGCATCGCCTGCACCGCGTTCAAGACAAGATTGAGCAGCACCTGTTTCATCTTCGGACCATCACACCAGAGTTGCGGAACCAGCGGGTCCACGTGGCAACGAACGGTGATAGCGGCCTGCGACATGGCATGACTGGCCAGGGTCAATACTTCGCGCAGCAACCGTTCCGTCTCCTGCCACCGCAACTTGGAACAATCCGGCCTGGTGTAGACCAACAGGTTGGACAAGAGGCGATCCATGGATTTGACCGCCATGGAAATATGCTCGGCGTAGGCCTGTAACTGCGGCTGATCGCGAAGATCTTTTCTGAGCATGGAGGCAAAGAGTTCCACGCTTCCCAAAGGGTTCCGGATTTCATGCGCGATGCTCCCGACCATTTGCCCCATGGCCTCCAGCCGGTTGCGTCGCTGGAGACGATCTTCCAACTGGCGGATGCGAGTGACGTCGTGGATCAAGATCAATTTGCCGGTCATTTGGCCGGTTTCATCGGTCAGGTCGGTTTGGGTGAGGGCAATCGTGACGCCTGAAGGAAGCACGAGCGGATACTCGTCGTGATCTTTACGGATCTCTGCCAGCACGTCGGTCGCGGAACGGCCCTTCAACTGCGACTGCGAGATGCCCAACAACTGCTCCGTGGAATGGTTGCACCGCACCACCACGTCTTGCGAATCGGCCACGATCACCCCGGTATCCAACGACTCCAGGACTGCGGTGACATGCGCACGCATTTCCTCAGTTTCACGGAGATGTTCGCGGAGGCTGGCGTTGGTCTGCGCCAATTCGAGGTCCATTTGCTGGAGCCTGGTCGTCAAGGCGTCATAAGACTGCTGCAACACCGTAGCGGCTTGATCGAAATCTCGAAAGGCGCGTGTGAGGAGGTCGTTGTTGGAATGCTCCGTCTCCTGGTGCATCATGGCTTTTTGCCTCCCGCCGCGGGTTTGGATTCGGGCACATCGGTTTCCAACACCGCCGCCAGCCGCCGAACCAGACTGTCCTGGCTCACACTGAGGGCGCGAAGGCCATTGCGCGCAAACTCGTCCCGTTTCACCCCTCGCGCGAGCTGGACCATCTGGAGTTGAGCCCAGGCCTCTTGGTCTGGCTCTAATCCAGCGACCACCGCCTTCTTGTATGTGGCCAAGGCCGCTTCCGCTCGATGGAGTCGAGCCAGTACATCGGCATGCCGCAGGATATCCAAGGCGGGTAGTTCAATGCCTGCCTTCACGAGACTGTCATAGAGCGTGGCCGCCTCCTGGTCTTGTTTGGCCTGCGCCAATACGCCGGCCAGTTTTAGCTGCACCAGCCCGCGATCCGGATGTCGCGGATTATGACCGAGCCATTGCCGGCCAAGTTTGAGTAACGCCCCGGTATTCCCCTCACCCTCGAACGACGTGAGAATCCCCCGCAACGCTTCTGCTGCGCCCCGGCCCGTGGGAAACTGGAGGCGGTACCGTTCGAATACGGCGCGAGCCGCGCGCATGTCTTTTTGCTCCAAATAACTGTAGGCCAGTCCCATCAGGGCGGCTTCATGATAGGCCTCTGCCTTCGGGTCTCTGATCACCGCTTGAAACAGCCGTGCAGACTCCACAGGAAACCCCAGCCGTCGATGCGCCTCTGCGATCTTGACCAACAGTTCCGTCCCCGCATACAAACGGTCGGCGAACGGACCGTGCCGGTGGAACAGATTGACCAGCTCAAAATCATCTCCCGCCTTCAGCGCGGCTTCTAGGCGCGGGCGAAGGAATCGGACCACCTGCGCTCCGCTTTTCTCCGGCCAAGGATCGTTCTCGAACTTACCGGTGCGTTTCACCACCTGTTCATAGGCTCGCAGTGCCTCTTCGCGTTTGCCGGCCCGCTCCAATGCCTCGCCGAGGTGAAACAGGGCCTCACTGCCCACGGTTGAATCCTCATGCTCTTTTGCGCTCTCTTCGAAGACCTGTCGTGGACTCATCACTTCCCCTGGCTTCAACGGAATGTTCGCCAGATGTGCGGCGATGGTGTGCCGCAGATTTACCTCTTCCCCTTCGGGCTCCAGATGCTCAAGGACATCGGCGTAACGGAGACGGGCAGTCGCTGCCGTCGGCGCGTTCGGATATTGGCTCAACAGTGCCGCGTAGAAAATGCTGGACTCGATCCATCGTCCGGCATCTCTGTAGTTGTCCGCGAGATGGGTGAGCACAAAGGGGCTTTCCGGTCGTAACGGATAGAGATTGTAAAAATGCAGGAGTTGTTCTCGCACGACGGGTCCGCGTTGGGCTTCGCCGGCGGTGTCGGCATACCGCAGCAATGCAACGGGGTCTCTCCGAAGCGCGGCCGGCCACCGGCTGTTGATGCTGTCGAAGAGCGCGTCCGCTTCCTTGATCCGTGCGAGACGATATAGACTGTGAGCCTGCCCGAGGGAGGCAGACACCAACAAGGAGGGGTCCACAGTGCGCTTCAACACGTGATCAAAGGTTTGCACACTGTCTTTCCAATTCTTGAACCCGCGCAAGACGTACCCCAAGCCAAGCATGGCACGATTTGCATCGTAGGAATCTCGCTCGGCAAGGCTGAGGGCATGCTGATAGGCAATTTGCGCTTCCTGGTACCACCCTTCCATACGATAGATATCCCCGATCCGCCAGGCTGCCCGCTTTGCATTGGTTGCGTGCGGCTCTTCCCGCATCAGGGTCTTGTACTGATCAATAATCTCCAGGGGCCTAACGTCGCGATCAGTCCCCTTCAACGTACATTCCGCGAGATACGCCTGGATTGAGGACTTCAACTGGCTCTCTGGATGATCACGCAGCATGTTGTTGAAATGCAGTCGTGCCTCCACAAATTGCCCTCGCTTAAACAGGGTGACGCCCTGCTCGAACTGGCTCCATTCGGGAAGTTCAGGGAGGCGCTCGAATCGAGGTCCCGCATCCGGCAGGACACCGCGGACCAATTCCGAGGGCTCCGGCATCATGGCAGGCAGTTCTTGTCGCATGGTCGGCGGACCAGCGATAGCCGGAAGCGGGACTGTACCTAAAGGAAATATCGGGCTCAGCACCAAGGCGAATGCAGCATACGCCAGACTTCGTCGATCGATGGTGGATGGGAATCGCACAGAGGCGAAAACAGCAAGTCCTGTGCCCCTATGGGAATTGTGAAACTGCTGATCGGATTTGAAGATTTAGTAAAGCGCGCGGAAGGGATACACCGGGGTCGTCAGAAATCCCGACAGGGCCAAGATCGAGTCGGTCAAAAAAATGACGTAGGGAGTGCGGCGAAAAACCGCCTCCTTTTAGTTCTGGATGGAATAGCCGTGGCTCTTGGGGTCAAACCCTTTCCGCTTCAGTTTTTCCACGAGGGTGGTTCTGTTCACTTGGAGCAACTGTGCTGCTCGGCTGGTAATGCCGTTTGCCTTTCGCAACGCCTCACCGATCAGCCGATTTTCGTAATGCTCCAGCTCCTTCGTCAGATTGATGCCGTCCTCGGAGAAACGAATAAATTGCTCTGGCGCCTCAATAGGCTTGCCCCCGGCAGTTTTCAACGCACGTTCCGGGAGGTCGGCTAAGGTAATCATTCCCCGTTTCTTCAACACGCATAGACGCTCGACCATGTTTTCAAGCTCGCGGATATTCCCGGGCCACTCCTCCTCCGTCATTCGAACCAACGCGTCCGGCTCCATGCCAAGAATCTCTGTTCGTCGCAATTGATTAAATTGGGCGATGAAATGGTTGACGAGGAGCGGAATGTCGCTGCGACGCTCTCGTAATGGAGGGATGTGAATCGGAATCACATGCAAGCGGTAATACAAGTCTTGTCGGAATCGGCGCTCCTGGACAGCCTGGGCAAGATCCTGATTGGTGGCCGCGATAATACGAACATCCACATTGATAGTCCTGGTGCCACCAACACGCTCAAAGCACCGCTCTTGAAGAACTCGCAGTAATTTGACCTGCAACGGCAGACTCATCTCTCCCACTTCGTCCAAAAAGATGGTTCCTCCATGAGCCAACTCGAATCGTCCGAGGCGCGTGTGTGCTGCTCCCGTAAAGGCTCCCTTTTCATGGCCAAACAATTCGGACTCAAGCAAGGTTTCTGGAATCGCACCGCAATTCACGGGTACCAACGGACGCTCACGTCGCATGCTATTGAAATGCAACATGCGAGCAATTAATTCCTTGCCCGTGCCGCTCTCCCCTTCGATGAGCACCGTGCTGTCGCTGTCTGCCACCTTTTCCACAAAATCCAAGACCATTCGCATCGGCGCACTGCTCCCCACGAGGTGCTCGAGGCGATATTGATCACGCACGGCTTTCCGCAACAGATGATTTTCCTGCTTCAGTTTGTAGACATCCAAAGCCTTCCGCACCACGACGGCAACGGTCTCAGGCTCGAAGGGCTTGGTAATAAAGTCAAACGCGCCAGCTTTCATGGCCCGCACGGCATAATCGACTGTGCCGTATCCGGTCATGACCACTGCAATAATTTTGGAATCAATTTTTGAAATTCGATCTATGGTTTCCAAGCCGTCAATTCCCGGCATCTGCAGATCGGTCAAGACGACGTGCACCGGCTGGTCCTTGACCGCTTCCACGCCTTCCAAACCACTCGACATGACCGTGACCTGATGTCCCTCATTGGTCAGTGTTTCTGCCAAGAGCTGGCGTATCGCAGGGTCATCATCAATCACGAGAATGTGTGACTGGCTCATAAGACGCACTCCTCTCTGGAAATCAATCGCGTTAGGCTAAGCGCGATGACTGGACTCGCCTCTTACCGTCGGAAGACGACGCAGTATCATGTTTTGTCTGGAATTCAGCTTATTGGGAATTGAGACTTTATTCAAGTAAAAGTCAGCCGTTCGGGCAGTTAAGCATCAAGACAGGAGGGCCCGAGCCGTTTAGAACATACATGCCGGCTCCCCCTTGCATCTTGACAGTCCAGGACAAGAACTGTAGGGTTCTACGTCCATCAACCCATTGAAGTTTCTGACTTCTGACGGGTGCCTTTGACGGGCTGGCGTAGCTCAATTGGCAGAGCAGCGGTTTTGTAAACCGCCGGTTGGGGGTTCGATTCCTCTCGCCAGCTCCATAAATTCCACTGACGAATCAACCGGTTGGCGGCTTACAGAGCCACTACTCTCCCCGCGCAATTCTGCAAGTGTAACCGTAAGTGTAACCGTCTGACGCTCAAAGTACGCAGACAGCG
>WBZQ01000425.1_pt1 | contig 34039 bp, 26 predicted proteins | sample 5204251 | NCBI WGS metagenome assembly WBZQ01 (sample SAMN12412402, study PRJNA552823) | activated sludge metagenome | isolation source: activated sludge from nitrification reactor of wastewater treatment plant... | place: USA: Virginia | collected 2017-09 | reverse complement strand
GCACCTCTTGTTGAGCCCTGTTCCCGTTCGTCTCACCCTAGGCGAATCACCGGACCGAAGCAAAGGCCCCGGAAGAGGTCACTAGAGGTCACGAGGGGACAACAGAGGACAGATTGTGTGACAGCTCAGACGAAAAAGAAAGTGAGCAGAAGGAAGCGTATGAGCGCGTTCATGCGCTCAGCGCGGCGATTGTGCGCATCGTTTGCAGGTGGGTCAAGAAGCGAACAGAAATCAGCTCGTTTTTGAGTGGTGCGCTAAAAAAAGTTTGGAAGGCATTTAATACCTTCTGGGAGTGATCAGGCCGAGGGAGAGACGGAATGGATTAGGGGGCACTCTTTGACAAGTGATTAATGAATCAATTCCCATCCAGCAAAAGGGTGAGAGGTAATCGACAGCCAAGCCCTCCGGCGAAATGAGTAGTGGCAGTTTGATTATGCTTATGCCTGCCATGGAAGATTGATGGAATTGAGGAAAAGTTGTTTGAAATCTCAAGATAAATGAGATGCCAGCTGCAATGGTGAGTTCATGTCAAATTTCATATAAGTCTGGAGGGCCGTTCATTGGGGATTCTCGAGTCGTTTGGCCTGAGGCGATGAGATATGTGATCGATATGTTTGCGTGTACGTATTTGTATTGGTGGAATCGATTCGTAATGCAGGTGTGTTAAGGTCAGGCAGTAATACAACCATTTACTTATATTATCATGAAGCAGCGCTTGACGATTATTTGATGGGCGTATAAATTACGAGGGCGTCATCGGCGATCGTGTAAACGCATAGTTCAGAGAAGGGTTGTTGTTGTGGTTCGATCAATAACGTTGAAATAAAGGGATCTGCGTATGTCAGAACTGATGCGATTCCGCCTTGCCCGGGCACCACAAAAGCATGCTGTAGATTCAAGAATGCATGTTTCTCTCTATCATCAACCCCAAAATGTGATCCTGACTCACGTCCCCAAAGAGCATCCTTTAGACAAGGTGGTCACACATTTGTTAGTGGCACCTACGGATTTTATCGTTGGCTTTCAGAAAGATGGGTTCACCGTTTTGGATAAAGGAGATATGTTCTCTGGTCCGGTGAGTACGATTGAGCAGTGGCTTACGAGCGTCGGAAATAGACCGGAGATTGAAAAGCTAAGTGACAAGCTCCGAGAAGTTCTTGTCTCCCTTGGCTCCATAGCGGAGAGCACTTTGTCAGGCAATGCTAAGCTTCTAATTGGCCATGACAAAGCCAATTGGTGGACCAACCGTAGTAACGTAGCATTAACTCTCATGGTCGCTATGTTGAGGGACAAAGAACCATCCCGCGCCATGTATTGGAATCGTCTCATGCTGGTATGCGGGTTGATTGAACTTGCCGCTCAGAATCCTGAAGCTCTGAAAAATCGAGACAATATTTTTGATTCGCTCCGGTGGCGTACGGTCCTCTTGCCAAAGCCGTTTATGACGTATCTCCAACGAGGTAGCCTGTGGCTGACCTCATGGGGGCAAGGAGGTAGATAAATGCCTTTTATCGGTGACTATGACGGAGATGGTAAGGATGACCTCCTAGTCTGGTATCCCACAAACGGAAACTGGCAAGTAGCTCTCAGCAAAACCGTTGAGTTTGTGCCTACACCAGGAGGTGGCGGTAGCTCTTGGTTAGAGAACTGGGCGCGAGGCTCCGGCTGGGTACCGTTCGTGGGCAACTTCAGCGGTGGTGCACAGGATGACATCGTGGTCTGGCATCCCGCGAATGGCGATTGGCAGGTCGCCGTGAGCGACGGGACAAAATTCACCCCTGTTGGTGGTTCGTGGTTGCTCAACTGGGCAACAGGCTCCGGTTGGGTACCGCTGGTGGGCGACTTCAATGGCGATGGCATGGATGATATCGTGGTCTGGCATCCCGCGAATGGCGATTGGCAAGTCGCCGTAAGCGACGGAACGAAATTCAACCCCCTTGGTGGTTCGTGGTTGCTCAATTGGGCAACAGGCTCTGGCTGGATTCCACTCGTGGGCGACTTCGATGGCGATGGTAAGGATGACATCGTGGTCTGGCATCCCGAGAACGGTGATTGGCAGGTTGCCGTGAGCGACGCGACGAAATTCACTCCCGTTGGTGGTTCGTGGTTACTCAACTGGGCAACAGGCCCAGGCTGGATTCCACTCGTGGGCGACTTCGATGGCGATGGTAAGGATGACATCGTGGTCTGGCATCCCGAGAACGGTGATTGGCAGGTTGCCGTGAGCGACGGGACGAAATTCATCCCCGTTGGGGGTTCGTGGTTGTTCAACTGGCCTCAAGGCTCCGGCTGGATTCCGTTCGTCGGCGACTTCAACGGCGACGGTAAGGACGACATTGTGGTCTGGCATCCCGAGAGGGGTGACTGGCAGGTCGCCCTGAGCGCAGGAAACAGATTCGTAACCCGGAAACCGCAGAGTTTGCTTGCCAGGCGGCCTGGATTTTCAGACCTCTACATTGTCCGGGACGAATGGGCCAGGTACGAGCCTGGTGAACTTGCTCATATCGAAAACGTGATGGCAAGCGAGGTGCGAGAGCGCAGTCACACACGCTTAACGGAAAATGAGGAAACGTTTACCACTGACCAGGAGCGTAGTAAGTTGGATGAACGCGATACACAGAGCACCGATCGCTTCGACTTGCACACGGAAACCAGCCGAGACTCAAGTCTAAATGTCGGGGTCGATGGAAGCGTTGACACATCCGGTCAGTACGGTCCAACGTCGGTCTCAACCCACCTAGGGGGGAATCTAGACTACTCACTCAATGAGTCGCAGTCACAGGCCACCACGACAGCTCACGAAGTCGTCAGCAGAGCCGTCCTCCGTGTTGAGGAAAAAGTCCGTCAGGTGCGCACCACTCGATCGCTCTCTAGAATCGAAGAAGTGAATAAGCATGCGTTTACGAATAATAAAGAGAATGCTAAGCATATAGTGGGAGTGTATCGGTGGGTAGACAAAATCAAATGGGTTCAGATTTTTCGATATCCCAATCGTTTCTTACTTGAATTTCAAATTCCCGAGCCAGGTGCTTGGCTGCGATGGTTGCTGGACAACAAGAAGCCGCCAGTAGTTTCAGAAAATCCGGCTCCCCTTAAAATTGAAATAAAGGATCCTAATACTAATGAACCGAAGCTCGTTGATCTGACGCCTGCCCAAATAACATCAGATAATTATCTAGTGGTTGCCGGACGTTATAAGACCCTCGGCCTAATCCCCCCGCCCAAAAGTGTGCTCATAACTGCTAGCTATGCGAAGGACACGAAGAGTCCCCGAGATACAGAAACAATCGTCAAGGACGACGAGGTGAATTTTGTTAAGCTGGAAGGTGTGGCGATCCCGGCGGGATATGTTGCGACCAGCTGGCAAGCCTTTCTATATGGATGGGGCGAGGAAGCACACAAGAGAGAAGCTAGTGCTGCTTTTACTATCCCTGCTGGCATACCTGTGCCTCCAGCTGTTTTCGTGCCGGCTAGGCCGGAGAACGCGGTGGCATCTGTCCATATTACAGTCGGTAACTCAAACGTTTTCTTCGAGGATGACATTACGCAAGGCTTTATGAAGAAATTCGATCCACAGCCGGTCATCCAGAACCCAGTAGAGGCTGAGAGGACTGAGCCAGGAACATTGCCCGTATCCGTTCGGTTGCACAACATTCGTGGGTACTATCTCCACATAACTTTTGTATGCGACCCGTCTAAGAATGAATTCATGAAATGGCAAATTGGTACGTATGAAGCGATTGCAAATGCTTACTATGCGATGAAGCGGATTTACGATGAAGAGGTGGCAGCGCGGAACATACGCGATGGTGTCAACATTAAAGGGCAATCGCCCTTGCAAAACGCCGAAATGGCACGAGCGGAAGTCAAAAAGGCTGTCATTGAAATGCTAACTGGAGAAGACTTTTCAGGTCGTAATGGTATTCAACGGCGTGACGGAAGCGGCAAGCCCATTCCACCAGAAATTATTCTCGATAAAGCAGTGCAGACTGCTCCGGAAATTCAGTTCATTGAGCAGGCCTTCGAATGGGAAAATATGACGTATGTGCTGTATCCCTATTTTTGGACGGACAAGGATCAATGGAACCAGCTTGCAGATCTCAATAGCGAAGATCCAGATTTCGCTCGCTTCTTGCGGGCCGGATCAGCACGGGTCATCGTGCCGGCCCGTCCCGGGTTTGAATGGCAATCGTGGCTCTATGTGTACGCCGGAATAATGTGGGGAGGGGGGCCAGCACCAGGACCTGAAGACCATGGATATCTTTCTGTGGCCGCTGAAATTGAAGCCCAGCAGAAGGCCCCACGTGATGGGGTTCGAGGCGAATCGTGGCCCGTACGTCTTCCCACCACGCTGGTCTGGCTGGATAATGCGAATTCCACTCTCCCCATAGAGAAAGCGGTACATGAACTCGATCCTCCTCCTGAAGTGGAGATTTAGTGCTTTTATCAAACAGGATGTCGACAAATAGATAGGCCGAGTTATCGACGTCACATAAAAGGTTCAATGTCTTCTGCAATCACCACGAACGCCAATTCCGACCGTTCCCCGAGTGCGGCGGTTTTGCCCGCGTCCTCCACCCCGGAACCGGATTATACAATCGGCGGCTTTGAACTTAACGACATATTTAGTGGAAACACAAAGCTTAGCGATGTCCAACAACTAATTGCTATAGAATTCCTTGGTAAATCAAAGCAGATTCAGCTTGAACGGATCCAATGCATCGCCGACGGTGCCTTGCTAGCAGCGGAGCAAGTACAAGATGTCCGACTTGATAAGCTTGAAAAGGGCCCCGAAGTCGACAGCACCGCGGTTATTGTGGACTTGTTCGTTGGACTTTTACTTGATTCCTCCATCCCGGGTCGAGTGATGAAACTTTTCGCTAACTCTGTTTGCAAACCTATCCTCGCTCGCAGTGCAATTCTCAAATTGAGTGGTAAAGACTTATGGAAGGGAGAAGTCGGCTTTTCTAAATTGGCTATGCAACATAGCTACGCAGAGGCGTTTCGCAAATTGTTGCCAGACGACGATCTGAGGGCGTCTATTTACTTGCAGCATGCCAAAGCGATGTATGTCCAACTATATAAACTGCCCTTAGATACAGACGTTCAAAAAGACGTCACCGCTTTAGGAAAATTGACCCACCGTGGTGCATCGAAGGAGATCGTGACCGAACCGTTAAGCGTCCATGGCGATACTCCCGGTGTCTCATTGACTAGCGCAGTACTTCAATTCGTAAGTACGAATAGGCTGCTTATCCAGTTTCAGTATGCACGTATGGAAACCTTTATTCGTCTTGGTTTCATGAATGGCGACCAGGCCCGAGAGCTCCTCCGCCTAGGAGATTTTGAGCAGCTCGAAACCTCTCTAAAGGAGATCCGGGATCGGTGTAAGCTCCTATTTGAGGCAATTATATGGGGCGGTATTTATGCTTTCGACGATCCAGAACCTCGTCTAATTCAGCTGCGCGGCATTATGCCCGAATGGCGGCTCAAAGGTATTGATAAGAGGCTGTCAGATTACTGGGTGCAAAGGTTCGGCAATGACATCCGGGATTGGGTTTCTGATATGGGGGATGATAAGCGAAAAGCCCTTGGGGTAATTCCGATCGAGGATTGGGCCAAACTCGGGGATAGCTTTCGACTTGGTTTTGTCGAAAAGTATTTTAGAAAGTTGCTGGCCGATCTTCCCCAATCACTAACAGACGCGAAAGTCTTGGCATCATCATATGTCAAGCCTCAGTAGGGTCACAATTTCGCTCACACCTCGGCTTCAGTTCTATCGCGACGACGTTGCCAACAAACGTCGACTGGCCCAATCGTCGAAAGTACTAGTTTTATTGCTTAGCTACGTCAATCCGACACATCGCTGGCCTTACTTACGCAACCGTCTGCGCAGGCGAGTTCAATTTAGACAAAGAGTTCGAATCATGCTCTGCCTTTGGTGCTGCGAGATGCTTAGATGCCTTGGGGCTGCTCGAATTCGATATCTATTCCAATCGCAGATTCTGCAAAAAGGGTGAGTGACCAGCGCCTGTCATCCATGCGCTGCGGGGATCACAATTAAATATAATGACTCTGGAGCGAGAAGTTCGAGACGACGATGCTCTAAGCCTGGCACTATGGACTTTGAATAGCAATGCATACGGCGAGTTCCAGTTCTCCTGATCCAACACGCAAGATTAGTTACCGTCGCCAATAGGAAAATAGTCCCAACTCTGCTGATCGCAATCCTCCTGTAAAAACTCCAATTACTGCCGGATGTAGTGTCGCCAGTTTCGTGGAAGTGACGGCAAGCGTCGGCCTCCCTCAGAATGTTCATGATCCGCGGCTAGGTGATATTAAAATTGAAACCGGCTTCATTCGGCACTGGGCTTCCAGCCCGCGAACGAGCTTGAGTCCGGGCTCGCGTCCGGGTTTCCATATGGTGTCGCACGCATGCCGTTTTTCAGGCCCGCACAGGAGTCAACACTGGGAGAGGAACCGTAGAAGAAGGATGGCAATCAACCCGAAGTGTGCTAATACGAAACTGTCTCACTGAAGGGGTTCACCCCACACTGCTGTGCTAAATTTGTGCTAAAAAGTTTCAAAACCCACCTATACGCCTCGAATCCATCGGATCAATAGAATGCGCGCAAGTACCTGTATTTGCAGTTAAAACGGGGAAACCATTTGATACACCGAGCGTTTCAAAAATTGTCCTGGCCTGATTCGTAAACCGCAGGTCGGTGGTTCGATTCCACTCGCCGGCTCCAGAAATATCCCCGCCGTTTCGAGCTGCTAGCGATCTGCGAGACCGCTGTGCTCGTTTCATGGCTTGATAAAAGCCAGCTTCTCAACACGACCTCCATCACCTCCCGCAATAACTCAACTTGTGTGCGATGCCGTCAGACTGCAGATCCGGCTGCTACGGGGTGGCGGGGCTCAAGGGTCATCCGGATGCCTCCTTTGGGGCGCAGGGTCACCATGAGTTCCGGTTCGACCTGTTCCTGGGCCAGCCGGGGATCGTACCGTCGGCCGATCAGCGCAAGGAGCAGCGGCCCTTCCACCGTTGCGAAGTGTGTTCCAACGCAGGCTCGTGGTCCGGCACCGAAAGGGAGATAGGCGTATCGAGCCTCGGGTTGCCCCTCTTTCAACCATCGTTCCGGGAGAAACCGCTCGGGGTCCGGCCAAAAGTCCGGGTGTCGGTGCAGATTGTACACACCGACGAGGATGATCGCTCCAGCCGGCAGCGTGAGTCCCCGCACCGTGACAGGGGCCGAGGTCTTGCGCTGCACGGCGGCGGCCGGCGGATACAGGCGGAGCGATTCATCAAATACGGCACGTGTGTAGGGGAGGTGCGCGAGATCGCCGGCGGTTGGCGTCCGTCCTTGAAGCACCCGGTCGACTTCTTCATGGAAACGGGCTTTGGCCTCCGGATGAGTGGCGAGGAGGTACCAGGTCCAGGCGAGTGCGTTCGCCGTGGTTTCATGCCCTGCGGCAAAGATGGTGAGCGCTTCGTCGCGCAGCTCTTGATCGCTGAGGCCAGTCCCCGTCTCTTCATCGCGCGCCTGTAATAGGAGATCAAGCAGGTCGCCGTGCCGCGTGCCGGTCCGGCGCCGTTCGGCGAGCAGCGCATAGATCAACCCGTCCATATACTGCATCGCGGCGCGGAACTCCCGGTTGCGCGCTGTCGGCACCCAGAGCGGGAAGCGTAGTGGATTGTGGAAGGAGTTGAACGCGTACCGTAGGCTCACGCCCAAAGACTGGTTAATCTGATCGATGTGCTGGGTCATGCTGGTGGTGAACATCGTCTGGGAAATGACTTCCAGTGCCAGCTGCATCATCTCGGCGGCGATGTTGACCGGTTGTCCCTCGTGCCTCGCCCAGTCGGCAAGGCGTTGTTCGCCTACCTGGACCATCCTGTCGGCCATCGCTGCCATGCGCGAACGGTGAAAAATGGGTTGAATGATCCGGCGGTGCCGTTTCCACAGCTCACCCGAACTGGTCACTAATCCATTGCCGAGGACCAGCGCGAGGCCGGAAGGTTGTTGGGGGTCGTAGACCTTCACGAACCGGTCGGACTGATGCACTAAAATGTCTTCGGCTAAGTCGGGGTGACTGAGGAGATGGATGATCTTGGGGCCGAGCCTGAAGCGAAGGGCGTCGCCGTATTGACGCCACCACCCCGCCATCGTCTCCAATGGGTTCGATTTGAAGGCTTGGAGATGGCCGAGAAGTGGCGTGCCGCCGGGAACATGCACCAGCGTGAAGGAGTGGACCGGACCCGACATGTGCGGACCCTACCACACCGGGGGAGAGCCATCAATTCCAGCAGGGCCGTTCTGCCCCGGTCCAACAACAGAGGTTTGGTCCCGTTGCCCCGCCCTGAGTCCGGGCGAAGCGCGAATGTCGCTGCCGTCTTGTTGACGCGAAACGCCTGTGATACTCTGCGCCAACGCCGGTTGATGTGGAGTGTTCACGCAAATCGTCACCTGCTTCTATGAACGTCATCCTTGCCCCGCGCATAGCACCACGCATGGGCCTGCACGTGTTTGTGCTCTTGCTCGCCTGGGTCGTCGTGGCCGGTCTTTCCTGGGCCGACCTGATCGGGGGACAGGGCGATCCACTCGGGGTACCGGCCGATGCCCAGTGGGCGACCGAGCCGGATTTGGACGAGTTGCGGGATGATGCGACGACCAACGCCCTTCCGCAAGAGTCACGCCCCGCAAGTCCCTCACTGCACGCTTCCGCCACGAGTTCCTCCGTTCCATTCGATCCGAGTGACGCACCGCTGCCGACCTGCGACCTGCTGTCCAAACTCTCTGTCTATCGAGTGTAGTCCGTCGAACCTTGTTCTAAGGGATGGTCCATCGATGCGCTCCCTCGCCGGGGGCGTCCGTTGGTTGCCTCGTCATGCGTGCGCTGATCGGACGCGGGTGAGGCGGAGTACAGGGAGAAGGTGGGTATGATTGAGCGGCTGGTAGGCTTCGCATTGGCGCAACGATTCATGGTCTGTCTTGCCGGACTGGCTCTGTTGTTCGGCGGCCTCTATGCGTTTCATATTTTGGATGTGGTCGCCTATCCCGATCCTTCCCCGCCGATGATCGAGGTCATCACGCAATACCCCGGTTGGTCCGGCGAGCAAATGGAGCGGGCCATCACGTTGCCGATCGAGATTGCGCTGCAGGGCATGCCGGGGCTGGCGGAAATCCGCTCGCTGTCGATCTTTGGGTTGAGCGACATTAAAGTCTACTTCGATTTCGGTACGGACTATTTCCGTGACCGACAGGAAATCCTCAATCGTCTTCAGCTCACGGTACTGCCGCAAAACGTGCAGCCGACCATCTCGCCCTGGTCCGCCATCGCGGAAATCTTCCGGTATGAACTGACCGGCGACCACGTATCCCTGACCGACTTGAAGACCACGCAGGATTGGCAGATCCGACGTGAGTTCAAGCGGGTGCCCGGCGTGATCGATGTGAGTACCTACGGTGGTACGACCAAGGAATACCATGTCGAGTTAGACCCCGGGCAGCTCATGAGCTACAACGTGACGCTCGACCAGGTGATGGACGGGCTTGCCAAGAGCAACACCGACGTTGGCGGCAACTATCTGACAATGGGAGAGCAGAGTTTCAACATCCGGGGCATGGGCCTGATCAAGAAACTCGACGATATTTCCAATACGGTTGTGACGCAGAAGGAGGGCACGCCGGTCTTCATCCGAAACCTGGGGAAGACGAGTATCGGCTCGCGTGTCCGCCTTGGAAAGGTGGGCATCGACGATCGGGACGATGTCGTCGAAGGCGTCGTCCTGCTGCAGCGTGGCGCCAAAGCGTTGCCGGTCCTGGAGAAGGTGCACGAGAAAATTCAGGAGCTCAATACCCGTAAGCTGCCGAAGGGGGTGGGGATCAAGACCTTCTACGACCGCACGGTCCTGATCCATACCACCATCGAAACGGTCATCGATATTTTGATCGCCGGCGTCGTGCTGGTGTCGATCATCCTGTATGTGTTCCTGGGTCACTTCCGCACGGCGATGATCGTGGCGTTGACGGTCCCGGTTGCCCTGCTGTTCACGTTCGGCATGATGGTGCTCGGCGGGCAGTCGGCGAATCTGATCTCGTTAGGTGCGGTGGATTTCGGCATCATCGTCGACTCCACCCTCATTATGGTCGAGAGCATTTTCTACCATCTCGCACACAAGTCCTCGCAGGGCGTGACGGTGCCCATGCACGTCATGCGTGCCGCGCGCGAGGTCGGCCGTCCGATCTTTTTCGCCACGACCATCATTGTGATTGCGTTCCTGCCGCTGTTCACCATGACCGGCGTGCCAGGGAAAGTGTTCGCCCCGATGTCGCTGACCTACGGGTTTGCCTTGAGCGGGGCGTTGCTGATGGCGTTTACCTTGGCGCCGGCCTTGTGTTCGCTTCTGCTGACCGGCCCCATCAAGGAGCGGGATACGGCGGTGGTGGAATTCCTGAGCCGGCGCTACATGACGCTGTTGGACTGGGGGTTGCGGCGGGAATGGCTCGTCGTCGGGATTGCCGTGGCCGTATTGGTGGTGGCGATGGCGGCGGTGCCGTTCATCGGTGGCGAGTTCATGCCCGCCTTGGAAGAAGGCAATATCTGGATGCGGACGACCTTCCCGGTGGATATCTCCTTCGAACAGGCTGCGCGGTTGGTGACGGACATCCGTGCGGTGTTCAGGCAATTTCCGGAGGTGATCAGTGCCGCTTCGCAATTGGGGCGTCCCGACGACGGTACCGATCCGACCAGTTTCTTCAACGCGGAATTCCTCGTCACACTGAAACCGTTCAAGGAGTGGCGAGCCGAGGTCCCGACGAAAAAGGCGCTCATCGATCAAATCGAGCAACGGTTGGCCGTGATTCCCGGAGTGACGTTCAACTTTTCCCAGGCGATTCAAGACAACGTCCAAGAGGCGATGTCGGGTGTGAAGGGCGAGAACGCCGTCAAATTGTACGGCAGCGACCTGCAGACACTGGAGCAACTGGCCAAGCAAATCGAGACGGTGATGAAGGACGTGCAGGGAGTCAAGGACCTGGGGGTGCTCCACCTACTGGGCCAACCCAATCTGGTCATCGAGGTCAATCGTGAAGAGTGCGCGCGGTATGGGTTGAAGGTGGACGATGTCAACGATGTGGTGCAGGCCGCCATCGGTGGTCAGGCCGTGACCCAAATCTATGAGGGCGAGCGATGGTTCGACCTCGTCGTGCGGTTTCTGCCGGAGTTCCGACGGGATATCGAATCCATCGGCAATATCGTCGTCAGTACGCCGGACAGCGCGCGTATCCCGCTCAAGCAATTGGCCTCCATCACCGAGCAGACCGGCGCGTTCATCGTGTACCGCGAGAATAACGAACGGTATATCCCGATTAAGTTCAGCGTGCGCGGCCGTGACTTGGAGGGCACCGTGCGGGACGCGCAGGAACGTATTGAGCGGCAGATCCAGTTGCCGGCCGGTTACCGGATCGAGTGGCATGGCGAATTCGATCAGTTGCAGGAAGAGAAGGCGCGGCTCGCCAGGATTGTGCCGATCACGCTGGCGCTGATTTTGATTCTGGTCTACCTGGTGTTGAACAATTTTCGGGATGCGTTGCTCGTGCTGGCAGCCGTACCGTTTTCGCTGGTCGGCGGCGTGTTGGCCTTGTTGGTGACGGGGACGCACTTCAGCATTTCGGCGGCGGTCGGCTTTATCTCGCTGTTCGGCGTCGCCGTGCAGGGGGCCTTGATCCTCATCAGTCGCATGCAGGATCTGCGGCGTGAAGGGTGGGACATTCGCGAGGCGATCATGAAAAGTGCGGAGGTCCGGATGCGGCCCGTGCTCATGACGTCGTTGGCTGCGGCAATCGGACTGCTGCCTGCGGCCGTGGCGAGCGGGATCGGTGCACAGTCACAGCAGCCCCTTGCGCGTGTGGTGGTGGGAGGCATGTTGACCTCAGCTGCCTTGATTCTGTTGGTCCTGCCCGTCTTGTATCAACTGTTGTATCGTTATCAAAAGCCGCCTGTTCCTCCTGATCATCAGAAGCCGCGGTAACCCTGGACGCGAGCATCACCGCGGATCAGGCAATCTGTTTGTGACGTGAGACCGGGCAGCTGTGCAGGCATGATGAGCTCGCCGGTCGGCATATCTCCGGCAGCTGGTACTGAAGACGGTTCCCGCGTCGCCTCGAATGTGCCGGGACTGGTCGGATAGAGAGCCGGAAACGTGCTCCGTTCAATCGATCCGCTCGGCCCGTACCACGTATCTGAGCGGCCCGCCAGGGGTGATGGCGTCAAAAGGAAAGCAGGTGACGAAGATCACCTCCTGCGCGTGCTGTGCCATTGGAATCCCATCCCGCCGCGAATCCATCACCCGCTGCTCCGTGACGCGATAGTGAACCGTGTGTCCGTCCGTGCCGGTGAGATCCACTCGATCGTCGAGACGCACCTGGTTGAGAAACTGGAAGTGTGTGTCCCGGTGGCCCGTGAGAATCACGGTGCCGGGGGATCCCGGTAATGCGCTTGAACTGACATGCCCGGGCCCGAACGCCAGAGTTCGCCCGTATGCCCCGGCCAGGACAATCATATCTACGGAGAGTCGGTCCACCTGAAGGCGTGCGACCGGCCAGGTGTCGGCCCATGGCCAGGGCTTTGAGCTGAGTTCACCCGCCAGTGCGCGGGTCCAGGCCCGCTGCAGGAGATACTGCGCGAGCCTGGCCTTCGCCACGATCCAGGATCCTTCCCCGATCTGCCAAAGGCTGAAGGCGAGCAGGCTCACCATCAATCCTGTCAGCAGGCGGTTCCTCAGTCGAAGCCGAATCATCATCCGACAGTCGGCCTCAGTCTCCACAGCAGTGCGGCACACAGGAGTGCCGAAAGCCCCAGCAGGATATGCCACTGCACGCCGGTTGCGGTTTTCGGCAGGCCGGCCAGCAGAGCCTGGTCCTGCGCGCGTGCCAGATTTACGGCGCGATCGTGTTCGGCCGGTGAATCGGTCGGCCTGGCCGGAGTGACATCTACTGCGACGAGACTCGTGTACCGACTGACGAGGTGATGCGCCAACGCGACGTCGAGCACTGCCTTGCGAATGGCGTCGTCGGGAGTGCCCTTGTACGTCTCATCCATGAGGGCCGCTATTTTTTGTCTAGCCCAGTTGATCGAGAGTCCTCCCTGAGCTGCCGCATGGTGAACCGAAACTGGAAGTGTCCAGGAGGCGGTTCCGGCCTTTCCGCGCAATGTCGCCTTCCCGGGGAGCGCAGCGGCTTTGATCGCGAGCACAATCGGCTCGCCCTCGTACAGATCGCCGATGGTGGCCGGATAGGGTTCCAGGGTCGACCAGCCGGTCCCGTCCAAGCTGATGTCGCTGAGCACCGGCCGCTCAAGCTTCTTGAACAGCGCATCCAACTTCTCTTTCACCTCCTCGATTTTGCCGATGTAGGTGAAGGTGCCGCGGCCGAATTCCGCCATCTTTCTCATCACATGACTATTCGGGGTCGCCCCAATTCCAATGGTGAACAGGCGCCGGGTGCCGACACGATGGTGTAACAGTTCGAAGAGTTCTTCTTCGTTCCCGATTTGACCGTCGGTGAGGAGAATGAATTGCTGGAGTCGAGATGCGTCTTGCGCGCTCTTCAGTGCCTGACGAAGCGCCGGCAACACCTCGGTGCCGCCGTCGGCTGTGAGGTGTTCGGTGTACCGAACCGCCTGTCTGATGGTGGTGGTGGTTACCGGCTGCGGGCCGGCGAAGAGTGAGCGGACCTGGTTGTTGAATTGAATGATGTTGAACCGGTCGCGGGCGGTCAGCCGCGTCAGCGCGGCAGCCAACGAACTCTTCGCCTGTTCAATCGATGCGCCGGCCATCGAGCCAGAGGTGTCGATGATGAAGGTGATGTCACGCGGTACCCGCGGCACCGTGGCGTCAAGCTGGGTCGGTGGGACGAGCATGAGCAGGGCATAGGTGTCGCCGTTCTTCTGCTCCGTGAAAACTGTCGCCACCGGCTCGGTTCGTGGGGCCTGCCGCCAGGTGAGTTGAAAGTCACGATCGGCCGGGACGGTCTCCTCCTTGAGACTGACGTGATAGCTCTGGTCTGCGTCGGGAATGGTAATAATAGCGTGATAGGGCGCGTCGATCTGCTCTATGGGGAAGCCCGGGCTGAGCGTGACCGACAGGCTCAGCGGATTGACAGAGCCTTCGTGCGGTGCGTGGACGGGCGGGGTGATGCGTGAGGCGTCGGGGACGCGGTCGGTATCAGGCATGGTGCCCGATCCGCTGGACGGTTGGCCTTCAATGATCACCGGCGTACCGGGGATGTAGCGTGGTCCCACCGCCATGGGGAAGCGGAGTTGAAACTGACCACTCTCATAGCGGACGGTCTCCTGGTACTCGATCTCGACGATGATTCGTTCGCCGGGCCCGATGTTCGCGACAGAGGTGGTGAAGATATTCGGACGTTCCTGTTCAACGAGGCTGGTTCGTTTTCCCTCCTGTTTGGCCTGTTCATAGCTTCGCTTGGCCTCCCCCCGCTCCTTGATCTGCCCTTCAATCACGCGCTCGCCGACCTTCATGCGCAGATGGTCGACAGCAGCGGTCTCCGGTAGAGGAAAGACATAGATTCCCTCCAGCCAGTCACCCTTGCGCGTGCTGGGGTTGGTGAATTCCTGTCTGACCGTTGCGCGGACGATGGTGCCGGTGACGGCGATCTGCACGTCGGTGTTCAGGATCGGGGCCGGGGTGTAACGGCCTGTTTGGCCGGTCCGGAAGAGGAGGGATCCTTCCGTGACGTCATTCAGCCCCATGGTCGGAACGACTCCGGTCGTCAGTGTGGCGGGCGGTTCGGCGGAGTTGGCTGGAGGCGCCGCCGCTCCCCACAGGCACAGTAACGCGCCAAGCATCAGGCGGGCGGCGAATGGTCCGGGTCGATGTCGATAGGCAGCATGGAGTGTCGCAAGCATGTGATCCTCATATGGTCTGGAGTGATGACGGTGGCGCAGTTGCCGGAGGGCCTGGGAAAGACGGACGGTCTTTCCCAGGGGGCGCTCCGACCGGACATTAGTTGCCGGTGCTCGAGTCGACTGTTGTCGCAGCGTCGGGTTCGGCAGAGGCGGGGATGTGGCCGGTCGAATCTGCGATTCCCGTCTCGGTTGTGCGGTCGACCGTGTCGGCGAGGGAATCCGTGACAGATTCGGTGGCAAGGGGTGCGCTCATCATGTGTTCCAGGCCGATCTTTCGCATCTCTAGGTGCACTCGTCGATTCATCCGGCGGCAGACATCGCTCTTGTCGATGCACAAGGCACCTTCCTCACCCAGGCTGACGGTGCGAATCGCGGCCTCCGGTACGCCGAGCGCGATCAGCTGTTGCTTCACGGTCTCAGCGCGTTTCAGTCCGAGGATCTTGTTAAAGCTCATCGAGCCCTGTTGATCCGTATAGCCCTGAACCAACACACCCCAGTCGGGTTCACTTTTCAGAAACTCGGCATGGCGTTGCAATGCGGCCTTGCCGTCGTCGGTTAATCCCTTGCGGCCGACTTCAAACGAGATGTCGTCGTGGAGGATGTCCGTGCTTCGGCTTGCCAGGGGAGCGGACTCGACCCGGGTGCTCGGGAGGGGTGTTGCGGCCGGCATCTGCTCGGTCGAGTCCTTGAGGACCTGGGACACCTGTGCGCTATTGAGTGCGTCGGCTGAGCGGTTGCTATGAGCCGCCTCATCGGCTTGAGAGTAGTACCAGAAGGCGGCGACGACGACGGCCAGGAATCCGACCAGTCCGCTGAGGATGTAGACATCCTTCATGTCCTTCTCTGGTCCCACGATGGTGGGGGTGACTGGTCCTGCGCTGATGGTGGCTGTGGGGGCTTTCTGCATGATGTGGTGCTCCTTGTGTTGCGGCCGCCTGATGCGGCCTCATGGTTGTTGATCGATGATTCGCTTGGCCCGTGGTTGCGGGGCCGGCTGGGTGATGCTCACCTCCTTCCTGCCGGGTTGCCCGCCGTTGGCCGGTGCTAGAGCAAGGCGGAGGCCAGGCGACTGCGTGAGGGGCGTGCCGACAAAACGACAAGAAAACAATGGCTTGCGTGTAGGTACTCTCTGCGGGGACTCGGCGGTGCTTGCGTGGAGTGGGGGGACTGCGGGGCTAGCCCCGCATCACATCGAGAAGAGATCGGACTCGATGGCGGACCGGTTTCGCCAAGTGTCGGCTGTCGCTGAATGCCGGATGTTGCCGGTGCGGAGGTTCAGGGGAGTGTGAGTGGCGGATTGTTCTGCTGACTCACGCGCGTGATTGAAAATGCCGCCGCACGAGGGTGTCGACGGACTTGAAGTGCCGTTCGGGAAGGTTTTTGAATCGCCGTTTGCAGTCGGCCAGTGCCTCCTCCACATCAGCGAAGGGTGCGATTGTTTCCATCAAGTGCGCGGTGTAGTCCATCAGTTTCAGTTCGACGGTCCGCGAGAGTGAGGGGTCTCCGGCCAGGGCAGAAGCAGCTCTCGCTTGATCCCCTGCCGATTCCACGAGCGCCTGGAAGCAGAGCCCCTTGAGTCGTTGGGTGACCGTGCTGCGATCCCAGCCAAGGGCCCGAGCTGTGGCTTGCATGTCGAAACGGTTCCGACGCAATTGATTCAGAACGGCAAGGTCGCCAGCCGGATCCGGCAACAACGGTTTGCCGATGGGCGTACTTTCAACGGAGGTCGCGGCGTCGGACAGTCGCAGATCGCGTGCCGTGAGGATCGCTCCCTCGCTCAATGCCACAGCCTGCTCGAGGCACTGACGCAATTCCCGTACGTTGCCTTTCCACGCGTGGGTGGTCAGCGCTGCCAGGGCTTCCTGCGACAGCTGCATCGGAGTCTGATGGGTCCTCTGTGCCTGTTCTCGTAGACAGGCTTCTGCTAGGAGGGGAATGTCATCACTCCGCTCCCGGAGGGGTGGCAAGTGCAGAACGAGCCCCTTGAGCCGGAAATACAAATCTTCTCGAAACCACCCCTCCGACACGCCGCGCTGCAGATCCTTATTGGTAGCCGCGACGATGCGCACATCGACCGTGGTAGGACTGGTCGCCCCGACGCGATAGAAGGTTCGTTCTTGCAGCACCCGCAAGAGCTTGCTTTGGTGGTCGAGCCGGAGATCGCCGATCTCGTCGAGAAAGATGGTGCCCAGATGCGCAAGTTCGAAATAGCCTTTTCGATCTGCATGTGCGCCGGTGAAACTGCCTCGCACATGGCCGAAGAGTTCACTTTCAAACAGTTCAGGGGAGATGGCGGCCATGTTCACGGCGATGAAGGGCTTGGCCGCCCGCGGGCTCAGGCGATGCACCGCCCGGGCACAGAGCTCTTTGCCGGTTCCCGCCTCGCCCGAGATCAGGACCGCGAGTAGAGAGCGGGCCCCCTTTTTGAGGTCACGGAACATGGTCAGCATCGCCGGGTCCTTCGTGACGATCCCGGCCTGTTCGCACTCGCGCCGGAGCTGCTCCTGTTCGACATTCCCCAACGGGGCGGCGCTGATCGTGGCGGCTCGCATGTTCTGCAATTGCGCCTCGAGTTCTTCCATCCGGTGTCTCGTCGCCTCTTCCTGTTCCTGGGCCTCGGTGATCCTGCGTTGCAGGTCGGCGGCGAGTTGTGTTGATTCAGCCTCTTTGGATGCGGAATGGGAGATGCTGGTGCGGGCGGACTCCAGGTCCTCCTCCAAACTTTCCACCGCCGTTTCTTGATAGACCAGTGCCTCCCGGACGGCCACCAGGTGTTGCTGCACCACCAACATATCGTGCTCCAGCAGCACCAGGCGTCGTGTGGCGACGATCTGGCCGAGCAGGCTACCGGCCACGAGGACGAGCAGGGCTGCGGTGACCGGCATCACGAAGGGCAGGACCCACTGAAGTTGTGTGAGACAGGTGAGCGCGATCGCCACGTAGAGAATCAGCAGGCCCGCTCCCGACACGACTCCACGCCAATCCGTCCATCGAAAGGCCGCCCAGGCCACGCCGATGCAGAGGGCGAATGCGAGGGCGCTTCGTTGCCATGGGGGAAGGTCTCTGATCCACCCCTGCGTCAGGAGCGTGTGGAGGAGTTCCGCCTGCAACATGATGTCGGTTGCGTCGTCGCCGGAAGGGACCGCCCGTTCCGGTTGCGGGCGCGGGTGGGTCGTCAGGATGACGGCTTTGCCGTTAACCAGGGCGACCAGGTGCTCATCGTCTTTTTGCTCGATCAGACGGGAGAGTTCCCGGACTGTGATGGTGGGGAACGGCGCCGAGGCTTGCGGTCCAACGAAGTTGAGCAGCAGATGCCCATGTCGATCGAGGGGAATCGTCACGTCGGCTGTGGTGCCGCGTTCGATCTGTGCGTTGCGAAGTCGCAGGGAGCCGGAACGTCGTTCGATGCGTTCGAGGGGGACCTGCCAGAAGTCGGCGGCCATCGAGAGGCCGAGTGATGGCAGTTCTCCCGATCCGCTGCCCTGGAACAGCGGTGCCCGACGTGCCACGCGATCGGGATCGAGCACCGGTTGCAGGGTGCTTTTCCCTGGTGCGAGGTGTGACGGTGGTGTTGTGGGCGGAGGCCCGTCCTGCTCAACCGCTGGGGCCAAGGCCGTGGGATAGGCGACCGTACCGGCTGACTTGACCGCTTCGATCAGCAGGGCGTCACTGACGGCGCCGCCCAGATGGGGCGGGCTTGGAAGATCGAGCGGGATGTCGAGACCAATGGCGGTGGCGCCGGCGTCATGCAGCGCGGTGACGAGTCTGGCAGCCAGACTGCGATCCCACTGGCCGGTTCCGAACTGTTGGTCGCTGCTCTGCTCTCGACTGATGAGGAGCAGCTTCGCGTCCGGCGCCGGATGGGGGCGAAGGCGCATCCAGGTATCGTAGGGGGCCCATTCGAGCGTGTGAAATGTCGTGGGAGCCGCCATCCAGATCATCCCCGTGAGCAGGAGGGCCGACAAGGCCATGACCAGGGCTTGCAGCCAGATATTCCTGACGAACAAGCGGGTGGCGGTGCTCATGCGATGGTCGTGGCTACGGTTTGGGTGGCTCCGACGCGACGTCGTCGAGAATTCGTTTGACGTCCTCCCGTGGGAGCCCTTTCAAGTAGCTCTTGGCCTTGGCGGGATCTGGCGCCAATCCCAGGCCTTTGGTGTAGATGCGAGCGAGTGCCAGGCGGGAGGGAGTCGCGCCGTCGGCCGCCGTCGATTCCAGATAACTCAGAATCCATTGACCATGGGGCGGGAGCTGGCCGTCGAGTCCCTGTTCGTAGAGATGCACGAGCGTCGCATGTGCAATCTCATTGAGGGCATAGGCTTCCCGCAACAGCACCGGCAACGCTTCGGCGGTGCGTCCCTGCTTGAGCAGTGTGGTGCCGACGGTTTGTGTCGGCTGGTCCCGGTCGAGATCAGGAAAATCCAACCAGAGTTGGTCGCAATAGTTCTTGAAGGCTTCGGCCGCGGCCTTGGATTGTTTTGTCTGCAGGTTGCCCTTCACTGCCGCCAGCCGTCTGAGCTGTGTCAGGGCCTGTGAGGCCTCCGGCAATCCCTGCTCGAACGCCTGCGCCCACCAGGTGATGGCCATGATCTGACTCTTTTCCACACCCTGGCCCGAGCGATAGGCATTGCCGAGGAAATATTGCGCTTTGGCGAGGCCGGCTAGCGCGGCTGCTTCCAGCTCCTGTGCCGCATCCTTGTCGCGCCCGGCCACTTTGAGGACCAACCCTAAACGATAATGGGCTTCGGCAAAATCCGGCTTCAGCTTCAGGGCTTCCTGGTAGGCCTTGACGGCGGATTGAATGTTGCCACGGGTGTAGTGAATTGTGCCCATGCTGTAGTGCGCTTGCACGAGGGTCGGATCCAGGCGAGCCGCTTCCTGCAGCTCCGTCATGGCCGTGCGCCAGTCTTGTTTGGCCATGAGTGCGGTGCCGAGATCCAGATGGGCCTGCGCCACCGTGGGATGAAAACGCAAAGCCGTCCGGTATTCGTCGATGGCACCATCGGTATCGCCCAGTTGAAAGAGGGTTCTCCCCAACGTGAGTCGCGGCTCCTGAGCGTCCGGTTCGGCATGCAGGGCTTGGCGAGCCTGCGCCAGCAACTCCAGCGGTGTCAGCGGCGTTGGCGCGGGTGCAACCATTGGCGGTGCCGGAGGGGGCGACGGCGAAGCGGGCGGCGGCGGAGGCGTGGCCGGTTCACTCGGAAGCGGCTCGACTCGAACGGCATCCTGCGGAGTGCTCTCAGCCGGTGGCGGTGGCTCCGCGACCGGCGAGTCGGTTTGGACGGCATCGGTTGTGGGGCTCGGGGAGGGCTCGTCTTGCGCACCGGCCGGAAAGGACTGAATCGGCAATGTTACGGCGACGAGCAGGACCCACCGTCCAAAGGCGACACGTTGCAGAAACATAGGCGCTGACAGGCCTCCAGGTGAAAAAGATCGCTCTATATACACATAGATGAGAAGAAAATTCCACGAGATCTGACGGGACATCTCTCGTGGGATGCGGTGGATGGGATCGGTGTTAGCTCGTGAACCAAGCGACAAGCAGGCTGGCCATGGCGAGGAGGATGAGCAGGCCCACAATCAGATACCGCCACCAGGACAGTTGATCCTGAATCGGCATGAATCCCAGGCTGACCCCCTCGGCAAGTAGCCAGTTTCTGAATTCCTGAGGGGCCACGAGACTGAGGCCGCGTTCGGTGCAGGAGGCGATGAATCGATCCACGATGACCCCGCGCAGGGCTTTGCGAATGAGCGTCTCCAGCCAGCGCGGGAGTCGCAGGCGTTCGCCGGTTCGAGTGGCCCATTGCTCGACGAGGGTCTCGTACTCCACGCGCACGCTGTCGACAGGGCGGCCTGTTGTGCCGTCTGCTCGTGCCGCGGCGGGAAGGGTATGCAACCAGGTACGGAGTTGTTGCTCAACTCGATCGACTGTCTGTTGGGCCGCGTCCAAGAGTCCCGCCAGGATTCCGCCGGCCCCTGCGAGGATAAGCGATAGCGCCGTCAGCGACCAACTGCCCACAAGCGCCCATAGGCCATGCCCTGCCATGGAGGTGCTGGAATACAACGCGCATGCGCCGACCACGACCATCGAGGCGAGCAGGTGCAGCGGGACGGTTCGGATCACCATCTGTGTAAACGTGCGGGGCGTCGTGGCATCAGACTTGGGGGCTGGTGCGGACATCGGTGCGTGGGTCGAGTCAGGTCTGCGATGGCTGGTGAAGGGGTGCCGGCCAACGCTTCTGCAGACGTTCGATCAGCGAGGCGAGCGCGTCGGCGTGCATCCGGACCGGTTCGTGCGCGATGCGCCAGACCGGTTCAAGAGGGGCCGGGTCTTCGTTCAGGCGCGGGATCAGGTGCCAGTGGATATGGGGCAGCTGGTTGCCGAGCAATTCATAGTTGATCTTGATCGCCCGCCATTCCTCGGCCAGCAGGGAGGCGACCTGAGCGACTTCTTCGATCAGGCGACTGCGTTCGTCGCGGGAGAGGTGGAAGAGTTCCGTAGCGTGACGCTTCAAGACCAGCACAGTCCAGCCTGGGAAGAACTGGTCGTCATGCAGATACGCCCGGGTGAGGCCGCAATCGGCAAGGAAATGATCCTGTCGAGGCCAGGTGCCGAGACAGGCTTTGCAGCCGGCGTCGGTCATGGTTGGTTCAGGAGCCGCCCTTCTTCTGCCGTAATCACGCCCTTCTTGATCAGCAATTGAATGAGTTTGTCGGTTGCCGCTTTACCCGCCGGCGGTTGGGAGGCTGCAGCGGTGGTCGCGTTTTTCTGTTTTTGCGGCTCGCGTTTTTGTCCCATCACGCGAAACGATGGCGTGAACACGGCAACGTAGTCGCGGTTCCGGATGCGGACCGACACGGGCAGGCTTTCGCTGTTCGGGGTGAGGTCCGGGCCGGATCCCTGCGGGACACGGAAGAACGGCTTGCCGTCTTCAGTCGTGCCGTCCTGGCCGATGATCTCCATTCTGGTCAGGAGCGATTCGCCCGTGAGATTTTCGCGATCCTGGCCCGCGGTGTTGGTGATGTGGTCCAGCACGATGATGAGGGAGTCGGCCACGAACAGATCAGGAGACACGTTGCGGACCGTGACATCGTATCGATATTCACTGGAAAAATTGTCGCGGCTTCGTAGGGTGATGAAGGGGGTGACTTTGCCGGTCACATCCACGAGTTGATCGAAGGCGAACGCGGGAGTACTGGTGGCTGCCAACAGCAGACTCGTGCTGCCGGCCAGGATCTGCATCGTCCGAGTCATCCTCATGGTGTCCTCCCGTGGTCGATCGGCCTCGGGGCCAGAATAACAAAGCCTCACCGCCAGTGCGAGGAAATCCTCTGCCTGTGCGGCGGTCTGCTTGACACCTTCTTTTGGTGAACGATATTCTGCCCAGCGCTAACGCGTCGATCCCGGTGCCCCACACCTGCATGGCCACTTCACGCATCACCCTTCCTCCGCTGCTCGTGCCGCGGACCCTTGCTTCTCAGCTGCTGCGACTCTACGACTATCCAGACCCGCGTCGCCCCGGGCGGATCATCAAGGGATACGACTGTCCCCATGCGGTCCGGACGGCCCGGATGTGCGCGGCGGTGGCGGCGCGGTTGGGACATTCTCCTGCACGTGTGAAACAGTATCAGATCGCCTGTCTTCTCCACGATCTGGGACGGGCCGGACTTGACCGGCGGCTCTTTGGCCGGATCTGGTCCTGGGCGCGCGCCCACGGCATTCCGACCAGACCACGTGAATGGAGGGCTGTCCATCCAGAAACCCGGTATGGACGCGAGACCGAGGCGTTTGTCGCTCGCTATCGCACGGCCATGGAGGGGGACGGCATCACGCTCGATTCGTGGGCCTGTGAGCAGGTGGAGATGCGCCTGGGGTATGCCCGGAGATTGGCGGCACGATTGCGAACGATGAAGCCGATCCTGCGCGAGCTCGGGGTGACCTGGGCGCCGTGGATGGGCCGGGTCATGCTGTACTATTACTATCCTGAAAAATTAGAGGGCGCGCAGCCGTGGGTGCGCCAGCTGGCGGAAGTGCTGGTTGCCTGCGAACAGTTCGAGGCGTACAGCAACCAGCGCCGGGGCCGTGACTACTATGTGCGGCGGCGGGAGGATCTGTCCGAGGCCTTTGCCTACCTGCATACGTTGCAGCGGGAAGATATCATCAGCCGTCCGGTGGTGCGAGCGTTGCGCGAGCTCGCGGCGGAAGGTGCGTTCGACGCGGTGTTGGCACAGGCCAGGGGGCGGGCGCTCACCGCGCGCGAGCGTGCGTATTTGCGTCGTACCGATGAGGAGTAATTCGATGGCGGTCAAGTCCGTGTCGTTGCGAGTCACCATGCAGGGCGATTGCCAGATGGAAAACATCACCGAGCGGCTGCGTGCGGCGCTTGCGGGGACAGAGCTGCGCGCGGGCATTGTCACGATCTTTATCAAGCATACGACTGCGTCCGTGCTGATCATCGAGGACGAGCCCGGCATCCGAGCCGATACGAAAGCGATCTGGGAACGGCTGATTCCTGCCGACCCCGGGTGGCAGCACAACGTGCGCAACACGGGAGAAGACAATGGGCATAGCCATCTGCGCGGTCAATTGCAGGGCCAGTCGCTCACCATCCCGTTCAACGACGGAGCAATGGTGCTGGGGACCTGGCAGCAGGTCGTCGTATTGGACTTCGATACCCGCGCACGGACCAGAGAGCTGGTTCTGCAAATCATGGGCGAATAGATGATGACGAGAGAGCGCGCGACAGGGTGGCGGGCCGGACGATGGGCAGGGGTGGGTATGCTTGCCGGTCTCGCGATGGGTGTATGTCTGCCGTCGGGGCAGGTTCTGGCCGAGGAACGGAACGGACTCCTGCTGGCGCAATCGGTTGCCCCCACCGACCTGAGTGCGGAGGAGCAGGCCACGATTGCCGTGTTCGACCGGGCGGCACGATCGGTCGTCTTCATCGCCAATACGGCCATGCAGCGCGATCCCTGGTCGTTCAACCTGTTCGAGGTGCCACAAGGGTCTGGCACTGGCTTTGTGTGGAGCCGGCAGGGACACATTGTGACCAACTATCACGTGATCTACGGCGCTGATTCAATCACGGTGACCTTGGCGGATCGCACGGAAACCAAGGCGAAGGTCGTCGGTGCGGATCCAGACCACGATATCGCAGTGTTGCAGATTCAGGCGCCGGAGTCAGCGCTGCAACCGGTCACGATCGGCAACTCGCAGGCGTTGCGCGTCGGGCAAAAAGTTCTGGCGATCGGCAACCCCTTCGGTCTCGACCATACCCTGACAACCGGAGTGGTGAGCGCGTTGGGACGGACCATTAAATCGATGAGCAATCGTACCATTGAAGGGGTGATTCAGACCGATGCCGCCATCAATCCCGGCAACTCCGGCGGGCCGCTGCTGGACAGCGCCGGACGTTTGATCGGCGTGAATACCCAAATCGTCAGCCCCAGCGGCGCATTTGCCGGGATCGGGTTTGCGGTGCCGGTCGATACGGTGAATCGCATCGTGCCGGAGCTGATCAAGCATGGCAAGCTGATCAGGCCGGGTTTGGGCATTTCCCTGGTTCCCGACGCGATGGCGAGACGCTGGGGCGTGAAGGGCGTGATTATCGGGAAGGTCGGCCGCGGGAGTGCCGCGGAACGAGTGGGGTTGCGCGGTGCACGGGAAACCATGGGTGGGCGCGTCGAACTGGGCGATATTCTTGTGGCGGTGGATGGCAAGCCGGTGGAGACCATCGACGATTTGATGGATGAGATGGAGAAACACAAGGTCGGCGACCAGATCACGATCGAATATACGCGCGGAAATCGACGCCTGCAGGCGAGCGTGACGCTACAGGCTGTCAATTGAGCGGTTGAAGGCGGCGCACCACTCTCTGCGCTCCACGTGAATGTGTGTGGCCTGTCGCTGGCACAGCTTCTCAACAACCTGTTAGGATGACCGGAGTTGTATTAGCCGGAGGAACAGTATGAGTGACCATCGCAATCCGGATCAGCCGGGCCATGGGGGGCAGCAGTCGCCGTCCCGTGAAACCTCGGTGTCGGCCGATCCGATCGAACTGATAGACGAATGTTTGGCCGCGTTTCCCGACGGCGATCCCCGCCAGAAGTTGCTCTATAAATTGCGGCACGTGGTGATGGCGCAATCGGTGACGCAGGACCGTCGTGACGGTGAGTTGAAGAAACTCACTGATGTCGTCGCCAAGCTGACGGCGCCGGCCAATCGCGTGGGCCTGCTCGTGGAATTGCCGGGTGAGGGTGTTGCCCGTATTGTGGTTGGCGGAGCGGAATATTACGCTAATACTGACCCGCGGCTTTCAGTAGAGGACCTCAAGATCGGCACGCAGATCCTGGTCAACGAGGCCTATACGGTGATTAAGGCGCTCGGGTATGACCGGAACGGACCGGTGTTGAAAGTCGCCGAGCTCCTGCCGGACGGCCGGATTCGTTTCGAGCAGGAGATGGGGCGCCAGGCGCTGATTCTGCAGCGCTCCAGCGATTTGCTGGGGGCGGACCTCAAGCCGGGTGATGAGGTGCGGGTCGAGCCGTCACACCGCATTGCGATCGAGAAATTCGAGAACCGGCAGGCACGCGCACATCTCTTAGATGAAGTGCCGAGCGTGACGTGGGAGCAGATCGGCGGCCAGCATCAGGCGATCGAGGCCATTCGGAAAGCGATCGAGTATCCCTTGCTGCATGCCGATACGTTTTCGAAGTACCAGTTCACGCAGCCGAAGGGTTTTCTCCTCTATGGGCCGCCGGGATGCGGGAAGACGCTGATCGGGCAGGCGGCGGCAGCCAGTCTCTCACAGTTGGTGCGGGAGTCGCAGGGGCAGTCCGCTTCTGAAAGCAAGGCGAAGAACCCCCCTGTCACGAGCGGCGCGTTTCTGCATATCAAGGGGCCGGAAATCCTGAATATGTGGCTGGGCGAATCGGAGCGGATCGTGCGCGATCTGTTTGCGAAGGCGCGCGCCAGACGTAAAGAGGGAGCCTTACCGTTTATTTTTATCGATGAGGCGGAGTCGGTGTTGGGGACCAGACGGTCAATGCGATCGTTCAATATCAACAACACCCTTGTGCCGATGTTTTGCGCGGAGATGGATGGGATTGAGTCGCTGCAGGATGTGGTGATCATTCTGGCGTCGAACCGGCCGGACTTGATCGATCCGGCGATCCTGCGGCCTGGCCGCATCGACCGCAAGATCAAGGTGGCACGCCCGACCCGCGACGCGGCGGTTGAAATTCTGTCGGTCTATCTCACAGCGGCGCTGCCGCTAGATCAGGCGCTGCTGGATCAACACCACCAGGATCATGCCGTTGCCCGTCGTGCGGTCATCGAACGGGTGGTGGACCATCTCTTCTCCCGTGGCGACCAGAATCGCGTGTTATCAATTCGGCTCCGGAACGGGCAGAACAAAGTGCTCTACCGGGGCGATCTCGTCAGCGGCGCGATTCTGTCTTCGATCGTGCAGCGGGCGAAGGAAAAAGCGATTGAGCGCGCAGTGAGCGAGGCCGGTGCGGCATCTGGTGACGGCATTCGGGCGCAGGATCTGCTCGATGCGGTGCAGGAGGAATACCGTGAAGGGGAGATGCTTCCGCCTGATGACGCGGCCGAGGAATGGTTGAAGCTGCTGGATCACCACCCCGAGCAGGTGGTGGGCGTGTCGTCCTTCCGCCGCGGCCGGCCGACGGAAGAGCGGCTGGTGAATCAGATTATCTAAGGGACTATGCATCTTTTCGGCATTGAAACGGAGTATGGCATTACCAGGGAAGACCTCGACGCGGTGGATCCGGTCGAGGAGTCGATGGAGTTGGTCCGTGCACATCTGACCGAACACTTTGAGCGGCGATGGGACTACCGAGGGGAGGATCCGCATGAAGATGCGCGAGGCTTCCGGGTGTCCGGTCTGCAGCAGGATAAGGAAGAGGACGACTTCGCTAAGCTGGACGCCCATCGTCCCTACTCGTTTCATGAGATGAAAAGTGACTTGGTGCTGCCGAATGGCGCCCGGTTCTACAACGACCATACCCATCCGGAATATTCCACTCCGGAATGTCGCACGCTCAAGGATCTGCTGGCCCACGATCGGGCCGGCGAGCGCATCGTGCAGCGGGCAGCGGACCGCCGCAATCAACAGCTCGGCGGGGCGCACGTCCAGCTCTACAAAAACAATACAGATTTTCATGGCCATAGCTACGGCTGTCACGACAATTACCTCGTTCCACGCTCGTTGCCCTTTCCTCAACTCGTGAGCGGGCTGATGCCGTTCCTGGTGAGCCGGCAATTGTTGGCCGGGGCCGGAAAAGTCGGGATGGAGGCGCAGGAGTCGGGGTATGTCCCAGGTTCCTTCCAGCTCTCACAACGGGCCGATTTCATGGAAGCGGAATTGGGCGTGGATACGATGCACAATCGCCCCATCCTCAACACCCGCGATGAACCCCACGCCGACCGGACCAAATACCGGCGCCTGCATCTGATCCTCGGGGACGCCAACATGTGTGAATATGCGACCGCCCTCAAGGTGGGCACCACCAGGCTGGTGCTCGATCTGTTGCAGCGCGGTGTGGCGCCGAACCTGGAGTTGGAACAGCCGGTGGCGGCGATCAAGCAACTGTCGCGCGATCCGGAGCTGAAGGCGGCGGTGCGGCTGAAGGATGGGCGCACGTGGTCCGGCTTGGCCATTCAGGAAGAATATTGGAATGCGGCGAGCCGAGTCTGTGGAGGCAGTGATCCCGATGCGGACTGGGTCTTGCGCGAATGGCAGGAGACGCTCCGCATGCTGGGGCAGGATCGAATGCAACTGGTCGGCAAGCTGGATTGGGTGACCAAGCAGTGGTTGCTGGAGACGTTCATGCGTGAGGAGCGGCTGACCTGGGAGGATCCGTGGCTCGCCAGCTTGGATTTGGAATATCATAATGTGAGCCCTGAGCGTGGATTGTTTCTGGGGCTCGAGGCGGAAGGAAAAACCTGGCGCATGACCACCGAGCGCGACATCGCTGAGGCGTTGGCGGCCGGGCCTGCGGATACCCGCGGCGGATTGCGCGGCTTATGTGTCAGGCGGTTTCCCGCGGAGATCAGCGGTATGCAGTGGGAGCGGGTCCAGTTCAGCGGGGGGCTGCGGTCGCGTACATTGGAGATGGGCGACCTGTTTGAGCCGGATGCCGTGCGAGCCTGTGCGGCGCTGTTGGAAACTGCGGCGTCGCCGGCCGATGCCCTGGCGGCATGGGCGAAACGAAAGGAATCATAACCATGCGATATATGTTGATGCCGGAGCGTCGTGAGGCGCCCGGTGATCCGATGCCGAAATCGCCGAGCCCGTCGGAGGAAGGCGGGGGGCCGCGACGCCCGGAGACAGGTTCGCCTGACAAAGACAATCTGTTGAAACGGATGCGCAAGGTAGATCCGAAACAGGCGGAGCGATACCGGCAACGGACGGGGGAGTGAGGCCAGCCACCGAGTCAGGGCGTGTGCTCGCGGCACGCGCGGCCTCGGACGGTCCTCGCTGGACGCGCGCAGGGAGCCCCTGATCTCAGTGTCCGCCGGACATGACGGAAGCGAACGAGTCGGAAAGGGTAGCGATATGGGGATGCAGGGGGATTTTTTTCAGCTGTTGAAGGAGCAGGGCTATCAGTTCGGCAATCCGGTCGCGGCTGCTGCTGGAGTTGAGGTGCCGACTGCGACGACGATTCTTGCCCTGAAGTATCGTGACGGCGTGTTGGTCGCGGGAGATCGCCGGGCAACCGCCGGCAATATGGTGATGTACGACCGCACCGACAAGGTGCTGGAGATCGATCGGCACAGCGTCATGGCCATTGCCGGTGTGCCGGCCACCGCCTATGAGATGGTGCGTGTATTGGAGCATTCCTTCAAATACTACCGCCGCACGCAGCTGCAGGAGTTAAGCTTTGAGGGCAAGCTTCGCGCCGTGTCCAAATTGCTCAAGGAGAATGTTCCCGCGGCATTGGCCGGTACCGGGGCCGTCGTGCCTGTCTTTGCCGGGTATGATCACGAGCAGGGCGCAGCCAAGATTTATTTCTATGACATTCTCGGCGCCGAATTCGAAGCGGTGGAATATGCCGTGTCCGGATCCGGCTCACCGACGATCCGAGGCATCTTGCACTACGTGAATACCTGGGGTCCGCAGCCGCTGGCAGCTCTACCGGAGGAGCAGGCCACGGTTCAGGCGTTGCGATTGCTCTCGAGCGCGGCGGAGTTCGACTCGGCCACGGGCGGGGTGAATCGGGAACTGAATCTCTATCCGGTCGTCAAGCTGATTACGGCAGCCGGTGTTCGCGTGATTGCCGATGGCGATTTGAAACGACTGTACGAACAAGACGTCGTCCGTTCGCGATGAGCCACGAGATTCATGCGGTGCGATAGCCAATACATGATTGTTGATAAAGGTGACCTCTGATGTATGAAGAACCCTATCGATGGATTGAGGCAGTCGGCAACCGACGGCACTATCTCGATGAGCAGTTTACGAAAGGCGCGCCGGTGGTGGCCTGTGCCTATGCCGACGGTATTCTCATGCTCACGGTGAGCCGTGGCACACCGAAGCTGTATGAAATCTATGATCGCATTGCCCTCGGTGGCATGGGGCATCCGGCAGATTTGGAGAAGTTGCGGTTCTCCCTGTTGGAGATGGCGCATATTGAGGGATTCAACCGGTCTCCGTCCGATGTGACCGGCGCCCGATTGATGAAGTATGGACTGGCGCCCGCCATTAAGCAGGCGTTTGAAGAAATCTACAAGGCGCCGTTTATCGTGAAGATTCTTCTGGCTGAGCTCGGCACCAAGCCGGAGCGTGATCTCTTTCTCACCATCAATTACGACGGCACCTTTGAGGAGAGTCGCCGATGGGCGTCGCTCGGTGCCACCGCTGCTGTCCAGGCGCAGATGGGGCGATACCTGGATGCACAAGCCGGCTTCGAGCGGGCCCCGTTGAAGCAGGCTGTTGAGACGGCGCTCTGTGCCTGGGCTGTCGGTTCCCTGGCACAAGCGGCTGCGGGTGCTGCAGAAGAGGACGCCACGCCCGCTTCCATGCCCGTCGATAGGGCTGCAGGTGATACGTCGAGTGTGCCGGACAAGGACTCCTTGCTGGCCCATGTGCGGCAGACCGTTGCCGAGAAGTCCCTGGAATGTATTCTGCTGGAGCGCAATGGGCCCGGTTCGTCGAAATACCGTGCGCTGCGTCCTGATGAGTTGGGGGGCCTTTTGCCGTCAGGCGTCAGTGCCGCAGACCCTGCCTGATCACTGCTTATGCTGAATCGTATTTTCGGACTCGAAACGGAATATGGCCTCCTGGTCAACCAGGATCGTCCCGAGTACTCTCCGTCCTGGGTGGCCCAACGGATTCGCGATCACATCTTTCATGTCGATCGGCGGGGGCTGCTTGATCTCCATCATCGTGGTCATGATGAACCGCCGGGCAATGGTGGATTTTTGACCAATGCCGGTCGACTCTACATCGACATGGGCCATCTCGAATATGCGTCGCCGGAATGCACCACTCTGGCGGATCTGGTGGCATCGGATCGGGCCGGCGACCGGATCGTCCAACAGGCCATCACCGCGTTGGGGTTGGATGAGACGGTGTCCCTGATCAAGAACAATATCGACCACGAAACCGACGCAACATTCGGCTCACACGAAAACTATCTGGTGAGTCGCCAGTTCCCTTTTTCACGGCGGGGGCTCGGGCCCCTGGTCACCTTCCTGGTCACCAGGCAGATCTTTACCGGCTCCGGGCGCATCGGCTGTGCGGCTGACCCCAATGAATGGGTACAGGTTGGGGGGCTCATTTTGCATCGGCCGGGCCTTCGGGATGCTCAAGACCGGTCGATCGTCCCGTTCCAGATCTCCCAGCGGGCCGACTATATCGTGAACGATTTTTTTGAATGGGTGCAGCACAACCGGGCGATCGTGAATACGCGTGATGAGCCGTTGGCCGACCCCAATCAGTATCGACGGATCCATCTGTTGTGCGGCGATTCGAACATGGCCGAGTATGCTACGGCCTTGAAAATGGGGACCACGGGATTGGTCTTGCAACTCATTGAGGCCGGTCAGGCGCCACGCGGACTTGGAATCAGTGAGCCGGTCGAGGCGTTGCAGGATATTTCGCGTGACCCGGATCGCCGATGGATGGTTCGGCTGGAGTCTGGACAGACCATCTCGGCCATTGATGTGCAGGAGCAATTTCTTGCGGCGGCTCAACGCCATTGTCAGGGGCAGGATGAAGAGACGGACTGGGTACTCGACCAATGGGAATCGGTGCTGACCGATCTGCGACACGGATACGAGAAGTTAGTGGGCCGGGTCGATTGGGCGTCGAAGTTATGGCTACTCGAAACCTACCGGGAGGCCGAGCAGTTGGCATGGGATGATCCCATGCTGAAGAGCCTTGATCTCGAGTACCACAACCTTCATCCAGAGCGGGGGCTTTGCTACGGGCTGGAAGACGAGGGGCGCGGGCCGCGTCTGACAACCGAGAAAGTTGTCCAATTGGCGCAGGACCATCCGCCTCGAAACACTCGAGCATTCGGCCGGGGAGAGCTTGTCCGTCACCTCTTGGCCGGCGGGGGAGCCGCTCCGGAGGTGGAGTCCTCGCGTGAGTACGATGAGCATGCGTCGTACGACTACATTATTAACTGGTCGAATTTTAAGCTGCGCGGTGCTGCGCCGTTCTTTATGGCCGATCCGTTCAAAACCTATGTGCAGGACGTGCGCGGTCATCTCGCCGGGCGGTAGACGCCAGGCCCGGTCGGTGCCCGACCCCTACCGTTTCTGAAAGACTCGCTCCATCGCCCCCTTCGAGACATCGAACGCAAACCGTAGTTGCACAGCAAAATATTTTTGAACGAGTCCGGATTGATCCAAGGGCCGGTCTTCTTCCCGGTAGAAGGACAGCTCCATGTCCTTCCAGCGCACGGCGATGCCCACGATCCAATCGAGTTCCGATGGGTTCAGGGTATTGCTCGCTTCCCGATCGGTAAAGAAGTTCATGTCCCCGTAGAGCACGACCTTATTCTTGTACAGGTCCAGGTCGGCATGGGCCACGTAGCGGAACAGGGCACGGCCCGTATTGTTCGGTCGGGCGAAATACTGACTGTTGTGAAAGAGCCAGCCGGCTCCGGCATAGGCTGTGAGATTCTGATTGGGTAAGGTGCGTCGCCACCAAGTAGAATCCTGGATCGCTTGAAAGCGCGCGGTCACCAGTGCGTCGGCATAGGTTTGTTTGAGGCCGCGGCGATCGATCGGCGCATCACGCTCATACTGCACTCGCCAATTGAATCGGTCGATGACACCTGTGAGGGCGAAGGTCGCATCCCATTCCGATAAGCTAATCCACCCGTTGTTTCGGTCGGAGAAAAAATTCTGGTCTGTGTAGAAGGTGAGGTATTGCTTATAGAGGTCTGTTTCGAGATGCAGCATATGACGCAAGCCGACCAGTCCCGTATTGTCGGGTCTCGCGGCGAAGGTGGGGTTTTTCACGAAAGCGCCCGTCAGCAGATATCCGCCGAACAGGCTTTCCTCTTCCTCGCGTTCTTCATGGTCGGGCTCGTCCATCGAGGGGAGCGGTCGTCCATACTTCTCGAGGGCATGGACCGGTGATGGTCCGTAGGTCAAAAACTGGAGGCATCCGGCGAGGACCACCACCCAGAGGAACCACCGTCGTTCGTGGTGACGGGGCGGCATCATTCCGGGCAATTGGCGAAGATTTCTTCGCAATCGTTTGAGGCATCCACCGAACTCGGGACGAAGCGATAGCGGACCTGTTCCACCCGCTGATCCTGCAAAATGACGGTCGCCCAGCAGCCGTGGTGTACGGTCGGCCGGCTGCCTTTCGAGCCCACCATGGATTCTTCCAATAACGGCGCTTCCTTATAGTATCGGAGCGTGGTGAGTGCGCCCTCCTCCCGCTCCTGCAGCGGAGCACCCGCACAGGCCACTACTTCCTGCTTCGATTTTCCCCGGAGCGCTTGCTGATGGGGATATCCCTCGGTGATGGGGGGCGTGCTGTGGCAAGCGAGCTGGAGGCCGGTGGCCACAAGAACCACAAGTGTTGCAAGGTGTCTAATTCGTGCAGGCCGCATGATGATGTACACAGGGTGAAGGTTAGGCCCTGTGGGTAGCATAACCATGCGGTCAAAGCAACCAGCGAGGTTCTGATTGCAGGGCGTCGATCGGGTGAGCGATGCGCGTGGGACAGATCCGCACTTCGACAGACTGTGGCCTTTACGGGGATCGCGCAGTGTGGCTCAGGGGAGTCCCCACTCCTTGATCCACGTAGGCAAAGCCGACAGATGATATGAGTCTTGTACCGACATGTGTGTCAGGATCGTGACACACGTCAGTGGGCTGACTGGCTGTCGTAAGGCATTTATAGCGATGGTCAAGACCGGTAAGGATGGTCGGCCCTGTAGAGAACAACTAGGTTCTTTGTGGTAGATCGGACACGCATATTCATCAGGATGAGTTGACAAATATGTCTAATTCCCTAGAATAACCTTCGAATCTACGCCACCTTGGGTGGTTGCTTCGTGCCTAGATTGAGGCTGTGCGTGCCGCTTAACCTTCCGCGTTTCGCTTGTTCGACATCTTCCCGTTTCCCCTGGAATCGTTCGTGCGCTTGCAAGAGTCCAGCCTCGCCCGGAGATCAATGCGTAAACGGGCGACGATGATCACTCATTGTTCATCGCCGAGTGGCGAATGGACCAGCGCTCAATCTTGCGGGAGGGAACGTATGTCGAATCAGGTCGCGACGCGCAATCTACACATGTCTGTGATCGGCCCTGTCGGGCCTGAGGATAGTCCGGCGGGTCCTGCGCCTGACAGGAAAAAAACGAACGAGGCGTGGTCGCTCTCCGTCGCCGAGCGACGTGCCTCCCGCCGGCTGAGCCTTCGTCTCCCCACGCAGCTTCGCTTTCAGGGACAGACCTGGAAGGGAATCACCAGGAGCATCAGTCTGGGCGGGCTCTCGATGGAGTTTATCGCCGAAATTCCTGCCATGCTGAATCAGCAGATGAGACTGAGTTTCAGCCCCGATGCCGTCGCGTTGAACAGTTTGGGGATGGTGTGCGGAATTCGCGCGTCGGAGGC
>WBZQ01000423.1_pt1 | contig 34119 bp, 32 predicted proteins | sample 5204251 | NCBI WGS metagenome assembly WBZQ01 (sample SAMN12412402, study PRJNA552823) | activated sludge metagenome | isolation source: activated sludge from nitrification reactor of wastewater treatment plant... | place: USA: Virginia | collected 2017-09 | reverse complement strand
ACGATGTCCTCAGCCGAGTGGCGCTTGCGTCCTGCCATGTCCTTCATCGTCCCTTCTGCGCCCCCATCAGGGCAATCAGGACTCTAGAACTACCTGGATCGGTTCACGGGGGACATGCCACGAGTTCGCTGCTGGACAGCGACGTACACGGTTCGTAGGTAGTTCCATCGTTGTTTGCAGACCATCGATCAGGGAAGGCTGTGATGAATGGTAATGCCTTCCCAAGACTGTCGGTTTGGCGGATGGTGCTCGATGGTGGCATCAAAGTTGAACCCGTTCCAGAAAAGTGGGCTGCAGGTGTGGAGGAACATGCCGTTAATACCAGAATCGATGCTGCAACGTAACCTGTCCACCAAGGAATCGGCGATGTGAGGTGGTGTGAATTGTGTGCCATCGATAGCCGGAATGTGATCACAATGGCGCGATGTCATCAGCCGAATCCTGGTCGGCATTCGCGATCGTGCGGGCTGCGCCGAAGCATGCACTGGAGAGGTTTCGTGCCGATGCTGCTTGTTCGCGGAGATCTGCTACCCAGGTGTCGATAACGCCTCGGAACAAATCATGAGTGGTATGCCCTTCTGTGCACTCGCCCCAATAGTTTGTCGAGAACGGACGATCCGCCTGCCGCGCCAGCATTTCCAACTGTTCAGATGCTTCGTCGGCTGACTTACCTCGCGCCCTCCACCATCCCTCGGTGGATTCCAGCAGGTCACCGGTGTCGAAGTTGTAGTGCTGCCCCAACGGTTCGTCGTCGCCTGTCATGTTTCCCCCTGTGTTGTGTCGCGCGTCGAATAATCTTCGCGAAGCGAAACCCTGTTGACGGATTACCTAACTCGTCACAGTCAACACAGTAGAGTCCCTGCTGTCCAGAGCACGTGTGAGGGTTGTGAACAGATCTGGGGGTGGCCGTGGAGTCCGCGGGCGTCGATGAGTTTCGGTTAGGTGCCATCCCAGCCAACGGTCACTAGCTCGACCAACTTGTGGTTGTCCGGTCGATGAGTGGCGGGGAGGACTCCGGCAAAGTCGCGGCGCTCGGTACCGCGATATCCACGGTAGCGGCTGGGGGTTCTTCCGACGGTCGATTTCAGTCGACGGATTCGAACTCGCCCGCATCGACCTCCAGCAACGCCGCGAGAGTGACGTGCTCGGCTCGCTGTAATCCGGTGGCAAGTGCTCCCTGCACTTCCTGTCACTGCTCGACGACCCGACGTAATCGCCGACGCCCGCGAGATCGCCGAAGAGGTTGTGTCCGTGGATCTTCCACTGGCCGACCATCGCACCCTCGCTGACCTGGTCGACGGCATCCTGCCCCCCAGAAGGTCGCCTACCTCGACAAGTCGTAGTCTGGGGTGCGCCGCGAGGCTAAGGGATTGGTAACGGCATTTCCGGGATGGTGAGTTTCGTGAAACTTATCGCCCGTGCGCACAGCTTGGAAGTCTCAGGTGGGTGAGAGGTTTGAATCACGGTCGTGTGTACCGGGGAGTGCGCGGACTTCACGGTCGTCATACATGTGAAGCGGTCACGTGAGTTAACGAGGACTAACCGATCACCAACGGTTAGGTTGTATGAGATCTTGTACCACCCGCGATCACGAATGTTCTCCTCAAACGAAGGCCTGTTTCCGGTGGCTTGGCTTATGCGGCCCATGTTATTTCCCACATACCTCCAGAGGCATCCACGTGCGGTCTGATGATCCGCCAGAGCGACATCCTCGGCTGATGATGGGTCGACACCAACGGAAGCGAGATCGTCGTTTGTGAGCGCCGTGCAGGGCTCGTAGCTGGTTCCGTTGTTGTTTTTGGACCATCGGTTCGGAAACAGGGTCTTAAACGGTAACTTGCGACCTTGGTCATCGGCCTGGCGTATCGCCGTTGGGTTTTCAACCGTCGATTGTGGTTGGCCATCCGTCGTGCAGGCAGCTACCGCGCACAGTCCACTGGCACAAAGAATCGAACAATAGACACTGAAAGTCGATACCACTCGACTACGTTGACGACGTATCACGTAGACGCGACCGATTGTGCTGCATTGTTATCAGCGGAAGTGATCGTGCGGGTTGCATCAATGCATGCGGTTGAGAGGTTCCGTGCAGAAATTGCCTGTTCCTTCAAGTTGGCGACCCAAGTGTCGACAACTTCGCGGAACAGTTGGTGAGTTGTTCTCCCTTCAATGCAGTCTCCCCAGTAGTTTGCGGTGAACAGATTGTCGACGCGGCTGGCAAGCGCTTCCAACTCGTCTGCTGCAGCTATTGCTGTCTTGGCTCGCGCCTTCCACCAGGTCTCGCTGGACTCAACGAGGTCGCCGGTGTCGAAGTTGTAGTGCTGGCCTTGCGGTTCGTTATCGCCTGCCATGCTTCCCCCTGTGTTGTGTGTGTTGTGGTGTTGAACAACCTTCGCGATATGAAACCTGTTGATGGATTGCTTAACTCGTCACAGTCAACACGGTAGAGTCCCTGCTGTCCAGAGCGTGTGAGGGTTGTGAACAAAATTCGGGGGTAGCCATGGCGGGGAGTCCGTGGGGCTCGATGAGCATGGGTGAGGTGCTGGTGATCGTCCGGTCGATGAATGGTGGGGACGCCTCTGGTGATGTGCAGGCATTGGGAACGGCCATATCAGAGGCCCTGCGGATTGGGAATGTGCTGATAGCTGATTTCAGGGATACGGGGGCGAAAGGCCTCGGTGCGTCGGCGTGCCGTGATGCGGGGGATCGACTGGGCTGGACTGTGAATGTCCGGACAGAAAGAGTTTCGGTGGGGCACCACTCGATGAGTACGGCGCATGAGGTCATCGATGCGACAACCGGGCGAGAAGCCGAGCTTGAAAAACTGCGAGAGTATGCGGGCACGGTGTCGGGTCGTGTGCAGTCGGTAGTCATACGTTCTTACGTTCAGGATCTGATGAATTCGACGTATACCCATCCCATTACGGGCATTCAGGTGGCGGCGACGAATGATCTGGGTGACGCTGACGATCGAATGGCCTCGTTGTTGTCGTTGACTACTACCGCAGATGCTGCAAACTCAACGTCCGGCAGCAACGAACTGTCGGGTATAGTTCCGACCACCGCCAACCGTCCCGTGGGGGTATCGCCTGTGACGCAAACGGTCTCGACCAACAATGGAACCGTGCCGGTGTCGACGCGGCAGGACAACAACACGGTCCGACAGCCAGGGACGTCGACGGCGGCGGACACGACCAAGTCGTCTACTCAATCGTCCAAGTCGATCGGCGATATACCAAATACAGTTACCCGGCAAGAAGATACGGATATATCGACTCAGGATACCGTGGATAGCAACCGTGATGATCCCACGGTGACACCCACCCGGGACACAACTGTGCCGACCACGAACGCTCCGAACGGCTCGGGTCCGAACACTTCGGGACCGACACCGGCGGGGCCGGGGAACCGGAGTCTGAATCTGTCGTCGCCACTGTCGTTGCCGGGGTTGAACACTCCCACCGGGACTCCGGGGTCTCCGGGTTCGGTGCCGCGATCGGGGTCGGTGCCGATCACGACAGGTGGGCCGCGGTCGGTGCTGTCGCCACGGGGTGTGGCGCCGCTGGGTACGACGTCGGGTACGTCGACGACGTCGGCGGTGCCGGGTACGTCGGCTGCCCGGACGATGGGCGGTGGGGCGGTGCCGCCGGGTTCCCGCACCTCCGGTTCCCGTGACGGTGGTGGCGGTCACACCGTGGCGAGCTATCTGCGGACGCGGGGGAACGGGGAGGAATTGGTCGGGTCGTTGCCTCTGGTGGCGCCGCCGGTGCTCGGTGACTGGGATCCGGGGGACTCGGAAGATGCTGAGCGGGAGGGCGATTCCGATTCCGGTGGCGACACCCGGCGCTGACGAAGGTCGTTGTGATGCGGGATGTTTCGCGATCGGAGAACCATTGCCGTACCTGCCGTTGTGCGCGGCAATCCGTAATTGGGCTGCACTACCGGCGACTGCGACGCCGGGTGTCGTCGTCGCCGTGGCCGCTGCGGCGGTGGCTGGCCGTGTGGGCGGCGGCGGTGACCGCGGTGACCGTCGCGATCGGGGCGGTGCTGTCGGTCAGTGCCGCAGACATCGATCCGGCGCTGCGGGAGGCCGCGCATCGGGCCGCCGCGACGCTGTCCCGGATTCCGCTCACCGACAGCCGGCCCGGTGCTGACGGCACCTACGAACGCGCGCAGTTCGGCGCGGCATGGACCGACGCGGTGAGCGTCACCGGCGGCGGGAACGGCTGCGACACCCGGAACGACATCCTCGCCCGCGACCTGTCCGACATCACCACCGGCATCACGTCGAAATGTGCGCGGGCGGTGATGTCGGGGGAGTTCCGGAGTCCGTATACCGGTGAGTTCATTGTGTTTTCGCGGGAGCGGGCGGCATCGGCGGTGCAGATCGACCACATTGTTCCTCTTGCCTTCGCCTGGTCGATGGGTGCGAGTTCGTGGCCGGCGTCGCGGCGATACGCATTCGCCAACGACCCGGCGAATCTGGTTGCGGTTGATGCCCGCTCCAATCAGGACAAGAGCGATGCCGAGCCGGCGCGCTGGATGCCGCCGCTCAAGCGGTTCCGGTGTCAGTACTCGGTGCAGTTCGTCGCCGTCACCGGCGCCTACGGCCTGACACTCGACAAACCGTCAGCCCAGGCCCTCGCCGAGGTATTGGAAGACTGCTGAGCCGGACCGGACGGAAATGAGCCTCGGAAGGATCGACAACCCTCCTCCGTTACCCTGGTGACCGAACTGATTGCCGACGTCAAGCGAGGATTCATGAGCGCACCCACCGCCGAATCGGTCGGGACCGATATCGAGAGCGCGGTGTTGTCGCTGGCGACCGCCGCCAAGGCCGCCTCGCGCAGCCTCAACGGACTCACCACCGCCACCAAGAACGAGGTGCTCCTCGCCGCAGCCGAGGCCATCGAGGCGAATGCCGAATCGATCCTGGCCGCCAACACCTCCGACGTCGACCGCGCCGAAGCCAGTGGCACCGAGGCCGGCCTCATCGACCGGCTCCGGCTCACCGAGGCCCGCGTGCACGGGATCGCCGACGGCCTGCGTCAGGTGGCTGCCCTCGCCGACCCGATCGGGGAGGTCGTCTCCGGCAAGACCCTGCCCAACGGGCTCGAACTGCGGCAGGTGCGGGTGCCGCTCGGCGTCGTCGGCATCGTCTACGAGGCCCGCCCCAACGTCACCGTTGACGCGTTCGGCATCGCCTTCAAATCCGGCAACGCCGTGCTGCTGCGCGGATCGTCCTCTGCGGCGAGCTCCAACGCCGAACTCGTCCGCATCCTGCGCGAGGTCCTGGTCGCCAAGGGCGTCAGCGCCGACGCCGTGTCGCTGCTGCCCAGCGAGGACCGCGCCAGCGTCACCGCACTCATCCGGGCCCGCGGCCTCGTCGACGTGGTCATCCCGCGCGGCGGCGCCGGCCTGATCAACGCCGTCGTCTCCAACGCCACCGTGCCCACCATCGAGACCGGCACCGGCAACTGCCACGTCTACGTGCACGCCCTCGCCGACATCGACGTGGCCACCCGCGTGGTGCTCAACTCCAAGACCCGCCGGCCGAGCGTGTGCAACACCGCCGAGACCGTCCTCATCGACAAGGCCGTGGCCGCCGACGCACTGCCGCAGATCTCGCAGGCGCTGCAGATGCAGGGCGTCACAATCCACGGCGACGAACCCGGCATGGTCCCGGCCACCGAGGATGACTGGAACGCCGAGTACCTGTCGCTGGATATCGCGATGAAGGTCGTCGACGACCTCGACGCCGCCGTCGCACACATCGACACCTACGGCACCGGACACACCGAGGCCATCATCACCACCGACCTCGCCGCTGCCCGTGAGTTCACCACCCGCGTCGACGCCGCGGCCGTGATGGTGAACGCTTCCACCGCGTTCACCGACGGCGAGCAGTTCGGATTCGGCGCCGAGATCGGCATCTCGACGCAGAAACTGCATGCCCGCGGACCGATGGGCCTGCCCGAACTGACCTCCACCAAATGGCTGGTGTGGGGCGACGGCCACGTGCGTCCGGCATGAGCGCGATCGTTCCGTCGTTCAGCGGCGTCCCCGAGGTGGTCTCCCGGCTGCGGCAGACCGGTTACCTCGCCGACGACGCCACCGCCACCAGCGCGTTCCTCGCCGACCGGCTCGGCAAACCGCTGCTCGTCGAGGGGCCGGCAGGTGTGGGCAAGACCGAACTCGCCCGGGCGCTGGCCACGGCGACCGGGGCCGAACTGATCCGGCTGCAGTGCTACGAGGGCATCGACGAGGCCCGTGCCCTCTACGAGTGGAATCACGCCAAACAGATCCTCGCTATCCAGGCGACCGGTACCCGCTCGTGGGACGAGGCCAAGAGCGACATCTTCTCCGACGAGTTCCTGCTGCCACGGCCGCTGCTGCGAGCCATCTCCCGTGACGAACCGACGGTGCTGCTGATCGACGAGGTCGACAAGGCCGACGTCGACATGGAAGGTCTGCTGCTGGAGGTGCTCAGCGACTTCGCCGTCACCATCCCCGAGATGGGCACCGTCGCCGCCACCCGCCGGCCGATCGTGCTGCTCACCTCCAACGCCACCCGCGAACTGTCCGAGGCGCTCAAGCGGCGCTGCCTGTACCTGTACATCGACTTTCCCGACGCGCACCGCGAACGGGAGATCCTGTCGTCGCGGGTACCCGGACTCGGCGACGCGTTGTCGGCGGAGATCGTGCGGATCATCGGGGTGCTGCGGACTCTCGACATCCGTAAGAAGCCGTCGGTCGCCGAGACCATCGACTGGGCCAACACGCTGCTCGCGCTCGGCGCCGGCGACGACGTGTCCGGTCGCCGCGCCACCCTCGACGACGGACTGATCGCCCGCACGCTCGGAGTGGTGCTCAAACACCGCCCCGACCTGAAGACGGCGATCAAAGAACTCAAACTCGGCTGATGGCCCGTCGCGAGACCTCCCTTGAAGGCAGAGTTGCGCCCACCCCGCTCGACGACGTGCCCCTGGTGGGTCAGCTCACCGGGTTTGTCGAAGCCCTGCGCGGGAAGGGCATGCCGGTCAACCCGTCGGCACTGATCGACGCCGGCCGAGCCATGTCGGTGCTCGACCTGCTCGACCGCACCAGCCTGCGGGAGGGTCTGGCGGCGACGCTGCTGACCGAGCAGAACCACCGCATCGTCTTCGACAAGCTCTTCGACCTGTGGTTTCCGCCCGCACCGGGTGTGCGGACCACCACGTTCGAGCTGCCTCACAACGTCGAGGGCGAGATCGACGTGGAGGCGACGCGAGACATGATCGCCGACCTGCTCGCCGACGACGACGCCGAACGGGACGGTCGGCTCGCCGAGCTGGTGGCACAGATCGTCGACCAGCTCGGCCGGTACGAGTCGACCCGCGGGGAGGCGTTCTCGGCATATCAGGCGATGTCGGTGGTGAGTCCGCAAACCCTCATCGCCAAGATCGCCGCCGCGATGGACTCCGGCAACGACGGCAGCGCGGGCCGCGCCGGGACCGCCGAACGCTACCGGGCCGCCGCCCGGGCGCGTGCGGGCGGACTGCGGGCGGCCATCGAATCGGAAACCCAGCGGCGGATGGCGATGCGCAACGGCCGCGACACCGTCGCCGACTACGCGGTACCGAACCTGCCGGAGAACATCAACTTCCTGTCGGCAGGGGCACGGGAGCAGGCGCAGATCCGGCGCACCATCGAACCGCTGGCCCGGCTGCTCGCGGCCAAACTCGAGATCCGCCGGCGCCGCTCGCATCGCGGGCAGGTGGATGTGCGTAAGACGCTGCGGGCATCGATGTCCACGGGCGGGGTGCCCATCGACCTGATCCACCGCAAACCGCGGCCGCACCGCCCCGAGCTGGTGATCATCTGTGATGTGTCCGGCTCGGTCGCCGGTTTCTCACAGTTCACCCTGCGGCTGGTTTATGCTCTGCGGCAACAGTTCTCGAAGGTGCGGGTGTTCGCTTTCGTCGACACCGTCGACGAGGTCACCGAGTACTTCGACAGACACACCGACGACGGCGACTTCGGTGCCGCCATGCACCAGATGATCTCCGAGGCCCGCATCTCCACCCTCGACGGGCACTCGGACTACGGCAACATGCTGCGCGGATTCGCCGCCGAATACGCCGAATCCCTGACCCACCGGGGTGCGCTGCTGATCCTCGGCGATGCCCGCAACAACTACCACGACGCCCGCATCGACGCCCTCAGCGAACTCGTCGACCGGGTCCGCAACTCGTACTGGCTCAACCCGGAGGCCGAATCGGTGTGGGGGACCGGCGACTCTGCGGCACCGCAGTACGCGCAGGTGATCCAGATGTACGAATGCCGCAACGTCACCCAGCTCGGCGAGGTCATCGCCGACCTGCTCCCGGTCTAGGCTCCGGCAGTCCTGGTACTTGGCACCGGTAGACTCACCCTTCATGTCCTCCGACCGCCCCCGCGTGCGCCGTATCGGTGTGATGGGCGGAACCTTCGACCCCATCCACAACGGGCACCTGGTCGCGGCCAGCGAGGTGGCCTACCGGTGCAAACTCGACGAGGTCATCTTCGTGCCCACCGGGCAGCCGTGGCAGAAGATGTCTGGCACCGAGGCCAGCGGCACCGCGCCCCGGTCGGTGAGCCCCGCCGAGGACCGCTACCTGATGACGGTCATCGCGACCGCGTCCAACCCGCGGTTCAGTGTCAGCCGCGTCGACATCGAACGCGAGGGCGCCACCTACACCGTCGACACCCTGCGCGATCTGCGGGCGATCCTGCCCGACGCGCAGTTATACTTCATCACCGGCGCCGACGCGCTCGAATCGATCCTGTCGTGGCAGCACTGGGAGGAGTTGTTCGCCCTCGCCAAATTCGTCGGTGTCAGCAGGCCCGGCTACGAACTGCATGCCGAGCACCTCGCCGACCACCTGGCGAAGCTGCCCGCCGACACCCTGCAAACCCTGGAGATCCCGGCGCTGGCGATCTCGTCGACCGACTGCCGCGAACGCGCCGCCACCGGCCGGCCAGTCTGGTACCTCGTGCCCGACGGCGTGGTGCAGTACATCGCCAAACGGCGCCTCTACCGTGCGCGCGCCTCCCGCGGGGTGAGCGCACCATGACTCCCACTCCGCCGGTTGAGGTGCGAGGTCGCCCGGCGACCGAGCCTCGAAACCTCGTGAGCGGACAATGTCATCTCACGAGGTTTCGAGGCTCGTCGCTAGCGCTCCTCGCACCTCAACCGGCGGTGGGACGAATTCGATCAAACAGTGAGAGGGGACGCCATTGAGCGCCGCGCCTGAATCCCTGAAAATGGCCGAGGTCGCCGCCCTAGCGGCCGCCGACAAACTGGGACACGACATCACCGTCATCGACGTGTCCGAGCAACTGGTGATCACCGACCTGTTCGTGATCGCCTCCGCCGACAACGAGCGGCAGGTCAACGCGATCGTCGACGAGGTGGAGGACAAGCTGCGCGAGGCCGGGCACAAACCGGCCCGCCGGGAGGGCACCCGTGAGGGACGGTGGGTGCTGCTCGATTACGTCGACATCGTCGTCCACATCCAGCATGCGGAGGAACGCACCCTCTACGCCCTGGACCGGATGTGGAAGGACTGCCCGGTCATCGAGATTGAGGGTCTATGAGCGGCGGACCGGACTCCCATGACACCTCAGTCGAACGCCTGACACCGATCGCGCGCCGGCTGCTGCTGCTGCGGCACGGGCAGACCGAGTACAACGCGGGCAGCCGGATGCAAGGGCAGCTCGACACCGATCTGTCCGAGCTCGGTGTGCGGCAGGCCGCCGCCGCCGCGACGGTGCTGGCCAAGCGGTCACCGCTGCTGATCCGGTCGTCGGACCTGCGGCGCGCCCACTACACCGCCCTGGCGCTGGGACAGGAGTCGGGCCTGGAGGTGACCACCGACATCCGGCTGCGGGAGACGCATCTCGGACAGTGGCAGGGCATGACCCACTACGAGGTCGACGAGATCGCCCCGGGTGCCCGGCGCATCTGGCGCGACGACGCCACGTGGGGGCCGCCCGAAGGCGAGACGCGGGTGGATGTGGCCAACCGCGCGGTGCCGGTGGTCACCGAACTGGTCGCGGCGCTGCCGCAGTGGGGCACCGGGGACAACCCGGACGCCCCGGTGGTGCTCGTCGCACACGGTGGGGTGATCGCCGCGATGACCGCCGCGCTGCTCGATCTGCCGATCGGGTCGTGGCCGGTGTTCGGGGGTCTGGCGAACACCAGCTGGGTGCAGTTGTCCGGCCACGGGGTGCCGGGTGAGGCGCCGAGGTGGCGTCTGGACGTGTGGAATGCGTCTGCCGAGGACGCCGACCCGGGAGTGCAATGAGCATCGTCGTCCTGTCGGATTCGCTGGCCTTTTTCGGACCGAAAGGCGGTCTGGCAGCCAATGACCCGGGAATCTGGCCGTCGATCGTGGCCCGCGACTGCGACCGCGAACTCAAGCTGTTCGGCCGGATCGGCTGGACCAGTCGCGACGTGTGGTGGGCACTGACCCAGGACCCCAACATCTGGGCGGCCATCCCCGACGCGGAGGTGGTCGTGATGGCGTTCGGCGGCATGGATTCGCTGCCGTCGCCGCTGCCGACGGCGTTCCGTGAGCAGATCCGCTACATCCGGCCCAACTGGCTGCGGCAGACGGTGCGCGACGGCTACCAGTGGGTGCAGCCGCGCGCGTCGAAACTCGGTAAGCCGCTGGCCCTTCCGGGGTCGGTGACCGCCGAATACTGGGACAAGATCGGGTCATCGATCAAGCAGTTGCGGCCGGACCTGCCGATCGTGGTGTGCCTGCCGCCGACCCATGCGAGCCCCTACTACGGATTCGTGCACAAGGGCCGGTTGGAGACCACGGGTGCGATTGCCGATTACGCTCGGGCGCAATCATTTCCGACCGTAGATTTCTATCCGACGACGCGGGACGCGTTCGCCGACCCGGATCAGCAGATGAACCCGGACGGCATCCACTGGGGGCTGCAATGCCATCGCGACATCGCCGCGCTGGTCACCCCGGTCGTGCGTGACGCACTGGGCGTGCCGGCCGCCGGTACCGACGGGCTAACGTAGACGCCGTGCCTGTTGTCGTCGTCACCGACTCCTCGTCCTGCCTGCCACTGTCGGTGGCCGGGCATTACGCGATCCGGACCGTCCCGCTGCACCTGAGCGCCGACGGCGTCGACTATCGCGACGGTGTCGACGAGGTGCCCGAGAATCTCGTGACGACCCCCGGCGTGAACACCTCCGGCGCCAACCCGCACGAACTCGGCGAGGCGTTCGAGGAGGCGGTGGCGGCCAGCGACGGCGCCGGCGTGGTGGCCGTACACATCTCACGGAAGCTGTCGGGCACCTGGGGCGCGGCCCGGCTGGCGGCGGAGAAGTTCTCCGGCCGGGTGCGCGTCGTCGACTCCCGTTCAGTGGGTCTGGCCGTCGGGTTCGCGGCGATCGCCGCCGCCCAGGCCGCGGCCGACGGTGCCGACCGGGACCGCGTGTACGAGGCCGCGATCCGGCAGGCGGCGACACTCGACTCGATGTTCTGCGTGTCCACTCTCGACAACCTGCGTGCCAGTGGCCGCATCAGTGCGGCAGGCAAGATGCTCGGCTCGGCTCTGTCGATCAAGCCGATCTTGCACATGGTCGACGGCACCATGACGCTGAAAGAACGGCACCGCACCTTCTCCAAAGCCATCGCCAAGTTGAAGGACGGAGCCCTCGAATCGGCCGGCGGGCGCGCCGTCACGCTCGGTGTACAGCATTGCGAGGCACCGGAATTGGCCGCCGAGGTGGCCGACGACCTGCGCAAGCGACTCAAGGTGCTCACCTCGTCGATAATCGTCGAGATCTCGCCCGTCCTCGGCTGCCACGTCGGACCCGGTGCCGTCGGTGTTGTCATCGGCACCCACCTCGACCCGATCGAGGGCATTCCCGGGAACTGAGCTGCCGACGCCTGTCAAGTGCGTCATCCTCAGGGTGTCGCCCATCGGGGATCTATCCACAGATATTGTGTGGTAAGCACTTTCGTCTGTCCGTAGCGAGTTTCCGGCCTTAGGGTCGGTGCATGGCTTCCACGACCGGCGACCAGTCGTCCCGCACCTCCACCGGTGAACGGCCGCGCGGATCGCGCGGGGGTTCCTCGCAGACGAGTCCGCTCGATCGGTTGCGTACCGCGCCGCCGGCCCCGGTACGTGGCGATGTGGTGCCGGAGCCTCCCTCACTCGCGCCGGTGAACATCTCTGACCCATCCGCGGGACCGGCACCGATCGTCCGCTTGCCGGCACCGCCGAGTAAACCGGCAGCGGGCGACGGCACTGACCCGGACATTCTCGTCGGGATGGATGATGTTGTGTCCGAGGATGATCAATCGACCACAGGATCGCGCGAAAGGCCGGTTGCGGGGGAAGGGGCCGGTGATCGGAACGCCGGGCGGGCGGCCGGCGGTGGCTGGGACGCCGTCGGTGTGCCCGCGTGGCTGTCGGGTGCGCCGCCGGCTCCGCCCGCACCGCCACCGGTACAGGATTCCGAGTCACGGGGGCGTGATAGAGGTGATGTTGATTCGGGCGCAGGCGATCTCAGTGTCGATGAGTGGGGGAGCGGCGGATGGGACGCGCCGGACGAGGACTGGGAGTGGGATGACGACGAGCCTTCGGGTGGTCGGCCCCGATCCCGGTTCGCGGTCGCACCACCGGCGGCGATCGCGCTGATCCTTGTCGGCGTCGTCGCCTGCGTGGTAGCGGGTTTCGCGCTGTGGAAGGGTGACAGTCCCGCACCGGTGGTCGACTTTCCGGCAGCGGCCAACACATCGACGATACCGACCGGGGCACAGGCTCCCGTCGGTGACCACGCACCAACCACCGGCGAGAGTCCGGAGAAGGCAAGATCGGAACAGAAGACGCCGGCACCGCAGGCGGATTCGATGGTGGTGAGCGTTGTCGGGCTGGTGGCCAGGCCGGGTCTGATCAGGCTGCCGGCGGGTAGCCGGGTGGGAGACGCCATCAAGCAGGCCGGGGGAGCGCGCAAGAACGCGGACCTGTTGTCGCTCAACCTAGCCCAGCAATTGCGCGACGGCGACCAGGTGCTTGTCGGTTATGCCGGCCGCAGCGGTGAGTTGTCGATGCGCAGTGCGGTCGTCGGTCCCGGCTCCACGGGTGCGCCACCCGCGGCGGGTAAACCGACAGCACCGTCGTCGCCGGATGGTGAGTCCCCGGCAGCCGGATCCGGCACGGTGAACCTCAACACCGCGTCGCAGACCGAACTCGAAACCTTGCCCGGCGTGGGGCCGGTGACCGCCAAGTCGATCCTCGACTGGCGGCAACGTAACGGACGGTTCACCTCCGTCGACCAGCTCACCGAGGTCGACGGGATCGGCCCGGCCCGGTTGGAAAAGCTGCGGGACAAGGTCACCGTGTGACGTCGGTGCGCGACCTGCGACTGGTCGTGCCCGCCGCGGCTGTGTGGTCGACCACCATCGTGGGTTTGCTCGCACCATCGGCGATCAGAACTGTCGTCATCGTGTGTGTGGCTGCGGGGGTGGGAGTTTCGGGGGCCGTGGGGTTGCGGCTGCTGTCGTGGCGCTCCGTGGGTATTGCAGTGCTGGTGCTCGGTATGGCGGCCACGGCCGGAATCGCACTGTCGTTCAGAGTGGCGGTGATCCACCAGTTTCCGCTTCACGATGACCGTGGCAAGGTCACCGTCACGGTGCGGGTGGTCGATGATCCGGTGCCGCTGCGGCCCGCGGCGTCGGGGCGGTCTCGGGTCCGCGTCGACGTCGTGGCGATCGGGGAGCGGGCGGTGCGCGCGGCAGGGGCACACTTGGTGGGGTCGACATCGGAATGGGCGCAGCTGGTTCCGGGGCAGCGGGTCCGCGTCCTGGTGCGGGTCCGCCCACCTCCCGACCACACCATGCTGGTCGCGTCGCTGACCGCCGTCGGCACACCGACTCTCGTCGGCGCACCACCGGCACATCAGCGCGTGGCCGCGCACATCCGGGACCGGCTGCGCACCGTCAGCGCACGAGCATTGGGTTCTCCCGAGTCCGGATTGCTGCCCGGCCTGGTTCTCGGTGATATCTCCGGTCTCGATGACAATGTGCGCGAAGACTTCCGGGATGCCGGACTCGCCCACCTCACCGCGGTATCCGGCAGCAACTTCGCGATCGTCTGCGGTGCCGTGCTGGCACTTCTGGCGCTACTGGGTTGTCCCCGAAGGTATCTACCGATCCTCGGGCTGGCGGTGATCGTCGGGTTCGTGATCCTGGTCCGCCCGTCGCCGAGCGTGCTGCGGGCGGCGCTGATGGGGGCGGTCGGACTCTTCGCGATGTTCAGCCGCCGCAAGGCGCAGGCACTGCCCTCGCTCGGTACCGCGGTGATCGTCGGCCTGCTGTGGTGGCCCGAACTCGCACTCGCCCCCGGCTTCGCGTTGTCGGTGGCCGCTACCGCCGGAATCGTGCTGTGGGGACCGGCGATCCGGGACTGGTTGTGGGACTACCGAATTCCCACGGGACTCGCCGAGGTCCTCGCGATGGCGATCGCGGCACAACTGGTGACCGCGCCGATCATCGCCCTGATCAGCGGCCGGTTCAGCATCGTCGCGATTGTCGCCAATATATTGGTGGTACCGGTCGTCGCGGCGATCAGCATCGTCGGCACCGCCGCGGCGCTGGTCGGTTCGATCGGCGGGCCCGGCGGATTCTGCTGGATCATCGCCGAACTGCTCGCCCGTATCCTCGGCCCCGCCCTGTGGTGGATGGTCACCTGCGCCGGCGTCCTCGGCGGCTGGGCCTGGGCGTCGATACCCGTCCCCGACGGTGTTCCGGGCGCGCTCCTCGCCGCCGCCGCCACGATTGTGCTTGCAATGGGCTTGCGCCGACGGGCGCGTATCGGAACCTCCGCGAGGCGCTGAACCAACTCAGCCCACGAGAATCATCTCGTGGGCTGAGTTGGTTGTGCATCAGGAATCAGTCGGCGGTGGGAATCCCCTTGTTCTTCACCGGCTCCGGATCGTCCTCGAATTTTTCGATCGGACCGTCAGAATCGTCGGTCACGTACGTCGGAGTGATGCGCACCGGCGTCAGACCCTCGAGCTTGGTCATGAATGCACCGGTCTGACCTGCGTGATTGTCCTTCGAGTAGGCGAACGGTGTGCTCGACGGACCGCGATCGATGCCCTTCTCCAGAGCTTCGATGACGCCTTCACGGGTCAGATCCTTGCCCGCAGCAGCGATGGGCTGAAGAGCCGCGTACGACATCATGTAGCCGTGCAGGGTCGTCATGTCCAGCACCTGCCCCTTGTTGTACTTCTCGTGAATCTCCTTGAACAAGTCGATCCACGGGTTGTCATCATCGAGCAGCGGCATGTAGGAGATACCGATGGTCGGCTTCAGGAGCGCCTCGGCATTGGCACCCAGGTAGCCCTTCAGCGCGACCGGATCAGCACCGACCGAGGACATGACCCACTGGGGGCTGTAGCCCAGCTTGGCCGCGGTGCCCAGAGCCAGCGAGGTGAAGCCCGGGATCGCGAAGCTGAAGATGACTTCACAGCCACCCGCCTGCAGCTTGCCGATCTGCGGTGCGACGTTCTGGTTGGTCGCGGAGTACTGCTCCTTGACCTTCAGAGCGCCCTTGCCCAGGACCGACTCGACACCGGCGGCGCCATCCGAACCCAGGTCGTCACTCTGGCCGAAGGTGCAGTACTTCTTGCCCGCGAAGTTCTCCTTGACGTAGTTCGCCATGATCTTGCCCTCGCGCCAGTAGTCGACCTGCCAACCGAAGGTCCACGGGTACTTCTCGGGCTGGTTCCACGACATACTGCCCGAGGAGACCATGAGGTCCGGGACCTTGTTCTCGTTCAGGAAATCCAGCACGGTCGAGTGCGGGGCGGTACCGAGCGAGCCGACCATCGCGAAGACCTTGTCCTGCTGGACCAACTTCCGGGTCTTCTCCAGCGTCTGGGCCGGGTTGTAGGCATCATCTTCGACGGTCAACGCGATCTTGCGGCCGTTGACGCCGCCGTTGTCGTTGACGTAGGAGTAGTAGGCCTTCATCGCCTTCGAGATCGGCGCGTAGCCCGGAGCTGCCGGGCCGGTCAGCGGTTGCGTCGAGCCGATCTTGATCGTGTCATCGGTGACACCGGTCGCGTCGCCGTCGCCTGATCCGCCACCGCCGGGACCACCACAGGCTGACGCCACCAGCGCCAGGCTCGCGGTCATCGCAGCAACGGCATTGCGCCGCCAGCGCGGCCTTCCGATGGTGCTTTTCATGCATTTCCTCCTAGTTGTTGCAAGAACTTGTGGACGAGGGGTTCACGAGCGAGAGATCTTCCGGCCCAACTGGACCAGCAGCGACTGGATGCCACCGGGGGCCAGCAAGATCACGACGATCAGCAGCGCGCCGTAGGCCATCGCGTGTGCGTTGTCGTTCAGATCCAAGTTGGTCTTGAAGACCCGGTCGAGCGTGACGACGATGATCGTGCCCCAGATCGCACCCCGCAGACTCCCCAGTCCGCCGATGACCGCCGCCGCCAGGACCGCGAGCGACATGACGAGCGAGAAGGAGAGCGGCTCGACCCGGCCGATGGACAACGCCAGCACGCCGCCGGCGAGTCCGGCTGTGGCCGAACTCAAGACGAACGCCTTGACCTTCTCACGCCGGACCGACACGCCACACAGTTGCGCGGCGATCTCGTTGTCCCGGACCGCTGCCAGTTGCCGTCCGAAGCCCGAGTACTTCAGATTCGCCAAGAAGAACAGGACTATGGCCGCCGCGATCACCGCGATCAGGGCGACGAAGCGCTGGTTTGTCCACCCCGAATCCGACAGCGCGGCGGGAACGGCCACGCTCGGTGACTCGACGCCGTGCTCGCCGCCGAGGAAGTCGTGGAAGTAGACGGTGATTCCCGCCAGCGCCACTCCCAGGGCCAAGGTCGCGCCGGCCAAGTACGGACCATGCAGTCGCGACGCGGCCAGTCCGATGACCACGCCCACGATCATGGTCACGACGACTGCCAGCAGCAGACCGACGATGATCACGCCCAGCGATGCCTGGCGGATATTGTCGGCCTGGGTCGGGACGAACTTGGCGACCGTATAAGCACCGGTCGCCATCAGTGCCGCATGGCCCAGCGAGATCTGGCCGTTGCCGCCCACCAGAACCGTCAAACCCATGACGGCACACATGTAGACACACAGATTGATGATCAAACTGGTGTCGAACTCACTGACCCAGTAGACGGCGGTGAAGCCGACCACCACGAACAGGATCACCCAAATGCCATGGCGGAGTGAAGTATTCTTGGGAAGTTTGTCGAGCACGGTGGACATCAGACCCTCCTCGCCTTGGTCGCATGGAACAGACCCTCGGGTTTGACCAGCAGAATCACCATGAGCAGAACCAGAGCGGATACGTACGTGAGGTCAGCGCTGATGTACCCGGTCGTGTAGGCCGAAACCAGGCCGGCGGCAAGACCGCCCACGACTGCACCGACCAGACTGTCCAGACCGCCGATCACCGCGGCGGCAAAGCCGAGCACAAAGATCGGGTCCATCACCTGTGGGGTGAGTTCTGCCGACGTCGGGATGACCAACATCGCGGCCAGGGCGCCTGCGAAACCGGCCATGGCCCAGCCCAGGGTCAGCATCCTGTTGACCTTGACGCCCATCAGCCGCGCCGTATCCGGTGCGAAGGCGGCAGCGCGCATGCGCAAACCGATCGGCGTCTTCGTCAGGACGAAACCGAGGCCGAGCATCATCGCGCACACTCCGCCCAGGACGAACAGGTCCTGCGGAGAGACGAAGGGGATATCACCGATGTACCACTTCTTGGTGTCCACCGCCTCGGGGATGACGCGCTGCTCACCGGACTTCGGCGGAAAGAACAGGCCTAAGGCGCCCTGGATGAAGACCAGCAAACCGACACCGACGATGACGTTGCTCAGTTCGGGCAGCTTTTCGGCGTAGCGGAAGACCGTTTGCTGGACCAGTGCACCCAAGATGATGCCGCTCACCAGCGCCACCACGAACCCGAGCCAGTACGATCCGGTCCCGTCGATCACCAAGTACGCCAGGTACCCGGACACGGCGGCCTGGGCACCCTGGGCGAAGTTGACCAATCGGGTGGAGCGGAAAATGATCACCAGGGCGATGGCCACCGACGCGTAAACCGCGCCGAATGCCAGGCCGTTGACGGTGAAGAGTATGAAACGTTCCATCAGATCCTCTTAGAAACCCAAGTAGGCGTGTCGGAGTTTGACATCGGACTGCAGGTCGGCGGCGTGACCACGCGCGACGACATTGCCGACCGAGATCACCACCCCCTCATCGGCGATTCCCAAGGCACTACCGACGTTCTGCTCGACCAGCAGCACCGTCATGCCCATCTCGTCGCGCAGGTCGCGCAACAGCGCCATGATCCGCGCGACGATCGGGGGGGCCAGGCCCAGCGACGGCTCGTCGAGCAGTAGCAGCTTGGGCTTGGACACCAGCGCACGCCCGAGTGCGAGCATCTGCCGCTCGCCGCCGGACAACTGGTGACCGTGGAAGGTGCGACGTTCGCCGAGGCGCTCGAACAGGTCGTAGACCTCCTTGATCGCCTCGGTCGTCACCTTGGCGCCGGCCGTACCACGCCAAAGGCCACCGAGGCGAAGATTCTCCTCGACGGTCAGTTCCGGGATGACGCCGCCGCCCTCGGGCACATGGGCGAGGCCGCGCACGATCATTTCTTCGACCGGCAGGTGCGTGATGTCCTCGCCCGCGAAGGTGATGGTGCCACCGCGGGGCGGAACCAGCCCGGAGATCGTCTTGAGCATCGTCGACTTGCCCGCACCGTTGGCCCCCAGCACCGCCGTGATCGTGCTCTCCTCGACAGTCACCGAAAAATCGTGCAGCACCTTCAGCCGGCCGTAACCGCCCTCCAGGTTCGCCACTTCCAGCAGGTTCGTCATGACGTGCTCTCTTCGGTGAGTGCGGACTCCTCCGGTGGCTCTTCGCCCAAATACGCTGCGGCCACTGCCGGATCGGACTGCACCTGCGCGGGAGTGCCCGTGGCGACGCAGCGACCGAAGTCGAGAACGACCACCTTGTCGCAGACCTTCATCACCAAGTCCATGTGGTGCTCGACGAGCACGACCGAGCACGGGGTGTCCCATTCGCGCGGCAGCGTCGTGATCAGTTCGGCCAGTGGGCCGAGGTCCTCGGCGCCGAGACCACCGGCCGGCTCATCGAGCATCAGCAGGCGAGGTCGGCTGATCAACGCGCGGGCCAGAGCCACGCGCTTCTGTACCGGATATGCCAGAGTGCCGGCAGGCCGACCGGCGACGTCGGTGGCGCCGAGACGCTCGAGCCACTCATGAGCTTCCTTGCGCAGTGCCGCTTCGTCGCGGTCGCTCCTGGGCAGACCCAGCAGTGCCGAACCGAAGCCCGCCTTGCGGCGGATGGTCGCACCGAGCATCACGTTCTCGACGGCGGTCAGCAACGGGAACAGGCCCACACCCTGCAGGGTCCGTGCCACGCCGTCGCGAACCAAGTGGTTGGGCTTGGGGGAGAAGGCCTTTCCCTCCCACGTCAAGGAACCGTTGGTCGGCTTGATAAACCCACTGATGACGTTGAACAGGGTCGTCTTGCCGGCGCCGTTGGGGCCGATGACTCCGGTGACCGTCGCCTCGGGCACGTCGAAAGAAACGCTTTCGAGGGCGACGAGTCCGCCGAAGCGCACGCCAACGTTGTCGACGACGAGTCCGCCGCTCATCCGCCGATCTCGGGGAGTGGTGGATAGGTCGTGAGGTGGGTCATCAGCAGGCTCCATGTTTCGCAGATCGGTGGGCTACCCAGTTACGGCAACAACCCCGCCGTCTAGGTGATATGGATCACAACTTAACTGCACATGAAGTGCAAGTATATTGTGATTGGGGTCACGATACAGGGACGGGGTGGGGCAATGGTGCAATACCGGCAAACCGACGGCCGACTACGGCGTGGTATCCGGACCAGATCGCAGATCGTCGACGCTCATGTCGCGTTGCTTCGTGACGGTGTCCTGCGGCCTACGGCGGCGCAGATCGCGGAGCGGGCGGGAGTGTCGACACGAACCCTGTGGTCCAGCTTCGGCGACATGGAGGGGCTGCTGAGCGCCACCGTCGCCTACTGGGCAGACCTGGACGTACAGCTGCGCACACCGGTCGACCCGCACCTACCCCTGGAAGACCGCCTTGTCCGGTTCTGCAGCGATCGCAGCCGGCGTCTGGTCAGCATTGCCCCGGCTGCCCTGGCGGCATCGGTCCACGAACCGTTGTCCCCGGTGCTGCAAGCCGACCGTGCCCGGCACCTCACCCGCACCCGCACCGAGTTGCAGGAGGCGTTCGGCGGCGAGATCGCCTCTGCTGCCGATCCCGAGGCGCTGCTTGACGCGCTGACGATCACCGTCAGTTCCGAGGCCTGGAACCTGCTGCACACCAGACTGAACCAGGCGTACGACCACTGTGCGCGAGTTATGGAGTTCACCATGCGAAGCCTGTTGACCGCCTGACCAGATCGGGACGATCATCCGGCGCGGCGGCACCCGATAGACCGATGGCTTGGCAGGTCTGGAGAATTCGATGATCTGGCACGATAGTGGCCGTGAGTGAACACCTGCACTTGTTGTTGGGGGATGACGATTTTCTGACCGGACGTGTCGTTGAGTCGATCGTCGTGGAGAAGTCGGCGGAAGTCGGTACTGATGTGCCGGTGACGCGGGTGCGGGCCGGTGAGGTGACCGACCACGAGCTGGCCGAGCTGCTCAGTCCGTCGCTGTTCGCCGAGGAACGGGTTATCGTCGTCGAGGCCGCGGCCGATGCGGGGAAGGCGCCGGCGGAGCTGATCGTGGCCACCGCGAAAGCGCTGCCCGAAGGCATCACGCTCGCTGTGCAGCACACCGGCGGTGGGCGGGCCAAGTCGATGGTGGCCGCGCTCAAGAAGGCCGGCGCGGTGGAACACAAGTGCGAGAAGGCGAAGTGGCCGTCGGACAAGGCGGCTTTCGTCAGTGCCGAGTTCAAGCGGCTCGGGGCGCGGGTCAGCGGTGATGTGGTCGAGCAGGTCGTCGACAGTGTGGGCGGGGAACTGCGGGAGCTGGCCGCCGCGTGCAGCCAGCTCGTCACCGACACCGGCGGCAAGGTGACCCGCGAGGTGGTGCTCACCTACTACCAGGGGCGTGCGGAGGTCACCGGCTTCGAGGTGGCCGACAAGGCCGTCACCGGAGACCGGGCCGGGGCGCTCGAATCACTCGCCTGGGCCTGTCACCACGGGGTGCCGCGGGTGCTGCTCGCGGATGCGCTCGCAGAGGCCGTGCACGCCATCGCCCGGGTGCGGGGGGTATCGGGCGACCAGTACTCGGTGGCGCGGGAACTCGGCATGCCGCCCGGCCGGGTCAAGAAAGTGCAAGGGCAGGCGCGGGCGTGGGACTCGTCGTCGATCGCGCAGGCGATGATCGTCGTCGCCCAGCTCAACGGTGACGTGAAAGGGCAGGCGGCCGACGCCGACTATGCCCTGGAACACGCGGTGTCGACGGTGGCCGGGTTGCGGCCCGATGTGCGGTCGCGGGGGCGGTGAGGCCGCTGTCTCGACTGTGCGAAACCGGGTAGGACGACATTGTTATCTCACCGGGTTTCGAGGCTCGTCGCTAGCGCTCCTCGCACCTCAACCAGCGAGCACCTCGACCAGCGAGGGGTGGTTCGGGTCGGCGGAAGGGTTGAGTACGCCAGAAACCCGGCGATCGCGTGGAGATCGCCGGGTTTGCGTCAGCTACAGATCAGAGCTTGTTGACGGCCAGCGCGATGGCCGACTTCTTGTTGGCGGCCTGGTTGGCGTGGATGACGCCCTTGCTGGCGGCCTTGTCGAGCTTCTTGCTCGCTGCCTTGCCCAGCTCGGTGGCCTTGTCCTTGTCGCCGGTGGCAACGGCCTCGCGGAAGTTGCGGATCGAGGTCCGCAGCGCCGAACGCACCGACTGGTTGCGCTGACGACGCGCCTCGTTGGTCAGGTTGCGCTTGATCTGCGATTTGATGTTTGCCACGCGGGTTCCCTCTGTGTGTGCGGTGTAAAAGCTGTCAACTGTCTTGTGTGGCGGTTGTCACCGCCTGATCACACCTGCCGTCGGGCGGTGTGCAACAGCGGTCTACGTTACCTGACAGCCCGCAACCCCCCCAAATCGTCATGAGTCAAGGGTTTCGCCGAACCGACGCAATAGGCTCAGATCATCATGTCAGCTGTATATCTCCACATCGGACTGCCCAAGACCGGAACCACCCACCTGCAAGATCGGCTCTGGCGCAACCGTGACCTCGCGCTCGACTCGTCGGGCCTGCTGTATCCGGGTAACGAGATCGCCGACCACTTCCACGCGGCGGCACATCTGCAGCCCGAACGGTATCTCGACTGGGTGGACCCGGAACACGTGTCGGCGTGGCCGACGATGGTGGCGCAGATGACGGCGTGGCCGCAGCGCGCGCTCGTCAGCCACGAACTGTTCGCGACCGCCACGGCGCCGCAGATCGAGAAACTCATGGGCGATCTGGGTTTCGCCGACGAGGTGCATGTGGTGGTGACCGTCCGCGATCTGGGCCGGCAGCTGCCGTCGGTGTGGCAGGAGAACGTGAAGAATCAGCGCACCGCGACGATCGGTGAGTTCGTCGACTCCGTGCGTGCTCACGCGCCGGGCGCACCGGAACCGGCCACCGGCAGGGAGGAGCCCTTCTGGGAGTTCCAGGACTATGTGCGGATCCTGCGCACCTGGGCGCCGTTCGTCGGGGCGGAACGGGTGCATGTGGTCACGGTGCCGCGGACCCGCACCGGTGACGATCTGTGGGAGCGTTTCCTGTCGGTCATCGGCGTCGACCCGGCGGCGCTGACCATCCCGGTGCCCGACCTCAACTCGTCGCTGTCGGCGGCGCAGACCGAGTTTGTGCGGCGGCTCAACACCCGGCTGCAACCCGACGACATCGAGTGGCGGCGCTACGAACGGGTGATGAAGGGACAGATCATCGGCGAGATCCTTTTCGCCGAACGCGAGGGCGACGCCCAGCGGCTGTCGGGTGAGCAGCTGCGGTGGGCTGCCGAGCGCAGCGCCGCCATGATCGACGAGATCATCACCGCCGGCTACCGGGTGGCAGGTGACCTGAGCGATCTCGCCGTCGACCCGACAGGTGGTGGCGCCGCGGAGCCGACGGAAGCCGAGGTGCTCGACGTGGCGTTGGACACCGTCGCGGCGCTGGTGCAGGCGGCCCCGCTGCCGAAGGTGCGTCCCCGCTGGCAGACCCGGGCGGCGAATGTGGTGCGCAGGGGCCGGCGTCGCGCCATCGGAGCGACGCGAAGACTCCGGTAGCGCGACCGAACCGGGCCGCGGGTGGGCGGTGCGTCGCAAGGCAGTCACTCAACAGTCCTGCCGAGTTCGGGTTTTTGTAGCACCATGTCAAGTTATGAGTCCCGCGTCGACAACGAAGGCCGCCAAGCGGACCCCCGCCAAGGCTGCCGCGCCCAAGCCCGCGACCAAGTCGGCAGCAGCCGCACCGGCCAAGGGCACCAAATCCAGAACCCCGGCCAAACGTGCGAAGCCCGCGACAACCCAGCCGCGGGCGATGGAGGGCACGATCTTCGACGGTTACACCGGCGCCCCGTCGTTCGGGAAACCCTACGATGAGATGTTTGACGCCACCGGCGAGGTACGCCCCGCCTACCGCGGCATCTTCAAGGCGATGGCCGAGTCCAACCGCGCCGACCTCGAAACCCGGATCGACGCTCTCGGAAGGGCATTCATCGACCAGGGGGTGACCTTCTCGCTGTCGGGCAAGGAACGTCCGTTCCCGCTCGACGTCGTCCCTCGGGTCATCTCGGCGGCCGAATGGCACAAGCTCGAAGGCGGCATCGCCCAGCGCGTGCAGGCGCTCGAACTCTTCCTCGACGACGTGTACGGGACACAGGAGATCCTGCGCGACGGCGTGCTGCCCAAGCGACTTGTCCACTCGTGTGAGCACTTTCACCGTCAGGCGGCAAACATCCGACCGCCCAACGGTGTTCGCATCCACGTTGCCGGCATCGACCTCATCCGGGACGAGCAGGGCGAGTTCCGGGTGCTGGAGGACAACCTGCGGTCGCCGTCGGGTGTGTCGTACGTGATCGAGAACCGGCGCACCATGGCGCGGGTCTTCCCGGACCTGTTCGCCTCGCACAAGGTGCGCGCCGTCGGTGACTATCCGAGTCATCTGCTGCGCGCGCTGCGGGCATCGGCCGCATTCAACGAGGCCGACCCCAACATCGTGGTTCTCACACCGGGCGTTGCCAATTCGGCGTACTTCGAGCATTCGCTGCTGGCCCGGCTGATGGGTGTCGAACTCGTCGAGGGCCGCGACCTGTTCTGCCGCGACAACGTGGTGTACATGCGCACCACCGAGGGCGAGCAGCGCGTCGACGTCATCTACCGGCGCATCGACGACGACTTCCTCGACCCGATGCAGTTCCGCCCCGACTCGATGCTCGGTGTGCCCGGCCTGCTCAACGCCGCACGTGCCGGCAACGTGGTCATCTCCAGTGCCGTGGGCAACGGCGTCGGCGACGACAAGCTCATCTACACGTACGTGCCGGAGATCATCCAGTACTACCTGGGCGAGAAGCCGTCGCTGAAGAACGTCGACACCCTGCGCTGCTGGCTGCCGTCCGAATGCGAGGAGGTACTCGACCGCATCGATGAGCTCGTCGTCAAACCCGTTGAGGGATCGGGTGGTTACGGCATCGTCTTCGGTCCCGACTCGACCAGGGCCGAACTCGACGTCCTTGCCAAGAAGGTGCGCAACGATCCGCGTGGCTGGATCGCGCAGCCGGTGGTGCAGTTGTCGACGGTCCCGACCAAGGCCGGTGACTATGTGCGGCCGCGGCACGTGGATCTGCGTCCGTTCGCCGTCAACGACGGTGAGTCGGTGTGGGTGCTGCCCGGTGGTCTGACCCGTGTGGCGCTGCCCGAGGGTTCGCTGGTGGTCAACTCGAGTCAGGGCGGCGGTTCCAAGGACACCTGGGTGCTGGCGGCCCGCGGTTCGGAGGGTGAACGTGAACTCGCCGGCGCCAAGGTGGTGTCGAGCCGGGTCGCGGCCCGGCCCGCGGAAAGCGCCCCCGAACCGGTGCACACCCAGACGCAGCAACAGCAACAACACGGGACGACGCCCGAACCCAAGGCGGTCCGCACCGGACAGGAAGGCGGCGGGCGATGATGCTGGCCAGAAATGCCGAATCCCTGTATTGGATCGGCAGATACGTTGAACGCGCCGATGACATGGCGCGCATCCTCGACGTCGCGATCCATCAGATCCTGGAGGATTCCACGGTCGACGTCGACAGGTCGGCGCGGCGCGTGATCCAGGTCCTCGGCCTGAAGGCGCCCGACGCCGGGGTACCGGCGGATGTGTTCATGCTCACCGAACGCGTTGCCTACGACCAGGATTCGTTCGGATCGATCGTCGATCTCATTCACGCCGCCCGCGAGAACGCCCGCGGCGCACGAGAAGTCACCTCGTCGGAGATGTGGGAGTGCCTCAACACCACCTACAACGGACTCGCCGACGCCGAGAAGCGAGCCCGCAAACTCGGTCCGCACGAGTTCCTCTCGTACGTCAAGAATCGTGCGGCGATGTTCGCCGGCCTCGCCGACGCCACACTCAGCCACGACGACGGATACCGGTACCTACTGCTCGGACGGTCCATCGAACGCGTCGACATGACCATCCGCATGCTGCTCTCCCGCGCCGGTGAGCGGGTGACCTCGCCGCAGTGGGTGAGCGTGCTGGTGTCGGCGGGCGCGCACGACACCTACCTGCGCACCTACCGAGGCGTTATCGACGCCGAGAAGGTGCTCGAATTCATGTTGCTGGACCGGCTTTTCCCGCGGTCGGTGTTCCACGCGCTGTGCGTCGCCGAACACAATCTGTCCGAACTGGAAAAGGGCCCGAGCCGTGTCGGCGCGCAGGCTCAGGCGTTGCTGCTGCTGGGGCGGGCGCGAAGCTCGCTGGAGTTCCTGGACTCGGGGGTGCTGCTCGACGGTCTGGAGGAACGGTTGCTGGATCTGCAGGACACCTGCCGCGCCGTCAACGAAGCGGTCACCAACCAGTACTTCCACGTGTCACCGTATGTCGCGTGGGCCGACGCTCGGGTGAGCGACGGAGAGGTACTCGCAATCGAGGAGAGTGAACTGTGAGCTGGCGTCTGCGGGTGGTCCATTCGACGGGCTTCGCCTACAAGAGTCCGGTGACCTCGTCGTACAACGAGGCCCGGCTGACACCCCGCAGCGACCACCGGCAGAACGTGATCGTCAACCGCGTGGAGACGGTGCCGTCGTCCCGCGCCTACCGGTACACCGACTACTGGGGTTCGGCGGTCACCGCGTTCGACCTGCACGCCCCGCACAACGAGCTCGAGGTGTCGGGCATGTCGGTGGTGGAGACCGATGCGGGTGAGCGTCCGGACGAGCAGGCCTCGTGGGACGACCTGCACACCGAGTACATCGAGGATCGCTACGACGAGATGCTCACCTTCACCGCGTACGTCCCGAAGAACCGGAGTCTCGGTGCCACCGCCAAGCGTCTGGCCAAGGGGAAGACCCCGGAGGAGGCGGTCGAGGCGATCTGCAAGTTCGTCTACGACGAGATGGAGTACGTGCCCGGCACCACCGGGGTGCATACCACCGCCGTCGACGCCTGGAACGAACGCAAAGGCGTCTGTCAGGACTACGCGCACCTGACGCTGCTGATGCTGCGGTCGCTCGGCATCCCGGCACGCTATGTGTCCGGCTATCTGCACCCGGACCCGGAGGCGCCGATCGACAAGACGGTCGCAGGACAGAGCCACGCCTGGATCGAGGCATGGACGGGTGGCTGGTGGGGGTACGACCCCACCAACGACACCCCGATCACCGAACGCCACGTGTCGGTGGGTGTGGGCCGCGACTACGCCGACGTCTCGCCGCTGCGCGGGGTGTACACGGGCGGCGGTGCCACCGACCTCGACGTCGTCGTGGAGATCACCCGCCTCGCCTGACCGCTGTCGCTCCGCCGCCGCGCCGACGAATCAGCGCCAGCCGTAGTGGGCGCGTAACTCATTCGCCACCGCCGCGAAGCGTCGTTCATCGAGAACGGCGCCTTCGCGGCGGATGTCGTCGTCGACGATGAGCAGCACCCGGTCGAGCCGGAGGTAGCTGTCGCGGTGTTCGGCGTCCCACTCGCCGGTGCCGATGGCCAGCCAGTGCTCGCCGTCGCGGCGATGGCCCTTGCTCGACAGCATCAGCCCGAGCACGTGGTCGGGATCGTCGTCGCGGCGGTCGCGGCCCACGACGAGCACCGGACGGTCCTTGCCCTGGTTCGGGTCGTCCTCGTACGGCACCCACGTCCACACGATCTCGCCGGGATCGGCGTCGCCGTCGAGGTCGGGCGAGTAGCAGACGACGCGCGCGAGGTCCGCGGTGCGGTGAGGTCGGGGAGCGGGACTCACTGAGGGGGCCTTTCGGTCGTGGAGAAGGAGGAGGAAGGTGTCGGCGGCATCGGCGGTGAGTGCGGCGACCCCGGTCTTGTCCGGTTTGAGGTCGTGCGGCGCGGCCACCTCGACCACCTCCACGGGCGCGGTGAACAGTGCGACCGCCTCGGCGAGTTCATCGCTGGTGGCGAACGGGTCGCGGGTGCCGTGCACGATCAGCGTCGGCACGATGATGTTGGGCAGATGCTCGGTACGCATCCGTTCCGGCTTTCCTGGTGGATGCAGCGGATACGACGACAACAGCAAACCGTCGGCGATGTCCGGGTCGTCGGCGACCAGCATCGACGCCTGCCGACCACCGTACGAATGCCCACCGACGATCAGCGGTCCGTCCGATTCGCCACGGAACTTCTCGCACGCCTCTCTCATGCCGTCCCGGTCGGCGGCGGCCTTCGACGGACTCGGCGGCCCTTTCGGCCGCTGCTGCCGATACGGCAGATCGATCCGCGCCACGAACGCCCCGCGCGAACACAATTCCTCGGCGTACGCGCGCAGGATGGCCGCATCCCGGTTCCCGCCGGCCCCGTGCGCCAACACCACAACCCCTCGCGCCGCCCCATCCGGCCGATGCACCTCCGCCACCACAGTCACGCTGCCCACGGTAAGCCATCGCAGACTCAGCGTTTTGTGTCGACTGGCGCGACACATCGCGGAGTCTGCGACCTGCGGTGCTCGGCGCGACAGAACACAGAGCTCTGCGTGCCTACTACCGCGGGTACGTTCGATTTCATGCCGCGTTCTCGCTCGTACCCGCTGCGGACCCTCACCGAGGGACTCAATGACCTCGACCGTCGGTTGTTCGACGCCGTCGCCGAGTCACCGAGCCCCCTGCTTGACCTCACCATGCGCCCGCTGTCCTCGGCCGCGGACCACTCCAAGCTGTGGGTGCTGATCGCCGCAGGTCTGGGGTCATCGGGGAAATTGTCGATGCGGCGCGGTGCGGTGCGCGGCCTGGTCACTCTCGGCGTCACCAGCCTGGTGGTCAACCAGGGCTTCAAGCGGCTCTACCCACGCAACCGCCCGCTGTTCGCGGGTGTGCCGCTCTCCCGGCTGCGACGTCAACCCACGTCCAACTCCTTCCCGTCCGGTCATTCCGCCAGCGCGGCCGCGTTCGCGATCGGTGTCGGGCTGGAGAATCGCACCGCGGGCTATCTGCTGGCGGGTCTGGCCGGCGCTGTCGGGCTTTCCCGTGTCGCGACGGGCGCGCACTTTCCCGGTGATGTGCTGGCCGGATTTGCGGTGGGCGCGGGCGTCGCGGTCGCGGGTGCGCGGGTGGTCCCGCCGGTCGACGACAGCCGGACCCTCATCCCTGAGCCGTCCGTCGAGGACCTGGGCCCCAATCCCGACGGCGCCGGACTCGTCGTCGTACTCAATCCGGCCTCCGGCGACGGTTCGGGCGCGCGGGTCGCCGACGAATTGCGGGACAGTCTTCCCGCGGCCGAGATCGTCGAACTGGACACCGATTCCGATATCGATGCGGTCGCCGCCGACGTCGCCGAACGCGCCGACTACATCGGCGTCGCAGGCGGTGACGGTACGGTTGCGACCGTCGCCCGGCATGCGATCGCCGCGGACAAGCCGCTGGCGGTGTTTCCCGCGGGAACGTTCAACCACTTTGCGAAGGACATCGACGCGGCCAAAGTTGCCTCCACCGTCAAGTCGATTCAGTCTGGCCAGGTGGCGCGTGTCGACGTTGTCTGGCTCAACGACGAAACGCTGCTTCTCAACACGGCCAGCATCGGTGCGTACCCGGAGTTCGTGCGCGCACGTTCGCGCTATCAGCGCCGCCGGATCGAACGACCCGTGGCCACCATGCATGCGGCGCTCAAGGTCCTGCGCGACTCGTCGCCGGTGAACGTGCGCATCGAGGGCCGCCCGGCCACGGTCTCGTTCTTCTTTCTGGGCAACTCGGTCTACGGGTCGCCGAGCTTCGTTCCCGGCCGGCGCTCCCGTCTCGACGATGGCGTACTCGACGTCCGCTACCTCGAAGACGGGCATCGCAACGCGACGGCGCGGCTGCTCGCCTCGTGGATCAGCGGCCGGCTCCGGAACTCCAAGATCTATCGCGAATTGCAGGCACCCGTGGTGACCATCGAATCCGACGAACCTTTCCGCGTCGCCCACGACGGCGAGGAGGGCGACCTCCATACCCGCGCCCGCTTCCGGGTCGCCTACCGCGAGCTACGGGTATACGGCAGCTCAGTCCTGTGAATACCTTGCACACTCCGCGTTTTGTGTCGCCTGGCGTTACAAAACGCGGAGTTTCCGGCCTCAGGCTATGGGGACGGGATCGGTCATGCGGCGACCTCGCGGCCGGGTGTGGGAAACTGGACGGCGACCTGTGCCAGAACTGGCACCCGCCGAAGGAGCAGTAGAGATTCCCAACTTCGCCGACACCACCTTCACCGACCCATCGCGGATCCGGAACTTCTGCATCATCGCCCACATCGACCATGGCAAGTCGACGCTGGCCGACCGGATGCTGCAGCTCACCGGCGTGGTGGAGGAGCGTGCGATGCGCGCGCAGTACCTCGACCGGATGGACATCGAACGCGAACGTGGCATCACCATCAAGGCGCAGAACGTGCGGCTGCCGTGGAAGGTGGGCGACGAGGACTACGTCATTCACCTGATCGACACACCCGGGCACGTCGACTTCACCTACGAGGTGAGCCGGGCGCTGGAGGCGTGCGAGGGTGCGGTGCTGCTCGTCGACGCCGCCCAGGGCATCGAGGCGCAGACGCTGGCCAACCTGTACCTGGCGATGGACAACGACCTGACCATCATCCCGGTGCTCAACAAGATCGACCTGCCCGCGGCCGATCCCGACCGTTACGCGGGTGAGATCGCGCACATCATCGGCTGCGAACCCGAGGACGTGCTGCGGGTGTCGGGCAAGACCGGTGTGGGCGTGGCCGAACTGCTCGACGAGGTGATCCGGCAGGTGCCCGCACCCGAGGGCGACCCGGACGCGCCGGCGCGGGCGATGATCTTCGACTCCGTCTACGACACCTACCGCGGCGTGGTCACCTACGTGCGCGTCGTCGACGGCAAGATCGTGCCGCGCGAGAAGATCGCCATGATGTCGACCGGCGCCACCCACGAACTGCTTGAGGTGGGCATCGTCTCGCCCGAACCCAAACCGTCCAAAGGCTTGGGCGTGGGCGAGGTGGGTTACCTCATCACCGGTGTGAAGGACGTGCGGCAGTCGAAGGTCGGTGACACCGTCACCACCGCCAGGGGCGGTGCCACTCAGGCGCTCACCGGATACCGCGAACCGCGGCCGATGGTGTACTCGGGTCTGTACCCGGTCGACGGTTCGGACTACCCGGTGCTGCGTGAGGCCCTGGACAAACTGCAGCTCAACGACGCCGCGCTCACCTACGAGCCGGAGACGTCAGTGGCGCTGGGCTTCGGTTTCCGGTGCGGCTTCCTCGGGCTGCTGCACATGGAGATCACCCGCGAACGCCTCGAGCGCGAATTCGGCCTGGATCTGATCTCCACCGCACCCAACGTGGTGTACCGGGTGATCATGGACGACGGTTCCGAACATGTCGTCACCAACCCGTCGGACTGGCCGGAAGGCAAGTCGCGCACCATCTTCGAACCCGTCGTAAAGATGACGGTGATCGCGCCGAGCGAGTTCATCGGCGCCATCATGGAACTGTGCCAGTCCCGGCGCGGCGATCTCGGCGGCATGGATTACCTGTCGGAGACCCGCGTGGAGATGCGGTACACGATGCCGCTGGCGGAGATCATCTTCGACTTCTTCGACGCCCTCAAGTCGCGTACCCGCGGCTACGCCAGCCTCGACTACGAGGAGGCGGGTGAGCAGGAGGCGGATCTGGTGAAGGTCGATATCCTGCTGCAAGGCGAGGCGGTGGATGCGTTCAGCGCAATCGTGCACAAGGATGCCGCCTACGCCTACGGCAACAAGATGGCGCTCAAACTCAAAGAGCTCATCCCGCGTCAGCAGTTCGAGGTGCCCATCCAGGCAGCCGTCGGATCCAAGATCATTGCGCGCGAAAACATCCGGGCCATCCGCAAGGACGTCCTCGCCAAGTGCTACGGCGGTGACATCTCGCGTAAGCGCAAACTGCTCGAGAAGCAGAAAGAAGGAAAGAAGCGGATGAAGACGATCGGCCGCGTCGACGTGCCGCAGGAGGCATTTGTCGCCGCGCTCTCGACCGATCAGTCCGGCGACAAGCCGAAGGGCAAGTGAGATGAATCCCGTTCTCGCACAGTCGGAGCTGCCGCACGGTCTGCCGGACTTCGCGTCGATCGCCGACGACGATTTCCTGCCCGCGTTCACCGCGGCCATGGCCACGCAGCTCGCCGAGGTGGAGGCGATCGCCGGCAACCCGGAACCGGTGACGTTCGCCAACACCGCCGAGGCGCTGGAGTTGTGCGGGCGGGACCTTGCGCGTGCGAGCGGGATCTTCTTCAACCTCGTCGGCCCGGACACCAATCCGCGGCGCAACGAGATCGCGCAGCACCTGTCGACGGCGCTCACCGATCACGCCAACACGATCGCCATGAATGCCGAGCTGTTCGCCCGGATTTCGTCGCTGCACGAGCGGGCCGACGAGCTCGGGCTGACCGAATCGCAGCGCCGGCTCCTTGACAAGCAGTACCGCAGCGCGGTCCGGTCGGGAGCGGGACTCGATGCGGGCGGGCAGGCGCAGATGCGCGAGATCTCCTCGCGGCTGGCCTATCTGACCACCACCTTCTCGCAGTTGCTGCTCGACGACACCAACGACTCGGCGGTGCTCGTCGACTCGGCGGCCGAACTCGACGGACTGTCGGCGGGGGAGATCACCGCGGCCGCCCGCGCCGCCACAGACGCCGGGCATGACGGGAAGTACCTGCTGGCGCTGCAACTTCCGACGAGTCAGTCGGTGCTCACCTCGCTCACCGATCCCGCGGTGCGGCAACGGGTCTTCGACGCCTCGGTGCGGCGCTGCCTGCGCGGCAACGACTTCGACACCCGCGAGATCGTGCTGGAGATCGTGCGGCTGCGGGCACGGCGCGCCGCACTGCTCGGGTACGCGACGCACGCCGACTACGTGATCGCCGAGGAGACCGCGCCCGATCCCGCGGCCGTCGATGAACTGCTGGCCGAGCTGGCCGCCTCGGCGATGCGGGCGGGCTCGGCCGAACTGGACCGGCTCACCGAACTTGCTGGTGGCGCTCTCGGCCCCGCCGACGTCACCTACTGGCTGGCCCAGGAACGCAAGGACAAGGCTCCCGTCGACCTGAGCGTGTTCACCGACTACTGCGAACTCGACCGGGTGCTCAACGACGGCGTGTTCTACGCCGCGGGCAAGCTGTACGGGCTGCGGTTCACCCCGCGACCGGACCTGCGCGGCTACCACCCCGACGTGCGGGTGTGGGAGGTCCACGACGACGCGGGCAACGGTGTCGGGCTGTACCTGGGTGACTTCTACGCCCGGCCGTCCAAACGCGGCGGGGCGTGGATGAACAGCATCGTCGACCAGTCGGCGGCGCTGCGCAGCACGCCGGTCATCGTCAACGTGCTGAACCTGACCAAGCCCGACGACGGCGAGCCGTGTCTGCTCTCGACCGACCAGCTGACGACGCTGTTCCACGAGTTCGGGCACACCCTGCACGGGCTGCTGTCGTCGGTGGAGTACCCGTCGCAATCGGGCACGTCCGTGCCGCGTGACTTCGTGGAGTTCCCGTCGCAGGTCAACGAGATGTGGGCGCTGCACCCCGACGTACTGGCCAACTACGCCCGGCACTACCGCACCGGCGAGCCGATCCCGGCCGAACTGGCACAGGCCGCACGGGATTCAGCGAACACCGAAAGCGCCCACGGCACCGTCGAATATCTCGCGGCCGCTGTGCTCGACCTCGCCTGGCACCGGCTCACCTCCGAGGAGGCCGAGGCCGTCACCGACGTGGAGCTGTTCGAGCGGCAGGCGCTGGAGAACGCCGGGCTCGCCACCGAACTCGTGCCGCCCCGGTACCGCACCGCCTACTTCAACCACATCTTCGGCGGGGGATACTCGGCCGGTTACTACTCGTACATCTGGTCGGAGATCCTCGACGCCGAGACCGAACAGTGGTTCCTCGCCGAGGGCGGGCTGCGGCGGGAGAACGGCCGCCGGTTCGTCGCCTCGACGCTGTCGCGTGGGGACAGTGTGGATCCGCTGGTCGCGCACCGCGAGCTGATCGGCCGGACGCCGGGCATCGATCCGTTGCTCCGGCGCCGGGGGCTGGCCGTTTCCTGAGGAGCGGCTCGTGCGAGGTGGCTGCGTCAGGACGTCACGTCACCGGACCCTTCGAGACCCTCGCTCCTTCGTCGCTTCGGCCTCAGGGATCAAGAGGGGTGGTTGCGGTGACTGTTGTCGCTGTGGTGTCGGGGATCGAGAGGGGTGGTTGCGGTGCTTCGGGTTGCGTCGGGCTCAGGGATCACGATGGGTGGTCGGGGTGGAAGTATCATGGCCAGCGACCGGACTGCCACTCGGCGGGCCGGTGTTGCAATCAGGATGAGTGAAACCTCCGCCCGGAAGCGGACCGACGAGATGAGATGACGTGAGTTCCTTCCTGGACTGGTGGGACGGCGTCGAGTCAT
>WBZQ01000421.1_pt1 | contig 34131 bp, 23 predicted proteins | sample 5204251 | NCBI WGS metagenome assembly WBZQ01 (sample SAMN12412402, study PRJNA552823) | activated sludge metagenome | isolation source: activated sludge from nitrification reactor of wastewater treatment plant... | place: USA: Virginia | collected 2017-09 | reverse complement strand
ATGCCACATCGCGACCTCACGCGACGACTCCACGCCGCAATGGAGCCCGGTCATTTCGACCGGGAAGACCGCTCGCGAGATTCACCCGTTCCGACCAGCGGAAACAGGGCACCTCGCGAGAGGTGGTTGGTACGGCATAGCCAGTCCTACGTTACACCAAGTATGAAGTTCTCAAACAACGCTCTGACCAGCGCGCGAGCACTGTCCAGGAAGTTCGACGCGGTCGGACCGCTCGCGGGGGATCACAGGACTGTCGTACCTGATGTGGGCAACGTGCGAGGCTTCCCGAGCTGGGTAACGGCTGCGGCACTGCCCGTGGTCCCGAGGTCGATCATCACGACGGAATCTTCCCGATAGTCCATGACTACATGGATATCACTTCGCCACTGAACCAGTTCAAGCTCCGACAGATCACAGAGGAATACTGAGTATTGCAAACGAGTTCCGTACGCCTCCATGACCTTACAGACCTGCCGCAGCCGGCGAGGTTCGCAGATGTCGTATGCGATGAGGTGTCGCCTTCTGGCCATGGCCACTCACCTCGTGACCATCGGGGTGTACTGCCGGAGTTCACCAATCAGAACTCCTGCCAGGATCCGCGCTTGAACATCGAGCACCCGCCGATATGAGATCTTGTAGCGAAACACCGGATGGGTTACCTGAACGTCCAAACGGCGCTCGTATGCCCGAATCACTTTGCGCCGCCCTTGCAACGTGAGCCAGCACCCGCGACTGCGCCTTTCGAAGTCGCCGCTGGTCACCTCACCGTTGTTGAGCATGCTGAGTATCGCCGAGTCCGCGAGGAGCGGACGAAACTCTTCCATCAGGTCAAGTGCGAGCGCCGGCCGCCCGTAGCGCGGCTTGTGGTAGACCCCGATGTACGGGTCGAGACCGACCGCCAAGCACACAGCCACAACATCCTTGACCAGCAGCGCGTACACGTAGCCGAGGAGGGCGTTGATGGGGTCCGGCGCCGGCCTACGCCGCCGCCCGTTCGTATCGAACTCTTCTGCAAGTTCGGCGTTTGAGTCGCTTACCATCCCACTGAACTCGCCGAAGTAGACCCGCGCCGCCGCGCCTTCAATCCCGAGCAGTTCCGCCGCCGATGCAGCCGAGCGAGCGCTCTCTGCCATCCCAGCAAGAGCTGAGAGCTGCGGTGACACATCGGTGCGAGCATTGCGCCGCAACAACGTTCGCGAGTTCTTGATCTTGCCCGCCACGATCGCCGTCGCGATCGCGAGTGAACGCTGCTCCGAAACCTGGGCTTGCGCGATCCTCAGCTGAACGTACTTCGACATCTCCCCTTGCGCCCACCCACGCAGCCAGCCGTTGTAGCTGAACCACAAGACCGGGACTCCCCTGCTCCACAGCTCGGTGAGAACCTGTGTACTCACCTGAACACTGCCGTACACGCAGAGTTGAGCGACGTCAATCAAGCGCACCTCTACCGGCGCGGCCCCTTTCTGGACTACGCGGAGCCGCCCGCCCTTAATGCCGACCGCCGCGCCCGGTGTCGTGACATACACAGGACGTGCGTCTGGATCTCGCGGAACGATACGTCGCGGGGGTTCATCGTCACGGCGCAGCAGCGCATTCGTCTCGTCCGGCATGCACAATCCGACGAGCGAACACCTCGGGCACCTGTTGCTGGCGACCAGCGGTAGCGGAGGCGTGGGCCGCGCGGCGACCTCCCGCGCTTCATCCGCCAACTCAATCGCCGCAGCGACCTCCACGTCACCAATGGGAATCGTTATCCGACGATTGATTTCCGCGTAGTACAACACACCACGGTCAACCTCGTACCCAGCGTCACGCAGCAGTGCCGCCTGTGCGTAGAGCTGCACGACATCCGCTGACCACGGGGCACCCGATTCCGACGGCTTGCCCTTCTTGGTGTCGACCGGGATCAGGGTGCCGTCGCCACCATCATCGACGCGATCGAGCACCGCAACCAGACCCAGCGCATGAGATTCGATCTGTAACGCCGTGACCTTGACTCCGTTCCCAACGTCCTCGGGTTCCGGAAGCGACCCCGCTCGCTTGTCAACGGCACGGTGGACAAAGCTCCCGTGCTCGGTGTCGTGGCTCGGAGCCCACCTCTTGTCGACCCATTCGAAGTAGAACAAGCGGGGACAGTACACATACTCATTGAGCATGCGGGCCGGCAACAGCTCGATGTCAGCCGTCATCCGATGGACTCCTCTCGCGGGGTCAGGCCTGAACGCGCATCACTCTCGCATGCACCACTGACATTCAGGTGTGTGTCTCACCAATGCCTGACGGAGTGCATCATTGAGAGAGGATCACGTGGCCCCGCGCTCTCCACGGCCGGGCTCCATTGCGGTTTGGACGACAGTTGCACACCGCCTGCCACCGTGGTCCGTCCGCTGGGAACATCTTCTTGGAAGAGAGATGTACCGTCATTAAATCTTACTTGACCATCGCTTGGGCTAGTGCATACACTCACACCTACCCCAGACGGTCTTGCACAACACAGATTCCACCAGAGGCCTACGACAAAGCAGGGAATCGAGGAGCGCATGGCGCAGCACTCAAGCTACGGCGATCTGTTTCGGGCGGCCATGAATGGCCAAGACCCGTACCCGTACCAGTGTGACGTCGCCTCAGGAACGCATCTGCCTGCACTGATCGACGTCCCACCCGGCCTCGGCAAGACCGCGGCTGTGGTTGTCGGGTGGCTCTGGTTCCGTCTCTTCCATCCCAGCGCTGAGGTACGGGAATCTACGCCGCGGCGCCTGGTCATCACCTTGCCGATGCGCACTTTGACCCGACAGACGTACACCGTTGTCCGTGACATCCTTGATGAGCTTCAACTCGATGTCGGGCTCGGACTGCTCACCGGTGAGTCCGGGGACCGGAAAACCAGGCCGTGGCGGCTGGAACCTCACCGCAATGTCATTCTCATCGGAATCACGGATATCGTCACCAGCAGCGCAATGTCGAGGTCGTACGGGTCCTCGCGGTCGTGCTTCCCGATCGACGCCGGTCTCATCTGGAATGACAGCCATATCGTGCTCGATGAAGTGCAACTCATACCCAATGCGACGGCGACCCTCCGCCAGATATCCGCATTCCAGACGCAGCACGGCGCCAGCAGATTCGGGTTGACATGCATGAGCGCAACCGTGACCAGAGCACTTCTCAGTACAGTCGACAATCCGTTCCCATCCGCCGACGAGACCGTCCGGATCGCAGAAGGTGACCAGCCCGAATCGCTCCTGCGCAGACTGCACAGTGCACGGACGATCATCAGGCTCGATGCGGACACCAAGAACGCGAAGGACTTTGCAGCGGAGATACTCCGGCTTCACAGGCCCGGAACGCTCACCCTCGTTGTCATCAACACGGTCGACCGTGCAACCGAAATCTACGTGAAGGCAACCACACTCGCACCAACTACCGGGCCTGCGATAACGCTCCTGCACTCCCGGTTCCGCCCGTACGAGCGGGACAGCTACATCGACCGTATCGGCACCGAGCCTCACGACGACATCCTCATCGCCACCCAGGTCGTCGAGGCAGGTATCGACCTGGACGCTGCCACCCTGATCACCGAGGCCGCACCGTGGTCATCGTTGGTACAACGTTCGGGCAGGTGCAATCGAGCAGGATGGCGCACCGACGCCACAGTGTACTGGGTGGTTCCTCCGTCCGCCGCACCGTATGAGGACGACGATGTCGATGCGACGGTGGCCGCGCTGACGGCAGTCGACGGCGAATCGGTAACCAACGCCGAACTGCTGGCAATACCGGCCAACGAAGCGATTCCGCTCGTACCAGTTCTGCGAGAAAGCGACTTCGAGGCGCTGTTCGACACAGCTCCTGACCTGAGCGGCAACGACTTCGACGTCAGTCCGTACATCCGGGATTCCGACGACATGGACGCCCAACTCACATGGGTCGACCTTGAATCAGCGCCGCCCACACCCGACACAAAGATCCCGGACCCGCAATTCCGCTGCCGCGTGCCGCTGAAGAAGGTCTTGGACGTTGCGACCCGAGCCACAAAGAGGAAGACGATCTGGTCCTACGCGCATTCCGAACGGAAATGGGTGCAGATCAGCAAGATCCGTCCGCCTCGTCCTGGCGAGATCCTACTTGTGGACAAATCCGCAGGTCTGTACGACCCGCACAAGGGCTTCGACCCGAAGTCTGACAAGCCGGTGACCATCCCCGAGCCCGATGACGCGTCGTCACGTGAGTACCGCCTCATCGACAGCGCCGTGACGTCGGACAGCTCCGACGCGGACGGCGGATCGATCGACCACTCCCAGTGGCTGTCACTCGACCAACATCTCACCGAGACGCAGGCACAAGCACGCGTGCTCGTCGAGAACCTTCCGCTGGAGTCCGCACTCAGGGACGACGTAGTCCTCTCGGCGTACCTACACGACCTGGGTAAAGCCCATTCCACGTGGCAGAATGCGCTGCAGGCCACCGGAGAGCCACCGGACCGGAACATCGCGTGGGCCAAGTCCCCCGGTACGTCCCGGCTCGTCTACGAAGGTGATATTACGAGCTTCCGCCACGAACTGGCCTCGGTCGCGATCCTCGATGCCGAGATGTCACATCTCCTCGATAAGGCACACGACCGCGATCTGGTTCGCTACCTCATCGCCGCGCACCACGGTAAAATCCGCATGAAAGTCCGCGACCTCGACGGCGCCGCGACCGGCACCGTGTTCGGAATCGCCGAAGGTAGTGCCGATGTATTCCCCGTCCTGGATGAGCCGGCGCAGCAGGTGTCACTGACAACCGATCAGTTCCGAACTGTCAACCCAGGCGGGCAAGGCTGGGTCGAGATGACCGCCGACCTCATCGAGCGATACGGTCTGTGCCGCCTGTCATATCTCGAAATGCTTGTGCGTGTTGCTGACTGGCGCGCAAGCAGCAGACGATTCCAGATACCTGAGGGGGCAGCGCAATGACAGTCACCACAATCCGCGGCGCGGCCGGGGGCAATCTGCTGCGCTATTTGGCCGCCACCGGTGTATTCAAAGCCGTTTCACGGCAGGCCGACTCACGAGCCACCGCCCGTTTTGTCGGCACCGACCTCGAAATCGATTCGACTGTAGATGATCTCACTCACTGGCTGACCAGCGACTACACGCCCATGCCGCTATTCAGCCCATGGAACGAGGGTAGCGGCTTCGGCGCGAAGGACAAAGCACCCAAAGAGCATATCGCACGGATTATTGCCGCAGGTGACCGACGATTCGATGAGTTCGTTGCGACGTTCAGAATTTGTGAACCCTTCGCCGCCGATTTCCGCGCGGAAGGTCCGAGTAAGGACAAAGCACCGCTGGTCCTGCGGCTCCGCAACAACTGCCCGCCACGGATGGTGGAGTGGATCGACACCGCCGTCGTGGTTCTCGGCGACGGAGAGCTGGCCTTCCCGCCGATCGTCGGCACCGGCGGCAACGACGGTAGACTCGATTTCTCTACCAAATATCACGAAGCCATATCGAAGCTCATCACCACGACGCCCAAAGAACTACGACGCTCCGAGATTCTGGCGCAGAAATTCGTGGTCGACGATCGAACCGGTCTCAGCAAGGGAGCTCCTGGGCAGTTCGATCCGGGAGCAGCGGGCACACCCAACACCTCGCCCTTCGGATCGAGCGACGGGATCGTCAACGAGTGGGAGTACGTCTTGATGATGGAGGGTGCAACAATGTTTGCGTCCTCACCCGCGCGCCGGTTCTCGATGGACGCCCCGCAAGCGGTCAAGGCTCTGAACTCGTCAGCCAGGGTCGCGATGACCTTCTCGACCTTTGGTTCCGACCTCGGAATGGCGGCCGGCAGCCCGAGCGAAGAGAACCGCGGCGAACTGTGGACACCGCTCTGGGAGGATCCGGTCCGGCTGCGTGTGCTGCAGGAACTGTTCCGTGAAGGGCGTGCCGTGTGGAATGGAAGGACCGTTGTCCAGTCGCCGGACATGTATTGCGCCATCCGTTCGGGTGGGACGTCGGACGGATTCTCATCTTTCGACAGATTCACGTTCAGCCGCCGCAACGGGCTGGCGTTCAGCGCGATTCGTGCGGACAGTGTTCGCCCTCGAAAGAGTAACCCGCTTCTTCGACTCGCGGCGGCAACTGAAGACTGGCCGCGTCGCGTCGCACGCGGCAGCGAGGTTCCGGCGACGATCACTCGCCACACGCGAGCTTACGAAAACGCACGCTTCCGGCTCGCCACAGACTCCGGAACGTCACAGATCCGGGCAATGCGAACCATGCTCGCGTCGCTGACACTGGCCGAATCGGCCGTTGGACGTAGCACAACCACGCGCGACAACCACAGCCCCCGCCGGTGCCCCGGCGCCGGCGTCCTACTCGACATCATGCGGTCCGAAGATGCGTTTGGTGACACCTTGACGTCCGATATTGCCTTTCGTCTGGGACTGGGATTGGCGTCGGTCCGCACCCCCCGTGACTCGTCCGTACCTCGCGGGCGGGGCCTCCGGGAGCTCCTGCTGCCGATTTCCTCATCCGCAGGTGTCCAGGTCTGGACCGATTCCGCGATAATTCCGGGACTCGGGATCAAACCACTCGAGTCGCTGCTCACCGAAGCTCTGCGGTGGTACACGCAGTTCCGCGAATCCGGCTTCGACGCAACGACCCTGTCCTGGATCGGGTCGACCGGACCACGAACAGGAGTCAGAGTCAGCTGCCACGACCTCAGCAGGTGGATCGCCGACCGTCGGCTCGATGACGAGGTTCTGCAATGGACACTCGCGCTGATGGCCTTGGACTGGACCGGAATCGACTACAGACTTAACACATCCACGAACGGCCCACTCGATCCGGCATTCGCGGTGTTCGCATACTTGCGCAATGGAGTGCGACCCCCAATCCACGCGGTATCCGACTCGTTGAACGACAAACGCGGCGGTGTGGCACTGACTCCCGAGATCGTCTCGGCGCTCGCGGCGCATCACCCGTCCACGGCACTCGATCACGCACGCCGCAGGCTACGTCAAGTCGGCTGGGGAACAGCCGACTCCGCGTTCATCGGACACACGGACAGTTCCGGAGGCCACCGAATCGCCGCGGCGCTCTTTCCGAACTCATTCCTCGGATCCGAACATGAGCACTTTGTGTATCAGCTGCGACCCGCACCATCAGACAATACCCACGACGAGTAATTCAGCATCGCCTCTAGGAGAACAAGCCATGTCCCAGGTTTCCGCTTCGCGCACCCGCTACACATTTGAACTGGAGCCCATCGCCGGCAGAAGGTTCCAGCCCACCGGCTTCCCCGACCTCGGGCCTGCCATCTACCAGGTCCCCGGCAGGACGAACGACGACCTCATCGTGGAGTCCGCTCAGTCGATGGCGAACCACCTTGAAGGCACAACCTGGAACACTGCGCAGCAGAAGCCCGCAGAGGAGCTCGCAGCGCTGCCCTATGTTCGAGTGGTCAATCCCGACGGCGAGTTTCTGACTTCAAGTCGCCTCGAAGCGCACCGTCTTGCCTCCGCCTACGTCCTCAATGGAAAGGTGGACGGGTCACCGATGAAGGAAGTACTCCCCGAACGTTTTGGGTTGGTCAAGGGCAAACCACTGGACATGGCCTGCGTCTACCGTGAGGTGTTCGCTCTCGACCCGTTGAGCTTGGTCCACGGCGTATTCTTCGCACAGAAACCGTGGGCGTGGCAGCCCAAGGTCGCACGAGCGATCACTGCGTTCATCGAGGCCACGAATGTCGAACCCGCTGTCAGTGGCGGCGTCAAGAAAGACTCGGTCAACAACGAGGCTGAAAAGGGCAAGCGTGACGCCAAGGAAGGCTACGGGATGGTGCCCCACCACCGGACGGAGTACACCGCCGAAACCATCACGATGTATACCGTCATCGATGAGCAACAGTTTGCGTCCTACGGACTTTCACCTGCCGCGACCGAACTGCTGTCCGCAGTCGCCAACTGGGAGGTCGCAACCCTTCTGAACAGCGGGCTGCGTCTGCGTACAGCCTGCGATCTTGTCGTCGCCGGTGGCGACACACCCCCGTCTGTGAACGCTGCCTCCGACCGCCTGGCTGCCGCGGTCGCAGCCGCCTCAGACGATCTGGGCACCATCACCGAAGTCACCTTCTCCTGATCGGATCACAGATGGGTACAACCCTTTCCATCGAGTTTCCGTTCGGTAGGTACCACGCGACCCCGTGGAGTCAGGGCCCCAACTCCGGCGATGTCGAATGGCCACCATCGCCGTGGCGGCTCTTTCGTGCGCTGATCGCCGTCGGTCACACGAGATGCCCCGATGTGACTCCGGAAAGCATCGATTCGCTCCTCATCGAACTCGGAAATCCCGATGCCTACCTGGCCGGCGAACTCTCTGTGGGTTCGACCCGGCACTACATGCCCGACATTGCACACAGCACCAAGGAGCCAGGGCGCACGGACCTGGTGCTCGACGCCTTCGGAGTCTCAAGCGGTCCGCTGACCGTCAAGATTCACTGGGACAGGACCCTCTCGGAGAGCGCTGAGCAAACGCTCCGAATACTGGCCGACCGCCTGCCTTACCTGGGGCGAAGCGAATCGATCTGCACAGCGAAACTCGATGACCACGACCACTGTCCCGACAGCCGGTGGTGGCGCAAGGGGATTACCGGCGACGATTTCGAGTTCAAAGCCCTGCTGGGGGTCGATGGCCCTCCGGTGCGCAACCAGCTCGAAGCCACCACCACCGCCACACGCAAGCGTGGCGACGTGTATCCGGCCGGCTCGGTCCTGATCTCCTACGGACGACAGCGCCCCGCCAGGAGTCCTGCCGTGGTTCGGCCGCACGCCCCGAAGGTGACCGCGATCCAGTTCCAACTTGTGTCGTCGGTGCCCATGCGGATGCGTAACGCGATCCTTCTCGCCGACACATGCCACGCGGCTCTGCGCAAGCAGCTCGACACCGCACAACAGGACAGCCTGGAACTACTTGTCGGCCGTGATGGTGATAGTCCACGTCGCCAACAACACGACCACACCCACATCCTGGTACACCCGGCAAGCATTGCTGATAGCCCTTACGAAGCAGCCGCCACCGCAGATCTGCTGACGCTTTGGATTCCTGGGGGAACCACCGGTGAACTCGCCCAGTCCATCGTTCGGCAGTTGCGCAGAGTCCGCACAGCCCGCGAACATCTCGAGGACCGCTTCCCGGAGCAGCGACTTCTGCTCGTCGGCGTGGGAACACTCGATGACGTTCTGCCGGAGGCACTTTCCCAGACATCGACGCGTTGGCGTTCGCTGACTCCGTATCTCCCCGTTCGCCACAGGCACCGGCGGCAGACGGAGCATGAGCATATTGCCGCCGACTTGGCGAAGGAGTGCTCTTACCGAGGGCTTCCTGACGTCGCCTCGGTGACTGTTATCGAGTCCACCGAAGCTGCACGCAATCTCAGCCAGTTCAGAAGGTATCGGGTCAACGAGCGCATGCCGAAGCAGCGTCGGGGGGTGTACCTCGAGATCGACTTCAGGGAACCACTGACTCAACCAGGGCAGGCTGTTGTGCTCGGACAGCTCTCGCACTTCGGGTTCGGGTGGTTCGCTCCGGTCTGAACCCGCTCAGCGGAACACGCTGCCCTTGTTCTCGGAGGCCTCGACGCGTTCGATGATCCAGGTGACCAGGACCTCGAGTTTGCGTTTGCGGCCGGTCTCCTTGCGGGTGTCGAGTTCCTGTTCGGCGATGATGTCCCGCAACTGGTCCACGGTGAGGGCCGTCAGCCTTGCCGACAGTCCGCCAGCACCGGACTCTCGGTACACCACAAAGGGATCGAACGCGCCCGGCGCTCGTGTCACCCTAGGCTTCGCCGGTGCCCTCCGGCGCGGCACTGAAGTCGCCGGTGCGGGCGCACCGGCCGGTTGGTCGATGAGGGCAGCCACCGAGTCCGCGAGTGCCTTGGCGAAACGAGGTGAACGTTCGGCCTCGGCGATCACCGCGTTCGCGACCCCTGCGATCAGCAGGGCTGCCCTCGGGTTCTTCGAGTCGAGTTGTGCCAGAGCGCCACTCACGGATTGGTACTCGACGCGCCGGCGGCTGTCGTCTGTGCTCACTTGATCTTCTCCCGTGCTTCGGTCATAACGTCGACGGTCAGCCCGCGGAACTGATCGAACTGTCCCTGGTTGCCATACTTGACCTTCAAGGTCCCATAGGGCGCGAACTCCGCGGCCGCCGCTATGGCGTTGGACTCGTTGATGTAGTTCGGCAGGACGTGCTGAATGGTCGGGTCGCGGCGCAGCCGCTTCGTGGTCGAACTATGCACAGACGAGTTGGACTTGTACTTGGTGATCACCACGCCCAGTTCCACGATCGTTCGGCCGATCTCCTCGCCGAACCTGCGCACCCGATTCTGAATCTGGGGAATGCCGTACGTGGACAGGAAGTCCGGGATCGTGGGAATGATATAGGCATCTGCGGCCGCCAGGCCGTTCAGCGTGACCGGGCCGATGTTCGGTGGGCAGTCGATCAGCACGAAATCGTAGTAGTCGACGACTGGTGCGATCGCCTCCCGCAGGAACTGGACGCCCCCATCCGACCTCTCCTGTGAAACCCGCAATGCGCTGAGGTCCTCCTGAAGTTCGATCAGGTCGAGGGAGGACGCCAGGAGGTCAACGGTTGTCACCTTCTTGACCGGTGACACGCCCCGCTGGATCGCCGTCTCCAAGTGGAAGTACTCGTTGTTGCCGTTCACCGCGTCGGCGAACAGGGACGCCAAGGTGTCGCCGCGCTTGTTCAGTTCCGCCCACTGCTGCTCACTGATCATCATCGTGGTCAGGTTGATCTGCGAGTCGAGGTCGATCAGAAGGACCCGCTGCCCGAACTCCGCGGACATGAACTCGGCCAGCCCTGCTGTCACTGTTGACTTGCCGACACCACCCTTGAGGCTGATCGTCGCGATCACCTTGGCCATCGTGTGTTCCTTCCCTCTCAGCTACTGCGCATCGACGATCGCCCCGGCACCCGACTTCTGGGCGGTGAACCCGATCCGGGGACTGGGACAGGCAGCGTACGGCAGCGCATACGTGAACAGCGTTGCGACGTCACGTGCATCGACCGCACCTTTCGCAACATCCTTGATATGCCGCTTCGACGGCGGATCACTCGCGAACAGCAAGATCATCCCGCCCCTCGTGGGTTTGCGGAGCTTGCGTGCGAGTGGACCACCGACGTCCTTCTCGGGGTGACCCGCGATGTGCTCGATCGCGTCCCGTTCACGAACCGCCGTTCCCGTGAAACCGGTCCGGTACTGGGCTTCTTGTCGTTTGCGGTTGACGATCGGAAGCGCGGTGGGGTAGCCGCCGATGCTCACCTTCGCGCGTGTTTTCGGTATGGGCAGCAAGACCGCGAAGTCATCGAGCAGACCGTCGTCCATCGCCCGTTCGAACGCTTCACGGTGTGGGGCGAAGTCCCAGTTGCTGTCCCAGACGAACTGATCAACGGCCTCGAAGATCTCACCGGCGGAAACGATTCCGTAGCATGCGGTGAAACTTCTCGACTCTCCATCCTTGTCCTTGAAGAAGAACTCTCCTTCGTCACCGAGCTGGTCGAGGATCGGCCGGGCCAGGTCGAAGTGTTTCACGTTGTTGGACCCGTCGTTGCGCGGGCCCTGCATCGTGAAGCTAAAACTCTGACCGCCGACACTGCGGTAGGTCATCTTCGCGTTGTACATCTTGTTGGCCGCTGTCGGTTTCAGCCACGGCAACCGCTGGAACACCATCGGCGGAATGTCGCGCGGGATGACCATTGGCTCGCCGGCCTCGTTCATACCCTTGAAGCGGTCCAGTTCGTCGCGGAAGTCTTCCTCGTCCTCGACGATCGCCTCGAATGCCCGGTACAGGTCGAATTCCTTGCCGGCCGGTCCCGGCACCTCGCGTCCGATGTACAGCCGGACCAGGTCCCGGTAGCCCGGCCGGAATCCGAACCATCGGCCCATCTGCATCAGTGTGTCGGCCTGGGCGGTGCGCCGCGTGTAGTAAGTGGTGGTCAGCCCTTCGACGGTGAATCCGCGGCTCAGTTTGGTGCCGCCGACGAGGATCTTCCATACACGGTGTTCCTGGAAGTTCAGCGGCTCCTGCAAGTAGTCCTTGTCCGCGTCACCGTTCACCACAATGACCGGACGCAACCCTTCGCCGATTTTGTCGCAGGCCTGCCCGATGTACTCGACGAGTTTATCGAACGACGCGGGATTCGACGAGGCAGGGTCGGCCCGCGCTGCCGATACCGGCTTGAAGTCGTTCTCCCACAATGCTTTGAGTCGGTCCAACCCGGCGGCACTGCTGTACCCCGCGGACTTCCACAACGCCGTGAACTCGTCGGCCAATGCGGAATGCTCGGCCTGCTTCACCGACTCGTGGACCAGCATCGTGTGATGCCGGAAGTCCCCCGCGTCACCACAGCTCATCCGGAACAGCTTTACCGCACCCGACAGGACGTAGGCATCCAGCGCACCCAGACGTTCGGCGTCCCTGTCGTCGTCGCACTGTGGGCGCAGATCCCGGACGAAGGCACGCTCATTGGAGTTGGCGGGGGTCTTCTCCACTCCGTACCCGAGATCGCCCTCACGATCGTGGAAGTCGGCGCCGCCCATGTAGTTGTCCGGCCGGGGCAGGCTGACGATGAAATCTGTGGGGAAGATGTTCTCGGAGTCGTCGGGGTCGACGAATACGTTCGCGAACGGGGTGGCGGTGTAGCCCACGTACTGGCTTCGTCGCAGTAGTTCCAGCAGGTTGGAGATCTGCTGGTTGATCGCCGTGCGCTCCACCTTCCCCGCGGCGAACTTCTTCGGGTTCTCGGTGTTCACGGACGCCTGGTCGGCTTCGTCGTCGATGATCAGCGCCGGAATCTGGTCGTGCGGCGTCGGGATCTTCCGCATATCGGCGACCAGCTTTTTGAGCACCGTCGAGTTCTTCTTGACCACCGCGACCCGCACATTGCTCGGATACAGGTTGGCCGAATCGATCAGTGGCAGAGAGTGATCCACGAACTCGTAGTGCAGGGTGCCGATACCTTTGGCCAGAGCCTTGTAGTCGTCCACCACGCCTGTCAGCCTCCTGATCGCCGGCGCGTCATTGGAGTGGTTGGGATCGATGATGTGACGCAGGAACTTGCCGTCGAGCCAGTCCTCGTCGTTCTCGTACTCGGCCTCGTCGATGTTCTGCATACCGATGAGCTCCATGTCGAGGCGCCGCTGGGTCTGGGTGCGGAGCAGTTCGATGGTGCCGGTCAGGACAATGATCAGCCGGTAGCCGGCATCGATCGCCTTGGCGACGACGCCGGTGAAATTTGCGGTCTTACCGCTCTGCACGTAACCGACAACGAGACCTTTGGACTGGTACGGTTCGGGCCGCGTCGGGTCGGCGAGCCTGCGCACGACTTCCGTGGTTCCCACATGGAGCGAATCGATCGTCTCCTGCGACCACCCCTTGCGGGCAAGAACACCTTGGTAGGCCCGCCAGTAAAAGCCTTGTGCAGTACGCCGTTCCGGGGTGTACCACGGTTCCCACGGCTGCTGGGCGGCGATGACGGTGGGCATTCCCACCAGTGGATAGGACTCGGTCAGCGCCGCATATGCGGCGGCGGGGATTCCCAGGCGCGAATAGATCAGCTCACGGCGCTCCGGGGAGTTGGGCAGTGTGGCCGAGACCCAACCGGCGACCGACTCCGCATCCCACAGTGTCAAGGCTTTCCGGACCGACGAACGCACCGCGGTCACCTTCTCGTCGACGAGCACGTTCACAAGGGACTCGATCTCCACGGGGCTGCCACCGGCTCCCACCACCCTGCCCGACACCGCGCCGAGAAGCAGCGACGGCGCCATATCCGTTGTGAATTCACGTACCAGCGCATCGATCAGAACGTCGATCATGGTTGCCTTTCGCTCTCCGCCGCCAGCGCCTCGACCAGCACCTGCTGCCAGGCGTCCATCTGCTCCTGTTGCCGGGCGCTATGCCGGATTCCCGTGAACATGTCCTGCGTCAGCAGGAACATCAGTGTCCGCAGGAAAGGCACGTCGACGCCGGTGGTTCGTCGCCCGCCGAGTGCTCTGCGGAACCTGGCGTTGAGCCACAGATTCCGGTTGTCGAGGTCGACCTCGAATACCCGGTCGGTGGGGAGGACGCGCCAACCGATCGCGACAGGGTCTGCACCGGAGGCGAACGTGAACGAGTCGGCAAACTCCTCCAGCACTTCGTCCGGTAGCCCCGACGCCGGCTCGACGATGGTGATCGGTCGTCTGGTGAGCTTGCGTGCGGCTTTGAGCGCGGAAGCTGACGCGTCGAGATACTGACCGGTGATGACGTCGCGCAGCGCGCTGACCAGCGTCCCGCCCACAGTGACACCGGCCTTCTCGGGGTTGACCGTCACATGCGTGCGCAGTTCGGTGCCGACGTCGACAGCGACTCGCGCCAACCCCCATTCGGGTCTGGGTTTCACCACATCGAGCCACCCACCGGGCTGCAGAAGACGGTCGTTGCGGTACACGAATATGCCTTGGGATTCCCTGCCCGGAAGACCACGGATCTTGAACTCCGGCAACGAGACCTTAGCAGGCCAGATGTGCAGGTCGATCGTCGGCATACCAGGCAGCGACAGCGCCACCTGCTGCGGGTACGCGGCATCTCCGGACCGCTTGTACCCGAACGGATCCACTGCCCGCACTGTTCGTGGCGCACCCGCGCGCCCGGCGAGCTCATCGTAGACATCGACCCCGATCGTCAACCCTTGCACGATCAGCCGGTGGAATACCAGGCCAAGCTGGTCTTGCAGGTCTCCGATCGTGGATTCGAGCCACTCGGTGTGCTGCTCCGACTCGTCTCCGGCGGGAAATGTTCGTATTCCGCGCCATTCAACGATTGTTCCGGTGGTCATCGGAAACCGGGGTGTGGCACCGGCAAGCACCTTCCCCGCGTCATCGGATGAGAAGTCCTCACGGACCGGGGCGTCCATGCGGTCGGTGACCGACACTCGCCTCCCGGCAGGTTCGGCGTTCTCCGCTCGCGAATACACGGTGAAGGTGTCGGCCTGGCTGATCGACGCGGCCTTCATCCCGACACCGAACATGCCTTGATCGGAGTCCTGGTACGCCCGCTGCACCCCGTACTCCATCGCCGCCTCCAACGTGGTGCCGTCCATACCGGAACCGTCGTCGATGATGCGCAGTCCGCTGATACGGCTACCGGTTTGCAGGAAACGGACGAGGACGTGACCGGCACCGGCATCGATGCTGTTGTCGATGATGTCCGCGACGGCCGTGACCAGCGTGTGATGCAGTCCCAGCGCACGGATGATGCTCGGATCAGCCACGCGCGGTCCTCACCCAGGCAGCTTCTAGCACGTCGGCGACAGGCTCGTCGATCGCCTGGAATACACGGAGAATCCTGCGGGGCTTGGCATCCGGGGCCAGTCCCGCCGCCGTCGCCAGCACGCCCAAAAGTTCGGGACCCGGAATGGCATCCGGCCAGGGGTACCCGATGAGTGCGGCCGCCACCCGTATAGGCTCGTCTGTGGGCGGCTTGACCACAGCCCGGACATCGAAGCCGGTGGTATCGGACACGGTTAAGAACACGTCGTCACCCACCTGGCAATCCAGGTCCGCCAGAAAACGGCGGACGGTGCCGAAGGTGGGACTCTTGCCCGTCCACCGCAAGACCTGTGTGCCCAGCGGACTCGCAAACTCTCGGATGGTGCCCTGACGGCACCCGAACGCATTCGCCACAGCGATCGGGAGTATCAGGCCCGAGCCCCGCAAGTGGTCAGGGGTGACGGTAATCCGAAAACACCACGCGTCATCAACTCGGTAGAGCCGTTTCACCGGGCGCATCTGCCGATCGGCTTCGCTCGGCGCACTGCCCGAACCGTCTGCAGACGTGAGATTCCACAACCCACGGTCGTCCTCGCTGACCCGCCCGTCATTCCGCAACGCCCGGACCAGCTTCATGCGCGCTCCCGCGAATCCGATCACGTCAATGAGGTCTTCGACGCTCACCGCGTGTCCGACGGCCTCGATGGCGCCGACGGCATGGTCTCCGAGTGTCGCCGCCATCAGCAATGCGTGACCGGCCGCGAGCGGGATCGCGCAACGTGCCATCCAGGACTCGGTGTGTGCGGCATCGAAGTTCAGTGCCGAGGCAACCCGGTCCAGCGGTATGACGCCGTTCACCGATTCGAACTCCCGCAGCGTGTCGATGGTCGCGGCCTTCGACGTCGCCAGGTCCGGGGCAACCGCCCATCCGTCGATGACCTCGAAATAGTCGTCGATACGGTCCAGCGCCAGCCATAGCGGCACGTCCAGCGAAGGCACCTGTTCCGCCAGCACCGGGAACCGGTCAAGGAGCGCGTCGAGCGGAGCGGCAGGGTCGATCTCGGCGCGTATCCCAGCGATGAGACCTCCGGCCGCGGTACCGAAAACACATGCGGCGGTGAGCTGGTCCTTCAATTCGGCAACGATGGTTCCGGCGCGGCTCTTACTGACGTGCAACAGCGAGCTGAGTTGCCCGATACTCACCGGCGGGTCCGCCATCAGATGCCGCCGGAGCACGATCTCCTCACGCTCATCGAGTTGCTCGACGAGGTTGTCGATCTCATCAACCGGGTTCTCGCGGGCAACGCCGCGGAAATCATTCGCGTTGAGTGCTCCGATACGGCTGACCGCCTCGTGGACGTCCTCAGGCGAGTTGTCCTCCACGTGAGCCTCGATCAGCGGACGATCCGGGGCGCCGCGCAGCATACGCCAGCGGGACAACACCCGGAGGTCGTCGACGAGTTGCGTCACCGCCGAATCGTCGCCGTCCGCATCGTCGGAGACACCCACATCCGGTTCGACGAGAATCGCCGCACCCACGACCCCGGCCGCGATCTGCTGCACCGTGTCCGTACTGGTTCCCTTGAGTTCGAGAAGTGTCTCGGCGTCGGCATCGAGGAGCGCGTCGACGAAATCCCGGTTCGCCAGCCGGCGCACCACAGTTTCCGCCCGCGCGGGCAGGTGCAGGGCCCCCAGTGGAGTGGACCGTTTCAGATGCGGGGCAAGATCGCCAAACGGAACGCGTCGGTGGTTCCGCACGATCAACCGGCCGAGGTTGTCGACGAGCGCGTCGAGTTCGGTGTCCGACCGCGTGGCCCGGGGCGAGTCCGAAATCCACCAGTCGAGGACGTCGGTTACCAGCTTTTCGAGCTGTGCCGCCTTTGACGATTCGTACTCGTTGAGCCACGGCAGGAGGTCGATCCACAGGTCACCGCTCAGTGCGGTGTCCACACGTTCATCGAAAGCGAACATCTGCGGTGACGACTCCCTGCGACAGGCCGGTGACGATATGGTCCTGACCGTGCGGTGAACAACCGCATCGGCCGATGGTATACGGCCATAACGGGCGCTGCGTGGTCGCAGGTGGTTTTTGGTCCCATCGACTCACGGGGCCGTCGTGGTCCGGCCACTCATCCGTTGGCACGACATCGTCTCCCGCACCCCGGTCGGAGTGACTAGGCTGGCTAAGGCTCCTGACGCATCACCTACCGGAGGACAGCGAAGACATGGGCGTGATCTCCAAGCTCAAGGGCGAACTCGTCGACATCATCGAATGGTTCGACGACACTCGCACGACGCTGGCGTGGCGTTTCCCGCGCTACAACAACGAAATCAAGAACGGTGCTCAGCTGATCGTCCGGGAGGGCCAGCAGGCGGTGTTCGTGTACCGCGGACAGCTCGCGGACACGTTCGGGCCCGGCAATTATGAGCTGACCACCGAGAACCTGCCGATCATGTCGACCATCCAGGGGTGGAAGCACGGGTTCAAGAGCCCGTTCCGGTCGGAGGTGTACTTCATCAACACCCGCCCGGTCACCGAGCTGCGGTGGGGCACTCCGAACCCGATCACCATCCGCGACCCTGATTTCAAGATGGTTCAGGTGCGCGCCAACGGTATGTGTGTGGTGCGGGTGGCCGATCCGGGGATCTTCCTGCGTGAGGTGATCGGCACCGACAGCAACGTCAACATCGACGAGATCTCCGAGTTGCTGCGCCGCATCATCGCGCAGGCGTTCTCGGACATGATCCTGCAGACGGGCGTCGGCGTGATCGACCTGCAGGGCAAGGTCGGTGAGCTGTCACAGAAGCTGAAGGCGTTCGTCCAGGAACGTGTCGACGACGAGTACGGCCTCGGCATCGAGGACATTCTGCTCAACGTGTCGCTGCCGGAGGAAGTCACCGCGGCGATGACGCGCGGTGTGGCACGCGGCGTCGAGGAGCAGGGCTTCCTCAATCAGGTCAACGACATGCAGCGCTACCAGCAGGGCAAGCTGGGTGAGGCGATGGTCGCGGGCGCGAGCAATCCCGGCGGCAGTTCGGTGGGCGATTTCCTGGGTGCGGGCATGGGTATGGCGCTCGGTCAGCAGATGGGGATGGGCGGCGCGGTCGCCGGAGCTCCGCAGGCCGCACCGGCTCCCGCCGCGGCACCCCCACCGCTGCCGACGGCCACCCAGTACCACGTGGAACAGAACGGGCAGGCCGGCGGACCGTTCACCGCCGCGCAGCTGCAGCAGTTCATCGCGGCCGGGTCGGTGACCAGGCAGACGCTGGTGTGGTCGGCGAACATGGCCGGCTGGACGGCGGCCGGTTCGGTCGCCGAGCTCGCGGCGCTGTTCCCGGCGGTTCCGCCGCCACTGCCGCCGCAGGCACCGCCGGCTCCTCCGGCCTAGATCCGCTCCGGTCCAGATCCACAGCCCAGGTCCAGCGCCGGACCTGAACCCGTCGCGTTCTTGTCCGAGAGGAGTCCCCGATGACCACTCCCCCCGCGCCGCCACCCTTGCCGTCCGACGGCCCGCCCCCACCACCGCACGGCGCCCCGCCACCGCTGCCGCCCACCGGTGCGGGTAACCCGCCACCGATGCCCCCGCGGCAACCGCCGCCCGTGTCACAGGGTCAAGCGCCGCCCGTCTCACAGGGTCAGGCGCCACCCATGTCGCAGCGGCAGGCGCCGCCGGTGTCGCAGGGTCCGGCCGGACCGCCGCCGCAAGGCAGGCCACCGGCTCCGGCCGCACCACCGGATCCGAAGTCGGGCAGGGCCGGCCAGTATCACTCCACCGAGGACACCCGCACCTTCCCATGCGCCAACTGCGGCGCCAACCTGGTGTTCGATCCGGCGACAGGGGTGCTGCGCTGCCCGAGCTGCAACAGCACCCGCGAGATCCCCCGGTCCGACGCCAAGGTCGGCCTGCACGATCTGCGTGATGCCAAGATCGCTGCCGTGGGCACCCGCGGCCTGCTGTCGGCGAACGACCCGGCCGCCTCCGACGAACATCAGGTGGTATGCCAGAACTGTGGCGGCACAACGGTGTTCACCGGAACACTGACCGCCACGCGATGCCCGTACTGCGCCTCACCCATTCAGCGCGACGACATCCAGGACGCCCCCAAGACGCTGCCCGTCGACGGTGTGGTGCCGTTCGGTGTCGACGACAAGCAAGCGCGGCAGAATATCGAGAAATGGATCAATTCGCGCTGGTTCGCGCCGACGGAGTTCAAGAAGTACCGGACGCTCGGCTCGTTCTCCAGCGTGTACTTCTCCTATTTCAGCTACGACACCACCGCCTACACCCGGTATTCGGGTGAGCGCGGCGACGACTACACGGTGGTGGTCGGCGAGGGCGACAATCGCCACACCGAGACCCGCACCCGCTGGACCCACGTCCGGGGCGAGGTGGTGGACAACTTCAAAGATGTTGCGGCCCTGGCGAACAAGGGCGTCGATCCGAAACGCGTCGAGGAACTCAAACCGTGGCCGATCGACACCGCACGACCGTTCACCGGCGAATATCTCGCCGGCCATCTCGCCCGCACCTATGAGATCGGCCCGGACGAGGGGTTCCAGCTGGCCCGCCGCGAGGAGATCGACTCGGCCATCACCTCGACGGTGCGCCGCGACATCGGCGGCGACAAACAGCGCATCTCGTCGTCGGAATCGCGGTTCAACCCACTGCAGTTCCGGTATCTGTTGTTGCCGATCTGGTTGCTGACGGTGGTGTACGACTCGAAACCGTTCCAGGTGTACATCAATGGCGTGACCGGTGAGGTGCAGGGTTCGCGGCCGTACAGCAAGGTCAAGATCATCACGGCGATCGTCGCCGCCATCATCGCCATCGCGGCGATAGTGATACTCGTACAGGCGGTGAGATAGCGGTGGGAATTCTGGTGCTGATCGCCGTACTGTTCGTCATCGTCGGCGTCGTGGTGGCCGCGGTCGCGCTGTTCCTGATGTTGCGCAAGTCTTCTCAGACACAGTTGCAGAAGTCGACGCAGCTCTACCCCGGCAAGATGATCGAGGCCCCCGATGGCTGGGCGCTCGGCCATTCCCCGGAAGCCCGGCTGTTCCGGCGCATCCGGGATGCGGTCACCCCGCTGCACAACGCCACCGGCACCGACATCTCGCTGATCGACGGCCGGGTGCAGATCGAGTTGGCCGCCGACGACGTCGCGCAACGCCTGGTCACGCTCGGCACCGTCGACCGGGCGGTTGCCCAGCCGGTGCTGGCGCGCGCCGAATGGTGGGTTGCCGCACTGGAGTCGGTGGCCGGCAAGCTGATCCTCGGGCAACATCTTGAGGTGGGCGAACTGGATCAGGTCACCAAGCAGAATCCGTTCTCGGGATAGTGTCCGGCACCGAGCGGCGTACTGTGCCGCGCTGGTGGACACCGGCGATGATTGTCGTGTGTGTGGTCACGGCGGCGCTCATGTCGGTGGCGGTGGCGTCGACCCTCCGATGGATCGACTGGTTGTGGTGGGCGGCAGCGTTTCTCGCCCTTCTCGTGGTGGGCGTGGTGTGGCTTGTCCTCGCCGTCGTGGGGCTGCGGGCACGGCAGTGGGCGCTGCCGCTGGTACCGATCCTCATCGTCGTCGTACTGGCGGTACCCGCCGCCGACAACCATGCGCTGCGGCTGGCGGTCTGGTTGTCACAGTCGCAACTGCGCGACGCCGCACGTGCCTGCGATCCGGGTAGTGCAGGCTGGGTGGGACTCGTCCGCATCGAGCGTGCGGACCGTTCCAGCCATCCCCGGGGACAGTGCGAGCTGCGCCTGCACGGCCACTTCTTGAACACCGAGAGCGTGGTGTACAGCCCAGACGGCCGTCCCCGCGACTTCAGCAGCACGGTGTCGGAACACACCACTCGCACCACCTTCCACCCGCTGCCCGGCGGCTTCTACCTGCGTATCGACGAGTGGTGATCCACGATCATACCGTTCTCCCAACCGAATGCCTTACAGTAAGTAATTTGAGGCACAGTGGAGAGGATGACACGTGGATCTGGGATTTGCCGGCGCCGTAGTGGTGGTCAATGGCGGCACCAAGGGAATGGGCCGGGCGGCAGCCGAAACCGTTGCCGCCGAGGGCGCGAAAGTGGCGCTGCTGGCCCGTGGTGAGCAGGGACTCAACGACACCGCCGCGAGGCTGACCGAACTCGGCGCCCCCGACGTTCTGCCGATCCCCACCGACCTCAACAGCCGCACCGACATCCAGGCCGCGTTCGCAGCCGTCGGTGACCGCTGGGGTGTGGTGAACACCCTGGTCAACGCCGTGGGCCCGGTCGACGTGGGCATCGGCCCCCTCGACACCATCGACGACACCAACTGGCACGCCACCTTCGACATCGGCACGCTCAGCGCCGTCAAGTGCGTCCAGGCGGCACTGCCGCTGCTCCGCAAGGCCGAGTGGGCGCGCATCGTGAACGTATCCGCGCATTCGGTGCGCCGCCAGTCGCCCACGTTGATCGCCTACACCGCCGCCAAGGCCGCGCTCACCAGCGTCAGCAAGAACCTGTCGCAGACCCTCGCGCCCGAGGGGATCCTGGTCAACACCGTCTCCCCCGGCTCGTTCCTGTCGCAGGGCCTGCGCGATTTCCTGTCCCGGCTCCCCGACGATCGTCGCCCCGACCTCGACGACCTGTACGCGGTCATGGACGCGATCGACGCCGAGTTCGGCCACCCCGCGTTCATCCGGCGGGCGGCCCTGCCCGCGGAGATCGGGCCGGTGATCGCGTTCGCCGGATCCCGCGCCAACACCTACATGACCGGCGCCGACCTCAACGTCGACGGCGGCTCGGACTTCTGAGTTCCAGCTCCGGCCCACCCCGCAACCAGGCGATTTTAACCGCTCTTGACCCTGAGAGTCCGCTGTGAAAAGATTCGCGGCGTCAGGCTTTTAGTTAGGTGAGCCAAAGCAAACCTAGTCCGGCATCGTCGGCGTCAGGTTGCGGCCGTCGGGGTATGTCAGGAGGAGCGCGATGCCGCTGGACCGACGAGTCCTTCGCCAGGCATCCGCGGACCGTCCGGCAGGCTCCACAACCGAGCAGTTGCTGGCACGACGCTGGTCACGCGCACTCGGCGGCGTCGAGGTGGGCCCCGACGACACCTTCTACGACCTCGGCGGATCGTCGCTGCAGGTGGTCGAGATGCTCGACGAGTTCCGCTACGACTGGGCCGTCGCCCTCGCGCCCGCCGATCTGGTCGAACACCCGACACTGCGTGCGTTCGCCGCCCATATCGACGACGTCCGCACCCGCGGGTTCCGCGCCCGGACGTCGACGACCATCCGGCTGCAAGAAGGCTCCCCCACCGGGCCGGCACTGTTCTGCGTAGCCGGCGCCGGGGCGTCGACGCTCAGTTTCGTCCGGCTCGCCGCCGCGCTCGAACCCGACGTCGGCGTGTACTCGCTGCACGGGCGCGGCCAGGAGACGCGGGGCATTCCCGAGCTGACCATCACCGGACAGGCACGCCGCCAGGTCCGCGAGATCCGCAAGATCCAGGCCGACGGCGTGTACCACCTGACCGGACATTCCTCGGGAGCTGTCGTCGCCCTCGAATGCGCACGGCTGCTGCGCGCCACCGGAGCCCAGGTGGCCCCGCTGGTGCTGATGGATCCACGGGTACCGGCACGTTCGGCACCGGCGGTCCCCTCCACGACGCCGGCGGCACCGGCGCGGGCCGCAGCGAGGCCGCCGGTGCGCGAGCGACTACTCACCCACGCACGTGTCCTGGCCTGCGGAATCGTGCAATTCGACGTGAAGACGCAGCAGGACATCACCTGGGAACGCGGACGGCGCTCCCACGATCGCCACCGGCTGTGGCCGTTCGATCACCCGATCACCATCGCCTTCAGCACCGAGTACACCGACCACAGCGATCAGTGGCGCCGGTTCACCTGCGCCCAGACGGATTTCGTCAAGATCTGCGAGCGGCACAACGACCCGCTGCGCGACACCTTCGTCGCCACGCTCTGCGCCGATCTGATCACCGAGCGCACCCTGGACAGCCTCAGCCACACCCCATGACGGCCCTTTCGCACGCACCCTCCGGGCACCCGTGATCGGTTTGCAAAGAAATGGTAAATAGTGTTAGCTAAGGCTTACCTAATACCATGAGTGATGAGGCGTTATGGAGTTTTCAACCGCATCGGCAGATCGGCTCGGCGTCACGGTTCGTGGACTGATTCCGCAGGTCGCCACCGACGATGACATCAAGCAATTGCACGACGCCGTGTTCGAGCACAAACTGGTCATTCTCAAGAACCAGGACCTGCCCAGCGCCGACTACCTCGAGTTCGCCCGCCGATTCGGTGACGTGGTCCGCTACTACGAGCCGATGTATGAACACCCCGAACACCCGGACATCTTCGTCTCGTCGAATGTGCCGAAAGACGGCAAACAGATCGGCGTGCCGCGTACCGGAAAGTTCTGGCATTCGGACTACCAATTCCGGCCCGACCCGTTCTCCATCACCTTCATCTACCCGCAGGTGATACCGGCGAAGAACCGGGGCACGCACTACATCAACATGGCCGACGCCTACACCCGGCTACCCGAGGACCTCAAACGTGAGATCGAGGGCACCTACAGCGTTCACTCGGTCCGTAAGTACTTCAAGATCCGCCCGAGCGACGTCTACCGTCCGCTGAGCGAGGTCATCCGCGAGGTGGAGACCAAGACCCCGCCGCACATCTGCCCCACCGTCGTGAAGCATCCGCGCACCGGGGAACCCGTGCTGTACATCAGCGAGGGATTCACCGTCGGGATCCAGGACGCCGACGGCAACGATCTGGGCGAGGACCTGCTGCAGCGCCTGTTCGAGGCCACCGGGCAACTCGACGACACCTGCTCGCAGCCCGGCACCCACCTGGTGACCCCGGAGCCCGGTGATCTGCTGATGTGGGACAACCGTTCGCTGATCCATCGCGCGCTGCACACCCCGACGCCGGAACCGACTGTGTCGCACCGGGTCACGGTGTCGGACGGCGCGACCCTCCAGCCCGTCTGAGAATCGCCCGCCTGACCGGTGAGGCCGGGCCGGACGTCAACGTCTCCGGCACCCGGCCGCATCTCACGATTGGATCACCCACATGACCATGACGCTCCCCGAGCATCATCACCAACCCTCCGACACTGAGCTTTTCACGCGGGTCATGGCGCCGTACGCCGCCAAACGGGCCATCTATCTCACCGGGCCGCCGGTGGTGACCATCGAGTCCGGACACCTGTGCAGCACAGGCCGTTTCAGTATCGCCGAGCCGTGCTACATCGACGACACCGGCCACTTCAACGCCGCCGAGTTCATCATCTGTTACAACCAGCTGATGTACCACACCCTCGCGGTGGCGGTGCGTGACGAGCTGACGCCGCAGTTCGCGGCGTGGACGCTGGAGGACTACTGGGCCAAGCAGTTGCCCGACGTCCTCATCGTCGAGATGTCATCCAGGTTCACCCGGCCTATCGCGTCGCTGGCGTTCACCGGCACCTTCACGGTGACGTCGGTGATGGCGACCAGCCGGCTTCTGGTGCTGGACACGGAGATCGGTTTCACCGACGATACCGGCGGCCGGTGCTCGGGAACAATCCGGCTGGCCGTCGTGCAACCCCCGGTCAAGCAGTGACCGGCGTCGCCGAGCAGGCCTCGCCGGACCGGCTCTGGTTTCCCGAATGCCGCACCCTGGCAGGAACTCTCGCCTTTCACGCCGCCCGGATCCCTGGTCACCCGGCGGTGGTGACGGCGGACTCGTCGGTCAGCTACCGCGAACTCGACGCGGTCAGCAATCGCCTGGCCCGCGCCCTCACCGACGCGGGCGCCGGTGCCGGCACCCGTATCGCGGTGATCGGGCACGAGAGCGCCCACTACTACGAGTTGCTGTTCGCCGTCGCGAAGATCGGTGCGGTGCTGGTTCCGGTGAACTGGCGATTGTCGGCGCCCGAGGTGGCGCATATCCTCAGCGACTCGCAGGCCATGTTCCTGTTCGCCGACGGCACCGGCGGAGAGCTTCCCAGCACCGGATCCACCAGCGTCATCGGTTACGACACAGACTATTACGCCCGGTGGATCGACGGCTTCGACGATGCGCCGGTGGTCCCGGACACCTCCGAGACCGATCCGATCGCGCAGTTGTACACCAGCGGCACCACCGGTCTGCCGAAAGGTGTTGTGCTGCCGCAACGCAGCTTCTTCGCCATCGGCGACCTGCTCGCCGGGGCGGGCGTCGACTGGATCGACTGGCACAGGGGCGATGTCAGCCTGATCGGGCTGCCCGGCTTCCACATCGGCGGATTGTGGTGGGCCATGCAGGGTTTCCGGTCGGGCATCACCAATGCCGTGATGCCGTACTTCAGCGCCGAACACGCACTGGCGCTGTTCTCGCGGTATCAGATCACCACCGGCTGCATGGCGGCGGCCATGATCCAGATCCTGCTCAGCGACCCATCGGTGTCCCGGCGCACCTTCGCCTCGCTGCGCAAGGTGATCTACGGCGGCTCCCCCATCAGCGAGGATCTGTTGCAGCGGGCGATGACGATCCTGCGGTGCGATTTCGCCCAGATCTACGGACTCACCGAAACCGGCAACACCGCGGTGTGCCTGCCGCCTGATCAGCACCGGCCGGGAACACCACGGATGCGGGCCGCCGGACGGCCCTACCCGGGTGTGGAATGTCGCATCGTCGGCGACAACGGCGAGACGCTGCCCGTCGGCGCCGTGGGCGAGGTCCAGCTCAAGACCCCGGCGCGCATGCTGGAGTACTGGCGGCTGCCGGACGCCACGGCGGCCACCCTCGTCGACGGCTGGATCATCACCGGCGACGCCGGCTACCTGGATGCCGACGGCTATCTGTACATCCACGACCGCATCAAGGACATGATCATCTCCGCGGGCGAGAATGTGTACCCCGCCGAGATCGAGAATGTGCTCGCCGGACATCCGGCGGTGCACGATGTGGCGGTGATCGGGGTTCCCGACGACCGGTGGGGCGAGGCCATCCACGCGTTCGTCACCGCGACCGCCGGTGCCGAGATCGACACCCGGTCGCTGGTGGAGTTCGCGTCGAACCGTCTCGCCGCGTTCAAATTGCCGGCGAAATATCACCTCGTCGATTCGATTCCGCGTAATCCCAGTGGCAAGATTCTGCGTCGTGAGTTGCGTGCCGAATTCTGGTCGGGCCGCGATCGTCAGGTCAATTAGGCCGTGACCGACCGCGTCGTCGCCCCTACCGAACCTGCCGACCCCGCACCGGCCGTCCGGTCCCGTTGGCAGAGCCTGGAATTCAACTCGACGGCACTCATGGCGGCCGGGCTGATCAACAGCGCCCTGGGTCTGGTGTTCTGGGCGCTCGCGGCCCGCTTCTTCGTCGAGGCCGAAGTGGGCCGGGCCGGAGCCGTCATCAACACCGCGGTGATGTTGTCGACGTTCGCGAATCTGAGCCTCGGCGCGCTGTACGAACGGTTCCTGCCGCTCGCGGGACACCGGACGGGCGGGTTGCTGATCCGCGGCTACCTCGCGACCGGACTGTTGGCACTGGTGCTGGGCACGGTGTTCATCGCGGTCGGCCCCGCCGACGAGCTGTTCACGTCGTCGACGGGCAAGGCGATGTTCCCGCTGTGCGTGGCGGTGCTGGCCGCGTTCGCCCTGGCCGATTCGGTGCTGGTCGGGCTGCGCGTGGCGAGGTGGGCGGCGGTCAAGAACGTCTGTCTCGCCGTGCTCAAGCTCGCGATCTTGTGCGGGCTCGGCCTGACCGTCGCCGGCGACGGTGGGTCGATGGCCGGGCACACCGCGATCGAGGTGTCGTGGGTGCTCACCGCGGCGGCCGCGGTACTCGGCGTGCAGACGGTGGTGGTGATGGCGGTGCGCGCCCAGGCCCGCACCGAAGCGTCGTTGCCGGCGAACCGGGAGCTGCTGAGCTACTTCGCGAGTACCTTCGGCATCTCCGCGCTGGCGAGCATCACCCCGCTGGTGCTGCCGCTGCTGGTGGTGGTACACGCGGGCGCCACCGAAACCGCGTACTTCACCGTGTCGTGGACCATCGTGTCGGCGATCCTGGTGGCGATGCTGATGGTGTGCGGACCGTTCATCGCCGAGTCCGCCGCGCACCCGGAACAGCTCGCGACGCTGCTGCGCAGGTTTCTGCGCATGTTCGGCCTGATCAGTGTCGCGGCGTCGGGCGCGCTGGGACTGGGCGGGCCGATCGCGCTGTGGCTGGTGAGTCCCGGGTATGCGGAGAACGCATGGGCGCTGATGCTGTCGGCCGCTCTGGTGCCGATCGCGAGTGCGCCCGGTGTGGTGTTCGCGTGTCTGTGCCGGGTGCACCGGACGATGTTGCCGGCCGTGGCACTGCAGGTGGTGTCCACCACCGGCGTCATCGCGGGTTGTCTGTGGGTGATCCCGCGGCACGGCATCACCGGCATCGGCTGGACCTACGCCGTGGTCGAGACCGTCGGATCGCTGCTGATCGCCGTCCCGCTCTGGCGCAGGCTGCGCGCCGACCTCGGGTGACCCGCCGGAGAACCTGTCCATTCGGACACCGTTCGGGCTAACATCGCGCGCACACCTGTCGTTCGGCACCATCCGCACTCATCATGTGAGAGTGTCGATGTCTCTTGCCGAGCTGCGCGGCGCCCAGGCGCTCAACCGGGCCACAGCCGGCCGCGGTGCCCTCCCCCAGGGCTGCGTTGTCGTGGGCGGCGCGGGCGCGGGTAAGACGACGGCGCTGGCAGCACTTTCCGCTCGCCTCGACGGGCCGGTCGTGCGGATATCGGGCACCCTCGGCAGCCTGCGCCACGCATTCCCGGATCTCCCCTGCGACGAGGGCTCCGCGCGCTGGGCGGTGGCCGGCCGGCTACGGGCCGACGGTGCGACGCTTGCCGTCGATGACGCGCATCTGCTCGACGCCGAGTCGGCGGCTGTGGTGCACGCCCTCGTTGTCCACGACCGTATTCCGGCTTTCCTGAGTTGCCGCACCGAGATCCCGGAAAGTCCGGGGCCGACCGCGATCATCGCGCTCTGGAAGGACGGACATCTGCCGCGTCTGGATCTGGCCGACCTCGCCGTCGACGAGGCCACCGACTATGTCCGGCACGCGCTCGGCCGGACTCCCACCGCGGCCGGCGTGGCGCGGCTGTTGCGCTGGTCGGGTGGCTGTGCCGCGGCGTTCGTGGAGGGTGTCGAGCTGTCGATCGAGCGCGGGTGCTGGGTAGGCGCCGGCGAGGTCGCGGTGTTCCGCTGGACGCCGGCGCTCACGCCGCGGCTGCGGGACCAGTCGTGCGCCGAGTTCGCGGCCCTGCCCGAGCGCGTCCGGCAGGTGGTGGCTGCCCTTTCGGTGGCCACGACGGCATCCGAATCCCATTGCGATGGAAGCATTCCCCTCGACGCGGTGCTCGCGGTGTGCCCGTTGGAGGACCTGGTGGCCGCCGAACGGTGCGGGGTGCTCGACGCCGACCGTCACCACGTGCGCCTGCGCAAACCGTATCTCGCGTCGTGGGCGGCGTCAGGAACGCGGGAGCTGACCGCGGCGACGTGGGCGGCGACGCTGGCCGACGGATGCCTGAGGGCGGCCCGCCGCACCGGGCACACCGCGCCGTCGCGTGACGAGGCCGACCGGATCCTGATTCTCGCCGGCGAACTCAGCAGGCTGACGCTGCAACCCGATTCCGCTGTGCTGGCCGCCGCGTCGGAGGCGGCGTTGCGTCAGGGTGAGCATCTCGCCGCGGTCCGGCTCGGCAGCGAATGCGCTGTCCGCCCGGAGTCCGTCGGCTGGGCCGCACTGCATCTTGCCGACGTCGGTACGTTGCGGGACCTGCTGGCCGCCCCTTCGCCCGGCTATCCGGCACTCGCCGCCGTCGCCGGCTGCGCGGAGGTATGGGGTGCGCGTGGTCCCGCCGAATTACGTGTTCTCACAGCCACTCCCGAGTCGGCGGTCAACAAGGCACTCGCCGCCGACCCGACAATGGGCACCTGGATCGCGGCGTTCTATGCCAACGCCTTCGCCGTCGCGGGCGATATCGATGCGGTGCGCACAATCATGGCGCTCGTCGGACCGGACCGGGACGGACCGCCGCTCACCGATCCCATGTTGAGCCTGTACACCCGCGGTACCGAAGTTGTGGCGCTGCGCCTTTCGGGGGATGTGGCCCGCGCGTGCAGCGCCGCTGACGCATTGCTCCGCGACACCCGGACCTCGCCGCCACGTGTGCGCGCGATGGCCGAGCTGGTGGCGGCGGCCACCTTCGTCGAGTCCGGGCAGTTCACGCAGGCCCGTGCTCGTCTGCACGACGGTGCCGAGATCTTCGTCGACTCCGTGGGGCGGCACCTGTTCGGCGGCCTGAACGCCCGGATCGCGGCGATGGAGTCAGGCATTGTCGACGTCGGGTTCGCGACTGCGACCTCCGCCGTTCCGGGCGGCTCGGCGGTCCTGTCGTTCACGGCGATGGACACCGTGAACCGGGCGTGGGTGCTGGTGGCGGGCGAGCAGACCGACACCGCGGTCGAATTGTTGCAAGACGCCGCGCACGAGGCCGTCGCCAGTGGTGCGCCCGCGGTGGCGGCGGATTGCGGCGAACTCGCCACCCGGCTGTGCTCGCCGGACGACGCGTGTGTTCCGACCGCGCTACGCGCCCTGGCCCGGGAGCACAATCCGCTCAGCAGGTTCGGTCTGACGGTGCGGTACGCCGATGCCTGGCAGAACCGTGACGGTGAGGCATTACTCAGCATCGCACGGGATTTCGAGACGGCTGGAAATCTGCCGACCGCGGCCGACGCCGCGGCCCAGGCCGCGCAGGTCTTCGAGGAGGAGCACGACGCCGAGCCGGCGGCTGGAGCCCGGACCTACGCCCGGAGGCTGGTGCGGCGGATCGGGCCGTTGAGATCGCCCGCACAGCAACGCATCGAGGCCGACAGCCGGTTGACCCACCGGGAACGGCAGATCATCGAACTCGTCAGTCAGGGCTTGTCCAATAAGGAGATCGCCTGCCGGCTCGAACTGTCGGTGCGGACCATCGAGGGTCATGTGCTGCGAGTGTGCGCCAAACTCGGCGCGCGGTCGCGCAGCGAGGCCGCCCACCTGTGGAGTCCGTCGGTGTGAGCCGGCAATGGCCGTACCTGCCGCGTTCTGCCGAGTCGGTGGCGATCCTCACGGCGCTGAACGACCGGCTGCCGGTGGTTCTCATCGGCCCGGCGGGTATCGGCAAGACGACTCTGACGCGGGCGGCGCTCACCGAGTCCGGGAGATCGGTCGGCTGGGTGATCGGGTCGGCGTCGGCGCGGGCGACCGCGTTCGCGGCGTTGACACCGATGGTGCACATCGACGGAACCGGTGACGTGCGTGGGGTTCTCGCCGCCCTGACGCAGCGGCTGACCGAGGACGATGCCGTGCTGGCTGTCGAGGGTGCTGATCAGCTCGACGTGGCGTCGGCGACCGTGCTGGCGCAACTGGTCCGGTCCGGGGACTGTCCGGGGATGGTGGTGATGACCCGTTCGCCCGATCTCGACGCGGTGGATCCCGGGCTGGTGTCGGCACTGTCGGCCGCCAGAGCAGAGCGCGTTGTGCTGCCGCGGCTTTCGGTGGACGAGGTCACCTCGGTGGTGGGCGATTTCCTCGGTGCGCCTCTCGATTTCGCCGATATAGTGCGGATCCACGAGGCCTGTGCGGGCAATCCGTTCTATGTGCGGCACCTGGTCTCCGGGTCGGCGGCGGCAGGTGTGCTGGAACGCCGGGACGACGGAACATTCGTCCTGGCAAGTGAGTTCACCGTTTCACCGGAACTCGATGCGATTGTCGGCGACAGCATCGATGCGGCCACACCGAATACCCGGAAGTTACTGGAGTTCCTCGGGATTCTGGCGCCGCTGCCGGTGGCGACGGTGTCGGCGCTGGGTCTGGACGGCGCCGTCGAGGCGTCGCCGCCCGACCTGCTGGCCTCCGACGGCAGGCTCGTGTTTCCGGCGCACGCGATCATCGGCGATGTGATCCGCGGCAGGCTCGGGACGCTGCGCCGCGCGCAGCTGACCACCGAACTCGTCGCCGCTATGGACGCCACGGCATCATCTGCAGTCGAGGTGTTGCACCGTGCCCGGCTCGCCGACGACATCGGCCTCCAGTTGCCGGCACAGACCAACCTGGAGGCCGCGGCAACGGCTTTCAACCATGGTCAGTTCGAGCTGTCCGAACGGTTGGCGTTCTTGTCGGCCGCCGCGGATTCGTCACCGTTCGCGCGCTGCCAGCAGGTGCGGGCGGTGGCCGCACAGGGTGAGGGGATACGGGCACAACGCCTGCTCGACGAGATCGTCGTCGACGAACTCGATGAGGCCGGCCTCGCGACGTATCTGGTGACCTCATGCGTGCACTTTTCCACGGCACTGGGCGAACACGACAGGTCACTGGCACTGCTGGACACGCTCGGTCCCCGGATCACCCTGCCTCCGTTGCAGGGCGCCACGCATGCGATGCGGGCGATCATCATGCTCAACGCCGGTCGCCTCGCGGGCGCATTATCCAGTGCGCGAGCATGTTTGACCGGCGATTGGGATGGCATGGTATGGGCCGCACTCGCGCGGTATGTCGAGGCCGAGATCCTTCGCAGGCTGGGCGAGACGCGAAGGCCCGTGGCGATCGCGGAGGATGCGGTGCGATTATCGGAGGCGGCCGGTCCGCTTGTCGGCGTCGGTGCCATGCACACCGTGACACTCGCCCACTTGGCGCGCGGACGGCTCGATGAGGCTGGTGCGCTGGCCGATCGTTTCGCCGACAACGTGGCCCTCCAGTCACTGCCCCGGGCGGTGGCGTGTTCGACGCTGACGTTGGTGGCGATCGCCGAAGGCAGATTCGGTAAGGCGCAGCGATTGGCGCTCGACAGCTTGCACGCACTCCCCGACAATGACCGCAGTGGTCTCGGCCGCGGGGTGGCAGCGTTGCTCTGTGGTATCCGGGCGCTCTTCGGCGATGTCGAGGGCAGTCGCTGGGCCCGGAACCAGTGCGAAGCGGCAACGCTTCGCGTCGAGGGCTGGGACGAGGTGAATCTGCTGCAGTGTGAGGGCTTCGTACGCGCGGCGGGCGGTGAGATCTCGGCCCCGATCGCCGGATTCCGATCGGTGGCCGGGATCCTCTTCGCGCACCAGCAGATCCACGATGGAATGAACTACCTGTACTGGGCGGTTCGTTTCGGAGATCGGGACGCGGCCCGCCAGCTGTGCGATAGCCGATACCGCGGGGAAGGAGTCATCGCCGATCTCATGGCGGCACATGCTCGCGCCTTCCTGGACTCGGACGCAGCCGGGTTGCGCGATGTCAGTGACAGTTTCGCCGGCCTCGGGTTCATCCCCTATGCGGCCGATGCCCTGGCACACGCGATGGTGGCGTTCCGGCGCAATGGATCCCCCAGCAAGGCAGCCGAACTCGTGCCCCGGCTGGCCTGGCTACGACAAACAGCCGAGGACTTCCGGTCGCCCGCCATTTTCGCGGCTGAGGCCGGAGTCGTTCTTTCGCCTCGCGAACTGGAGATCTATTCGATGACCAGGGCCGGACGCTCACGCGCCGACGCGGCACAGACACTGGGCCTGCAACCGTCGACGGTGACCGCCTACCGGTCGAGGATTCGCGAACGATTGAGTTCGTGAGCAATGATTCAGATTGTCGCTCAAAGGGTTACATTTCACTTCCTTAACTTCGCACACGACCACCGGCGACCAGCAACAATGCCTGACTGAGTAGTGATTGCACGGAAGTAGGTAGTCGAGTGAGGTACCGGGCGCACTCCCGGAACGACGATCGTTGACGTGTTCGGTTGTCCAAAGCCTGGAGTGTCCCATGCGTATCTCGCACAAGAATCGTGCCCGCCTGATCGCCGCAGCCGCCGGCGTCAGCCTGTTCCTCAATCCCGGCCAGGCCGCCGCGGACGACGACACCGGCTCGGGTACGGGCTCCGGCGCGTCGTCCCATTCGGACTCCAGTGGCGGCACGAACACGTCGGGCGGGAATTCCGCGTCAGGGGATTCCCAGTCGACGAGTTCGCCTGGTGACTCGAACCCGGCAGGCAACTCCGGCACCACAGGCGGTGCGGGCGGGTCTGATGTCACAGGCGGCCCGGACTCCACAGGCGGCACCGACAACACCGCATCCGACGCCGGGCCCTCCGATGACACCGACTCCGGCAGCGGCTCAAGCCCGGACAGCACCGGCACCTCAGGTAACACCACACCGGCCGACACCGACACCACCCCGTCAGACACCACACCCGCCGACGCCGTTCCGTCCGGCAACGAAACAGCAGGCACCACAAGACCACCCACCGAAACCGACCACACCGAACCGCCGGCACCCGCCGACACCACAGTCACCCCCGACACCACCAACACATGGACCGAACCGACCAACACCCCGACCGCACCCACCACCACGGGCGACACCACCCCGACGACTTCCACTGCGGAGAGCACCAGCCCGGACGCCACCGGCACAGCCGACACCGACACCACACCACCCATCGGTGACGCCGAGACACCGGGCGACAACTCCGGTCCCTCCGAACCCGATCCGACCACACTGCGCCCCCTCGGCTTCACCGCCCCGGCCTTCGCCGAGGAACCCGAAACCACCGGTGAACCCGAAACCTTCAGCAACGCGGTCTTCTTCGCCCCACCACCGGCGACCACACCGCCGGCAGCACCGGCCCCTGCCACCCCGCTGACCACCCTGCTCACCTTCTTCGGCATCCCCCCTGTCGGCGGCCCAACCGCCCCCACAGCCCTCACCACCCCCGCACCCTGGACCCTCGACACCAACATCGTCGACGACGAACAACTCCTACTCGACACCATCGCCTACGCCATCGCC
>WBZQ01000420.1_pt1 | contig 34139 bp, 37 predicted proteins | sample 5204251 | NCBI WGS metagenome assembly WBZQ01 (sample SAMN12412402, study PRJNA552823) | activated sludge metagenome | isolation source: activated sludge from nitrification reactor of wastewater treatment plant... | place: USA: Virginia | collected 2017-09 | reverse complement strand
ATCGAACCCAGCGTCACCAACGGCGACCATGCCATCAGCCTGCTGACCGCCGGCAACCGGTCCCGGGTGCGACGGTCGGCCTGCCGGTTCGCCGCGGCCAGGATCATCAGCACCGTCGCGCCCACCGGCACCAGGGCCCACGGGCCGGGGAACTCCTTGACCCCGTTGATCCACATTCCGCAGGTCAGGATCAGCCCCATCGCGACGAACGCGGCGACGTTACGCAGCCACATCGGCCAGCGGACCAGGGGAACCGCGGCGCCGGCCAGTGCACCGGCCAGCAGTTCCCAGGCGCGCGCGAAGCTGTCGTAGTAGGCGCGGGTCTGGTCGGCCCGATGCTCGAAGATCGCGTAGGCGAACGACGCCACCGTCGCCGCGATCAGCACCACCAGGAACACCGTGCGCAGCTTCGGGCCGCGCCAGGGCCGCAGCAGCGTTGCCAGTCCGAGCACCAGGATCAGCATCGCCAGGTAGAACTGGCCCTGCACCGACATCGACCAGATGTGCTGCAGCGGACTGACGGCCTCCCCGGCCCGCAGGTAGTCCGCGGCGGTGTTGGCCAACTCCCAGTTCTGGTAGTAGCCGAGACTGGCCAGCGTCTGCTCGGCGTAGGTTTCCCACCGGGTCTGCGGCTGGATCCACACGGTCAGCACCGCGCCCGCGGCGAGCACCAGGATCAGCGCCGGGAGCAGGCGCCGCACCAACCGGGTGAACTGGTGCACGGGCCGCAGCGGCGCCGCCGGGTTCAGGGCGGTACGCAGCAGTTTCCCGCCGAAGAAGAAGCCGGAGAGCACCAGGAAGACGTCGACACCACCGGACACCCGCCCGAACCAGACGTGGAACAGGGCGACCAGACCGATGGCCACACCGCGAAGGCCGTCGAGATCGTGTCGGTAGAAGCCCGTCTTCCTGGTCCCCATCACGGCCGGGGTGCCAGGCTCGGCGGGCGGAACCGGCCGATTCGGGGTCGAGGTAGCCATTGTCGCCTGACAGGTTACCCAACTCACCTGGGTGAACTCGAACTGCGACAACGGGCCTTTTGCGTTGAGACAGAGTCCGCGCCGGGAAAACCCGCGAGATTTCGGCGTGAATTCTGGATGAACGGGGAATGCCGGTATCGGCAGTGCAGCGCTGCCGATACCCTGGCAACCCGTGCAGCCGCCCGCGATGTCCGCGTCCCAGATCAGTGCGATCGACGCCGCGCACATCTGGCATCCGTACGCCCGGATCGGTGCGGCCGCGCCGGGCGACGGCGGCGAGCTGGCCCCCGTCGTGGCCACCGCGGCCCGCGGCGCCGAGCTCACCCTGCACCACGACGGCCGCGAGATCGTCGCCCTCGACGCGATGGCCTCCTGGTGGACGGCGGTGCACGGCCACGGGCACCCAGTCCTCGACGCGGCCCTGACCCGCCAGCTCGGCGTGCTCAACCACGTCATGTTCGGCGGGCTGACCCACGAGCCGGCCGCCCGGCTGGCCCAGCTACTGGTGCAGATCACCCCCGAGCCGCTGCAGACGGTGTTCTTCTCCGACTCCGGCTCGGTGGCCGTCGAGGTGGCGGTCAAGATGGCGCTGCAGTATCAGCGGGCCCGCGGACTGACCGGCAAACATCGGCTGATGACCTGGCGCGGCGGCTACCACGGCGACACCCTCACCCCGATGAGCATCTGCGATCCCGACGGCGGCATGCACACCATGTGGAACGCCGGCGAACACTCCCTGCTGGCCACCCAGATCTTCGCGCCGCAGGTCCCCATCGACTACCACCCCGCCTACAGCGCCGCCTTCGAGGCGCAGCTGGCCGCGCACGCCGCCGAGGTCGCCGCCGTCGTCGTCGAACCCGTCGTCCAGGGCGCCGGCGGAATGCGGTTCCACGACCCCCGCTACCTTTCGGACCTGCGCGCGGCCTGCGACCGCCACGACGTGCTGCTGGTGTTCGACGAGATAGCCACCGGTTTCGGCCGCACCGGGGAACTGTTCGCCGCCGACCAGGCCGGCGTCAGCCCCGACATCATGTGCGTGGGCAAGGCGCTGACCGGCGGCTATGTCACCCTCGCGGCGACCCTGTGCAGCACCGAGATCGCCGAGGTGATCAGTTCCTCGGCGGACGGGGCCCTGATGCACGGACCCACTTTCATGGCCAACGCGCTGGCGTGTGCGGTGTCGGTGGCCAGCGTCGAGCTGCTGATCGGCCAGGACTGGCGCAGCCGGGTCGCCGAGATCGGCGACGGCCTGCGCGACGGACTGGCCCCGGCCCGGCGGCTGCCCGGCGTCGCCGACGTGCGCACCCTCGGCGCGATCGGGGTCATCGAGTGCGACCGGCCCGTCGACGTCTCCGTCGCCACCCGCGCGGCGCTGGACCGCGGCGTGTGGCTGCGGCCGTTCCGCAACCTGATCTACGTCATGCCGCCGTTCATCTGCACCCCGGCCCAGATCGAGCAGATCACCCTCGCCATGACGGCCGCCGTGGGTGCGTTAGCCTGAACACCGTTCAGGAGGGAGGGCCAAGGTGACCCGAGCCGCCGTATCGCCACTGGCCTGGCTCGACCGCGTCGCCGAACGCCGCCGCGCCGCGAACCTGCGCCGCAGCCTGCGCACCCGCGGACCCGCGGACACCGAACTGGACCTGGCGCGCAACGACTACCTGGGGCTGACCGACCACCCGGAGGTGATCGCCGGCGCCGTCGACGCGGTACGCACCTGGGGCGCCGGATCCACCGGATCCCGGCTGGTCACCGGCAACACCGAACTGCACGAGCGGTTCGAGACCGAGCTGGCCCGATTCGTCGGCGCCGAGTCGGCGCTGGCGTTCTCCAGCGGCTACACCGCCAACATCGGCGCGGTGGTGGCGCTGACCGGAACCGACTGCCTACTGGTGTCCGACGAGCTCAACCACGCCTCGCTGGTCGACGCCGCCCGGCTGTCGAAGTCCCGGGTGCAGATCAACCCGCACCGCGACACCGCCGCCGTCGAGAAGATCCTGGCCGCCCGCGACGAGGAACGCGCCGTCGTGGTCACCGAGTCGGTGTTCTCCACCGACGGAGTCCTGGCACCGCTGCGCGAACTGCACAGCGCCTGCCGCCGCCACGGCGCACTGCTGCTGGTCGACGAGGCGCACGGGCTGGGTGTCCGCGGCGCCGGCGGCCAAGGCCTGGTGCACGAGCTCGGCCTGGCCGGGGAACCCGACATCGTCGTCACGGCGACAATGTCCAAGGCGCTGGGCAGCCAGGGCGGCGTGGTGCTCGGCCCGGCGGCCGTGCGTGCCCACCTGATCGACGCCGCCCGTACCTTCATCTTCGACACCGGGCTGGCGCCGGCTTCCGTCGGCGCGGCGCTGGCCGCACTCGGCGTGCTGCAACGCCACCCCGAACTCGCCGCGGCCGTGCTCGACAACGCCGCGGCCCTGGCCGGCGCCTGCGGTGCCGATCGCCGCCCGGAATCGGCCGTCGTCTCGGTCATCCTCGGCGATCCGCAGCGGGCCCTGGACGCGGCGGCGGCGGCCCTGGAGCGTGGTGTGCGAGTCGGGGTGTTCCGGCCGCCAACCGTGCCCGAGGGCACCTCCCGGCTGCGGCTGACCGCCCGGGCGTCGCTGACCGACGCCGAGCTCGAGCTGGCCCGCCGGGTGCTCGTCGACGTGCTGCACACCACCGCCTGAGGTTCCGTGAGCCTGCTGTTCGTCACCGGCACCGACACCGGAGTCGGCAAGACCGTCGCCACCGCGGCGCTGGCTTGCCACGCCCGGCAGGCCGGCCTGGACGTCGCAGTGTGCAAACCCGCGCAGACCGGCATCGCCGACGGCGACGACGACCTGGCCGAGATCGGCCGATTGGCCGGCATCACCCGGTTGACCGCCGGCGCGCGCTACCCGCAGCCGCTGGGGCCGGTCGCGGCCGCTGAGCAAGCAGGCATGGCGCTGTGGGACGCCGACGAACTGCTCACGATGATCCGCGCCGCCGATGCGCCGGACCGGTTGACCCTTGTCGAAGGTGCCGGGGGGCTGCTGGTCGAACTGGGTGCCGACGGGGTGACGCTGCGCGATCTGGCCCGACGGCTGGGCGCCCCGGTGCTGGTGGTGGTCCGCGCCGGGCTGGGTACCCTCAACCACACCGCTCTAACTTTGGAAGCGCTTGCCACCCAAGGGCTTTCGTGTGCCGGATTGGTCATCGGCAGCTGGCCGAACGATCCGGGTCCGGCCGAGGTGAGCAACCGCGCCGAGTTGGCGCAGCTGGCACCGGTGCGTGCGGTACTGCCGGCGGGTGCAGGTACCTTGCCCCCGGCGGAGTTCGCCGCCTTGGCGGGCGCGGCATTTGACACCGCCTGGGTGACCGGCCTGGTCCGGTATTCGGCGGTCTGACGGCGGAGACGGCCCATGGTGCACTCCATCGAGCTGCTGTTCGACGAGCGAACCGAGGCCGCGCTGCGCCGGGACCGGGCGGCGCTGGGTGACGCCGGGTTACCCGGTGAGGGGCCGCGGCGTTCGGCGACCGACCGTCCGCACGTGTCCCTGGTGGTGGCCGGCCGCATCGACGACGAGGCGCGCGAGGCATTGGCGCCGTTGCTGATCGGTCTACCGCTGCCGGTCACCGTCGGTGCGCCAATGCTGTTCGGCCGCAAGGCCTTCACGCTGGTGCGGCTGATCGTTCCGTCGATGCCGCTGTTGGCGTTGCACGCGGAGGTGGCGCAGGCCTGCGCGCGGTATCTGCAGCCCGGTCCGTTGCCGCACACGCTGCCCGGGCAGTGGACACCGCACGTCACGCTGTGCCGCCGGCTCGCGCCGGCCGATGTGGCGGCGGCGCTGAGTGCGATCGGTGCGCGGGACTACACCGGGACGTTCGCCGGCATGCGGCACTGGGACGGCGACGCGCGGGTTGCCCACCCGGTGTAAGGGCCGGTAGAACCCTCGATTTCGCGGGCGACCGGGAGTAATCTGGGTGGATTGCCGACACAGCATTGCACGCTGGGGGATGGGGCGGCCATGGCGCGGACTGCGGACGACAACTGGGACGTAGCCGGCAAGGTCGGCAGCACCGCACTGGCCACCGCCGTGGTCCGCGCCGCCGAGTCACTGCGCGAGGACCGGCTGTTCGCGGACCCGTTCGCGCAGCGTTTCATCGATGCCGCCGTCGCGGCAGGTTGGCGCAATCCGCACGGCACCGATGCCTGGCACGCCAACGATTACGAGGACCCGGCGGTCGCGCAATTCCGGGAGGTGTCCACCAACGGTGCCGCGTGCCGGACCCGGTTCATCGACGACTTCCTCCGAGCCGGCGCGGAACGGCAGGTCGTGCTGCTCGCGGCCGGGCTGGACGCCCGCGCCTGGCGGCTGCCGTGGCCGGCCGGGGTCAGCGTCTACGAACTCGACCAGCCCGGTGTCCTCGCCTTCAAAGCCGAGGTCATGGCCGGTGAGGAGCCCGGGGCCGGCCACCGCGCGGTGCCGGTCGACCTGCGACACGACTGGCCGCACGCCCTGGTCGCGGCCGGTTTCGATGCCACCGCGCCGACCGTCTGGGTGGCCGAGGGCCTGATGCCCTACCTGCCGCCGGACGGCCAGGACCAACTCTTCGAGCGGATTGACACCTACAGCGCTGCGGGCAGCCGCCTGGTCGCCGACGTGTATCCGCCCGAGTTCTACGAACCCGAGAAGACGCGCGCCATGTTCGCCCAGATGAACGCAACCGCCCGCGCGGACGTCTACTCCGGTGAGGAGCTGTTCTTCCCGGCGGGGCAACGCGCCGAGGCCGACCAGTGGTTGTCCGAACGCGGGTGGACCACGTCGACCGAGACGGCAACAGAGGTGATGACCGCGCTGGGTCGGCGCCCACCGGCGGGGGTGCCCGTCGGCACCACGAATTTCCGCTATCTCACGGCGCAGCGCGGGTAGGACGGGCGGCCGCGCGGACTACCCGCGCAGCAACGCCGTCACCGCCGGCGGGTCGTGGTAGAAGACCTCGAGGTCCGCGATCAACCCGTCGCGAATGGAGAACACCTCGATCACCGGCATGGCGGTGGCGGCTCCGGAGGCGCGCGAGGTGCGCTCATCTGACCCCCGGTCTGAGATTGTGGCGGACTCTACGTCTCAGCCTCGGCGGTCTGCCGTACGGCGATCCCGTCGACCAGCAGGGCCAGCCCGAACCCGAAGGCGGCGTCGCCGTCGTGCCGGGGATCGAGCACGGACTGCTCGGCCGGCAGGGCGCCGGCGGCGTCCCACTGCAGCCGGGACTGCTCGTCGACGGTGAAACCCAGCACGTAGTAGACGATGGTGCGGGCGGCCAGCTCCGGTTGGTCTCCGGTCAGCCCGGCCTCTGCCGCCGCCGCAGCGAGCCGGTCGACGATCGTCCGCACGGCCGCGGACGCACCGGCGGCGAAGCCGGCGGAGACCAGTTCGGCGCCGTCGGTGCGCGACAGCAGGGCGTTGCGCAGCCGCCCGGACGACTCGGTCATCCGGGCGCGCCAGTCGGCGTCGACCCCGGCGGAGGCGTCGACGGCCGGGCGCAGTAGTTCGTCGGCGACGGCGCCGAGCAGTTCTTGCTTGCTGGTGAAATGCCAGTACAGGGCGCCCACGGTGACGTCGAGCTCGCGGGCCAGCCGACGCATGGTCAGATCCGCCAGCCCGTAGTTGTCCAGGATCTCGGTGGCCTTGGCCACGATGCCGGTCCGGTCATGGGGGTCGCGTTTGTGCGTCGACACCGCGCTAGCCTAACCTGAACACCGTTTAGGACAAGTGTGCAGGAGGATGCGGGTGACGCAGGCGGCGACCGATGTGCTGGGCCTGGCCCGCGAGCAGGTGCTCGAGCGGGGCGAGGGACTTACCAAGGACCAGGTCCTGGAGGTGCTGCAGCTGCCCGACGACCGGCTCGAAGAGCTGCTCGCCCTGGCCCACGAAGTCCGGATGCGCTGGTGCGGTCCCGAGGTCGAGGTCGAGGGCATCATCAGCCTCAAGACCGGCGGTTGCCCGGAGGACTGCCACTTCTGTTCCCAGTCCGGGCTGTTCGCGTCCCCGGTGCGCAGCGCCTGGCTGGACATCCCCAGCCTGGTCGAGGCGGCCAAGCAGACCGCCAAGTCCGGTGCCACCGAGTTCTGCATCGTGGCCGCCGTCCGCGGACCCGATAAGCGTCTGCTGAGCCAGGTCGCCGCGGGCATCGAGGCGATCCGCAACGAGGTCGACATCCAGATCGCCTGCTCGCTGGGCATGCTGACCCAGGAGCAGGTCGACGAGCTGGCCGCCATGGGCGTGCACCGCTACAACCACAACCTGGAGACCGCCCGCTCGTTCTTCCCCAACGTGGTGACCACCCACACCTGGGAGGAGCGCTGGGGGACGCTGGAGATGGTGCGCGAGGCGGGCATGGAGGTCTGCTGCGGCGGCATCCTCGGCATGGGGGAGACCCTGGAGCAGCGTGCCGAATTCGCCGCCGACCTGGCCGCGCTCAACCCCCACGAGGTGCCGCTGAACTTCCTCAACCCGCGCCCGGGCACCCCGTTCGGTGACCTGGAAGTGCTGCCGGCCGCCGACGCGCTGCGCGCCGTCGCCGCGTTCCGGCTGGCGCTGCCCAAGACGATGCTGCGATTCGCCGGTGGCCGGGAGATCACCCTGGGCGACCTCGGCGCCAAGCAGGGCATCCTCGGCGGCATCAACGCCGTCATCGTCGGCAACTACCTGACCACCCTGGGCCGGCCGGCCGAGTCGGACCTGCAGCTGCTCGACGACCTGCAGATGCCGATCAAGGCACTCAACGCCAGCCTGTGATGCCCGACCAGCTGCCGGAGATCGTCGGCGCCGGAAAGTTCAACGTATACACCGGAATTGCCGCCGATTCCGCGGCCGGCGCCAAGGTCCCCACGGCCGCTCAGCTCGGCCTGGAGGCGCCACGGTTCTGCGCGGCCTGCGGACGACGGATGGTGGTACAGATCCGGCCCGACGGCTGGTGGGCCAAATGCTCCCGGCACGGGCTGGCGGATTCCACGGAGCTCGATAGTCAGCGCTGAGGCACCGATGCTGCGCCGAGCACGCACCCTGATCCTGGTGGGGATGCTGTGCGGATGCACGGGCCCGCAGCCGGGAACACCGTCCGGCGAGACGACCGCGGTCGAGTCAACCTGGGCCGGAACCGGTTTCGTATATGCGAGCGCCACCGAGGTCGGTGTGGTCCGGGACGGGCGGATAGCCGCGCGGCTGCCGCGGAAGGCCGGCGACTCCGGGGTGCCATTGACCAGAGACGGCCGGTTCCTCGATTTCGGGCCGGACACGTCGGCCGGTTTTCGGCCGTGGCAACAACGCCCAGGTCCTGCACCTGGCCCGGCTGGACGGGTCGCTGCTCGACCTGGGGGAATACTCGTTCCCGTCGGAATCGGCCGTCGGGGGTGAGATCGGCCCGGACGGGCGGCAATTCGTCGTTGTGGACTGGAACTACCAGACGGCGATGCACGGGTCGGCCGACCACTTCGGTGGTCCCGATTATCGACGCCGGGGGCCGCGATCCAGGCGCTCGACCTCGGTGCGGGCAGGCTGGCGGTGATTGCCCCCGCACCCTCCAAGTCGATCGGGTGGACCACGGAGTACCACCTGAACGCCGGATCGCTGGTCCTCATCGGTGCCCACGGTGAAAAGACGCCGATCGCCGACGCGGTCACCGCAATCGCCGAACTTCCCTCGGCGACCGGGAACTGAGATCAGCTCGGGCGGAGATCTTTGAGTAGCAGCATCAGCGTCAGGTCGTCGACGGGTGATGGTTCGAAGCCATACCGGGTGTAGAAACGCACGGCCGCGTCGTTCTTCGCGTGTACCAGCAGCACCCGAACGCCGGTCAGCTCCGCGATCTCCAGCGCCTTGACGAGGAAGTGCTTGAGTAGCGCGGCAGCCAAGCCCCGGCCCTGGTGGCCGGTATCGACGGCTAGGCGACCGAGGAGGAGGGCCGGCAACGGATCGGGGTGATTGCGGGCGGCGCGTTTCGTCGCCTGGCTGCGCAACAGCACCGCGGTGCTGGAGGCGTAGAAGGCGACCACCCGCCGGTCGTCCAGCACTACCCAGGTGCGACTGCCCCCTTCGCGCTGATTGTGCAACGCCTTGGTCTGCAGCCAATCGTCGAGTGCACTGTCTCCGCAATCGAATTCGTCGACGACGTGTCCGGCGCCCAGGAGAACCGGGCCCTGATAGTTCACCGTTCCAGAATCGACGGATTCGCCAGCAGGCGCGCCAACTCGGGCTTGGGGCTTGGCGGACGGTCGAGCAGCGCCTGAAGATCGGTCCAGGCGGCGTCATCGAGGACGAACACTCTCCGATCAGCGAGGTGGGCGCCGGCGGACGATCCAGCAGTTCCTGGAGGTGATCCCAGGCAGCATCGTCCAAGGTGAACACTCGGCGATCGGCGAGGTCACTCTCTGCGGCTCGCACCACGTGGCGCACCACGTAGTCGTTGAGGGACTCGCCGGTTGCATCGAGCACCCGTCGGACCACCGCGTCTTGCGCCGTCGTCACCCGCAGGTTCCACCGGCCCGTTTTCAACTCCACACTGCCATTGTACGCCCAATTGACGTACATGGACTGTGGTTCCGGTTAGGAACGGTCGCCGCTTGGCCAACGTGGGGAGGCTCAGCCGACTACTGTTCTCAGGAGGACGAGGGAGAACAGGATGGCGGCGGTCGCGAAACCTCGGGAGTCGTTGCGGTGGGCGACGCTGACTCTGGTCGCACTGCTCGTCATGGGCTTGGCCGCCCTCGGAGGGGGAGCTCCGGCATCGGCCGAGGGCCGGCACTACGTCGTCGCCACCGATGTCACCTTCGCGCCGTTCGAATTCCAGGACGAACGCGGCCACTTCGTCGGCATCGACATGGATCTCATCCACGCGATCGCCGAGGACCAGGGTTTCCAGGTCGATATCAAACCGCTGGGCTTCGACGCGGCGCTACAGGCCGTGCAGGCCAATCAGGCCGACGCGGTGATGGCCGGCATGTCCATCACCGACGAGCGCAGGCACACATTCGACTTCTCCGACCCGTATTTCGATTCCGGTGTGCAGATGGCGGTGCTGGCCACCAACGACGACATCCGGACCTACGCCGACCTTCGGGGCAAACGGGTGGCGGTGAAGAATGGCACCGAAGGCGCGGCGTTCGCCGAATCCATCAAGAACCACTACGGTTTCACCACGGTCTCGTTCGCCGACTCGTCGTCGATGTATGACGAGGTGCGCACCGGAAACTCGGTGGCGGTCTTCGACGACTACCCGGTGCTGGCCTACGGAATCGAACAGGGCAACGGGTTCAAGACGGTGACCGCCAAGGAAGCCGGCAACAGCTACGGCATGGCGGTCAACAAGGGCCGTAACGCTGAATTCCTGCGGGCTTTCAACGCCGGACTGCGCAACCTCAAGGGCTCCGGGCGCTACGACGAGATCGTCGAGCGCTATCTCGGGGCCGCGGCGATCACCCCGGACAACTCGTTCCTCGGCCTGCTCAAGAGCACCTTCCCGCTGCTGATGCTGGGTCTGCGGATGACGCTGATCCTGACCGCGGTGTCCATCGTGATCGCATTGGCACTGGGCGTGTTGTTCGGGCTGCTGCGGGTATCGCGGTCGATCTGGCTGCGGGCCATCGGCACCACCTACGTCGACATCTTCCGTGGTACACCGCTTCTGGTGCAGGCGTTCTTCATCTACTTCGGCATCCCGACAGCGCTGGGCATCCAGATGTCGGCGATGACGGCGGGCATCATTACGCTGTCGCTGAATGCCGGCGCCTACATGACCGAGATCGTCCGCGGCGGCATCCTGTCGGTGGACAAGGGACAGATGGAGGCCGCCCGCAGCCTGGGTATGGGCTATCTGCCGACGATGCGCAAAGTGATTCTGCCCCAGGCCTTCCGCACCATGATCCCGTCGTACATCAACCAGTTCGTGATCACCCTCAAGGACACCTCGATCCTGTCGGTGATCGGCATCGCCGAACTGACCCAGACCGGGCGGATCATCATCGCCCGCAACTTCCAGTCCTTCACCATGTGGCTGATCATCGGCATCATCTACTTCATCGTGATCATGTCACTGACCAAACTCTCGGACCGGCTGGAGACGAGGCTGGTGAAATGACCCAGGGCGCCACGGCCGCGGACACCGCCAAGATCCGGATCGAGGGACTGCACAAGTCTTTCGGTGATCTGGTGGTGCTCGACGGTATCGACACCACCATCGCCCACGGCGAGGTCGTCTGCGTGATCGGGCCGTCAGGATCGGGCAAGTCGACGTTCCTGCGTTGCCTGAACAAGCTGGAGGACATCACCGCCGGGCGGGTCATCGTCGACGGGTTCGACCTGACCGACAAGCGAGTCGACCTGGACCGGGTGCGCCAGCACATCGGCATGGTGTTCCAGCACTTCAACCTGTTCCCGCACCTGAGCGTGATCGACAACGTCACCCTCGCACCGCTGGTCACCAGGAAGATGGACCGCCGGGGCGCCGAGCGGCGGGCGATGGAGTTGCTCGGGCAGGTCGGCCTGGCGGACAAGGCGCACGTCAAGCCGTCCACACTGTCCGGCGGGCAGAAGCAGCGGGTGGCGATCGCCCGGGCGCTGGCGATGAACCCGTCGATCATGCTGTTCGACGAGGCCACCAGTGCCCTGGACCCGGAGATGGTCGGCGATGTGCTGGAGGTGCTGCGGGAACTGGCCCGCGGCGGCATGACGATGGTGGTGGTGACCCACGAGATGGGATTCGCCCGGGAGGTCGGCACCCGGGTGATCTTCATGGCCGGCGGGCACATCGTCGAGGAGGGCCCGCCCGCCGAGATCTTCGACCACCCCAAACATCCACGGCTGCAGGACTTCCTGTCCAAGGTGCTGTGAGGTTCAGTCCCGGGCCGCGATCTTCCCGGTGATCTTCGTCGAGTCGGCAAGAGGTGCGGTGGGGTCGCTCAGGTTGCTCGGCCGGCGGGCTGATGTGCCCTGGCGCCGTTGCCGTTGCCGTTGCCGTTGGCGGCGGACCAGTTCACAGATCCTCGGCCGAGGAGTGACATCGATGCTCGGTCACCGCGAGGTCCACGTGCGGGGCGATGACCTCGGCCAGGCATCGGGTGTTGTTCTCCACGGCGGCCCACAGGTTCGGCACGGGATCGAACCGCGAACTGGTGGGTCCCGGGGCATCGGCGCCGGAGAGCCGCACCGTCATCTTGTGCCCACCACCGACGATCTGGATCTCCCAGGTCACGTAGGTGCGTCCTGCGATGCGTTGACGGTCCCCGACGCTGCACGCGTGCTCGCCCAGGCCGGTCTCGACGCGGGGGACGGCGCCGTCCCGTTCACACCGAACCGTCGGGACGGTGGGCCACATCTCATCCCAGAACAAGCCGAAGGAACGCGCGGTCGGTGTGCCGGGCGCCGCGTCGTGGTCCAACACCGGTCGGGCATCCGCCGAGCACATCAAGACATGGGGCTCTTTGCGCTGGCGGAGCCGGTGCAGGAGGCGTCCCACGGGTGCGCGTTCGGCGTCGGGATCGTCGGGCAGGCTGTGGGTCTGTTCGGCCATCTGCCACAGGTCGGCGAACGCGGTCGCCAAAGACTGCCGCACATCCGACGAATCCAGCACATCCGCGCAGACCATCGGGGGCGGGCGACCGTAGCCGAACCATTGGCTGCGGGCACCGGCGATCCCGACCGCGGCGAGCAGGATGAGCAGCACCGCCAGCGCTACCCGCGGCCACCGGTGCCGTGCCACGACGCGGTCGCGGGTGTCAACGGTCACCAACCAAGTATCGGGCCGCCGAGGGTAGGGTCGGAACGGTTGTTCGACGGAAAGGGCGGCACGGTGACCGAGCAGATCCAGGCCCCACGGCTTTCCCCGGAGCGGGCTCTGCTCCGGGTGGTCGGCGCGCAGACCGTGCTGGGCGCACTGCTGGGGGCCCTGTGGATCCTGCTGGCGCCGCCGGTGCACGGCGTGGTCGTGCTGACCAAGACCGGCAAGCGGGTGCACGCCTACCTCGGTAGCGAGGCCGACCACTTCTTCCTGTCGGCGACGCTGATGTTGGGCCTGGTCTCGGTGCTGGCCGTGGTGACGGCGGTCGCCGTCTGGCAGTGGCGGGCCCACCGCGGCCCGGCGATGGTGCTGACCCTGGTGCTGGGATCGATCACCGCGGCTGGGGCGGCAGCCGGCGTGGGAACCGTACTGGCCTGGCTGCGCTACGGGTCGCTGGATATCGACGGCGCGCCGGTCACCCCCGAGCACAAGCTGCACTTTGTCACCGAAGCCCCGTCGGTGTTCTTCGGTACCCAGCCGCTGCAGATCGCGCTCACCCTGCTACTGCCGGCCGTCGCCGGTGCGCTGGTGTACGCGATCGCCGCCGCAGGAAGTCCGCACGACGACCTGGGTGGCTATCCGGCTCAGAAGGAACCGGACCTCGCCCCGCACGTCATCATGTGAGCGGGTTACAGCGGGTTACGGCGAATCATCTGCCCGCCGACCAGGCGCGCCAGCACCGCGCCCAGGCGGGCCATACCAGCGTAGGTGATCGGGTTGAGCAAGGTCGGCCACACGGTGCGGACCATGTTGTCGGTCACCGGCCGGTTGTCGAACCGATCGGTCAGCCAGCGCAGCGCCATCGGCGCCGCCAGCGGATGCAGCGACAGGTGCTCGCTGAACAGGTCGCGGTGATAGGCGACCTGCGCACCCCCGGCCGTGTACCTGGCGGTCAGCTCGTCGATCGCTTCGACGGCGATGATCTGGTCGTGCACGGCCTGTACCACCAAAAGCGGCATCTCGGGCACGTTGTGGCCGAGCCGGATCTCGTCGAAAATCCGCACCAGTTCCGGTGATTCGGTCAGTTCCTCCAGCGGGCAGTCCACCAGATCGTCCATGTCCTTGCGGAACATGCTGAGCACGGCCTGCACGGTGGACAGTGTCTCGATCCGGGCCAGCATCGCCTTGCCGGTCGCGTTGGCGTGGGTGTCGATCAACTTGTGCAGCTCGGGGTAGACGTGGGTCAGCGCGGCGACGACGGTAGCGGGCAGGCCGGAGAAGGTGCTCCCGTTGAGCCGGTGGAAGGTCTTGCCAAGGTCGCCGACGGGGGAGCCGAGCGCGGCGCCGACGATGTTGAGCTCGGGGGCGTAGTAGCCGGCCAGCTCCGCGGTCCATCCGGTGGCCAGGCCGCCGCCGGAGTAACCCCACAGTCCGATCGGGGCGTCGGGCGGAACCGCCGACCGGTCGAACGACAGTGTCGCCCGCAGCGCGTCGAGCGACCGGTAGCCGGGTTCGGCCGGGGCGCCCCACCGCCCGTTGAGGCCCTCGTGGTCGGGAACCGAGATGATCCAGCCCTCGGCCAGTGCAGCGGCGATCATCAGGAAGTCGATGTGCACGACCGAGCCGAGCGAGGTGGCGTCACGGCGCAGCCCGGAACCCTGGCGCAGGGCGTACGACGGGAAACAGCGGTCGGCGACGGCGTCGATGGCGCACTGGTAGGACAGCACGGGGGTGGGGTAGCGCGAAGACCGCTGCGCCGGGATGAGCACCGTGGTGACCGCGGCCTCCGGTGCGCCGGTGCAGTCCTGGGTGCGGAACAGCAGCTGCACGGCGGTGATGCGCTGCGGGATGATTCCGAACAGCCCGAGCTGGACGTCGCGGGTGCGCAGCACCGTGCCGGGCTCGGCGTGCTCGAATCCCTCGGGGGCGGTGAAGAAGGGATCTTCGGAGGGAAGCAGCGGCACGCCGGTGGCACGATCCCACTGTTCGGGGACATCGATCCACTTGGGACACGCGATGGCTTCGGCGACGGTCATGGGGCTCCCTCCGGGCTCCGTACATAGTTCCTTAACGAACCCTTAAACACAAGTACCCTTATGTTGGGTGTCTATGCAGGTGGGCGCAGTGCGGCGAATTCGTCGGTGACCCGCAGTTCGTCGTCGGTGAACCGGAACAAGGCCGCCGGACGTCCGCCCGAGCGCCCCGAGGCGGCCGTCGTGCCGGTGCGGGTGATCACCCCGCGTCGCGCCAACACCCGTTGCAGGTTGGTGGCGTCCACCTGGTGGCCGAGTGCGGCACTATAGATGGAACGCAATGTGGACAGCGCGAATTCCCTTGGCGCCAGTGCGAATCCGATATTGGTGTAGGACAGTTTGGCGATCAGCCGGGCGTGGGCGTGGGTGACCATCGGTCGGTGGTCGAACGCCATCGGGGGCAGGTCGTCGACCGGGTGCCAGCGGGTGTCCGGCGGCAGTTCGGGTTGTGCGGGGGAGGGCACCAGGCCCAGGAACGTCGACGCGATGGTCCGTACTCCGGGCACCCGGTGCGGATCGGAGAACACCGCCAGCTGCTCAAGGTGGGCAATCTCACGTAAGTCGACCTTCTCGGCGAGTTGCCGGCGCACCGAACTGGTCAGATCCTCGTCGTCGCGCAAGCGGCCACCGGGCAGCGCCCACGCGCCGCGCTCGGGATTCAGCGCCCGCTCCCACAGCAACACGCTGAGCTGCGGATTTCGGGTATCGAGCCCGCGAACCTGGAAGACGACGGCGAGCACCTCGTGCGCGGTGCTAAACTGTGACATGTTTTCGATCATAAGTCGAAAACCTCGAACTCCGAAAGGAGCGGTCATGACCGTCACCGACCGCATGGATGTCGCCAGCACCCTGGCCGACGCCATCATCGAGGGCCCGCACGGGTACGACGGGGTCGTCGGCGACGCCGCCTGGGCCGCCGAGATCCGCCGGCTGGCCGACCTGCGCGGAGCCACCCTGTTGGCGCACAACTACCAGCTCCCGGCCATCCAGGACGTCGCCGACCACGTCGGGGACTCGCTGGCGCTGTCCCGGATCGCCGCCGAGGCCCCGGAGGACACCATCGTGTTCTGCGGCGTGCACTTCATGGCCGAAACCGCCAAGATCCTGTCCCCGGACAAGACCGTGCTCATCCCGGACCAGCGGGCCGGCTGCTCGCTGGCCGACTCGATCACCGCCGAGCAGCTGCAGGAATGGAAGGACGACTACCCCGACGCGGTGGTGGTGTCCTACGTCAACACCACCGCGGCGGTCAAGGCGCTCACCGACATCTGCTGCACCTCGTCGAACGCCGTCGACGTGGTGGCCTCCATCGACCCCGACCGCGAGGTGCTGTTCTGCCCCGACCAGTTCCTCGGCGCGCACGTCAAGCGGGTGACCGGGCGGCAAAACATGCACATCTGGGCCGGTGAATGCCACGTGCACGCCGGCATCAACGGCGACGAACTGGCTGAGCAGGCCCGCAGCCATCCGGGCGCGGACCTGTTCGTGCACCCCGAATGCGGCTGCGCCACCTCGGCGCTGTACCTGGCCGGTGAGGGTGCGGTGCCCGCCGAGCAGGTCAAGATCCTGTCCACCGGCGGCATGCTGGACGCCGCCCGGGCGACCGGGGCCCGTCAGGTGCTGGTCGCCACCGAGGTCGGCATGCTCCACCAGCTGCGTCGCGCCGCCCCGGACGTCGAGTTCCTCGCCGTCAACGACCGGGCGTCGTGCCCCTACATGAAGATGATCACCCCCGCCGCGCTGCTGCGCTGCCTGCTCGACGGCGCCGACGAGGTGCACGTCGACCCGGAGACCGCCGCGCGGGCGCGGGCCTCGGTGGAGCGGATGATCGCCATCGGTCAGCCCGGCGGCGGGGAATGATGCGCGCGCCGGCCTGCGGCGGTTCGACGCGCTGGCAGCAGCGCGCCGACGTCGTGGTGATCGGCGTCGGGGTGGCCGGACTGGCTGCCGGACTGGCTGCCCGGCGCGCCGGCCGGCGCGTGCTGGTGCTGTCCAAGACCCGGCACGCCCGCGGCAACACCGCCACCAGCTACGCCCAGGGCGGGATCGCCGTCGTCCTGCCGAACACCGATGACAGCGTCGCCGCGCACGTCGCCGACACCGTCGTCGCCGGCGCCGGCCTGTGCGACCCGGCTGCGGTCACCTCCATCGTCGCCGACGGCTACCGCGCGGTGTCCGACCTGGTCGGCCTCGGCGCGCGGTTCGACACCACGACCGACGGCACCTGGTCGCTGACCCGCGAGGGCGGCCACCACCGGCGCCGCATCATCCACGCCGGCGGCGACGCCACCGGCGCCGAGGTGCAGCGCGCGCTGGACGTCGCCGCGGCCGCCCTGGACATCCGGGAACAGCACACCGCCGTGCAACTGCTGCACGACGGCAGCCAGATCACCGGCGTGCTGGTCGACGGGCCGGACGGTCCGGGGATCGTGCACACGCCCTCGGTGATCCTGGCCACCGGCGGGCTGGGCCAGCTGTACCGGGCCACCACCAACCCGGCCGCATCCACCGGCGACGGTGTGGCGCTGGCGCTGTGGGCCGGTATCGGGGTGGCCGACCTGGAGTTCATCCAGTTCCACCCGACCATGCTGTTCGACGGGACCTCCGGCGGCCGGCGCCCGCTGATCACCGAGGCCCTGCGCGGCGAGGGTGCCGTCCTGGTCGACGCCGACGGACAGCCGATCATGGCCGGCGTGCATCCGCTGGGGGATCTGGCGCCGCGCGACGTGGTCGCGGCGGCCGTCGACGCCCGGCTGCGGGCCACCGGAGCCGACTGCGCCTACCTCGACGCCCGCGGGGTACCCGACCTGGAGCGCCGCTTCCCAACCGTCACCGCCGCCTGCCACCACGCCGGTATCGACCCGGTGCGCCAGCGCATCCCGGTGGTGCCGGGCGCGCACTACAGCTGCGGCGGCGTACGCACCGACACCCACGGTCGCACCGATTTGCCCGGCCTGTTCGCCGCCGGCGAGGTCGCCCGCACCGGGATGCACGGTGCCAACCGGTTGGCTTCCAACAGCCTGCTGGAGGGACTGGTCGTGGGCGGCCGGGCCGGTGAGGCCGCCGCCGCGCACGCCGCGGCCACCGGTGCGACGCTCGCCGTCGCCGCCGACACCGCGCCCCGCGGCGCCATTGGCCGGACCGCACTGCAGCAGGCCATGTCCGCCGACGCGGCCGTGGTCCGCGACGCAGCCGGACTGTCCCGGATCGCGGCGCTGCTGGCCGACGCCGAGCCGGCGGCCTCTTTTGAAGCCGCCGCCCTCACCACGGTGGCTACGGCCGTCGTCACCGCCGCCACCGCGCGCACCGAGACCCGCGGGGCGCACCACCGCGCCGACTACCCCGACACCGACGACCGTCAAGCCCGCAGCATCGCGGTCCGGCTGGCCGACGGTCGACCGCTGGTCGACGCCCCCGCGGCGGTGGCCTGACATGCTGGCCGACTTCGAACTCGCCGACGCCCGCGCGGTCATCCTGCGTGGCCTGGAGGAAGACCTGCGCTACGGGCCCGACGTGACCACCATGGCCACCGTGCCCGTCGACGCCCGATCCACCGCGGCCATGATCGCCCGCACCGCCGGGGTCGCCGCCGGTATCGACATCGCCCTGCTGGTGCTCGACGAGGTGCTCGGCGCCGACGGCTACCGGGTGATCGGCCGCGCCGAGGACGGCGACCGGCTGCGGGCCGGGGAGTCGCTGCTGACCCTGGAGGCCGACACCCGCGGGCTGCTGACCGCCGAGCGCACCATGCTGAACCTGGTGTGCCACCTGTCCGGGATCGCCACCGAGACCGCCCGCTGGGTGGACGCGGTCGAGGGCACCGGCGCGCGCATCCGCGACACCCGCAAAACCCTGCCCGGCCTGCGCACCCTGCAGAAGTACGCGGTGCGCGTCGGCGGCGGCGTCAACCACCGGATGGGTCTCGGCGACGCCGCGCTGATCAAGGACAACCACGTCGCCGCCGCCGGCTCGATCGTCGCCGCGCTGCGCGCCGTGCGCGAGGCCGCCCCCGATCTGCTCTGCGAGGTCGAGGTCGATTCCCTCGACCAGCTCGACGAGGTGCTCGCCGAGGACGTCCAACTGATCCTGCTGGACAACTTCGCCGTCTGGGAGACCCAGATCGCCGTCCAGCGGCGCGACAGCCGGTCCCCGGGCGTGCAGCTGGAGTCCTCCGGCGGCCTGAGCCTGGACGCCGCGGGCGCCTACGCCGCCACCGGGGTCGATTACCTGGCCGTCGGCGCGCTCACTCACTCGGTGGGCGTGCTCGACATCGGCCTGGACATGTAGCGCGGCGGATTTTTAAACCGCTGGACCGATCAGGAACAATGTCAAGTGATGGCCACCTTCTGCATGCCCCGCGTCGACCTGCGTGAGCGCAGCCTGTCGGCGGCCGAGTTGCGCGCCGCGCTGCCCCGCGGCGGCGTGGACGTCGATGCCGTCGTTCCGACGGTCCGGCCGATCGTCGACGACGTCGCCGAGCGCGGCGCCGAAGCCGCCCTGGAGTACGGCGAACGGTTCGACGGCGTTCGGCCCGACGCCGTGCGCGTCCCAGCGGCCGCGCTGACCGCGGCTCTGGAGACCCTCGACGCCGAGGTACGCGCGGCCCTGCAGGTCGCCATCGACCGCACCCGCGCCGTGCACACCGACCAGCGCCGCACCGACACCGTCACCGAGGTGGCGCCCGGCGCCGTGGTCACCGAACGCTGGCTGCCGGTGGACCGGGTCGGCCTCTACGTACCGGGCGGCAACGCCGTCTACCCGTCCAGCGTCGTGATGAACGTGGTGCCCGCGCAGATCGCCGGGGTGTCCTCGCTGGTCATCGCCAGCCCGCCGCAGCGCACCAATACCGGCATATTCACCGGTCTGCCGCACCCCACCATCCTGGCCGCGGCCGCACTGCTCGGTGTCACCGAGGTGTGGGCGGTCGGCGGCGCGCAGGCCATCGCGCTGCTCGCCTACGGCGGCACCGACACCGACGGGTCGGGCCCGTGGACTGAGCTGGCCCCGGTCGACATGATCACCGGCCCCGGCAACATCTATGTCACCGCGGCGAAACGGATCTGCCGCGCCCAGGTCGGTATCGATGCCGAAGCCGGGCCCACCGAGATCGCCATCCTGGCCGACGGCACCGCCGACCCGGCGCATGTCGCCGCCGATCTGATCAGCCAGGCCGAGCACGACGAGATGGCCGCCAGCGTGCTGGTGACCGCCAGCACCGAGCTGGCCGACGCCGTGGACGCGGCACTGACCGAACAGCTGGCGACCACCGTGCACCGGGAACGGGTACTCACCGCGCTGACCGGACCGCAGTCGGCCACCGTGCTGGTCGACGACCTCGATACCGGAGTGCGGGTGGTCAACGCCTACGGTGCCGAGCACCTGGAGATCCAGACCGCCGACGCTGCCGGCGTGGCGGCCGGAATCCGCAGTGCCGGCGCGATTTTCGTCGGAGCCTACGCGCCGGTCAGCCTCGGCGACTACTGCGCCGGCTCCAATCACGTACTACCCACCGCGGGCAGCGCGCGGCACTCCAGCGGCCTGTCGGTGCAGACGTTCCTGCGCGGCATCCACGTCATCGAGTACACCGAGGCCGCCCTCAAGGAGGTCAGCGGGCACGTGCAGGCCCTGGCGGCCGCCGAGCAGCTGCCCGCCCACGGCGAAGCCGTTCGACGCAGGTTCGCCCGGTGACCGGGGCACCCGGCACGCGGATCTCGCTCGACGACCTGCCGCTGCGCGCCGACCTGCGCGGTAAAAGCCCCTACGGCGCACCGCAACTGGCCGTCCCGGTGCAGCTCAACACCAACGAGAACCCGCACCCGCCGACCCGGGCACTGGTCGACGACGTCACCGCCTCGGTGGCCGCTGCGGCCACCGTGCTGCACCGCTATCCCGACCGCGACGCCGTCGCGCTGCGCGCCGACCTGGCCGACTACCTCACCGACCGCACCGGGGTGCGGCTCGGGGTGGAAAACCTCTGGGCGGCAAACGGATCCAATGAAGTCCTGCAGCAGCTGCTGCAGGCGTTCGGCGGCCCGGGACGCAGTGCACTGGGCTTCGTGCCGTCCTACTCGATGCACCCGATCCTGGCCGATGCCACCCAGACCGCTTGGTTGACGGCGCCGCGGGCCGCCGATTTCAGCCTCGACGTGGACGTGGCCGTCGCCGCGATCACCGAGCACCGTCCCGACGTGGTGTTCGTGACCAGCCCGAACAACCCGACCGGGGGCAGCGTCACACTGGAGGACATCCGCGCCATCCTGACGGCGATGACCGGCGGGATCCTGGTGGTCGACGAGGCATACGGCGAATTCTCCAACCGGCCCAGTGCGGTCGCGCTGATCGATGAATACCCCGATCGGCTGGTCGTCAGCCGCACCATGAGCAAGGCGTTCGCCTTCGCCGGCGGTCGGCTGGGCTATCTGGTCGCCGCACCCGCCGTGATCGACGCGATGCTGCTGGTCCGGTTGCCGTATCACCTGTCGGTGCTGACCCAGGCCGCCGCCCGGGCCGCGCTGCGCCACGCCGACGACACGCTGGGTTCGGTGGCGACGCTGGTCGCCGAGCGCGAGCGGGTGACCGCCGCGCTGACCGGCATGGGTTATGCCGTCGTGCCCAGCGACGCCAACTTCGTGCTGTTCGGGCCGTTCGCCGACGCGGCGGCGGCCTGGCAGCGCTATCTCGACGCCGGGGTCCTCATTCGCGACGTGGGGATTCCCGGACACCTGCGCGTCACCATCGGACTGGCCGCCGAGAACGACGCCTTCCTGGCCGCAAGCGCCGAACTCGTGCAGGGAGCATGATGACCAATCGCATCGCCACCGTGACCCGTACCACCCGGGAATCCGACATCACCGTCGAGATCGACCTGGACGGCACCGGCATCACCCAGATCGACACCGGCGTACCGTTTTTCGACCACATGCTGACCGCGCTCGGCAGCCACGCGAGCTTCGACCTGACGGTCCGCGCCGTCGGCGACACCGAGATCGAGGCCCACCACACGGTGGAGGACACCGCGATCGTGCTCGGCCAGGCACTCGGCGAGGCCCTCGGGGACAAGAAGGGCATCCGTCGGTTCGGCGATGCCTTCATCCCGATGGACGAGGCGCTGGCGCACGCCGCCGTCGACGTGTCCGGTCGGTCCTACTTCGTGCACACCGGCGAGCCGGATTACCTGGTGGACTTCACCATCTCCGGCACCGGCGCGCCGTACCACACGGTGATCAACCGGCACGTGTTCGAGTCGCTGGCGCTCAACGCCCGCATCGCGCTGCACGTGCGGACCCTCTACGGCCGCGACCCGCACCACATCACCGAGGCCGAGTACAAGGCCGTGGCCCGGGCGCTGCGGGCGGCCGTGGAACGGGATCCCCGGGTGACTGGTGTGCCGTCCACCAAGGGGAGCCTGTGAGGGGTAAAACCGTCGTCGTACTGGACTACGGCTCGGGCAACCTCCGCTCGGCGCACCGGGCGCTGGAACGCGTCGGTGCCGAGGTCACGGTGACCGACGATCCGGGCGCCGCCGCGGCCGCCGACGGCCTCGTCGTTCCCGGAGTCGGGGCGTTCGAGGCCTGCATGACCGGTCTGCGCGCCATCGGCGGGGAGCAGATCATCGCCGAGCGGGTATCCGCCGGTGCACCGGTGCTCGGCGTCTGCGTCGGCATGCAGATCCTGTTCGCCCACGGTGTGGAATTCGGTGTGGATTCTCCCGGAGTGGGCATGTGGCCCGGTTCGGTGACCCGCCTGGACGCCCCGGTGATCCCGCACATGGGCTGGAATACGGTGAACGCCGCACCGGGCAGTCGATTGTTCGCCGGCCTGGACACCGGAACCCGCTTCTACTTCGTGCATTCCTACGCCGCACAGCGCTGGGAGGGCGACGCCGACGCCAAGCTGACCTGGGCGCGCCACCACGTGCCGTTCCTCGCCGCGGTCGAGGACGGCCCGCTGGCGGCCACACAGTTCCATCCGGAAAAGAGCGGTGACGCGGGTGCGGCGCTGCTGTCCAATTGGGTTGAAGGGTTGTGAGAGCGTGTCGCTGATTCTGTTGCCTGCCGTCGACGTCGTCGAGGGCAGGGCCGTGCGGCTGGTCCAGGGACAGGCCGGCAGTGAGACCGAGTACGGCTCGGCGATCGACGCCGCTATGGCCTGGCAGCGCGACGGCGCGGAGTGGATCCACCTGGTGGACCTCGACGCCGCGTTCGGTCGCGGATCGAACCGGGAACTGCTGGCCGAGGTCGTCGGGAAACTCGATGTGGCGGTGGAACTTTCCGGCGGAATCCGCGACGACGAATCACTGCGCGCCGCGCTGGCCACCGGCTGCGCGCGAGTGAACCTGGGCACCGCCGCGCTGGAGAACCCGAAGTGGTGCGCCCGCGCGATCGCCGAGCACGGTGAGCGGGTGGCCGTCGGCCTGGACGTACAGATCGACGAGGCCGGGCGGCACCGTTTGCGGGGCCGCGGCTGGGAGACCGACGGCGGTGACCTGTGGGCGGTGCTCGAGCGCCTCGACACCGAGGGCTGCTCGCGATTCGTCGTCACCGACGTCACCAAGGACGGCACCCTGACCGGGCCGAACCTGGACCTGCTGGAAACCGTCGCCGAGTGCACCGAGGCGCCGGTCATCGCCTCCGGCGGGGTGTCCAGCCTGGACGACCTGCGGGCGATCGCCACCCTGACCGACTGCGGCGTGGAAGGCGCGATCGTCGGCAAGGCGCTCTACGCCGGGCGATTCACCCTGCCGCAGGCCCTGGAAGCCGTCCGCGGCTGATCCGGCCCGATGACCGCACCCTCTGCCGAGCAGCTCGCCGAGTGGCTGGACGCCGCCGCCGCGGTGCTCGACGGGGTGTCGGCGCAGTTCATCCACGGGCATCGCGCCGATTCCGCGGTCGCCAAGCGCGGCAACGACTTCGCCACCGAGGTGGATCTGGCCATCGAACGCCAGGTGGTGGCCGAGCTGACCCGGGCGACCGGTATCGGGGTGCACGGAGAGGAGTTCGGCGGCGCCGCGGTCGACGCCGAACTGGTGTGGGTGCTCGACCCGATCGACGGCACCGCCAACTATGCGGCCGGGTCTCCGCTGGCGGCGATCCTGCTCGCCCTGCTGCACCGCGGCGAGCCGGTACTGGGCCTGACCTGGTTACCGTTCACCGGTGAGCGCTACCGCAGCGATGCGATGGCACCGCTGGTGCCCGGCCGGTTGGCGGAATCGATCGTGGGCATCGGAACGTTCAACATCGCCGCGCGCGGCCATTTCCCGGGCCGCTACCGGGCGGCGATCCTGGAACGGTTGAGCTACGGGTGCTCGCGGGTGCGGATGCACGGCGCCACCGGTGTCGACCTCGCCTATGTCGCCGCCGGAATACTCGGCGGGGCAATCAGTTTCGGACATCACGTATGGGATCACGCGGCCGGTACCGCGCTGGTCCGCGCGGCGGGCGGGATCGTCACCGACCTCGACGGGACACCGTGGACCCCGGCGGCCCGTTCGGTGCTGGCCGCCGTACCGGGTGTGCACGAACAACTGCTGGAACTGGTGGCCTCCGTCGGCCCCCGGGAGGACTACCTGTGAACGAGGACTGCCTGTGAACACCGTCAACGACGTCGCCACCCGCGTGATCCCCTGCCTGGACGTCGATGACGGCCGGGTGGTCAAGGGCGTCAACTTCGAAAACCTGCGTGACGCGGGCGATCCCGTCGAGTTGGCCGCGCGTTACGACGCCGAGGGTGCCGACGAGCTGACCTTCCTGGACGTCACGGCGTCGTCGTCGGGCCGGACCACCATGCTGGAGGTGGTGCGCCGGACCGCCGAGCAGGTGTTCATCCCGCTGACCGTCGGCGGCGGGGTCCGCTCGGTCGCCGACGTGGACGTGCTGCTACGGGCGGGTGCGGACAAGGTGTCGGTGAACACCGCGGCGATCGCCCGGCCGGAACTGCTGGCGGAGCTGTCCCGGCAGTTCGGGTCGCAGTGCATCGTGTTGAGCGTGGATGCCCGCACCGTTCCGGCCGGTTCGGCGCCCACCCCCTCGGGCTGGGAGGTCACCACCCACGGCGGGCGAAAGGGGACCGGGATCGACGCGGTCGAGTGGGCGACCCGCGGTGCCGAGCTCGGGGTGGGGGAGATCCTGCTGAACTCGATGGACGCCGACGGCACCAAGGCCGGCTTCGACCTGCCCATGCTGCGGGTGGTGCGCGCCGCGGTCGCGGTCCCGATCATCGCCAGCGGCGGCGCGGGCGCCGTCGAGCATTTCGCCCCCGCGGTGGACGCCGGAGCCGATGCGGTGCTGGCGGCCAGCGTGTTCCACTTCGGTGAGTTGACCATCCCTCAGGTCAAGGCGGCGATGAGCAGCGCGGGGATCACCGTCCGATGAGCGAGCCGTTGAGTGAACTGGATCCCGATATCGCACGCCGGCTCAAGCGCAACGCGGACGGCTTGTTCACCGCGGTGGTGCAGGAGCGCGGCAGCGGCGACGTGCTGATGGTGGCCTGGATGGACGACGCCGCACTGGCTCGCACGCTGGAAACCCGTGAGGCGACCTATTTTTCGCGGTCCCGCGGCGAGCAGTGGATCAAGGGCGCCACTTCCGGACACACCCAGCGGGTGCACGAGGTGCGGCTGGACTGCGACGGGGACGCGGTGCTGCTCAGCGTCGACCAGGTCGGCGGGGCCTGTCACACCGGGGACCACAGCTGCTTCGACGCCGACCGGCTGCTTTAGCGGCACCACGGTGCCCGGCCGAGATTGGGCCGAGCAGGACCAAACCTGCCCGCGGGGACGGTGTGAACGGGTTGCCGTACCTGGTGTTACGCCGGAATGGCCGGTAGCAGCAGCAGTTCCAGCATCGCCTGTTCGGTTGCCGGGTCCTGTGGTTCACGTCGAAGGGAATCCGCTGCGCGGCGACGATTTTCCGTCCTCACGTCGAGAATGTGCAGGCCGGTACGCCGGCGGTGGTGATGGCGCACGGGTTCGGCGCGGCGCGGGCGCTCCGGCTCTACGCCTATGCCGCGGTGTTCGCCCGGGCCGGGTACGCGGTGGTGGTGTTCGACTACCGCGGTTGGGGCGACAGCGACGGTGTGCCGCGTCACGTGCTCAACATCGCCGATCAGCTCGACGATTGGCGCGCCGCGCTCGATTTCACGCGGTCGCTGCCCGACGTTGATCCCCGCCGGATCGTTGCCTCCCGACGCCGCGCCCGGGCTGGCTAGGATGGAACAGCAGGCCGGCCTCGACGGCTCGGAGTACCCGAAGACCGTCGCCGCGCGGATTGTCACGCGCATCGGCTTCTACTCTCCCGGGCGGCGAGCTGGCGCGGTGAAGTGTCCCGCATTGATCCAGATCGCCCGCGCCGACGTGGTCACTCCCGCCGCTCGCCGGGCCGCGGCGCGGATGACCGCCGCCACGGTCCGCGAATACGACCTCGGCCACTTCGACTGGTACGTCGATCCGGCCTTTCCCACGGTCGTCGCCGACCAGCTGACCTGCTTGAAATCCGCCGACCCCATCTGACGCCGGCGGCAGACCCCTCGGAGACGTTCACGGCCGCCGGCGACATGGGAAGCCGATGGCAGGTCGAGGTGCGTCGTGCCCGGTTCGACCCGCCCGGGAACCGGTATCAGAGGATCAGCCGGTCCGCCCGGGTCCGTGCGCTCCAGCGGCCGTCGGCGTAACCGACCGCGATCGGATGGTCGAACGCCGCGGTCACCGTTTCGGTGCACAGCACCTCGCGTGCCGCGCCGACGGCCACCGTCTGGCCCTGCGCGATCAGCAGCGCGTGCGTCGTCGAGGTCGGTAGTTCCTCCAGATGGTGGGTGACCAGGATCGACGCCATCTCCGGATCGGTAGCCGAGAGCGCATCGATGGTCTCCAGCAGCTGCTCGCGGGCAGCCACGTCCAGTCCGGTGGTCGGCTCGTCCAGCAGTAGCAACCGAGGCGCGGCGATCAGCGCCCGGGCGATCAACGCGCGCCCCCGTTCCCCCTGAGACAGGGTGGGCCACAACGCATCTGCGCGCCGATTTAGTCCCACCAGGTCGATCATCGCCGCCGCCCGCGACGACTCGTCGTCCGACGGGGACCAGCGCATCGGAATGTCGATGGTGGCGCTGATCCCGGTCAGCACCACCTCGCGGACAGACAGCGCGCTGTGCAGCCGGTGCCGGGGGTTGACGTGGCCGATCCCGTGCCGCAACCGGGCCAGGTCGGTGCGGCCCATCTGCTCTCCGAGGATGTGCACCGTCCCCGACGTCGGGAAGGTGACTGCCGCGCAGAACCCGAGCAGCGTGGACTTCCCGGCACCGTTGGGCCCCAACAGTGCCCAGTGTTCACCCGCGCCGACGGTCAGCGAAATACCATCGATGATCTGCTTGCCGTCGCGCCGGAAGGTGACTTCGTCGAGGTGCAGGACCGGTGTCACGCCGAGCGGCTCCGCAGCACCTCCAGGGCGCGGTCGGCGTGGGTGTCCATGGACAGTTCGCTGGCGATGACATCCAGCACGCGGCGGTCGGTGTCGATGACGAAGGTGGTCCGCTTGACCGGCATGAACTTGCCCAGCAGCCCGCGCTTGACGCCGAACGCGGTGGCCACCGCGCCGTCGGCATCCGAGAGCAGCGGGTAGTCGAAGCGCTCCTTGTCGGCGAACCGCGCCTGCTTGCCGACGGGATCGGTGCTGATACCGACGCGCTGACCGCCGGCGGCGGCGAACTCAGCGGCCAGATCCCGGAAGTGGCAGGCCTCCTTGGTGCACCCCGGCGTCATCGCGGCCGGATAGAAGAACAGCACCACCGGGCCGTCGGCGAGCAGTTCGGCTAGCCGTCGCGGGGCGCCGGTCTGATCGGGCAGGGTGAAATCGTCGACGACGTCTCCGGGCTTCATGTGGATTCACGCTACTCCCGGCTGTGCCCGGATCGTGGGTGCCGGTCTGGGAGGATGATCGCGTGCAGTCCGATATCTCCGACATCACCAGCCGGGAGGAATTCCGGTCGCTGGCCGCGGTGCACCGGGTGGTCCCGGTCACCCGCAAGGTGCTCGCCGACAGCGAGACACCGCTGTCGGCCTACCGCAAGCTGGCCGCCAATCGCCCCGGCACGTTTCTCCTGGAGTCTGCGGAGAACGGACGGTCCTGGTCGCGCTGGTCGTTCATCGGCGCGGGCGCACCGAGCGCGCTGAGTGTGCGCGACGGGTCGGCGGTGTGGCTGGGCGAGGCACCCGCCGGTGCCCCCACCGGCGGAGATCCGCTGACCGTGCTGCGCGACACCCTGGCGCTGCTGGAAACCGAACCGCTGCCGGACCTGCCGCCGCTGTCCGGCGGCATGGTCGGATTCTTTGCCTACGACCTGGTGCGACGGCTGGAACGGCTGCCCGAGCTCACCACCGACGATCTGGGGCTGCCGGATCTGCTGATGCTGCTGGCCACCGACCTGGCCGCCGTCGACCACCACGAGGGCACCATCACCCTGATCGCCAACGCGGTGAACTGGAACGGCACCGATGAACACGTCGACGCCGCCTACGACGACGCGGTCGCTCGACTGGAGGTGATGACCGCCGCGCTCGGCCAGCCGCTCGGCTCCACCGTCGCCGGCTTCGGGCGCCCCGCCCCGACCCATCGCGGCCAGCGCACCGTCGCCGAGTACAGCGACATCGTCGCGAAGCTGGTCGGCGACATCGAGGCCGGCGAGGCCTTCCAGGTGGTGCCCTCGCAGCGCTTCGAGATGGACACCCCCGCCGATCCCATCGACGTCTACCGAATGCTGCGGGTCAGCAACCCCAGCCCGTACATGTACCTGATGCACGTGCCCGACGGATCCGGTGCGACGGCGTTCACCATCGTCGGCTCCAGTCCGGAGGCACTGGTCACCGTCAATGGCGGACGGGCCACCACCCACCCGATCGCCGGCACCCGGTGGCGCGGCGCCACCGAGGAGGAGGACCTGCTGCTGGAGAAGGACCTGCTGGCCGACGCCAAGGAACTCTCCGAGCACCTCATGCTGGTGGATCTGGGCCGCAACGACCTGGGCCGGGTGTGCGTGCCGGGCAGCGTGCGGGTGGAGGACTACAGCCACATCGAGCGCTACAGCCACGTCATGCACATCGTGTCGACGGTCACCGGTGACCTGGCGCCGGGCCGTACCGCACTGGACGCCGCCACCGCCTGCTTCCCGGCCGGCACCCTGTCCGGAGCGCCGAAGGTCCGCGCGATGGAGCTCATCGAGGAGGTCGAGCTCACCCGGCGCGGCCTCTACGGCGGCGTGATCGGCTACCTGGACTTCGCCGGCAACGCGGATTTCGCCATCGCGATCCGCACCGCGCTGATGCGCGACGGGAAGGCCTACGTGCAGGCCGGCGGCGGGGTCGTCGCCGACTCCGACGGCGAATACGAGTACAACGAGTCGGCGAACAAGGCGAAGGCCGTGCTGAACGCCATCGCGGCGGCCGAAACCCTGCACGCCCCGTCCGATGGCTGACGGTTCGGTGCGCAGCCTGCGGGTGGCCCAGCTGCTGCTGGTGGCGGCCGCCGCCGCGCTGTGGGGCGCCTCCCGGCTGACCTGGGTGACGGTCAGCACCGTCGCGGACCTGGGGGAGGCCAAGACCGTGCGCCTCGACGGCGCCACCTGGGCGGCGGCGCTGGTGCCGTTGGCGCTGGTCCTGCTGGCCACCGCGGTCGCCACGCTCGCGGTCCGGGGCGTGTTGCTGCGGGTGCTTGCGGTCCTGGTGGCGCTGACGGTCGCCGGTATCGGCTACCTGGGCATCAGCCAGTTCACCGGCGCCGACGTGACGCCGCGGGCCGCCGTGCTGGCCGATGTACCCGTCACCTCCGTCGCCGAGGTGCAGCGCAGCCATCCCGCGGCGGTATTGCCCCTGCTGGCAGGGGTGGTCGGACTGGCCGCAGCGGTGCTGATGATGCGGGTCGCCCGGGGCACCGCGGGCACCGTCGGACGCTATGCCGCACCGGCCGCCCGCCGCGACGCCGCGGCCCGGCCGGGTGCGGCCGGTGGCGAGGTTTCCGAGCGCAGCCTCTGGGATGCGATCGACGAGGGACACGATCCGACGGTGCTGCCCACCGACCCCGATTCCGGGGCCGAGGGCCGGTGAACCCCGTGGCGCCCGCGACGGCTACCCTTCAAGGAAATCCCACACAGCGAATGCGTACCGAAGGGAAACGTCAGCCATGAGTTCGGCGAGCGTCCTTGACTCCATCATCGACGGAGTCCGCGCCGACGTTGCCGCACGCCAAGCTGTGGTGAGCATGGCCGAGATCAAGGCCGCCGCCGAAGCCGCCCCGCCGCCGCTGGATGTGATGGCGGCACTGCGCCGGCCGGGGATCGGGGTCATCGCCGAGGTCAAGCGGGCCAGCCCGTCGCGCGGCCCGCTGGCCAACATCGCCGACCCCGCCGACCTGGCCCAGGCCTACCAGAACGGCGGCGCCCGCATCATCAGCGTGCTGACCGAGGAGCGACGGTTCCAGGGATCGCTGGCCGACCTGGACGCCGTGCGCGCCGCGGTGTCGATCCCGGTCCTGCGCAAGGACTTCATCGTCGGGCCGTACCAGATCCACGAGGCCCGCGCGCACGGCGCCGACATGCTGCTGCTGATCGTTGCCGCCCTGGAGCAACCCGCGCTGGAGTCGATGCTGGACCGCACGGAATCCCTGGGGATGACCGCCCTGGTCGAGGTGCACACCGAAGAGGAGGCCGACCGGGCACTGCAGGCCGGCGCGTCGGTCATCGGGGTGAACGCCCGCGACCTGAAAACGCTGACCGTCGACCGTGACTGCTTCGGCCGGATCGCCCCGGGCCTGCCCAGTGGGGTCATCCGGGTCGCCGAATCCGGTGTCCGTGGCACCGCCGATCTGCTGGCCTACGCCGGCGCGGGCGCCGACGCGGTGCTGGTCGGGGAGGGCCTGGTCACCAGTGGAGATCCCCGGAGCGCCGTCGCCGATCTGGTGACCGCGGGCGCCCACCCGTCGTGCCCGAAGCCGGTTCGCTGACCGACGATGGATAGCACCCCGGGTCTGCCGCCCGCCAGTACCGGCGTCGCCGAGCCGAGCCACCACGAACCCGACGCCCGTGGGCATTTCGGTCCCTACGGCGGCAGGTTCGTCGCCGAGGCCCTGATGGCCGTCATCGAAGAGGTCACCGCCGCCTACGAGAAGGCGCGCACGGACCACAGCTTCCTCGCGGAACTGGACAGGCTGCAGGCGGAATACGCCGGCCGACCGTCTCCGCTGTATGAGGCCCGCCGGTTGTCCGAGCATGCCGGCGGCGCCCGGATCTTCCTCAAGCGCGAGGACCTCAACCACACCGGTTCGCACAAGATCAACAACGTCCTCGGACAGGCGCTGCTGGCGCGGCAGATGGGCAAACGACGGATCATCGCCGAGACCGGCGCCGGCCAGCACGGCGTGGCGACGGCCACCGCCTGCGCACTGCTCGGCCTGGAATGCGTGATCTACATGGGTGCGGTCGACACCGCCCGCCAGGCCCTCAACGTCGCCCGCATGCGGCTGCTCGGTGCCACCGTGGTGGCGGTGGAGTCGGGCTCAAAAACCTTGAAGGACGCCATCAATGAGGCGTTCCGCGACTGGGTGACCAACGCCGACGGCACCTACTACTGCTTCGGCACGGCCGCCGGACCGCACCCGTTCCCGATGATGGTGCGGGATTTTCAGCGGGTGATCGGGATGGAGGCCCGCGCGCAGATCATCGAACGGACCGGCGGCCTGCCGGACGCGGTGGTCGCCTGCATCGGCGGTGGCTCCAACGCCATCGGCGCATTCCACGCCTTCATCGACGACCCCTCGGTGCGGCTGGTGGGTTACGAAGCCGCCGGCGACGGGGTCGAGACCGGCCGGCATGCCGCAACTTTCACCGGCGGAACACCCGGTGCGTTTCAGGGCTCGTACTCCTACCTGTTGCAGGACGAGGACGGCCAGACCATCGAATCCCACTCCATTTCAGCGGGTTTGGACTATCCCGGCGTTGGTCCAGAGCACGCCTGGCTCAAGGACACGGGCCGGGCCGACTACCGGCCGATCACCGACATCGAGGCGATGGACGCCTTCGGGCTGCTGTGCCGGACCGAGGGCATCATTCCCGCCATCGAGTCCGCGCACGCGGTTGCCGGGGCGCTGAAGCTGGGCGCCGAGCTGGGCCCGGGTTCGGTGATCATCTGCAACCTTTCCGGTCGCGGCGACAAAGATGTGGCGACCGCCGCGCAGTGGTTCGGCCTGATCGACGACGGAGGCACCGCGTGAGCGGCTCGCAGGCCGGCCGGCTCGGCCCGATCTTCTCAGCTTGCCGGGAGCAAGACCGGGCGGCGCTGATCGGTTACCTGCCGACCGGGTACCCCGACGTCCCGACGTCCTTCGACGCCATGGTCGCCCTGGTCGAATCCGGTTGCGACATCGTCGAAGTCGGCGTCGCCTACTCCGATCCGGGGATGGACGGTCCGACCATCGCCGCGGCGACCGACCTGGCGCTGCAGCGCGGCGTGCGGGTGGCTGACGCCCTGCGCGCGGTCGAGGCGGTCAGTGCCGCCGGCGGCTCGGCGGTGGTGATGACGTACTGGAATCTGGTGCTGCACTACGGCGTCGACGCGTTCGCGCGTGACCTGGCCGCCGCCGGTGGGCTGGGCATGATCACCCCCGACCTGATCCCGGACGAGGCCGACGACTGGCTGGTCGCTTCCGAGCAGCACGACCTGGACCGGATCTTCCTGGTGGCTCCGTCGTCGACCCCGGAACGGCTGGCGATGACCGTGCGGCACTGCCGGGGTTTCGTCTATGCGGCGTCGACCATGGGCGTCACCGGCGCCCGGGACGCGGTCTCGGATGCGGCGCCGGAACTGGTGGCCCGGGTCCGGCAGGTGTCCGATATTCCCGCCGGTGTCGGTCTGGGGGTGCGCTCCGGAGCGCAGGCCGCGGCGATCGGGAGCTACGCCGACGGCGTCATCGTCGGCTCGGCGCTGGTATCGACGTTGGGTGACGACGGCGTTCCGGCGTTGCGCGCACTGACTGCAGAACTCGCCGCCGGAGTGCGGCAGAGGGGATAGGGACCTCTGTGACCACGACGTTGTTGGCGGCCTTTCCGAGTCCACCGCGGGGAGTCTGGTACCTGGGCCCGGTGCCGTTGCGCGCCTACGCGCTGTTCATCATCGCCGGCATCATCGCCGCCCTGGTCATCGGTGATCGACGCTGGGTGGCCCGCGGCGGCGAGCCCGGGGTCATCTACGACATCGCGCTGTGGGCCGTGCCGTTCGGCCTGATCGGCGGTCGGCTCTACCATGTCATGACCGACTGGCGGCTGTACTTCGGCGCCAACGGCAAGGGACTGCTCGCCGCACTGCAGATCTGGGAGGGCGGCCTGGGCATCTGGGGTGCGGTCGCACTCGGTGGCGTCGGCGCGTGGATCGCGTGCCGGCGCCGCGGAATCCCGTTGCCCGCCTTCGGGGATGCGATCGCACCCGGAATCATCCTGGCGCAGGCGATCGGCCGGCTCGGCAACTACTTCAACCAGGAGCTCTACGGGCGGCCGACCGACCTTCCGTGGGGCATGGAGATCTTCGACCGGGGAGCCGGCTGCGGCAATGACCAACCGCTCAACGGGGTTTCGACCGGCGAGGTCTGCAGCGTCGTCCAGCCGACCTTTCTCTACGAACTGCTGTGGAACCTGCTCGTCTTCGTCGCGCTGATCGTCATCGACCGGCGCTACCGGATCGGCCACGGCCGGCTGTTCGCGCTGTACGTCGCGGGCTACTGCGTGGGCCGGTTCGGGGTCGAGCTGCTGCGCGCCGACCCGGCGCTGACCCAGTTCGACGGCATCCGGATCAACTCGTTCACCTCGACCTTCGTGTTCATTGGGGCGGTGGTGTACTTCATCCTCGCGCCCAAGGGGCGGGAGGATCCGGCGACGCTCTCCGGCGACGAGCCGGTGGAGTCCCTGGCCGACGAGGTGCGGGACTTCGCCGCCGAATTCCGCGACGACGTCGTCGCCGCGGCGGCAGGCACGGGTCTGGGCGCGGCAGTGCTGGCCGCAGATGATGCCAAGGACGCCGAAGCCGCCGATGAGGCCGAGTCTGCGGAGGATGCCGAGTCTGCCGAAAAGGCGGCGGGCGAGGGGATTCCCGAGGGCGAGGTGTCGGTCGAAGCGATCGAGGCCGGCGTCGATCCCGCGGCCCAGATGGTCGCCGATATCCCCGAAGGTGAAGCGGCCGAGGACGAAAGCCTCGACGACGACACCCTGGGAGACGACTCCCGGGGAGACGGCGCCCCGGGCGACGAGGTCGGCGAGGCCGAAACGGTGGTGACCGAAACGGTCGTGGTCGAAACGGTCGTGGTCGAAACGGTCGTGGTGGAGGCCGTCGTGGTGGACACGACCGGCGATGAGCCCGAGC
>WBZQ01000419.1_pt1 | contig 34153 bp, 35 predicted proteins | sample 5204251 | NCBI WGS metagenome assembly WBZQ01 (sample SAMN12412402, study PRJNA552823) | activated sludge metagenome | isolation source: activated sludge from nitrification reactor of wastewater treatment plant... | place: USA: Virginia | collected 2017-09 | reverse complement strand
TGCTGAGTGCGGTTGTTACGAGCGGGCTGAGTGGAGTCCGCACAGCCGGACGCGCCGAGAACACTCAACGTGAGCAGGATCGCAATCAGCCGCATGCAACTCCCCTTTCTACAGAGACTGGTGGATAGCTCTGCAGCCTAAGCTGTCAGGCGAGCAGATGCAATGCTGAGATGCCACCCGACATTGTCGCTCCCACTCAATTTCTTCGACTCCTCGAATTGAGAACTCCAGGCACTAAGTGGCTGCCCTGCGCACCGGAACGCAAAAAAGCCACCCGACAGATTGTCGGGCTCCTTACATCGACGGGCCGATCGCGCCACGCTGGTGGGCAAGTTGACAATATGCCGACCGCGCGACGATCCGAACTTACTTAATCCGCGAGATGACCGCCCGGACCGGCACCCATTCGATCTGCGGCTGCAGAGTGAACAGCACGTGCGCAAGCCCCCGGTACGCCGTCTCCAATTCATGACAGCGCTCGACGAATCGACCGGAGGCCAGCCGCGGGAAGTAATCGCGGTGACGCTCGTAGAAGAGCGCTCGCCGTCTCCAGCGATCGGCATGGCTCCTGAAAACCAGGGCGGCGAACCCGGAGGGACCGGCGAGTGCCAACCAGTGCCGGTTCCGTCTGAGCGGACATTCAGCCATTGAGGTGGATGTGGTCACTGCTTTCATCGTGTCTCCTCCTTGTCCCGTTCGCCTGTGTCATCGATTTGAACGTCGTGACAGAGGCCGCTGTGATGACACCCGTCTCCGTGTACCCTGCGCTTACTGTAGTCCCGCTACATGAGGAGATGATTAGTGCAACATGAGAAAGATTTCATACACGAAAGACATGCAAGCGATGGGAGTGGATTCACACACTGGAGGAGGAAACTGCACAGGAGGCGCGCATAACTGAAGACCGGATCGGTAACCCGGAGGCCTGCTTCGCCGAGCACAGCAGTCAGAATGACCGGCCCCCTGGGAGCGACCTTCGCAGATCGGCAACAGAGACTGGCTCCGGCAACCGGATCCACTGTCCTCCGGATGCGTGGGCCTGATCGGTTGATCAGCCGGTCATCGCACCCAGGGCGGTGTAATCGTCGGCGGAGGCGGAGGCCCCTCGAGCAGTCCCGGTGCCCGCTTGGGAGGTTCCGGAGGGAGGGCCTGACCTTCCCCTTCGACCCTGCGCTTGAGCCGGACCACCAGTGCGCCCATCACATCCCATTGCTGAAAGTTTTTGCGCACCGCACGGGGATGCTGGTTGTGACAATCGACGCAGGACCGCACCAGCGCCAAATCCGCCGACACCGCCTTGAATTCATCGCCGTCCACGAAGCCGATGACACCGCGTTGTCGATCCTTTTCCAACTGAAGTAACGCCGTCATCTCCGCGTCCGTGCGCGGGCGGTTGGCCGGATTCAGCGGCGTCAAACTGATCAGGCCGATCTCCAATCCCTCCACTTGCTCGGCCGCTTCCTTGACGAACTGGGCGGGAAGCGGGAGGAAATGAGCATCTGTTTTCCAATCCTCGCGCGGCGAGAGTCCCGCGTCGCGCGCATGTTCGACGACATGGAGCACGTAGGCGGTACGAAACGCTCTGACAATATTAAGGATGTACCCGGCCGTCTGATCAAAGGAGGGTTCGGCCCTGATCACACCCCACCCGGGTATGGTCAGGCAACCGGCCAGGCTGAACGCCATGACGACGTGACGTATGCGCATAACACCTCGCAACGGATCGGTTCGGGAGCGGCAGACATGCAGCACGAACGCGAGGAGCCTAGCCGATTGAAACTCCACCGGTCAACCATTGCCACCCATCGCCTCCCGGCCTCGATACTTCAGGCTCGACCCAGGACTTCACGAAAAACAGAGGCCAGATCGCGCAGCGCTTGCGCACCGTCGCCGACATAGACGGAGCCGTGCATGGTCGCCACGGTCTTCGGCTGCAGTGCCGCCAGCCGGGCGAGCGTAGGATCCGTCAGCGTGCAATAAGGCATGTAGTTCGCCAGCGGGCCCTGCTGATATTCCACGAGCACGTCGCGACAGCGGCCGACCACGTCGGAGTGGGTCACCGGTTCCACATTGCCGCCTTGATGCAGGAGATCGGAGCAGAGCAGGGTCCGCTGTGTTTCTTCGAACATCAAACCCGACTCCCAGCAGTGCGGCACATGCGGTGTGGCCAGAAACCGAAAGCGATACTTCCCCGTCTCCAACACCTCGCCATCTGTCATGCCCTTCGCCGGCCGGAGCGCGAGACAATCATCCACACTCACGAGTTTGCCGACCACACTGCAGACCGCATCGGACTGGGGCGCCAACTGCTGCCACTCCGGCAGCGACCCGCACTCATCGGCCTCGAAATGGCTGAACCCGATCCAGCGCAGGGTGCGCACGTCGATCAGCGACGCCACTGCCTCCTTCACCGCCGGAAACAACATACGCGGGCCGGTGTGATACAGGAGCGGCTCGGCATCACGCACGAGAAACTGACTGAATTGGAGGTTGAACGGTTCGAGGAAGGTGGTGATGCGGAACAAATCGGGAGCGATTTCAGTAATCTGTGCCATAACGCCTCCACACAAGATGAGGCGGGCATGGTACCCGCTCGGCTAACGCGCTTCAACTGAGCGAAGGGTATGAAGGCAACCGACCGGACTGATGCGTCAGGAAGACGTTCACCTCGCTCGCGCCACCTCCATGCCTTCTCGACCATGCGTGACCGGGTCGCGTTCCCCGGTCTCCCACTGAACTCCCGCGGGTTCCTCAAGGCCCGACGGATCTCTAGCGGTGCGAAGAGATCGAACAGATCGACCTACGAGCCGGGCGAGACACAGTTGGGTTGCTTGCGCAACTGACACAAGCGAAACCGGGTCAACTGCGACCAGTACTTCAAGGCGCCGTGCACGTCGTTCCACGAATCGAAGACCTCCGCGTCGAGAAAGCGCCCGCCGACCCGCCGATCCACGGCTGCCGCGAGGATCTCTCCAGACTCCGCATCCATGAGTTTGCCCTCGATGGAGGCCGCGCCTTTGAACAGCGGTTTTCCGGTGGTGAGCGTCTTGATGGTCGAGGCGACAAACGCGATGTTAAACGGCGCCGGCACACTCGAAACAATATCCAAGGCTGGGTAGGATTGTTCGGCATCGGTGAGCGCGGCCTGCATCCGAAACGTCTTGGGGCCCGGTTCGCTCACCATCTCGTAGTCCTTGGCAAGTTCCTGATACAGGAGCGCGTAGAAGGAATCAGCGATCACCTGGGCCTCCTTCGGATCGAGCCCCTCGACCTTGGAGTCTGTTCCCCTCCAGATCATGACCGGATCTAAGAGAATCTTCCTGTACGCGGCCTTCGCCTGCCAATCGACTGCCGGATTGCGATACACCAGGAGCGCTTCGTCGCCCTTCCCCTCGCGCATCTGCGCAGAGAGGTCCCGCAGAAATCCGGACGGCTCCACCGACCTGGCGTGCCGGGTCGCCCCGCAGCCGGCGAACGCGACCGAGACAGCCATGGATAACAAGACAGATCGCCACATCATGAGACCTCCCTGGAACAGGCCGTGAGGCTCGATCACTCGTCATACTTCCTGGCGTTGCCATAGGATTTCTCGACGGGATACTTGGCCTCGTTCTTCTTGAGCTTCGCCAGCACCGCAGCATTTACGTCCAGACCAAGATCATGACAGAGATAGGAGAGGAGAATCACCACGTCGGCGATTTCATCTTCAACACGACCGCGGGCCTGGCTTTCCAGAAGGCGGGCCACCTCGTCGTGCGATTTCCATTGGAAGATCTCCAGCAATTCGCTCGCCTCAACCGTAATGGCGGCCGCAAGTTCTTTGGGCTTGTGAAACTGCTCCCAATTGCGCTTCCGTCGAAATTCCAGTACCGCCGCCAGCACCCTGTCGTTCAACATCGAAGTCCTCTCTCTCGTGGGGTCAGGTCTTGCAATCATACAATTTCACCTGGCTTCACAGCCGCAGCCGGCCTGTTACTCGTCGAACTACGCCGGAATCATACAATCGAATTGTCCGTTCTCTGCCCGCCCTTGTCCTGCCTGGGTGAAGATTACGAGAACCGACGAAACCCACACGGAGCGATCAGACTACCGGCAGTGTACGGCCTTACAGTGGATGATTGCCAGGCCTGCTCCCCCGTCAAGCTGGTCACTCGATGGAGCCCCCGGCAATACGATTGAAAATTAGGCGCGAGTGGCGTAGAGGATGGGATGGGATCCGACAGACAGCGGCCAATCTCTACTCGCAGGTGGTCTCGGCACGGCATGCAGGAGGTTCGACCATGAACGTACGACTCGTGGTTGCGTTGTTTCTACTCTTGTTGCCCGGTGCCTCTGCCCAGGCACAGAGCCCTTGTGCGGATTGTTTCAACGCGGCGCAAGCGGAAGCGAGAAAATGCCTCGACAATGCCATTAGTGCAGGCGATCGGAATGATTGCCTGGAGACCCGGCAAACCCGGACCAAGGCCTGCAGCGACAATCAATGTCGGGAGGACAGAGAGGAAGTAGCGACCACGGAGACGCAACCGACGCGCAGTCGGCCTGGCGTCACGCCGTACACACCAACGGAAGGCGAGTGGCTGGCATTACTCATGCGAGCCGGGCTGAGACGAGAGGCCACTCCCGATCATCCCTACTCGCTCGACATTGTCCTCGCCGATCCCCAAACGCTCCACATTGTCGTGCGACATGCTTCCACGCTGGACCGGAACACGCTGAACAAAGCGATTGAGGCCGCGCGGGAAGCGATCAGAAGCACAGCCAGAAATTATGGATGGGACAAGTGGGTCAAGATCCGGGAGACGGTCGAGGCATATCCCGCCAAGAAATGAGCCTCCCCCCTTTGACGGGGTCAGGTCTTGCAATCACACATTTTCCTGCTCGGCCCGCTTCAAACGGCGGCTCACCGTGGCGGCATGCACACCCAGATGGTCCGCAATGTCGGCCAGCCGATACCCGTACTGCCGATAGGCCTGATGGATCGTCTTCTCCAGGGCACCCTTCCACTCAAACAGCGTCTCCAACGAGGGCCGCTGAGCCTGCGTCTGTCGGCGCGGAATGTCGCGGATCACTCGATTCGGTTGGTGCTGCGCCACGAATTTCTCCGACCCCAGGTAGATCTGACCCGTAAGCTGCTCCCAAGGGGCTGGCCCACCCCGTCCCTCAGCCACAAAGGTGCGATACCGCGCCTGCGCCGCTCCTCCGCGTTGGCCGAATTGACTCAGAATCCAGTCCGTCGTCAGCCAGCCAGGCGCCTTCGTCTCCCCCACCGTCGCCCGATAACTGCTCCACACCCATAACCGGGGATGCGACACGATCTTCGCGCGGACGGGATTCAGCACGACGTACCGGCACAGTTCAAGCAGATGCGCGTCCTTTTCCACCAGGATCGCCGTGAAGCGCCCTTGAAACACATGCCCGACCTGCTCATGTCGCCGGTTGTAGGCCTGCGTATAGCGACCATTCAACTGCCGCATGCCGATGGAAAGATTGGGCTTTGGCGTTTCGATCACCAGATGGTAATGGTTGTCCATCAGACAGTACGCATGACACAGCCATCCATAACGATCGACGACATGCGCCAGCAAGCTGAGCCACTGCGAGCGGTCGCGGTCGTCGGCCACGATGTCGTGCCGGGCGTTGCCCCGACTGGTGACATGGTAGACGGCACCAGGGAATGACAGACGAAGCGGACGTGCCATGAGCGGGACTGTAACGTGTGAGATTGTTCGATTGCAAGACCTGACCCCGTGGTGGGGAAGAATAGCGGCTAACGTACGGGTCCGGCGAAGAGGCGATGAATGTACACTTGATAGAAGATCACCAGCAGCAGGCCGGGGGGAACCCACCAGAGGCCGGATTCGAGGCCGGTCCGGTCGGTCGCGGCATTGAGAGTCGTAAGACTGTTGGCCTGCCCGGTCGTGGCAATCAAGAGATTGGGAAAGATACCCCAAGCCGCTGCGACGAGCAGGCTCCCGACCAACAGGCTCGACGCCACGAACCCCACGAACGGCCGTTGACGGCCGGCGCTCACGTACCCGATCACCAACACGACCACCGCCGCCAGGGGCCAGACATAGCCGATAGGAGCACCCGCATAATGTGCGCCGAAGGCAGGCTGCACGGACGGCAACGCCATGACGACGGCCACGAGCAACAGCTCAAGCACGAATGTGACGGGCTTCGCCAAGGCGTCTGCCTTCGCCTGCAACTCCCCGCGCGTCTTCATCGCCAGAAAACTTGCGCCATGCAGCGCCAACAGAACGACGAACATCACACCGGTCAGCAGCGTGAACCAATCGAGCAGGCCCGGCAGCGGACCGGGGCTGAAGTCGCTCCAGAGCGGAAGAAAGAAATAGCCGCTCGCATTCAAGGGCACGCCCCGCAGGAGATTCCCCACCACCAGCCCTACCACGAAGGCCAGCAGGAGATTGGCCAGGAAGAAGATCGTATCCCAGAACGTTCGCCACAACGCGTGATCGACATGTTCCCGCAGTTCAAAAGCCAATCCCCTCCCCATCAGGAGCCACAGCATGATCATCAAGGCCAGGTAGAACCCGCTGAACCCCGACGCAAACGCCTTCGGAAAGGCCAGGAACAGAAGGGCACTGCCGGCGATCACCCACACTTCGTTGCCGGTCCATACCGGTCCGATCGCCTCCCGCAGCAGGCGGCGTTCGCGCTCCTGCCGGGCCACGAATGGCGACAGAATCCCGACGCCGAAGTCATAGCCGTCGAGTACCACGTAGGCGGTCAGCACGAACAGCACCAGGGCATACCAGATCGTCTCCACGTTAACTCCCCGCCTGCACCACAGCCGTCTCCGTCGGCCCGTGGCGCAGGATTTCCAGGAACAACAGGACGAACAGCAGCCCCAACCCGAGATAGATTCCCAGGAAGCCCAGCAAGGTAAAGAGCGCGTTGCCGGAGTGGACCAGCGGCGAGATGCCCTCCTCCGTGCGAAAGAGCCCGTACACCAGCCAGGGTTGGCGGCCGAGCTCCGCCGTCATCCAGCCGGCCGTCGTCGCGAGATAGGGAAAGGGCACGCTCAACAGCAGGAGCCAGAGCAACCAGCGGGCAGTGAAGAGCCGGCCACGCCAGAGCCACGCCAGGGCCAATCCCATCACCGCGAGCTGGAGCGTGCCAAGCCCGACCATGATGTGGTAGGCGTAATACAAGAGCGCAATGTGGTCCGGCCACTCGTGCGGGGGAAATGCATCCAGCCCCTTCACCTTCGCATAGAGATCGTCATAAGCGAGCAGGCTCAGCGCCGACGGCACGGCGAGCGGATTGTCGATCGTCATGGTTTCCATGTTGGGCTGACCGATCAGCACGAGGTCGGCACCGCGCTCGGTACGAAAGAGGCCCTCGAAGGCGGCACCCTTGACCGGCTGGAACTCGAACACCTGCCGCGCGCTCTCGTGTCCCGTCGGCGTGATGAGTAGCACCGACGCAAACGCACCAGCCACAACGCCCGTATGCAGACAGGTTTTGGCCAGCGGGGGATGTCTTCCCGCCAGCTGATAGAGAGCGCCGACCGCAGCCATCACGAAGGCACCGGTAACGACCGCCGCCGTCATATTGTGAGCAAACTGCCAGATGAGCCAAGGATTCGTGAGCAACCCCGCCAAACTCTCGACCGTCAGCCGACCGTCAGCCGCCACGTGGTAGGCCACGGGATGTTGGATCCACGCATTCGTCGCCAGGATGAAATAGCCGGACAACCAGGAGCCGAGCCACAACAGCACCGTTGCCAGCCACAACGTGCGCCGGCTGACCCGCGATTCGCCGAACAGGAGCAGACCGAGAAACGACGATTCCAGAAAGAAGGCGAACACCCCTTCCATTGCCAGCGTCTGTCCGACGATGCCGCCCGCATAGTTGGAAAAATTGGCCCAGTTGGTGCCGAACTGAAATTCGAGCGGAATGCCCGTGACGACGCCGAACGCAAAGCTCAGCGCGAAGATGCCGGTCCAGAATCGTGCAACCTGGTGATAATGCCCCCCCTCACTGAGCAGGTCTCTCGTGCGCAAATAGACCAGCAACAGGGCGAGTCCCATCGTGAGTTGAGGAAAGAGATAGTGAAACGTGGCCGTGACAGCGAATTGCAGCCGGTCATATTGCAGCGCAGTCTCCATCAGCCCTCTCTACCCGGATGAAGGTGAACAGGCCCGCGCTATTGTGACTGATCGAACCCGAGGGGAGAGCTAGTGACTTCCCCAGGGTCGAGCAATTGTTTGATTGCAAGACCTGCCCCATATGTCGAAGGAAATCTACAGTTTGGGGATGTGGAGGGTTTTGCTGATCATCAGGGTGCCGGAGAGGACGAACATCAGGGACAAGGGATGCAGGTCGCCGGGGCCGACGGTCCAGACGCCACCATAGAGCTGCTCGCCCAGTCGCTCCTGCCATGCGGCCAGGGCGAGGATACCGGTCAAGAGCGCGGTAGTCGGTATGGGGGTGCCTTCGAAATAGGCCACCTTGTCCTGCCCCGCCGAGAGGCGCTCGGCAGTCACGTTGTACCGGGCCAGGCGGCTCACCCCGCAGCAGACGAAGTAGGTCAGCGCGATCCAGTCCCACCCTCCTCTTAGACCAGCCGCGAACCCGAGCGCGGCCGGAGCGACGCCGAAGGAGATGATATCGGCCAGCGAATCCAACTCCCGCCCGAGCACCGACTGTTGATGCCGCCATCGAGCGACCCGGCCGTCCAGCCAATCGAAGAGCAGCGCCGCAGGCGATAGGGCGACGGCCGCGAAAAAATGGACCGGCGAGCGGCTGGTCATGTATTCCATGGCGAAAAATACGCCTGCGAGTCCGCAGGCGGCGTTAGCCAGCGTGAGCACGTCGGCGAGATGAAACTCGCGGAGCATCGAGAAATGTTTTGGAGGTGTCGCGGCCACGGCAGGAAAATCTACGCCGAATTGTGCTGAATGTCCAAACTCTGAACATTGATGCAAGCGGAGAGGAGTCAGACGGCGCTGCCAATCGCTCCCCCACCTGACCAAGCCTGGCGGCAGGCTCGCAGGCCCGCCGCCAGGGGCCGAGGTCGGATGGATTACTTCTCAACCCGCTGCAACGTGGTCACATGGCCCTTATCGGTGACGTAGGCCTTGACCATATCGCCTTCAACCACCTTGTCGAGCTTCGTGCTCTTGTCCACATGCACTTTGACGAGTTCCCCCTCTGTATTTCTGATCTGATAAAACTCCCCGTCCATCTCCATGAGGGTGCCCTTCACGGCATCCTTGGTGATCCTCTCACCGATGGTCGGCGTGGCTTCCTTCTCTTTCATGGGATCGGCCGCAAACGCGATTCCTCCCCCTCCGGTGACCAGGGCCGAGACAAGCAGCACTTCAAGACTTCGTTTCATCATACGTCCTCCCATGTGGTAACTGAGCCGGTATCAACTGTTACCGTACCCCTCATGCGAAGGAGGACATACTGGGAAGATCCCCTGACACAGGGCCTCTGTGAGTCATGTGGGGGAATGCAGGCGGAGAGGTGGACGACTAAATTCGAACCAGGGATTCCATGTTGAGAGGAAACGAAGTGACTGATCTGAGCTTCGGTGCGCGGCGATGGTTCCCCAAGTGGTCCGCAATCACACCGACTGATACCCACCCGGGCAACAGGCCGGCTGAACCAACTTCTCGGGGCCGTACTTCCTCTCAAACCCCCCGAGGCCTGACACCGCCGCCTGAGATGACCCGCGCAAAAGACTTCATGCTGACCTCCATCGATCAACTGTTTGATTGCAAGACCTGACCCTAACTTTGATTCGTCCCCTCAACGCGCGAGCTTCCTTTTGATAGCAGCCAGGTTCTCGGGGGTCGATCGCACCCGTATCGTGAGTCCCTCGGCATCGTATTCTTCGGACAGGATACGCATCCGGGCGCGGATCTCCGCAACGACGCCTTGAGCCGTAAACGGAATGCGTAATTCCTCGTCGATCATATCGCTCTCAAAGTACCCCATAATACGCTCACGGAGCGCCTGCAGATCCTCCTTGTTTCTCGTGGACAGCAACACCGCGTCGGGATATTCCGCCTTCAGGGCCGTGAGCTCGTCCGGCCCGAGACGATCCCGTTTATTCAACACCAACAGACTGGGGACATCCGTGGCGCCGACTTCGGCTAACACCTTCCGCGTCACCTCCAGTTGGGAGCGAAAGGACGGATCGGAGGCATCGACGACAAACAGCAGGAGCGAGGCGCTGGCCGCTTCATCCAGGGTCGACTTGAACGACGCCACCAGGTCATGCGGGAGCTTCTTGATGAATCCCACCGTATCGGACAGCAGCACTTTGGGACGCGTCTCCGGATACAAGGGCCGGATCGTGGTATCGAGCGTGGCAAACAGCTTGTCGGCTACGAGCACCTCGCTCCCCGTCATCGCACGCATGAGCGAGGATTTCCCGGCATTGGTGTACCCCACGAGCGCGACCGTTAATTCGTGCTCTCGCCTTGCGCGGCGCGTCTGATGCTCGTCTCCGATTGCGGCCAATTCGGCCCGGAGTTCTTTCGTGCGATCGCGAATTCGGCGCTTATCGAGCTCAAGACTCGTCTCCCCGGCCCCTTTGCCGCCGACTCCCCCGCCTTGCCGCTCGCTGCCGCCGCCGGTTTCCCGCAACCGTGGCGCGAGATAATTGAGCCGCGCGATCTCCACCTGCAGCCTGGCCGCTCTGGTTCGCGCGTGCCGGCTGAAAATCTCGATGATGACCCCGGTACGATCGAGCACAGGAACCCCGGCGGCACGTTCAAGATTTTTCAATTGGGACGGCGAGAGATCACAGTCTACGATGACGATCTGCGCCTGTTCGTCAGGGCCTGGAGAGACCTCGGGACTGTCGTCCGATTCGTCCTCGTCGTCTGATTCGTCCGTGACGTCCGAAGCCGCCGCCTCGCGCTTCGAGGCCGCTTTGTGCTTCGGCCGCTCAAACGCCGATTCGATTTTTCCGGAACCCCCGGTCCATAGCGCCAATTCGGCAAGTTTGCCTTGACCCAGGACCGCCGCATATTGATCGGAACTACGCTTTTGCGTCACACGGCCCACGACGCGGTACCCGAGAGTATTCACCAGACGGGTGAGCTCTTGCAGCGAACTGTCCAGTTCCTCCGCAGTCACGCGGGGGGTGCGGATCGCTACAAGCACGGCATTCGATTGTGAAGGCTTCGACATCACAGGCCTTTCCTTGATCACTTGTTCGTAAGGGCCATGCATCTTAACAGGAAACGACCGCCTCAGGTCAGCCCACATCGCACCCGGCGACCGGGGATCTTGCCTCCAAAGCTCAGCTGGTCAGGGAAGCACTCATGACACTGCGGCACCATCGACGTCCGCCTGGTAATCATGGGAGGTCGGAGGCAGACGAGACCTTGAGATGGGCTATACCGAATATGGTATAGTAGGGCCGGTCATGTGGGAGATCTACGAACACCGCCGAGCAAGCAAGAGCCTCGATCGCCTTCCCCTCGAATTGCTGAAACGCTATGAGAAGTGGAAAGACATCGTGCGGATCTCCGGCCCGGCAGGCCTACGCCTGATTAAGGGGTTCCACGATGAACGTCTTCAGGGCGAATCGGACGGTCATCGCTCATCAAGGCTGAATGCACAGTATCGAGTGATTTACAAAGTTCAAGAACAGCGCGTTTTGGTCGTGATCATGGACGTGACAGCACACGATTATCGGAGGCAATGATGAAAACCAAAGACGTTCGCCTGGCAAAAGCGCGAGTTGTGGTCTCAGTAGGAGAATCCGTTCGGATCGTTCGGGAACTCCAGGGGCTCACGCAAAGCGAGTTGGCTCGAAGGACCAAGATTTCACAGTCCACCATCTCGGCCATTGAAAACGACACCATCAATCTTGGCGTCGAACGGGCAAAAACTCTGGCGCGGGTCCTCCAGTGCCATCCAGCCGTCCTGGTCTTTCCTGGCTGGGAGGTGACCAAGCAGTCCGCAGCCTAACGACTACAGCTTGCTATAAGAATCACCCGAGTCCCCTGATACACCACGAAGCGCTTTCTTGACGCCATCTCACACAGGGCAAGATCAGGTCCCAACTATTTCCTTTTTAGCCCTTGCTCCACACTAAACGCTCAGCCCCTCGCGTCACCGTCGACGGCATAGACGACAGGCTCGGCCAGCCTCACATCATGGGAGGCTCGGTCACGTCCCCTGTTCCCAACTCTTAAAGTCCCTCAGTTCTTGAGCAATGCTGTTCAGCACCCAGGCAATCACCGCCGCATCATCCGCATAGCCGACCACAGGAATGAAGTCCGGGATCACATCCAGCGGGCTGATGAGATACAGAATCGCCGCCACGATGGTTACAAGCTTGTGGACCGAGAGGCCTGTATAGGCCCCGCTCACGGACGCTTTCAGCAGCCGCACCAATAATTGAAGGTCCTTCAACAGCTTGCCACCGCGACCCTGCGCAATCGAGACTGCCGCGGCCAACAGGTAACGAAGCCGCTCCTTGTCTCTGAGATACTCCGCCGCCGTCTGTGTGAACCCTCGAAACATGGTCAACGCCTTCAGGAGCATCGCTGGAGTCATTCGTTTCATTCCATCCTCCCTGAGGGGTGAGCACTGCCCGGCACACAATCACGGTTGAGAATAACAGGCAGTCTGCGAAGGTTCAATTTGGCCCAATGGCACAAAACAGAATCGAACCATCAGCGGCTTGGTGGGGACGGAAAGTCAGCGGCAAGCGATGCGTGAGATGGGGTGACTGGCGACGAAAGAGGTACCGGCGGTCAAGGATTGTGATTTTCAGAAAGAAAAGGCTCCCGATCCCCTAACTATCCGTAATTTCCTCATGGGCGGTGTATCATTCTTCGCAGCTTTGGCACATCTCCAGCCTCACCGTCTAGCCTGTGCAGCATCTGATGGCAGTTCGAACAGACAGTAATGAGGTCCTCAATTGAGGACTCAACCGTGCTAGAAAGTCTACTGAGAGGGATGACATGGTGTGCTTCAGCAAACGTCCGTCCTATATCTCCATACACTTCTCTGAATGTCATCTCGCAGACTCGGCACCGATAGTTATCTCGCCGCTTGCAGCGTTCAGCGAGATCGCGACTACGCTCTCGTGACAAATGCAGCTTGACCACGCGCCGTTCTATGCCGGTATACACGTCTGATTCATCAGGTGCGCCAAGGTCTACGGCCGCCGGCGTAGTGCGAAGACTCGCAAGAACCTCTTCAAAAAATGACAGTGCGCGCCCGACGATAGCCGCCAGCGCGTTGCTGTTCTCCGACAAGGATGAATCGAAATGCCCGAAGTAGGAATACCGTTGTCCAGACTCTCGATATTCCTCATATATTGGATGGTTAAAATATTCCTTCTGGAGAGACCGCTTCATGACATAGTCCTGCCTTGAGCCATTTGCGAGCCGCAAGTCCAAATCTGAAAATTGTTTAACAGGCCGCAGGGTCTCAGGAAGACAATCAATAAATGCGCGGAGGTTTTCGGCCTGTGCTGCATAAAACCCGTACCAGAAAAACCGCTGCCCCTCTTTGGGATACTGGCAGAACCAGACCTCCAACCTCACATTTCGGTGCTTCAAAGCCCCAAGTTCTACGCGCCACCCCTTGGTGTAAGACTCCTTCAGCTTGACCTCCGTGCGAACATTGGCAAGGCCTCTGAGTTTTACCGGCAATGGTCGCAAGATATCTTGAGCGACAATCGTTAGCTTTTCTTTATCTTCTACATCTGACATCTGGAACCCCTAGTTACGACCGTTACAGTTGTCCGTCAATTGCTCGCATGGCGGTCATGGCACCGCCTGAACTTGCGCTTGATACAAGTACTTCTAGAATCCAGAGAACGCCTGGCCGACCTCTTCGGGCCTTTCCAGATCGGCTACGGCGTCGACGATGGAGTTAGCGTTAGGCAAAAAAGTCCATCCTCTATATTATGTGAATTACGTTTTCCCTAAATCTCCACGGCATACCGCGCTAACAGATTCTTCACATGCTGGGGTAGCCAATCCGGTAAGGGGTTTCTCTGCCAATCTTCCCACAATTCAAAATAGCTCAAGGCTTCGAACCGCAGTACATCACCACTCATTGCCGCAGAAAACCGCGCAACTTCATCACGATGCCGCCTGAAAAGGTTGGCTTCAACACTTTCCGCATAGTTGATATAGCGATCACCTGAGGTGTCCGGAAGCGACATTCCTTTACTTGCCCAAAATGCCTGGCGAATAGCTCGCTTCGAACGTTCAAGAGTCTTGTTATCGGACATGAAGCGGTTCCTCCCAGGATAAGAGAACAAGGATTTGGGCCGGCGTCAGCAAGGCATCGGGTTTGTGCTGACCGAGCCAGTTGATTGCCTCTTCTCCGGATAGCCCCAAGACATCCTTGGCCATCAGCGCAGCAAACAAGGCCGTTCGCCCGAGGCCTGCGGAGCAATGAATCAGAACATTATGACCATCCGATGCCCGCGCCCTCGCCTGCTTCAGCACATCAGCCAGTTGGCTATTGGAAGGAATGCCGTAGTTGGGAGTGGGAAGAGGGAAAACCGTCAGGCCTTCCTCTCGATACACCGCAAGCAAATCTCTCCCCGTCTTCTCCCTGCACTCTTCTATTTCCGCCAGGAGAACGATTGCGGAGATGTCGGCGGCTTTCAAATCCTGCAGGAGCGTTCCCCCTGGGTCATACAGCCCGAATGGCATGGGGCTGCCGTAGACCTGACCACGGAGATTGAGAGGATAGACGGTGAGTGACAAGTGAGAGCGCCTTAATTTCCTGCGGCTATGGTCTCGCCTGGATCTGAGGTTGATACAGATACTTCTGAAACCCCGCGAAGACCCTTCCGATCTCTTCCGGTTTCCCTAGGTCGGCCACCGCATCGGCGATGGCATTGTGATATTTGAGCTTGAGCAAGGGCGAGAGCTTGTCTTGAGCCAGTTCTTCCACGCCGACCTTGATGTACTGCGCCAGCACGAAATCCAGAAAGGCCTGCTGTTTACCGGTGAAATGCATACTGATCTCGGGCCTGGCCCGAGCAACCCGTTCCTCGCGCGTGAGAGGAGCCATCGCATAGGCTACATGCGCCAGCACGTCGAAGAGATCGCTGTTCTCCGCATCGATGATGCGTTGCATCTCCGCCATCTGTTCATGGCCGAATCCCTTATCTGAGAGGCCCTGCAGAAGCTTACCCCTGGTATCGGGCTGGCTCCAGATCGCGCGGAGTTCTGCTTCGTCTTTGAAAAACTCCGGCAACTTGCCGAACAGCAACTCCAGAAATTGCTGGGCCGACATGGGCGTGCCGTCAGGGTGCCAGAACGTCGTCACCATCATGTGCTGGATCGTGCGGGCCTTACCGTCGGCCAGCGTCACCTTTACCTTTTTATTGCACAGGCACGGCCTTTGGCCGCATTTCACACAAGGCTCTCGCTCGCAGGCGCATGGATGTTTGCCGCATACCCCACAAGGTTGCGGTGGCCGTTTCTCGCATCGGCAAGGAGATTGTCCGCATCTCGCGCAAAGTTTCGGCTCCGGCTCGATCGGTTCTCCGTCCCACTCAGGGTCGCTGAAGTGGTGATGGGCCTTCACGAAATCGTAGATGGTGAAATAGTCCTTCCCGTCATAGAGCCGCGTACCGCGCCCGATGATCTGCTTGAACTCGATCATGGAGTTGATCGGGCGCATCAACACAATATTACGGATATTTCGGGCATCCACGCCGGTGGAAAGCTTCTGCGAGGTCGTGAGGATCGTCGGGATCGCCTTTTCGTTGTCTTGAAAGTCGCGGAGGTGCTGCTCGCCTAATTCACCATCGTTCGCCGTGACCCGCTGGCAATAATTCGGGTCGGCACTCGTCTTCATCTGGTTGATGAGGTCACGGACGGCCAGCGCGTGGTCCTGTGTCGCGCAAAAGACCAGCGTCTTTTCACGTTGATCGATCGCCTGCATGAAGATCTCGACCCGCTTCTTCTCACGGTCTTTGATCTCGATAATCCGGTTGAAGTCCGCTTCGCTGTATCGTTTGCCATACTCCACCGCCCCTTCCATCACTCGGTCGTCCGGCGTGTAGACATAATCGTCCAGCGTCGTGGAAATCTGCTTTACCTTGAAGGGCGTCAGAAACCCGTCGTTAATCCCATCCTTGAGCGAGTAGACATAGACGGGCTCACCGAAATAGGCGTAGGTGTCCACGTTGTCTTTGCGTTTGGGAGTGGCGGTGAGACCGAGCTGTACGGCGGGAGAGAAATATTCGAGTATGTCGCGCCAGTTGCTTTCGTCGTTCGCCCCACCACGATGGCACTCGTCGATCACGATGAAATCGAAAAAGTTGGGCGGATATTCTCCAAAGTAGGGCGACGGCTTGCCGTCCTTTGTGGGCCCGCTCATGAAGGTCTGGAAGATCGTGAAGAACAGACTCCCGTTCTTTGGCACCTTGCCCTTCTTGCGAATGTCGTCGGGCGCAATCCGCACCAGCGCATCCTCGGGAAACGCGGAGAACGCGTTATAAGCCTGATTGGCGAGAATGTTGCGGTCGGCAAGAAACAGAATACGCGGCTGTCTCGACGGTTCACGGCTGAGATTCCATCGGCTGTGGAACAGTTTCCAGGCAATCTGGAAGGCGATGAACGTCTTGCCCGTGCCGGTCGCCAGCGTCAGGAGGATCCGCGGCTTGCCCGCGGCGATAGCGTCCATGACCCGCTCCACCGCGATGTCCTGATAGTAGCGGCTTGGGTGCGAGCCACCTTTGTCTTCGAACGGGACCGCGGCAAAGCGATCGCGCCAGGTATCCTGTTTGGCGAAGGTCAGCGTCCAGAGTTCGTCCGGGCTGGGATAGTTCGGCCATTCCCCTTCCTTCCCCGTCTCCATGTCGATGCCATAGAGTCCCTGGCCGTTCGTGGCATAGGTAAAACGGACGGACAGTTTGTCCGCATACTGCTTCGCCTGCGCCACACCCTCGGTCAGTGCCTCATTCCAGGCCTTGGCTTCAATGACGGCGAGCTTGTGGTTGCGATAGACGAGTACATAATCCGCGATCAACGGTTTCGACCGCCGCCCCAAGCCTTCGATGCGGCCCGGCGTGATGGGATACTCCCGCAGCACGCGGCTCCCCTCCACCACGCCCCACCCCGCCGCCTTGAGGGCGGGATCGATATGCTCGGCTCTGGTGTCGGCTTCGTTCACGTCAGATTCCTTGAGCCAGCATGTTCATGATCAGGCGGATCATCGTGTCTTTGTGGATCAAGCAGCCAACTGTTTCCATTTTGGAAACAGTTGAGGAGCGCTCTAATTCCCCGCTGGCAAAGATATTCTTGAGATCTTTTGAAACAGCCGCCTTCTAAACATCAAACAAGGCAGCCATCTGTTCCTGCGACAGCCAGACGGTGTCGCGCTCAAGCCGCACTTCGATGCTGCCGTTGGTGGCTTCGTAGATACTAATCTCGCTCAAGTCGCCATCCATGTCAGGGTTGTCTGGCTCCGGCTTCTTCAAGAATCCGTTATACCCGGCGCGTACCTTCGGGTTGAACTGCTAAGAAATCCTTAGCAGTTGCCGCCTCTCGTAACTCCGCATCCTGAAAGATGACCACGGTCGTTGCAGATCTTCCATCACATCTCCCGTAGGTTCGTCATCAGAGATTCCCGCTGAAGGCTTGGTGCAGCAGCGACTTCTTCAACTCGTTCAGCCGGCGAGTTTGTGGTCAGGATACACGAGCCCACCCGCAGCCTTCGATGCGACCGAGCGGGATGGGATACTCGCGCAGCACGTGGCTCCCCTCCACCACACCCCAGCCCGCCGCCTTAAGGGCAGGATCGATATGCTCGACGTTGGTGTCGGCTTCGTTCATGGCTGCTTCTTCTTCGACGCCTTCGGCTTCTTTGGTTTCCGCTCGACACGAACTCTGGGCCTCGGCATCTTTTGAAGATGTTTCGTGGCCTGCTCAAAATCACGATCGACACGACGTGGCTGCGCATCCACAATCGCCCGGTACTGATCATACTCCTGCTCGGCTTTTGCCTTGGCCGACTCAGCAGAGATCGTCCCTGCATGATCCAATAGCTCGCGCCCGGACAGCCTCAAAAATTCATCCAGCTTGGTAATCCAGTCACGCATGGTCATCGGCCTGCGATTGAGCGCCTGCAGCTCGGCAAACTCCAAATAGGCATTTACAATCAGGTTCAGTGCACGCAGCTCATGTTCGGTCAGATAGTTTTTCGCGACCGAGACATCGTCCTTCCGGATAATCCCGCCAGGGCGCGTGCTGGTCAGACCCATGAGCGGCTTGGTCGCGTCCGCCCGCCGATGGATCACTTCCGCCGCCGTGTGCCCATGCGTGGCCCAATGCATCTTGTTCTGCACATTGGCAAAGAATTGTTGAGAGATCTCGACGTTCGCCTGGTAGTCCACGCTCGTCGCATAGATATCAAGCACCTTCTGATAAAACCGCCGCTCAGACGAGCGTATATCCCGAATGCGCTCCAGCAGCTCATCGAAGTAGTTCGTCTGGCCCTTACCCGGCGGATTCTTCAGCCGCTCGTCATCCATCGTGAAACCCTTGACGAGATACTCGTTCAACCGTGCCGTTGCCCACTGGCGGAACTGCGTCCCCCGATGGCTGCGGACTCGATACCCGACGGCGAGAATGGCGGGAAGATTGTAGTGCTCGATCTCGCGTGTCACCTGCCGCGTCCCCTCAGATCGAACTATTCGGAATTTCCGAATAGTTGCCGTGGCAGCCAATTCGCCCTCGGTGTAGCTGCCTTTGAGGTGTTCGTTAACAGTCGGCACGGTGATTTGAAATAGCTCCGCAATCTGCGCCTGGGTCAACCAGATGGTGTCATCCTCAAAGCGGCACTGAATACGTGTGCGGCCGTCTTCTGTTTGATAGAGAATGATCGAAGATTGGGGTGATGTCTCGTCTGGCATTGTGAGTCCTAAAGTTTCCCGCTGCAGGCTTCGTGCAGCAGCGATTTCTTCAACTCGCCCAGCGCGGCGAGCTTCTGCTGATAGATGGATTCGAGGCGCTGGGTTTCGGCGGCAAGGGCATTAAACTTCACAATAATTCTCCGCTGGTCTTGAAGCGGAGGAAGATGTAGCACCGTCTCCTTCGCCGCGCCGACGTTGAAATGCTTTTGTGCAGCGCCAACCACTTTTCCACTGACGTGCAGTTTGCCGTAGGACGAGTTAAAAAAGGCAGCGAGAAATTGGGGTTCAACTTCACTCCCGGGGCGCACGATTACGAGGTCCGCGCAATTGGCTTTGGGCAATGATGCTGGAATCACCGCTGCGGTGCCAGGATATCCAGTCCGAACTACCGCTACGTCGCCAGGTCGCAAGCGTGACTTCGCAATCTTAACGTCGAACTCACGACTGATGGACAGGACGTTTTCAAGCGAGACATGAAATGGGCGGATGTTTTGCGAGCGGAGAAATGTGACTCCTGTATCTGTATATTCACTCGCCATCGGTCCGACATAGCCGACGGTAATTTCGCGACAGAGTGAATCAAGCTTCCTATCCACCCACCCCTCCCCACGCTGAGTGACGACAGATTGCAGGTGGCTTTCGAAGAGGGCGCGGGCGTTGCGGAGGTTCTGTTCGGCGTTAGCTGTGGCGCGAGCGAGGCCGTCAAATGCTTCGTCGAGGATACCGACGATTCGCCGCTGTTCGGAGAGCGGAGGGATTGGTATTGGCGCAAGCTTGATGTCGCGCAGAATGATTCTCTTGATCGCGGCTCCAGTCATCTGGCCCGTGATACTCTCTAGTCCATCAGGACTTTGAATGTAGTAGCTCAAGAAGCCCGGTTTGAGGGCGTCAGGCTTTGTTTTGATCAGACATACACTCGAAAGAAGGCTGAAGGGTTCGTCCAGTGTGTTGAGGGTCACGTTCCCAGTATTTGCACCATCTTTTGTGAGGAGCACATCTCCAACACTGGGCTTGCATCGTGGATAGATCCGATTGTGAAAGTCTTCTTCTACATATGAGACGTTTCCCAAATCGAGGCAGTTGTTTCGAATGTTCTTCGACGTGATATACAAGAAGCGACCTTTGCCTGGGCTGTCGAATTGTCGCTGCGGTGATTCGTGCGCACCATCTTGAATTGTAACGCACACATCCCTCAGCTTCTTAGTTTGCCACCCCGCTTTCATAGCAAGGCCTTGATATTCCCCAACACTTCCGCACTCTCGGCATCTAACGCGGTGATCTCATCCATGATCTCCTGCGGGCTGCGGTGCGTCACGACTTCGCCACCGTTGGGATTCTTCGCAGACAAATCGAACGTGGTCTGGTCAATGTCCTTCGCGTTGATACTCCAACTCTTGGGCGAATCGGCAAAGGACTTCTGGAGCTTCACGAACTCCTTGAGATCGTCGTCGTTCAGCGGATTCGTCTTGCCGAGGCTGCGACCCGGGTCGAGCTGGTAGTACCAGACCTTGCACGTTGGCGCGCCCTTCTCGAAAAACAGCACCACGGTCTTCACGCCCGCGCCCTGGAACGTGCCGCCAGGACAGTCGAGTACCGTGTGCAGATTGCAGCTTTCCAGGAGCAGCTTGCGCAGACTCACCGAGGCGTTATCGGTATTGGAGAGAAACGTGTTCTTGATGACCACGCCGCCCCGCCCACCGGCCTTCAAGCTCTTGATGAAGTGTTGCAGGAACAGAAAGGCCGTCTCGCCGGTGCGGATCGGGAAGTTCTGCTGCACTTCCTTCCGTTCCTTGCCGCCGAAGGGCGGGTTGGCGAGCACCACGTCGTAGCGGTCTTTCTCCTGAATGTCGGCGAGATTTTCGGTGAGCGTGTTGGTGTGGATGATGTTCGGCGCCTCGATGCCGTGCAAGATCATATTCATGATCGCGATGACATAGGCGAGCGACTTCTTTTCTTTCCCGTAGAAGGTTTTTTCTTGAAGCGTCTTGAGATCTTTCGTGGAGAGGTCGCCCTTGGCGGTCAGGTAGTCGTACGCCTCGCACAAGAATCCCGCCGACCCGCAGGCCCCGTCGTAGATGCGCTCACCGAGCTTGGGCTTGACAACTTGCACCATGGCGCGAATGAGCGGGCGCGGGGTGTAGTACTCGCCGCCGTTGCGCCCGGCGTTGCCCATGTTCTTGATCTTGGCTTCGTAGAGGTGCGAGAGCTCGTGTTTTTCTTTCTGCGAGCGGAACCGCAGCTCGTCGATGTGGTCGATGATCTCGCGTAGGTTGTAGCCGCTCTGGATCTTGTTTTTGATCTCGCCGAAGATTTCGCCGATCTTGTACTCGATGGTGTTCGGCCCGCTGGCCTTCTGCTTGAAACTGTACAGGTAAGGAAAGAGCTTCAGGTTGACGAACTCGGTGAGGTCGTTGCCGGTAAGGGCGACATCGTGATCGAGCTTGCCGTCTTTGCCCTTCGGCGCAGCCCAGCTTTCCCAGCGATAGGGCTTCTCCAGGATGAAACTGTAGCGCTTGCCTTCAAGCTTGGCCTCGTCGGCCTTATCCTGCTCCAGCGCGTCGAGATACTTCAGAAACAGCAGCCACGACGTCTGCTCGGTATAGTCCAGCTCCGTCGTGCAGCCGGCTTCTTTCCAGAGCACGTCGTCGATATTTTTGAAGGCTTGTTCAAACATGAAGACTCTCTCTACCACGCACAATTACGCCATTGTGCGCCGCAGGATACTCTTTCCCGAGCCGTTAATCACTCGCGTTTTTACCGGCAACAGCGGCTGGTGGGTGCCTAGGGAACTGGGGATCGTCGCTCGTATCTCGTGAAGCGTCGCTCGTTGAGGAACGGAAGGCTGAACGACGGTATGGGCACGACCGTAAAGTTATGCTGCCCGCCCCTTTCTGCTGCGGCCTTCGCCGCTGATCGCTTTGGCAAGATCGGTGGAATTGGCGCCGAGGAGCAAGAGCGAGCTGACCAAGAGGTCCATGGACACGGAGGGGTCGCCGGCTTCCATCTTTGCCACCCTGGATTGGCTGGATTGGATGCGCTCAGCCAGTTGAACTTGTGACAGACCCTGTTTAGTTCGTCGATCTCGCAAGCTTCGGCTGAGGGCCAGCTTCATGTCGATGAGCGCCGCTTCCGCGTCTGAGAGCTCCAGGAACTCTTTCACCGACCCGACGGCCCATCCGGCCGCTTCCAGCTTGGCTCGTTTTGCATTCTTCATCGTGATGTTCCTCCTACGATCCCATCATTCGGTCATAATCTCTAAGCCGACGTCGGCAGGTCTCAATGACCGATTGAGGCGTCTGTTGAGTCTTCTTCTTAAACACGTCGAGAATGACGACAGCATCTGCATCTGCTCTGTATATAATACGAAACGTGCCGCCCTCATCGGTGATCCGTAACTCATGGCATCCTGTTCCAATGACAGGCATGGGCCGTGAATGCGGAAGTCCAAGGGATTCGCCTTCCTGCAATAACCTCAAGAGATATCCCGCTTCAAGTCGCGCAGCTTGGGAAAAAGGCGGCGTCTTGACTTCACTCCGAAGCCAGATAAGGGGTTTGTCCATCCTGCCCATCAGTCAGACACCGACGATTCGTTCGATGACAGGACTATATGTCATATCTGACATATAGTCAAGATTGGTACTGATTGATGGGATTGAAGATATTGAAGTCGCGCTGGTACTTCTCGTCGAACCCCTGCTCCGCCCCGCTGGTCCCGATCGACGCGAGCCAGAGCAGTCCGCCGATGATCGTCGCAGTCCACACCTGAGCCTGTCTCATGGCCGCCTCCCTTGTCTCGGTTTCGATCCTGCCAGGCAGCCTACACCATGACCGTGACATCCGGGGTCACTCTTGGGAAGGAGACGTGAAGTGGGAGATGCAACAGGTGAGAAACTCGCACCATCGGGCAACCGACGCCCGAGCCTCGGAAGTCTTACGTTATCCGTCTATCGAACCAGCCTCAAGCATCCCCACCTACGTCTTTGGTGCGGCATCCCCAGGTGGCCCGTCCACGAGGAGCGTGATGTGGAAGGCCGTGCCTTTTCCTTCCTCGCTTTCGACGCTGATGGTGCCGCCATGCGCATCAACCACGTCTTTGACGATCTTCGTCCCGAGGCCGGTTCCTCCTGCTTTGCTGCTGATCGCGCGATAAGTGAATAGACTGTCGCGGACTTCTGGCGACATGCCCTTGCCCGTATCGATGACGGAGAGCACTATTCTGGATCCCCCTGGCTCGGTGCGGCCTCGCACTGTGACCGAGCCGACCGGCGGGACTTCGGGAATGGCGTTGTTGACGAGGTTGTAGAGTGCGTTGAACAGCCGGTGTTCGTCGGCACGGATGACCGGGAGATCGTCGAGCCCGTCGGTCCGGAGTGCCACCTGCCTTTCATCGGCAAGGACGCGCAGCGTGTCGATGACGCCGGCGACGACGTCGGCCACGCGGCAAGGGGCAAACTGCAGCGGGCGGGTCAGGCCCTTCACCGAATCGGCGATCTCCTTCACCCGTTCGTGAATGCGTTCGGAGGATCGCCGGATCATCTCGATGAGCTCCTGCGCGATGTCCTGGCTCGGCTTCATCGACCGCAGGGCCGGCTCCGGAAGTTTTTCGAAACAGTCCCGCACTTCGCTCTCCAGCAGCTGAGCCCCGCTCATGATGGGCATGAGGAGGTTCTTCAGATCGTGGCCGATGTCGCCCAAGACCCGTGCCACTTCAGCCAGGCGCTGCTCCTCCGCCAATCGCGCTTCGGTCCGGCGGAGCTCTTCTTCGGTGCGCATGCGATCGATGTACAGGCCGAGCCGGATGCCGAGATTTCCCACCATGTCGAGCACATCCTGATCCGGCTCGCGAATCGCGCGGAAGAAAAATTCCATCACGCCATAGATTTCTTGGCCCTTCTGCACCGGAAAAGCAAACGCCCCATGCAGGCCGGCCTTCTCGGCCAGTGTGGTCCGCCGGAACAACGGATCGACCACCACGTCGGGAATCCACAACGGCTTGCCGGCCGCCCAGGTGCGCCCGACGAGTCCTTGGCCGCGCGCAAAGGTCCGGCCGCGGCTGTCATGCACGAACTCCTCCGCGTCCAGCTTCGGGATATGCCACAGATCGACGAACCGGAGAACCTGGCCCTGTTGATCCAGCTCCCAAAACATCCCCAACTCCCATTCGAGCGTTTCGCCGATCGCCTGCAGCACGGCATGTCCGACATTTTGGAGCGTCACCGTCTCGGTCATGACTCTGGTCACTGCGTATTCCGCCCCCAGACGCCGCGCCGACCGATTGGCCTCGCCGAGTGCCGCTCTGGTGTCGTCGACCATCCGCACGTAGCCGCGGCTCACATAGATGAGCGCCATGAGATACCCCGCGAATCGCACGCCATGCCAGATCCACCAGTCGCTTTGCCAGGGGGCAGAGAAGAGAAACATCGTTTCGGCCAATCCGAAGAGAATTGCCAGCGTCCCCAGGAGCTGGTGCTCCAGTCGGCCGGTCCGTGTGGATTCGATCCAGAACCCCGCCGCCCCTGCGAAGAACAAGCAGGCGGCGAGCCCGTTCACCGCAAGAGCCATCGGCACGAATTGGGCCTGCTCGGTGAAGCGGGGCAAGCGATGGGGCATGGTAACAACGAGCAGGCCGAAGGCAATCGTTCCACCGCCGATGAGGTAGGGCATCAACGCCTTGGCCCGCTTGCCGATCAAGCGCGGCGGATGCCACACGAACGAGAAGGCCACGCCGCCGAGCAGGCTGGCGGCGCTGCGCAACAACACGAAGCCGTGATCCGGAGAAGAGAGGGCGTGGAATCCTTCAAGAATTCCCATGCCCAGCAAGCCGCTCGCGATGCCCTGAAGCCGCTCATCGTCCCATTCCACTTTTCGCGCGAGCAACACCAGGCCCGTGAGGATCGCCGCCAGGCCACCCAAGGCTTCCATCGTGGAATGGAGCGGCAGGTTCACCCAGATGACATGCGGCTGGAAGACATGGATCAGCAGGCCGGAGGGCAGCGCGATCGCCACGAGGACGACCAGCACCAGCGGATGCATCAACGGTGGGAGGCGCATCTCAGGTTATCGGGTCTCGACGAGTCGACAGCTGGGCCCTAGCATGGGCCGGACGATGAAGAAGGTCAAGGGACGAACACCTCCTACCCCTCCACGACTGCGCCGGTGATGCGCAGCGTCAAGGAAGAGGTTCAGAGCACGTGCTCCTGTCGGACCTCCGCCAACCGCACGTCTTCATGGATGAGCCCTCCTCGACTCGGCACCCACGTTCTCGCCCGTAAGAATCGTCCGACGTACTGCGTCTGTCGGACAATTCTTTCCCATTTTCGCGTTGACGGATCTACGTAGTTATGTCACAACCGCTCGCCGCACGAACAGCCTGCTTCAGTGCCTCGCGGTACGATCGTACTGCGACAGCTCAAACATATCTTTCAAAGGAGACCCCATGCCTCAAGACATAGAACGCGTGAGACGGATTAAGGCCGCCGCTGAAGATGACCTCCTGAGCAGGCCCGGCGTAACCGGTGTGGATGTCGGATACAAGTTCGTGAACGGCCGGAAAACCGATGAGATCGTCATTCGTATTCATGTGGCAGAAAAAAAGGACGTTCCTCAGGATCAGAAGATCCCCGATACCATCCAGGGCGTAAAGACGGATGTCATCCAGAAGCAGTTTCGACCGGCGGGAGATCGTGGCTACTACAACACGATACTCGGCGGAATCGATATCGGCCCCCTACGCATCGTCGACTTGCAGTCCATCGCCGGCACCCTGGGCGCCATTGTCATCGATAATAGTACCCAGGACAGGATGCTGTTGAGCAACTACCATGTCCTCTGTGTGAACGAGGGATGGAACCAAATGGGCGATGCGGGACGGCGCATCACGCAACCGTCCTCCGGTGGCATCTTGGTTGCGACGATACAACGAGGGATTCTCAACAAGGATGCAGATGCGGCGGTCGCTCGTCTGGACAACATCACGAAGTATACCTGCGGGGTACAAGACATTGGCGCCATCAAAGGAACCGCCGCTCCGGAACTCGGCATGGCGGTTCGCAAACGGGGTCGGAGCACTGGTTTGACCTACGGTACGATCCATGCTTTGGACCGGACCGTACAAGTGCCCTATGCCCACGGCGTGGGCACCATCGTTTTCAGGAACCAGGTGGAAATCTATCCCGACACCACGCGGAACCCTCAGTTTGCCGATCAAGGAGATTCGGGATCAGTCATTGTGAATGATGCAGGCCAAGCCGTAGCCCTCCTCTTTGCGATCGACGCGGATTCCACAGGCACAGGCACAGCCACCCCCATCCACACGGTACTGGAAAAGTTGAACGTGAGCATGGCCATTGAAGGAATCGGCGGATTTGATGTGTCCTCCTCAGACGACCAGGCCTTCGCGTTGGACTACACCGGCGCAGGCAGGTCGAATCACTTGGTGTTCTATAGGCCGGGGAAAGGCACCATCTTCATCGTGAAGCAGGGCGGTTCCAGTGGTTTCGTACCCGTCTACCAGGGCCATTCCGGCATTGGTTCCTTCGATCTGTCGGCGCCTCAGGATAAGGCATTTGCCCTCGACTATGACGGTGTCGGCACAGCCAATCATCTCGTCTTGTACCGGCCTGGAAAGGGCGCGGTGTTTATCCTCAAGAAGGATGGTGTGGGGACGTACTTTCCTGTTTTCAAAGGCACGCCCAGTGGCGGCGGCATTGGCGGCTACGATCTGTCCTCGGCTGATGATCGCGGGTTTGCGTTCGACTACGCCGGTACAGGCAAGCTGGACCACCTGGTGTTCTACCGGCCCGGGAAGGGCATGGTGTTCATTCTGAAAAAGGACGGCCCCGGCACGTTCTCGCCTGCCTATCAGAGCCATTCCGGCATCGGTGGGTATGATCTGTCGTCCTCGGACGACCGGGCGTTTGCATTCGACTATACCGGCACAGGCAGATTGGATCATCTGGTGTTCTACCGGCCTGGCAAGGGAAGTATCTTCATTCTCAAGAAAGACGGTACCAGCGGCTTCACACCTGTCTATCACAGCCAATCTGGAATTGGAGGCTTTGACCTTTCTGATTCGAACGACCACGTGTTTGCCTTCGACTACGACGGCAGCGGGACAGCCAACCACCTTGTGTTGTACCGGCCCGGGACCGGCGCGATCTTTATCATTAAGAAGGACGGTACCGGAAATTATTATCCCGTGTACCAACAGACCCCAGGTGGAAGCGGAATCGGCGGTTATGATCTATCGTCGTCTGACGATCGCGCGTTTGCGTTCGACTATGCGGGGACGGGCAAGCTGGACCACCTGGTGTTGTACCGGCCCGGGAAGGGCATCGTGTTCATTTTGAAGAAGGACGGCCCCGGCAAATTTTCGTCCGTCTACCGGGCGACGAAGTAACCCGGGTAGCGAGACGCGATCGCCTTTGCGGTCCCCGGCTGCCGCGGAGCCGCTCATTAGCCGGCACGGACGGCGCCATGCCGGATCTCCACGAATTCCTGATTGACGGGAATTTTGAAACTGCCGCTCGGCTGCGCGAAGTGCGTTGTCAGATAGGTCTCCACCTCTCGCTTGGTCGGCGGGTTCGTCAGATCGAGAAGGTTGAGCATGAATTCCGCCACGGCGTTGGTCTTGGCGAGATCGGGCATCTCGACGTGGGCCGGGTCCATCGTTATGGTGACTTCATACCGATCGCCGTGCTTAGCGCAAAACCTGTCCATCGTCTGCCGGAGCTCGAAGCGATGGCCGAAGAAATGATGGAGCATGTTCATGCACCCACTCTCGCGGTGCTGCAGGACAAGGACCGTGACGCCGCCTGGCGCCATCCAGGACACGAGCCGCTCGATGTGCGCGAGCCAGTCCTTGGCGGGAATGTAATAGAGCGTGTGGGAGCAAAGCACGAAATCGCCCTGGGCGGTCGGCTGCGCCTCCATGATCGGCTGCTCGATCGCCTCGACGGCAGGCAATGCCTGGCGAAGTTGGTTCAAGAGATAGGTATTCGGTTCGATCGCGATGGTCTGCGTGAAGGAGCCGGCGAAGGTCTTGGCCATCTCCCCGTTCCCCGCCCCTGCGTCGATGAAGGCCCGTCGGTTCGGGAGCCCCTTCACCACCCGCTCAAGCCACTTACGCGCGTTGCGCTTCTGGTCCGTATGGTCGAGGAAGATCTGAAACGCTTGCTTGTAATCCTGTCCCTGGCTATCGAAAATCCGGATACGTGCCTCGTCCGTCATGGCGCTCCTCCCGGCCGTGCGACGAGCGCAGCATACAGGAGTCTGGATAAGCGGTCTATGGAGAGAACAGGAGAGACACTGCAGCGCTGATGGCTGATAGCCTATGACGAATGACCGGAAGCGAAGGGCGGATGGCGTGAACGGCACGGTGGGATGACACGCATCGATCTGATTCAACGGATTCTCCGGGCGATAGCGATTCACCGGATTGAAAGGATTGTTGGGGTTGAACTGGTTGATCGGATTGGCAGGGTTGCGAGACGTCGGTCGTGAAACGTCCATCGTGAGCGGTGAAACGTGAGACGTAAAACATAGAGCTGTTTTAGCGTATACGAACGACGGTGCGCGCACGGCCGCTAGGCTACGCTGCCCGCCCCTTCCTGCTACGGTCTTCGCCGCTGAGCGCTTTGGCAAGGTCGGCGGAGCTGGCGCCGATGAGCAATAGCGAGCTGACCAAGAGGTCCATGGACACGGAAGGTTCGCCGGCTTCCATCTTCGCCACCCTGGATTGGCTGGATTGGAGGCGCTCAGCCAGTTGAACTTGTGACAGCCCCTGTTTAGTTCGTCGATCTCGCAGACTCCGACTGAGTGCTAACTTCATACCGATGAGCGCCGACTCTGCCTCGGACAGGCCCAGGAACTCCTTCACCGACCCAACAGCCCATCCGGCCGCTTCCAGTTTGGCTCGTTTTGTATTCTTCATCTGAAGTACCAGCGGAAAGTTCTACGCAGCTTTTGCGGCCGCTTTCGCCAGGAGTTCATGAATCAAGGATTGATAGGGCTTCCCTGCTTGGCGGCCATCTTGCGAAGCTGGCTCAGAAGTTTCGGGGACAGACGAATGGCGATCAACTGCTTGGCCATGCCGCTGGCCGGCCGGCCGACTCGACGCATACGTTTCAACTCTGCGTCCGTCGCTTCCGGGATATCGAAGAAATCAATTTGCGAGTCCGGTATATGCTTGACGCTCTTTTCGACTCGCCTGCCTTGCGCTGATGAGCCGGATGGTTTCTTTCTCATGGCCTCTCCTTCGTATCGTATACACCACAAAGAGGATTCGCCCTGACAGAGACCGGTCTATGTTTGCGCCGCGATACGTTGTGCTTCCTCTCGCACCGCTTCCCGCAGGCTGTCCGGCTTAAGCACCTTCACGCCGCTGCCGAAACTCAACACCCACCCAACACATTTTCTATTGTCGGCAATACAACCCTGGGCCCACCATCACACCGCGCTCGGCGGGACGCGCAGCTTGACTACACCAACGCCACATCGCGCAACAACATGATCGCCCCCCTTCGTCGGGCGGTCCTTTCATATCGCGCATCCGCCGTGACCAAGACCGCATACTGTAGTGGCAGTCCCACTGACAGAACCCATCATGTCACAGCCGACCTGACTCCCGAGCCCGACGGAGATCGCGCATCGGCACCGGCAATCTGGATCGGCGACGGCCCAGCAACGCGTCGATCGCTTCACTCCTGCGCTTCTACACCAGCTGTTCCTCAACGGTTTGCGACATGAGGTCGGCAATGACCCGGCTCTTATTCTTTCCTGCGAATGTTCGATCGAATCGCTTCTTTACAGCCTCAGGAATGCTGAAACTTACTGTCGCCATTGTCGTCTCCCGGTTTCGAGAAATGAATGTAGATCAATCCTTCAACGTCAGCGTTCTCTTATGGCACCCCCTCGCCCCCTCACTCCCCTTGCGCCGCGATTCGTTGCGCTTCCTGACGCACGGCTTCGCGCAGGCTGTCGGGTTTGAGGACCTTCACCCCGCTGCCGAAGCTCAGCACCCACCCGATTAGTTCTCGGGTATCGGCCACGGAGAGGGTCATCCGCAGGCCGCCGCCTTTGGTGCGCTTGCTCCCCTGCGTGGCGTGCCAGACTCGATCCTTCACCCAGGCGGCAGTGGCCTTGTTGAACTCCAATTCCACCTCGATACGCGGCCCGCGCATGACGGTCAGCGCATCCTGCACGAAGGCGTCGAGATCGAAATGCAGCGGCATCTGATAGGGATGGTCGGTGGGCGTGACGGATTTGATCCGCTCCACGGCGAACATGCGCGGCTCGCGCCGCAGGTGGCAATAGGCAATGAGGTAGAGACCGCCGGTCGCATACCAGAGACGGTAGGGATCGACTTCGCGCCTGGTCGTGCGGCCGCGCGAGGCGGAGTCGTAACGGATCTGCACGGTGGTGGCGTCGGCGATAGCTCTAGTGAGTCGGTCGATGGTTTCGCGATGTTGCCGATACCGCTTGTGCGGACCGAGGCCCACGCTGAAGGTGCCGTCGAGTTGTTGCACCAACGCCACGCCCTGCGGCGGCAGCGCGGCGGCGGCTTTTCCCAAGGCAGACTGCAAGGAGGTGTGGAGTTCGGTGCCTTCCAGCGGGGTGATGAGCCGACGGCTGAAGGTCAGCGCCATCAGTTCCGAGGGGGAGAAGCGCAAGCCGGGGACGTTGCGAAATCCCTCCATGAGGCGCCAGCAGGTCTGGCCGTTGACGCGTTCGGTGACGAGGGGGTAACCGGCTTCTTCCAGCGCGGCGAGGTCGCGACGGAGGGTGCGGGGATGACGCGTGGAGCCGGGCGCGAGCGACTCGGCCAGTTGCTCCAGCGTGAGGCCCTGCCGCGACGCCTCCAGCTGCTTCAACACCACCAACAGACGCACCGCCTGATCGTTGCGCGCCATCGTCTCTCCGCTTCCGGCCCGGTCGATTGCGGCGCCAGTCTATCAGGATGGCGCGAGGGAGAGAAGAGCTGCGGAGAGGGGGAAGAGCCGTCTCTCGTGAAACGTGAAGCGTATCTCGTAGGGCCCCGAGGAGGCATTGCGACCGGACCGAAACGTTTCACCGTTTACGTTTCACGTTTCACGGCCCTCGAGGCCCTCGCCCGCTCAGGTAGGAATATCGGTGGTGCCGTCGTAGGAGGCGCGGGATTGGTGGGAAATCTTCAACACGTCGCCGTCTCTCACAACGGAATCGAGCGACCCGACCTTGCGATTCACGGTCACGAGCAATTCGCCGCGCACCACATACGGCGCCAAGCCGTCCAGCAGCTCGGCATTGCCCTCGATCAGTGCCTTGATGGCCACCGGCCCTTCCACCTCCAGATCCAATTCCGTTTCCGTCACCCGCTCTTGTAACGTCGGCCCAAGAATCAACACTTTGACCATGATCTACAGATCCTTCATGAGATTGGTAATAGGAGCGTATGGCTTATAGCATATGACTAACAGTGGACGACGGAGTTTTCGATACGAGAGACGAACGACGTTTCACGAGCGACGGCCCTCCCGTCACCCCTGAACCCGCGCGTGGCAATGCAGGCAATCCTGCCGCTTGGGATGCTGTACCGGTAAGGGACGAGCGCCGGTCGGCACGTGGCAAGCCAGGCAATCCTTCTCCATCGTCACGGCCTGATGCGCGCTGTTGGCCGGCACCTTCGGGTTGCGGTCGCGCGGGGAAGGCAGCAGCGCCACGCCACCCACCACGAGCAACGCCAACACCACAAAAATGATATCCACTTTGCGAAAGGTCATTGGCCGGCTCCTGGTCCTCTGTCGGTTGCTGCGCCCGCCTCATAGGCGTCGTTGAGTAGCTGCGCCACATGTTTCACCGCCACGCGGCCGCGCATGCCGTTGCTGAGCTGAATCATGCAGGCCGGGCAACTGGTGGCCACCGTCTCCGCCCCGCTCTGCTCGATATTCCGCCGTTTCCGGTCGAAGACCTTCTGCGACGTGTCGTAATCCTTCACGATATAGGTCCCGGCCCCGCCCGCGCAGCGGTCGGCATCGGTCATCTCCACATAGTCCGATCCCGGCAACTGTTTGAGCAACTGCCGCGGTTCTTTGGTCACCCCGGCGGCTCGCAGATGACAGGAGGAATGGTAGGTCACCTTGCCGGTCTGGGCTTCTGGCGTCCCCATCGGTGGATGCTGGTCGGATCGCGCCACGAATTCCGTGATGTGGACCACCTTCTTCGCCAACGCGTCCGCCGCCTGCTGTTCCGGACCACTCTCGAAAAACTTCTTGTATTCCTTGAGCATGAGTGTGCAGGAGGCGCAGCCCGTGACGACCTGATCATAGCCCGCCAGGGACTGCAGATTGAAGCGAGCATTGTCTTTGACCAGATCCACATGCCCATAGGTTTCGATCGGCGTCCCGGAACAACGCTGCGGAGGAAGTTCCGGCTCTACGTGATGTTTGCGCAGGACGGAAATGACCGCGTCCCCCACCCCGTCCTCGAAATAGTTCGCTGCGCAGCCATGAAAGTAGGCGACGCGGGAGCCGGTCTTGGACTTCGCAGGTTGCGTGAGCTCCGAATACCGGTCGCGCAAGTGGGTGGTTGCGAGTGTGGGCAGGACCATATCCGCCGGAAGTTTGGCCGTCGGGGCAATGCGTTTTAGGAGCGGCGCGGCCAGGCGTTCGAGCAGGGCGCGCGGAGCAGGCCGATCCCACCACGATTGCGTTCTTGCCAGAAGTGTAAGTATCGCTTCAAATACAGGCAGCTTCGCCTGCAGCGCAAAGAGCCAGCGCGATCCCCGGTTGGGATTCTCGGCGCGCCGCTGGAGGATCAGCTCGGACACATCCACTCCGGCCGGACAGATCGTGCGGCAGGATTTGCAATTCAAGCAGGCCTCTACCACCCGCTTCGAGTCGAGGTAGCTGTAGTCCTTCGCCGTGACGATTTCGAACCAGCCGCGCGAGCTCATGTCTTCCGACTGGAACACGTCGTAGACCGGACAGACGGAGTTACACTTCGCGCAGGTCGCACAGGATTTCGACAACCGCTGGTAATCGATGTGTTCGGTAAACGGCGTCTCGCTGATCTTGATGCCGGGATTCATCACGTTCGCGGGGTCGAGCGTCTGCTTCACCTGCACGAAGAGTTGATACAACTCGTCGCCGAACATCTTGCGCACATATTCCGCCCGCACGCGACCGTCGCCATGCTCGCCGCAAATAGACCCGTCGAACCGGGACAGCACGGCTCCGTGAATCTCATGGTAGGCCTGCACCATCTTGTCGAAGTCCTGCCGGTTGTTCACGTCGAGCAACGGCGTGATGTGGGCGTTGCCGTTGCCGATATGGCCGAAGATCGCCACCGGCACATGCTGTCCCTCGAAGAAGGTTTCCAGGTAGCGGATCAATTCGCTGATGCGTGTGGCGGGCACCACCACGTCGTCCACGAAGTTGATCGGCTTCTTGCGCGGATCGAACCGGTAGAGCGTGGGGTACAGGGCCTTCCTGGCTTTCCAGAGCTGGTCGCGCTGCTCCTTATCGTAGGCGATGGTCAGGTCGCCGCAGAGTTGATAGCGTCCGCAGATGGCAGCCATCTGATCGGCCCGTTCGCGCAGGTCGCCCTCGCCTGCGCTGCTGTCGAGCTCAGCCAACAGGGTGGCGGCCGCATCGGCGGGAATGCCATGGGCCGACCGCCCGATCAGGTTCAGAGTGTTCGCATCCATGACTTCCAGCGCGCTGGGCCTGAGGCTCAACAGATGCGGCACTGCCTCCCCGACTTCTTCGAGACGGCGAAAGTGAATCAGCGCCGTGAGCGTACCCTGTGGTTTCGGCACGAGACGAAGCGTCGCTTCGCTCACCACGCCCAGCGTGCCCTCGCTGCCGACGAACAGTTTGGGAAGATCGAAGCAGCCCCGACTCAGCCCGTCGGCGAGACCGAACAGGTTATACCCGCAACTATTCTTGCTGACCGTCGGCTTCTTGCTGTCGATCAGGCTGCGCTGCCGCTGGACGAGGTCGAGGATCGGCTTGAGCGACGGATGGGCCGCGAGGGTCCGATCCAATTCCGGATCGTTGAGGTTCATCGAGGAAGCGGAGAGCCAGGAGCCGGACGGCAGGCAGACCCGCATAGCCTGAACGTTGTCTTTCACGGAGCCATAGATGAGGGTGTGGGGGCCGGCCGAATTGTTGGCGAGCATGCCCCCGAGTTTGCACATGTCCCCGCTGGACGGATCGGGGCCGAAGAGGAGATTGCGTCGCCCGAGCTGCTTGTTCAATTCCGCCAGGACGATCCCCGGCTGCA
>WBZQ01000418.1_pt1 | contig 34172 bp, 28 predicted proteins | sample 5204251 | NCBI WGS metagenome assembly WBZQ01 (sample SAMN12412402, study PRJNA552823) | activated sludge metagenome | isolation source: activated sludge from nitrification reactor of wastewater treatment plant... | place: USA: Virginia | collected 2017-09 | reverse complement strand
CATGCTCGCGGGCCGCTACCCCAGCGACGAGTTCGCCGAGCTGGCACCCCGCGTCATCTGGGACCGCACCGAGGGCACCGTGCGCGGCCGCGGCGGCGCACGGCAGCTGGCGGTGCAGAACGCGGGCACCATTCCCGACCGCGGTCTGTACGGCGTCTACCTGGTGGATGGCAACACGCGGGTTGGCGAGCTGGACGAGGAGATGGTCTACGAGGCGCGCACCGGCCAGACGTTCCTGCTCGGTGCCTCCACCTGGCGCATCGAGGAGATCACCCGCGACCGTGTGATCGTGTCGCCGGCCCCCGGGGCGCCCGGGGCGATCCCGTTCTGGAAGGGCGAGGGCGTGGGACGGCCGGTGGAACTTGGCCGTCAGGTCGGACAGCTGGCACGTGAGCTGGTGGCCGCCCGCCCGGCGGCGGCGATCGAGCGCCTGGCCACGGAGTCGGCCTTCGACGAGCGCGCGGCCCGCAACCTGATGGCGTACCTCAACGACCAGGTCGACGCGACCGGCGCCATTCCCAGTGACCGCACCATCGTGATCGAGCGCTTCCGCGACGAGATCGGCGACTGGCGTCTGTGCATCCTCACGCCGTTCGGCGCCCGCGTGCACGCACCGTGGGCCATGGCCCTGCAGGCACGGCTGCGCGATCAGGCCGGCATGACCGCCCAGGCCATCTGGGGCGACGACGGCATCGCCGTGCACCTCCCTGAGGTCGACCAGGCGCCCGGTGGCGAGCTGGCGCTGATCGACCCGGCCGAGATCGAGGACCTCGTGGTGGGCGAGCTCGGGTCCACCGCCCTGTTCGGTGCCCGCTTTCGCGAGAACGCCGCGCGCGCCCTGCTGATCCCGCGCCGGCGCCCGGGCAAGCGCACGCCGTTGTGGCAGCAGCGACTGAAGTCCGCCTCGCTGCTGGAGGTGGCCCGCCGCTACGGCAGCTTCCCGATCATCCTCGAGACCTACCGTGAGTGCCTGAACGACTGGTTTGACCTGACCGCGCTGCGCGACCTGCTGCGCCGACTCGGCTCACGTGAGATCGCGGTGGTGGAGGTCGAGACCGCCGTGGCCTCGCCGTTCGCCGGGTCGTTGCTGTTCGAGTACATCGCGACATACATGTACGAGGACGACACGCCGGCAGCGGAGCGGCGGGCAACGGCCCTCTCCCTCGACCGCGACCTGCTGCGTGAGCTGCTGGGGCAGGAGGAGCTGCGCGACCTGATCGACCCGGTGGCGCTGGGCGACCTGGAGGACGATCTGCAGCACCGCTCCGAGCGCAGCCGCGCCCGGGGGGCCGACGGGCTGCACGACGTGCTGCGGCGCGTGGGCGATCTGTCGCCGGCCGAGGTGCGCGAGCGACTGGTGGACCCCGACCGGGCCACCGAGTTCCTCGGGGTGCTGAGCGCCGACCGCCGGGCCGCAGCAGTGCGCGTGGCGGGTGAGGACCGCTGGATCGCCGCCGAGGACGCCGGCCGCTATCGGGACGGCGTGGGCGCCGTGCCGCCCACCGGCCTGCCCGACGCCTTCCTGGAGCCGATTGCCGACGCCCGCCGCGGCCTCGTGGCCCGCTATGCCCGTACGCATGGCCCGTTCGTTCCGGGCGAGGTGGCCGCCCGGCTCGGAATCCACCTGGAGGAGGCCACGGCGGATCTCGTGGAGCTCGAGGAGTCGGGCAACCTGGTGCGCGGGGAGCTGCGCCCGGGTGGCGCCGGCCGGGAGTGGTGCGACACCGAGGTGCTGCGGCGGTTGCGACGAGCGAGCCTGGCGGCGGCACGCCGCGAGGTGGAGCCCGTCGACCCCGAGGTGCTCGGGCGCTTCCTGCCGGCCTGGCACGGCATCGACCGCGTGCACGGCCGTCCCGGTCCCGACGCCCTGCGCGAGGTGATCGGCCCGCTGCAGGGCATCGCGCTGCCGGTGGCCCAGTGGGAGCAGGAGGTGTTTCCCCGGCGCAGCGGCGGCTACTCCCCCACCTGGCTCGACCAGCTGGCCGGCGCCGGCGAGGTGGTGTGGGTGGGGGCCGGCGCGATGGGACGCGACGCCGGGCGCATCGCCATCTACTTCCGTGAGGACGCCTCGGTGCTCGGCCCGCCGCCGTCCGACCCGGCCCCCGGTGGCGAGCTCACCGACGCCATGCGAGCGGCGCTTCGGGGCGGGGCGGCCTTCTGGGACGACCTGCTGTCGTGCGCCGACAGCCCCGCGGAGGATGTGTTCGCCACGCTCTGGTCGCTCGTATGGGCGGGCGAGGTGACCAACGACCTGTGGATGCCCCTGCGAGCGCCACGACGGCTGCCGAAGCCGCGCGCGACCGGCTCACGATTCGGCCGGCGCCGTGCGCTTGGCGGCGGTGCGGCACATGGAGCGACGGCCGGCCGCTGGTCGCTCACGGAGCGGCTCTTCGCGCGGGCCCCGGCGCCCGACGAGCGTGCCCGGGCACAGGCGGAGCTGCTGCTGGAGCGCCACGGCATCGTGACGCGCGCCGGTGTGCTGGCCGACGGACTGCCCGGTGGCTTCGCGGGCGTCTACCGCCCCCTCGGTGAGCTCGAGACGCTGGGACGCTGCCGACGCGGCTACTTCCTCGCCCAGCTCGGTGGTGCGCAGTTCGCGATCCCCGGCGCCGTGGAACGCCTGCGCGATTTGCGCCTGCCGCCGGAGGGCGAGCCCGCCGCACTCGTCTTGGGGGCGGCCGATCCGGCACAGCCTTACGGCGCGACGGTCCCCTGGCCCGCGGGCAGCGCCGGGCGCGGCCCCTCACGCACCTTCGGTGCCCAGGTGGTCCTGGTCGACGGTGCGGCGACGCTGTACCTCGAGCGCGGCGGCAAGCGCCTTTTGGTGCTGGGTCACCCGGAGGACGCGCAGCTGCGCGCCGCGTGTGCCGCCATCGGAGCGTGGGTGCGCGCCGATCGCAAACGACGAGTGATCCTGGAGCGTGTCGACGCCGAGAGCGTGTTCGGCTCGCCCATCGAGCCGCTGCTCGTCGCCGCCGGCTTTCGCTCGGGACTTCGCGGCCTCGAGCTGCGGGGCGACGACGCTCCGCACGCTGTCTGATGGCGGAGGGCCAGGTCAGCCATCGCAACGCGCTGCGGTTCACGGCGGCGCTCGGCGGCCAAGCCATCGTGCGGGTCGACGAGGGCCCGCAGGTGGCCGCGCAGCGCATCCCGCAGCGCCTGACGGGCGACGTGCTGGAGCGTGTCGACGCCAGGGGGAAGCATCACCTGTTTCGCTTCGCCAGCGGCCGCGTGCTGCACTCGCACCTTGGCATGAACGGCCGCTGGCAGCTGCGGGGAGCCGACCGGCCCCTGCCGCACGGTGGGCTCTGGCTCGCCCTGTGGACCGACCACCAGGTGGCCGCGCAGTACGGAGGACCGCGCCTGCGCCTGTACGAGCCGGGGGAGGCGATACCGGCACTGGCCGGCGTCGGGCCCGACCTCCTCGACCCCTCCCTCGACCCTGGCGAGGTCGCGCTGAACGCACTCGCAAGCGCCGCCCCGGCCCGACCGGTCGGCGACGTGCTGCTCGATCAGCGCCTGCTGTCAGGTATCGGCAACGTCTTCCGCGCCGAGACGCTCTTCCTGACGGGCATCGACCCCTGGCAGGAGGCGGGAGCGGTCACGCCCGATGAGGCGCGGCGTATCGGCACGACCGCGGCCGAGCTCATGCGCCACGGCGTGTCGCATCCCGGACCGATCACGACCTACCACGGCCCGGCGCCCGGACCGCACCGCACCTGGGTCTACGGCCGGCATGGCCAGCCCTGCCGGCGTTGCCGCACGCCAATCCGTGCACAGGGCATGGGTGACGCCAACCGCACGCTCTACTGGTGCCCGGCGTGCCAGGCGGCGCGGCGCGAGCGGGCATAGGCTCGCTCCCGATCGGGCGAAGCAAGTATCAGACGTGACAAGCGCGCGGGTGGCCGGTATTGTGCCCACATGCCAGTCGCAGTCTCAGAGATCATGTCGCCCATCGAGGCAACTGTGGGGGCCGATACCACGCTTCGTCAGGCCGCCGTGCGCATGGGCCAGTACCACACCGGCGCCGCGCTGGTGATCGATCCGCAGCTGCCCGGACCGGGTATCGTCACCGAGCGCGACATCCTGCGCGCCCTCGCTGAGGGACACGACCCGGACGAGGCCAAGGTCGGCGACTTCATGCACAGCCAGCTCGTTGCGGCATCCCCCAGCTGGCCGGCCACCCAGGCGGCCGAGAAGATGATGAAGCACCACATCCGGCACATCGTCGTGTTCGAGGAGGCCCACCTCGTCGGCATCCTCTCGATGCGCGACGTCATCAAGGTGCTGGGCCTGCAGGTGAGCGAAGACCGCGCCCGCGACTGAGCTCGACCCAGCGCGCGTGAGCTCGTCCCGGCTCGTCGCCCCGTAAGCATCCCCTGGGTGGCGCGACGGTGGCGAAGCTGGGAACACCTGTGGACGGTGCGACGCCATCGATTCGGCGCCGCGTGTCGGCTACGGTCAGGGCATGGACACCGCGCCTGGCCCGCACCATCGTGTCGTCGTGATCGGCGGCGGTTTCGCCGGGCTGCGCACGGTGCAGTCGCTCCGCCGCACGCCGGTCGCGATCACCTTGATCGATCGGCGCAACTTCCACCTGTTCCAGCCCCTGCTCTACCAGGTGGCCACCGGGTCGCTGTCCCCCGGTGAGATCGCCACTCCGCTGCGCGCCATCTTCCGGCGCCAACGCAACGTGCGCGTCGTGCTGGGAGAGGTGACCGGCATCGATGTCGCCCGCCGGACGGTGGCGATCGATCGCGAGGCCGGCGGCCCGGCGCCGGCCCTGGAGATCCCCTACGACACGCTCGTGGTGGCTGCGGGAATGCACAACTCGTACTTCGGCCACGACGAGTGGCAGCACGCCGCACCCGCGCTGAAGTCGCTGGAGGACGCGCTCGACATCCGCCGCCGGATCCTGATGGCCTTCGAGGCCGCGGAGACCGAGCCTGATCCCGAGCGCCGGCAGGAGTGGCTGCGCTTCGTGGTGGTGGGCGGTGGGCCGACGGGGGTGGAGTTGGCCGGTCAGATCGGCGAGATCGCCGCCGACACCATGCGCGACCAGTTCCGCAGCTTCGACCCGGCGAGCGCCGTCGTGACACTCGTGGAGGGGGCGCCCCGCATCCTGCTTGCGTTCGACGATGCGCAGGCCGCACATGCAACGCGTGCGCTCGCATCCCTCGGCGTGACGGTCCGCACGGACTGCATGGTCAGCAACGTCGACGCGACCGGCGTGGACGTGACGCACGACGGCGCGCTGGAGCGCATCCCGGCACGAACCGTGCTGTGGGCCGCAGGTGTGGCGGCGGCGCCGCTTGCCGCCCGGCTGGCAGCCGCGGTGGGCGTGACGCCCGATCGCCAGGGTCGGATTCCGGTGGCCGCCGACCTCACCGTTCCCGGGCACCCGCAGATCATGGTGATCGGCGACCTGGCCGTGGTGCCGCCGCCGGGCGCACCCGGCGTGGCACCCGCGGCCATGCAGATGGGCCGCTACGCCGGGACCTCCATCCGTACCCGCCTCGCCGGCGCCACGCCGGTCCCGTTCGCGTATACCGACAAGGGCAACCTCGCCACCATCGGCCGCGCCCGGGCCGTCGCGGACCTGTTCGGCATGCGCTTCCACGGGTTCCTGGCATGGTGGCTGTGGCTCGCGGTGCACCTCTTCTATCTCATCGGCTTCCAGAACCGCGTGCTGGTGCTGGTGCGCTGGTCGTGGAGCTTCCTCACGCGCGGACGCGGCGCCCGCCTCATCACCTCTGCCCGCAGCTTCAAAGCGGACGGGTGACGCCAACCTCGGTGAGGGCGCTCAACCCGTGGCGGTGCGCACGACGGCCGTGCCGAGCGTGGCCGCACGCGTGCGCGTGAGCGCCGTCCCGGTCGTGAGGACCACCACGACCAGCGGTCCGCGCCTGGTGTAGACGATCGCCGCGGTGTGCTGCGACGACGACAACCAGCCGTTCTTCTGGGCAATCGGAACCTTGCTGCCGAACGCCTGCCGGACGAGCCCGGCGTTGCCATCGCGCGGATCGGAGCTCAGCAGGTTCCCCAGCGCCAGACGTGCCTGTGGCATCGTCATCCGCGTGGCGTCGAGGGCCGCCTGCTCGCCGAGGGCAGCTCGATGGAGCATCGTCATCACCGCGCCCAGGTCGGCCGCCGTGGTCACCCGCTGCGAGCTGAGCCGCGGCTGGGCGACGGCGCGCACGGGGGGCCGTGCCGTTGCCACCTTGTAGCCGCCGGTGAACGTGGTGCTGGTGGCCCCCATTCGGGTGAGCGACTCCTGGGCGCCCAGCGCGCCCCCGTTGCCGGGCAGCAGGCGATTGACGGCGAGGTTCGAACTCCACTTGCCGATCGCGCCCACGTCGGCGGCCGTGGCCGCGGCCTCGGGGGCACTGCCGCTGCGTCGCAGCGCCTCCACCATCACGCCCAACTTCACCGTCGACGCCGCGTTGAAGCGTGCGCCGGCGTTCCAGCTGGCGGCATGGCCGGTGGAGAGCTGGTGCACCCAGATTCCCGACGTGCCCGTGAAGCGCGCTGCCGCGTTGCGCAGCGACCGCTGCCACGTCGCGTCCAGGGTCGCCGTCTGCACCGGGTTCTGGGCCGAGGTGGGCAGCAGCCACACACCGTGGGACTCTGCGGTGCCGATCAGGGCACCGGCCTTCTTGAAGCGCACCAGCAGGTCGTACTTGCCGGGGGTGGCGCGCAGGTGCGCCCATACCGTCTGATCCGCCCGCACCAGCAACGCACCGGCCAGCCGGCCGTCGACCAGCAGCTCGGCGGCGTCGGTACCCGCCGGCGCGGCGGCCACCACATCTTCGAAGAACGCCGCCCCCGGCCGGGGCTCGACCAGCGGCGGAACCTCGCCCACCGCGGTCGTCGCCGGCACGCACGAGGCGCGCGTGGCGCGCATCTTCGCGCGGTTGGTGGCGGCCGCGCTGCGCGCGGCGGCCGCGCGCGCCCGGTCGAGGCGGTCGAGCCAGCTGGCAACCGCGGCGGCGTTCTCGGCGTACTCGACGGCCCACCGCTGGTAGGTGTGGCAGGAGCTCGACACCGGGCCCGCGGCACGCAGCGCCTCCCGCATGTTGCGCGCCCGGTCGTAGGCGAGCTGGATGGCATCCGAGGACCCGGCCCGCGCCGTGGCCAGTGCCGACTCGACGCCATTTACCTGCGCCACCGCCGCCAGCATCGCCGCGTCCGAGGCAAGGGCTGGAGCCGCGCAAATGAGGACGATCGCCACGGCGAGCGTTGAGCGGCACATGCGGGCACTGTAACAATCGTCTTCACCATCACTTCACCAACCCGACGGCCGGTGGGCGTTAGGGTGACCGAAGTCGTATTCGAACATCGGGAGTAGACGTGAGCGAGGCAGTTGAGGCACCGGCGGCTCCGGCCGCCCAGCCGGACACCGCCGCCGTCGTGGCCGCGCGAGACGTGAGCCGCACATTCGGCGAGGGCGACACCGCAGTCGAGGCGCTGAAGGACGTGAGCCTCGATTTGGAGCGTGGGCGCTTCGTGGCGATCATGGGTCCGTCCGGGTCGGGGAAGTCGACCCTGATGCACATCCTTGCCGGCATCGACGCGCCGACCGGCGGCGAGGTCTGGATCGACGGCGTCAAGATCACGGGCCTGCGCGACAGGGCGCTGACGCTGCTTCGCCGCGAGAAGGTCGGCTTCGTCTTCCAGTTCTTCAACCTGCTGCCGATGCTCACGGCCGCCGAGAACCTCGACCTGCCGCTGTCCATCGCCGGCCAGAAGCCCGACCCGACGTGGCGCAGCCAGCTGGTGGATGCGGTCGGCCTGGGCGACCGGCTCTCGCACCGGCCGGCCGAGCTCTCCGGCGGTCAGCAGCAGCGCGTCGCCATCGCGCGCGCACTCATCAGCAAGCCGGCCGTGGTGTTCGCCGACGAGCCAACCGGCAACCTCGACTCCAAGAACGGCCACGAGATCCTGGCGCTCATGCGCCGCTCCGTGGACGAGTTCGGTCAGACCATCGTGATGGTGACCCACGACCCGAAGGCGGCTGCCATCGCCGACCGGGTGCTCTTCCTGCAGGACGGTCGCATCACCCGCGACGGTGGTCAGATGGACGGCGAGGCCATCTTCGACGTGATGAAGACGCTCGAATAGATGTTCAAGCTCGCCCTCCGCAACATCATGTCGCGCAAGCTGCGCTTCGCCATGACCGCGATCGCCATCATCCTCGGCACGGCGATGATGAGCGGCACCTACGTGCTGACCGACCAGATCACCGGCGCCTTCGACGACATCTTCGCCAAGGCCAACCAGGGTGTCGACGTGATCATCACCCACAAGCAGGCCTTCGACTCGCAACAGGGCGCGACGACTGCACCGTTCGACGAGTCGCTGGCCGAAAAGGTCAGGGCGGTCGATGGGGTCGCAGTCGCAGAGGGCCAGATGGATGGCACCGGATCGCTCGTGGTCGATGGCAAGTCCGTGACCTCCGTCGGGGGTGCACCGGCGCTGCTCGTCTCCACGCCGACCAACGAGCGTTTCCGTGCGAGCAACATCGCGACCGGCCGATTCCCCGACGCACCCGGTGAGGTCGCCGTCGATGTCGGCCTCGCCGACCGCAAGAACCTCTCCGCCGGCATGAAGCTGCAGGTGGCCACCAACACCGGCCTCCACCCGGCGACGTTGGTCGGTACCTTCCGCTTCGCCGACTCCGGTTCGCTGGGCGGCACGATCCTGATCGCCGTCACGCTGAAGGACGCTCAGGATTGGACCGGCCACCCGGGCCAGATCACCTCCGTCGTGGTCGCCGGTACGCCCGGCACGCCCCCCACCACGCTCAAGCAGAACATCACGACCGCCCTGGGCGACGCGGGCGACCTGCGCATCGAGACCGGCTCCGAGAGCGCCGACCGCCAGGCCAAGTCGATCAACGACAACCTCGGGTTCCTCAGCACCACGCTGACGGTGTTCGCGCTCATCGCGATCCTCGTGGGCGCGTTCGTCATCTTCAACGTCTTCTCGATCACCATCGCCCAGCGCATCCGCGAGATCGCGATGCTGCGCACGATCGGCGCCAGCCGCGGTCAGATCCGTGGCTCGGTGGTGCTCGAGGCACTGATCATCGGCTTCGTGGCATCGCTCATCGGCATCGGGCTCGGGGTCCTGATCGCCATCGGGCTGAAGGCGATCTTCTCGGCTGCCGGCTTCGGGCTCCCCACCGCGTCGCTGCGGGTCGCACCGCGCACGGTGATCATCCCCCTCGTCATCGGCACGGTGGTGACGATGCTGTCGGTCATCATTCCCGCCGCCCGCGCGACCAAGATCCCGCCGGTTGCCGCGCTGCGCGAAGGCGCGGTGCTGCCCAAGTCGCGGTTCTCGCGCTACACCCCGTACATCGGCATCGGCGTCGCGTTGCTCGGCATTCTGCTCATCGCGCTCGGCTTCTCCAGCGACGGCGCCCTGTCACGGCGCCTGATCATGATCGCCGTCGGCGGCGGTGCGATCGTGCTCGGCATCGGACTGGCCATCCGACTCTTGATCCGTCCACTCGCGCGGCTGCTCGGCGCACCGGGCGAAGCCGTGTTCGGCAACAGCGCCTCGCTTGCCCGCCAGAACGCCGTTCGTGACCCGGCCCGCACGGCCAGCACCGCGACGGCGCTGATGATCGGCGTCGGACTCGTGGTGTTCATCGCCGTGTTCGCCCATGGTTTCAAGGTCTCGTTCTTCGACGCGATCGATCGCAACCTCCGGGTCGACCAGATCAGCATCAACGAGAACTTCTCGCCGATGCCGGCCGGGGTAACCGAGATCGCACGCGCCGTGCCCGGCGTGCGGGCAGCGCTTGGTGTCGGCTCGTTGGAGACGAAGGTCAACGGCACCAGCGCGGTGATGAACGCGGTCGATCCGGCGGCGGCGCGCAGCCTCGTGCGCTTCGACTGGCAAAACGGCGGATCCGACGCGCTGCTCGACCAGCTGGGCTCCGACGGCACCATCGTCGAGGAGAGCCTCGCGACCGACAAGGGGCTCAAGGTGGGCGACACCCTGAAGGTGACGGCCATCGACGGACAGACCGGCACGCTGACCGTGCGGGGCATCTACCGTGACCCGCAGCTGTTCGTCGGCTACACCGTGAGCGACGCCGGCTACCGGCGCTTCACCGACACCCCGGCCGTCGGTGTGCTGCTCACGCAGCTCGCGCCCGGCGCCAGCCTCGCCAAGGTCACCGCATCGCTGACGGACGCGATGAAGCAGGCCTACCCAACCGTGAAGGTCCGCACCAAGGCCGAGTACAAGACGTTCGTGAACAAGTCGTTCTCGTCGTTCCTGAACATCTTCTATGCCCTGCTCGCCCTGAGCGTCCTGATCTCGCTCGTGGGGGTGGTCATCACGCTGTTCCTGGCGATCTACGAGCGCACACGCGAGATCGGGATGATGCGCGCGGTGGGCACCACCCGCGGTCAGATCCGGTCGATGATCCTCCACGAGGGCGTCATCACGTGCCTGATCGGCGGCGTGGTGGGGGTGTTCGTCGGCCTCCTGCTGGGCTGGGTGATCATCAAGGGCCTCGAGGGCGAGGGTCTGGGCTTCTCGGTGCCATGGGGCACGCTCGTTGCCGTCCTCTTCCTCACGGTCATCGCGGGGCTGTTGGCTGCGTTCCTTCCCTCGCGACGCGCGGCGAAGCTGCGCCCGCTGGAGGCGCTGCACTACGAGTAGCGGTTCCCCTGGGCGGCCGGATCGTCGTCGGCCGCCCAGGCGGAGCTCAGGAGAGCGGAACCTTGCGCAAGGAGGCTGCGACCTGCAGCAGTTGCTCCTTGGGAAGCGGGCCCGACAGCGTGTACAGCAGGCTGCCGTCACGCCAGTACAGGTGCGGCGTCGACGACGGTCCGGTGCCGAAGAAGCCCGTGCCGGTGCCAATCGTGACCGGCTCCTGACTGACCTCCTGGCACTCGTGCCCGAACGGGTCGGCGAGCCAGTCGCGCTTGGACACGCGCATCGTGAAGTCGATGTGCTCCTGACCACGGCGCCAGCTCGCCGCGTAGAGCCACGGCAGGCGGGGGATCGACGCCTCGGGGCCGGTCAGCTCGCCGCGCGGCGCCCAACCGGAGACGACCTGCCGGAAGCCGGTGATCATCACGCCCGGCTCGCGCGGCACATATGGCAGGGGGCCGGCCGCGGCACGGGCCGACATGCGGGTGAAGCGGTGGTTCTGGATCGCCATGCCCGGCCCGGCCACCCGTGGCGGGGCAAAGAGCGACGCCGGGAACGTGCCGTTGATCTTCGTGTAGCGATACTCGCTGCTGTCGAGCAGCGCGCCGCCGACCTGCGCGCGCCGCTCCGCACGTAACGGCAACAGGTACTGCTGAGAGAGCCAGACGGTGATCGTGCTGGGCGGAAAGCCCGCGCATTCGTTCGCGACCGCGGACAGCGTGGTCTTGAAGGCGGGCACGGTCCCGAGGGTGTCGACCACCAGCACCGGCTCCCCTGAGCGCGCCCGGCCCAGGATGTGGGCGATGGTCTCGGTCCACTGATCGGGCGCCAACGGATACCCGTCGGGTTCGACGCGGGGAAAGTTGCGCGTCACGAGGCCGCCGAGCCCGCGCGCGCCCTTGGCGTACTCAGTGTCGGCTCGTCGCACCACGACGTCGGCGTCCGCGGCGAGGAAGCGCACACGACCGAGGTTGGGCCCCGAATAGGTCTCCACCCGCCCGGCGTCCCCGGGTGAGGTCACCCGCACCTGGTACGAGGTGACCGGCGTGGGGGTGAGCGGAGAGGCGGCGGCTGCGGCGATGAGTGCGAGTGCGGTGATCATGGTACGACGCTACAGCCGGGCGTCGGACGGTGGCAACGTCAGGCGATCGCCGGCCCCGGCTCAGCCTCCGCCGGCGTATCGGGTGGCGTGGCTTCGAGCGCGCCGGCCTCGCTCGCGGGGCGCAACGGCTCGTCGCGAACCGGGCGCGGCATGTTCGCCGCCGCGTAGGCGTCGGCCTCGTCGAGCGTCTCGTGCTTCAGGAGGGCCTGCGTGAGCGACTCGAGCTTGTCGCGGTTGGCGCCGAGCTTCTCGAGCGCCTCCTCGTAGCAGGCGTCGATGATCCTGCGGACCTCCTGGTCCACCAGCTCGATCGTCTTCTCCGAAGGCCCGCCGGCCCCTGTGCCCGCCAGCAGGAGCGGCTCGTCGTTGGGTCCGGGCAGCACGGAGACGTTGCCGATGACATCGCTCATTCCCCACCGGCCCACCATCTGCTTGGCGATGCGCGTGACCTGCTCCAGGTCCGATTCCGCGCCGGTGGTGACGTTGCCGTAGACGATCTGCTCGGCCGCCCGGCCGCCCAGCGCACCGACGATGCGTCCGCGCAGGTACGCGGCGTCGTAGCCGTAGCGATCGGCGGCCGGCGCCTGGAAGGTGACGCCCAGCGCGCGTCCGCGCGGGATGATGGAGATCTTGCGCACCGGATCCGCGCCCGGGATCAACATGCCGAGCAAGGCATGGCCGGACTCGTGGTAGGCCGTGCGCTCACGCTCATCCTTGGAGAGCATGATCTTGCGTTCGGCCCCGAGCAGGATCTTCTCGAGCGCATCGGTGAAGTCGGCCAGGAACACGCGATCGTGCGCGCGCCGGGCCGCCATGAGCGCGGCCTCGTTCGCCAGGTTCGCAAGATCAGCTCCGACCATCCCCGGCGTGGAGGCGGCGATGCCTTCGAGGTCGACGTCGGGACCCAAGGGCATGTGGCGGGTGTGGACCTTCAGGATCGCCAGACGGCCGTTCTGGTCGGGCGGGTTCACCGCCACCCGACGGTCGAAACGCCCGGGGCGCAGGAGCGCCTGGTCCAGGATCTCGATGCGGTTGGTGGCGGCGACCACGATCACGCCCTCCGAGCCCGAGAACCCGTCCATCTCGGTGAGGATCTGGTTGAGCGTCTGCTCGCGTTCCTCGTGGCCGCCCACCGAGCCGGAGCCGCGGGATCGGCCAACCGCGTCGAGCTCGTCGATGAAGATGATGGCGGGCGCCGATTCCTTCGCCTGCTTGAACAGGTCGCGCACGCGACTGGCGCCGACGCCGACGAACATCTCCACGAACTCGGAGGCCGAGAGCGAGAAGAACGGCACACCGGCCTCGCCGGCCACCGCGCGGGCCAGCAGGGTCTTGCCGGTACCGGGCGGGCCGTACAGCAGCACGCCCTTCGGGATCTTGCCGCCGAGCGCCAGGTACTTCTCGGGTTGCTTGAGGAAGTCGACGACTTCGCCGAGCTCCTGCTTCACCTCGTCGATGCCCGCCACGTCGGCGAACGTGGTGCGCTGCTGCGAGGAGTCGTAGCGCTTGGCGCGCGAACGGCCGATGCCCAGCACCCCGCCGCCGGCGCCGCCCCCCGCCGCCGCCCGGCGGAGGAACCACACGATCAGCAGGATGAACAGCAGCGCAGGACCGAACCCGAACAGCAGCGACTCCCACAGCGGTCGCGCCTCATCGAGCGAACGGGCGTTGATCACCGTGCCCTTGGAGGTCAGGCGATCGAAGAGGTTCTTCTTGTCGTCCTCGCTGAGGAACGCAGGTGTGATGGTGTGGAATCGCCGCACCTTCGTCGCTTTCCCACCCAGCGGGGTGTAGCCGACGTCGGCCGTGAACTCCCCGTCGATCACGTCACCGCGCGTGATGACTTCCTTGATGGTGCCGGCGGTGAGCTGCTGGTCGAAGAAGGTGTACGGCACCGTGGTGTACTTCGGGGTGCTGCTCACGCTGTTCAGGATCAGGAAGTTCACGAACAGCAGAATCCCCGCGAACAGCCACAGCCGCGGCGTGCCCGGCATGCGCCCTTTGGGCGCGTCTCCATCCGGACGCCCTTCGACCCGCCAGCCAGGTGGGTCGCCCGACGGCTTGCGGGAGCCGGGGTCCTTGGGAGCGTCAGCCATCGGCCGCCAACTATGCCAGAGCGGCCGGGAACGACGCGGGCGGGTGGGCCTCGCCCGTCGGCGTCCGGGCGGCTACGGCCATTCGACCTCGCGGGTCGCGCCCTCCGGCGCCGGCTCGGACGAGCGGCGGCGAGCACCGACCGGCACGTCGGCTGCGGTGGGCAGCTCGAGCTGGCCCTCGGCCCCGTTCGCGCCGGCGACGGTCGGCGCGGTCTCGGCGGTTACGCCGTCGTGTGCCGGCGCAAGCGTGTCTGTCGCAGCACTGCGTGCGGCACGTTGCAGGCGGCGGTGTACCAACTCGGCGTTCAGCTCTGCGCCCACCAGGAACATGAGGCCGCTGAAGTACAGGAACGTCAGGTAGACGAAGATGGCGCCAAGCGCGCCGTACACCGACTTCAGGTCGTTGAACCCCTTCGCGTACAGGCCGACGAGGGTGTTGGTGCCATACCAGGCGGCGGTGGACAGCAGCGCCCCGGGCAGGATCGAGCGAAAGCCGAGGCGCATCTCGTTCGGTCCGAAGCGGTACAGCAGCAACGTGAACGCGAAGATCAGCAGCAGGCCGAGCGGCAGCGTGATGGAGTCCACCAGTCCGCGCAGATCGGATCCGCCGCCGAGTATGTCGGTGATGCCCCGCATCAGCCGCTGCCCGCCCGAGAGGCTCACCACGCCGAGCAGGGCGAGCACGATCGTGCCGGCGGCGAGCACCATGTTGTAGGCCTTGGCGCGCACCCACTTCCGGTGGGGCAGGCGCTGTGCCCGATCCAATCCGTCCACCAGCGCGCCGATGGCGTTCGACGAGACGTACAGCCCGGCGATCGAGGCGAGCGCGATCACCAGACCGCCGGCGGCGCCCGAGGCGGTGGCCTGCTGGAAGGCGTCGGCGAGGCCAGAGATGCCCGGGATGGTGTCTTCGAGCCGCTTGAAGATGTCGAGGTACGCATCCGGCCCGGCCAGGCGGATCGCGGTGACCAGCACGAACAGGAACGGGATGGTCGCCAGGAACGCGTTGTAGGCGAACTGGCTGGCGGTCCCCGTGACGCCGTCGGCCATGGCCCGGCGCAGGACGCCCATGAACATGCCGCCCACCCATTGGGGCAGGCGCCGCAGGCGCTTGACCAGCGATCGCATCGGGTTGTTCACAGAGGTCACTTCGACTCGAATCGACGCTCGGAGTGTAGTGGGGCCCCGCCACGGTGAGCGTGGATGACAACTACGGCGCCGGCCTGCGAACTCCCGCGCCCGTCCGGCGTGCAACACCTCGTGCCTGGCACCAAGTGTTGCACAGGGTTGTGTCGGAACTGTTGCGGACGGCCAGGGAACGGTGGCGCCGGCGCACACCGGGCACGGAGAGGACACAGTGCGATCGGGCCGTGCGCGGAATCGTCAGATGACCGCGGCACCCAGGATCGCCGCGCGTTCGCGGGCGATCGCCCGCTCCATCAGCACCTCGTGGGTATTCGACGCCGCCGTGCCGTCGGCGGGAGCGAGCTTGCGCCAAGTGCCGTCCGGCTGCATCTCCCAAGCCAGGGCGGTGTCGTTCGCGGTGATGTCGAGCACTGCCGCAAGTTCCGCACACGCAGCTGGATCCTCGACCGGCGTCATCACCTCCACGCGGTTGTCGAGGTTGCGCCCCATGAGGTCGGCGGACCCGATCCAGTAGGCGGTGTGCTCTCCGGACGTGAAGGCGCACACGCGCGTGTGTTCGAGGAACCGCCCGACCACGCTCGTCACGCGAATGGTCTCGCTCACACCCGCAACCCCGGGCCGCAGCCCGCAGATCCCGCGGACGAGGAGCTCGATCGGCACGCCGGCCTGTGACGCCCGGTAGAGCGTCTGGATCACCTCGCCGTCGATGATGGCGTTCATCTTGATGACGATCCGGCCGGGCGTGCCGGAACGATGGGCCTTGGTCACGCGCACGATCTGCGCGATGAGCCGGTCGCGCATCCCCTCGGGCGCCACCCAGAGCTTGCGGAACTTCGGCACCCGCGAGAACCCGGTGAGGTAGTTGAACAGATCGTGGACGTCCTCCGTGACGTTCGGCCGGCAGGTGAACAGCCCGAAGTCAGTGTAGAGGCGTGCGGTGGACGGGTGGTAGTTGCCGGTGCCGATGTGGGCGTAACGACGCATCTTCTTGCCCTCGCGGCGTACCACCAGCGCCAGCTTTGCGTGGGTCTTCCGCCCCGCCAGGCCGTAGACCACGTGCACGCCGGAACGCTCCAGGGCACGGGCCCACTGGATGTTGCGCTGCTCGTCGAAGCGCGCCTGCAGCTCGACGAGGCAGACCACGGCCTTGCCCTGCTCAGCGGCCCGCATGAGCGCCGGCACGATCGGCGTGTCGCCGCTGGTGCGATAGATGGTCTGCTTGATCGCCACCACATCGGGGTCGGCCGCGGCCTGATCGATGAACCGCCCCACGCTCGTGTGGAAGTCATCGTAGGGGTGGTGCACCAGGATGTCCTCCTGGCGCATCGCCGCGAAGATGTCCTGCTCACCGACGTCAGCGCGAAGACGGGGATGGATGCGTGGTTCCCACGGGCGCTCCCGCAACTCACCCGGCAAGCTGTCGGCAAGCTCCCACAGGCAGGTGAGATCGAGCAGACCTGAGATGCGGTACACATCGCGGGCGACCACGCCGAGTTGCTCGGCCAGCTCGCTGACCATGCCCTTGCGCGCACTGCGTTCCACCTCGAGCCGCACGACGTCCCCGAATCGCCGCGAGTGCAGCTGGGCTTCCACCGCCCCCAGCAGATCGTCGGCCTCGTCGCTGATCGAGAAGTCCGCGTCACGCGTGACGCGGAACAGGGCGGTGTCGGTGACCTCCATACCGGGGAAGACCCGGGCCAGCTCCGACCGCACGATCTGCTCCGATGGCACCACGCCACCGGGCACCCGCAGGAAGCGCGGCAAGCCCGGTGTGAGCTTGACCCTGGCAAAGCGAGACTCCTCGTTGGTCGGGTCGGTCACGGTCGCGCCCATGTTGAGCGACAACCCGGAGATGTAGGGAAAGGGCTGCCCGGGGCTCAGCGCCAGTGGCGTCAGTACCGGGAAGATCTCGGAGGTGAACGTGGACTTGACCTTCCGCATCGCGCGGTCGTCCAGATCCTCGCGTGTAAAGACGGCGAGCCCCTCACGCGCCAGCGCCGGTGCGATCTCGTGCTTCCATAGCCGCCCCTGCTCTGCCACCAACTCGCCGGCACGTGCCGCGATCGCTGCGAGGGTGTCTTCCCGGGTCATGCCGTCGGGTGCACTGGACGGGCGCATTGCCTCGAGTGCATCGAGGTGACCGGCGACGCGCACCATGAAGAACTCATCGAGGTTGCTCGAGAAGATGGCGAGGAACTTGCAGCGCTCTGCCAGTGGCACAGTGCGATCCGCGGCGAGCGCCAGCACGCGCGCGTTGAAGTCGAGCCAGGACAGCTCGCGGTTGACGTAGAGCTCGGAATCGTCCAGACGAGGCCCGGCCGAGGCCCGGCTGTTTCGGCGCGGTGCGGTTGCCATCCGCGCATGATGCCAATTTGCGGGCGGTTTCTCCGGTGCTACGGCGGCGGGATGTCGTCGCGGCGCACCGTCAGGACGTAACGACCCCCGCCCCGCCCCGCCCGCACCGCGACGCTGTAGACGCCAGAGGTGGGTGCGGTGAAGACGAGCGACTCCTCCTCGCCGGCGGCGATCGCCGCCGCCGCAAGCCAGTCGCGCGTGTACTGCGGCCCGGGCGCGAAGGCTGGTGCACCCGGCTTCCAGATCACGATGTCGGGATCGAGCCCGGGATCCGCCTGGACTCTGATGGCAATGCGCCGGCCGGCCTCGAGCGGCACGCGGTAGTCGTCCGCCGGATCGAACCATTGGCGGAGCGTGCCAATCCCCTGGGCGGCGTACTGCCCCGCGGGCAGGACCGGCGGGCTGGCCGCGCTGAGCGCCGGATCGTCGTCGGGCTCGACCATGCGGTCACGGGGCGGGGATCCCGCGGCGAGTGCGTCCGCCAGATTCAGCACGCCGGCACCGGTGGCATCGTCCCGCCCGCGTGGGCCGAGGTCGTCGGCGGAACGCCGCAGGAGCTCGGCAACCTGATCGGGCCGCAGACCCGGCCGCTTGGCAAGCAGGCGGGCGGCGGCCCCCGACACCACGGCGGCGGCCATGGATGTGCCGGTGCGGGTGCGGTAGCCGCGTCGCAGGCTGGTGGACCAGATCGCCTTGCCGGGAGCGGCGAGCAGCACCTGCGGCCCCTGGGTCGAGTCGAGCAGCGGCCTGCCGTCGCCCCGCACAGCGCCCACGCCGATCACGTGCGGGTAGGCGGCGGGATACTCCGGCGCGTTGCCCGTGCGGCCCGAGTTCCCTGCTGCGGCCACCACCACCGCGCCGGCCCGAATGGCATCGTCGATGGCGGCGCGCTCCAGCTCGGACGGGTCGGACCCACTCAGCGAGATGTTGATGACGGCCGCGTGCTGCGCGGTCGCGTAGCGGATGCCGGCGACGACCGACGCGGTGTCGGTGTCGCCGGCGGCGTCGGCGATCTTGACCGACAGGATGCGCGCCTTGCCGATGCCCGCGCCCCCGAGCCCGTTCCCGTTGACGGCCGCGATGATCCCAGCGACGTGCGTGCCGTGTCCGGAGAGGTCCACCAACGAGGACCCGCCGACGAACGACTTGGAGTCGACCGGATCCACCACTCCCCGCAGATCCGGATGGCGCGCATCCACGCCCGTGTCGAGCACCGCGACCAGGGGTCGGCGCGACCCCGCCTGCGGCGTCCAGGCGATCTGGGTGAGGTATGACTGGCGCGGTACGAGCGGATCGACGGTGGCCGTGATGCGCCGCGCGCGGTTCGGCTCGGCCGCCGCCACGCCCGGCTGCGCGCGCAGCGCGCCGATCGAGCGCCCGCGCAGCGAGACCACGTAGGTGCGCGAGCCGGCCAGCAGCGGGCGGGACGCGACGCCAAGGGCCGACGGCGCGACACCGGGACGCAGCGTGACGAGTGCCTCGGCAGCTGGTGCCGGCGGCGGCAGTGCCGGCGGCACCGGGATCACCGGCGAAACCGCAGGCCGATCACCACGAACAGGGCGATGAGGCCGAAGACCAACACCGCCGCCACCACGAGCCGCACCACGCCCTCCAGGATCGGCAGGGCGATCACGATCGCCTGCGCCAAACCGCAGATCAGCAGTACGTCACGGCCGAGGCCGGGGCGGACCCGGCTGCTGGCAGCCAGGCACGCAGCCAGAACGCCCGCAACGAGCAGCAGGCCCAGCAGCCGGCCGGGCTGGGTGATGAGGTAGGCCACCACCTCGCCGATCGCCAGCACTCCGGCCAGCATGAACCGGCGCCCGCGCAGCCACTGCTGCGCGCGCCCCTCCCGGGTGGGGGGCCGTTCGTCGATCGTGATGACGGGGTGAGCCAACGCACCCGGGAGTCTAGCTCCAGATTGCGGCCGACCTATTCGAACGGGTCACGCGGGCGTGGTGGGGCCGGCGTCACCACGGCCACCAGGTCCGCGCACTTCGTCGCGGCTGCCGCTGCCTGCTCACGCGACGGGAAGAGCCCGGCCACGGCGGTGCCGCTGCCACACAACAACGTGGCGTGTGCGCCGGCCGTGGTGAGCATCCGGAAGGTGTCGGCGAGCGGCGGATGGCAGGCCGTCGCAGCGTCCGTGAGGTCGTTTCCCACCCATCCGACCAGTTCCGCGAACGTCGCCGGCGGAGGGCCCGCCGGTGCCAGGGGCGGCGGCGGCCGCTCGTCGAAGGCCCGGTAGACCCGGGCGGTCGAGAGCCCCACGGCCGGCTTGACGATCACGGCTGCGAACGGCGGCGAGTTGGGCACCGGTGCCAGCACCTCGCCCCGTCCCCCGGCCCACTGGGCGCCCCCACGCACGAAGAACGGCACATCGCTGCCCACGCCGGCGGCGACGGATGTGAGCGTCGCGTCATCGAGCGCCAGGTCGTGCACCATGTTGGCCGCAAGGAGCGTGGCCGCCGCGTCGCTCGATCCGCCGCCGAGGCCCGCCTCGGCCGGAATGCGCTTCTCGATGCTCACCGCGCACGGCAGCGCCCGGCCCACGTGCGTCTCCAGCGCCTCGAGGGCGTGCCACGCGAGGTTCTGCCGCTCGGCCACGCCGGCACAGACCACGCTGCGGGTCGCCGCGGGTCTGACGGTGACCGTGTCGGCCAGTCCCTCCAGCGCCACCATCAGACTCGCGACGGGATGGAAGCCGTCGGCGCGCACCGGGCCGACGCGCAGACAGAGGTTCAGCTTGGCCGGGGCCGAAACGCGCGCGACGAGCTCAGCCACCTGCGGGCGAGCGCACCTCTGAGCGGACCGTGATGCGCTCGGACCGGCCGAGCGCGGCGATGACCCGGGCGGCGACCGCATCGGGGGTGAGGCCGGCCTCGGCCATCAGCAGGTCACGTTTGCCATGGTCGATGAAGCGATCCGGCAGACCGCAGGTGAGCACACGAGCCCCGACGTCTTGGAGCACCTCGAGCACGGCGCTGCCGAATCCGGCCATCTCGACATGGTCCTCGATGGTCACGAGCAGGTCGTGGTCGCTCGCGAGCCGGCGCATGAGCGAGGCATCGACGGGCTTGCAGAAGCGCGCATTCACCACCGTGGGAGCGATGCCGGTCTGCTCGCCGATGATGGTCGCCGCGGCGCGAGCGACCTGCGCGCCGTCGCCGTAGCCGATCAGGGCAACGCGCTCGCCCGCGGCGAGCACCTCGGCCTGCCCGGTGGCGAGCCGGCTCGGCAGGTCGGGCACACCCACGCCCAGCCCGGCGCCGCGCGGGTAGCGCAGCGCGACCGGACCGTTGATCTGCAGCGCGGTGTGCAGCATGTCGACCAGCTCCGCCTCGTCCTTCGGCGCCATGACGGTCATGTTCGGAATGGCGCGCAGGTAGGCGATGTCGAACACGCCGTGGTGGGTCGGGCCGTCGTCGCCGACGATGCCGCCACGGTCGATCGCGAACACCACCGGCAGCTTCTGGAGCGCGACGTCGTGCACGATCGGGTCGAACGCCCGCTGCAGGAAGGTCGAGTAGATGGCGCAGACCGGACGATAGCCCTCGATCGCAAGGCCGCAGGCGAACACCACGGCGTGCTGCTCGGCGATACCGACGTCGTAGGTGCGCTCCGGGTACCGCGCCTTCATGTGATGGAGGCCGGTGCCCTTCATCATGGCGGCGGTGATGGCGATCACGCGCGGGTCGGCTTCCGCCTCACGCACGAGCGCTCGCCCGAACACCTCGGTGTAGCTGGGAGGGGCGGGCTTGGCCGGTTTGGCGCTGCCCGACGTCGGGTCGAACGGCGTGGCGCCGTGCATGTTCTCGACGTCGCTCTCGGCGTACTCGTAGCCCTTGCCCTTGGTCGTCTTCACGTGCACCAGCACCGGCCGTTCGCGCTCCACCGCAGTGCGCACCGCCCGGCGGAGCACCCCGACGTCGTGACCGTCGTAGGGGCCCATGTACGCGAAGCCCAGCGCCTCGAACAGCGCCCCGTGCTCGAACCACAGTGCCTTCGCCGCATCCTTGATGTGCCCGCCGACCAGGTCGGCTCCGGGCAGTCGCGCAAGGTTGCGCTCGAGTTCCTCGCGCACCTTGGTGAAGGTGGAGTCCACACGGGCGCGCTGCAGGAACCGTGAGAGTGCACCGACGTTCTCGCCGATGCTCATGCCGTTGTCGTTCAGCACGACGACCATCGGCGAGCCGAGCGCCCCCGCCTGGTTGAGACCCTCGTAGGCCATGCCGCCGGTCATGGCGCCGTCACCGATCACGCACACGACCCGGTCCGTCACGCGTCCCGAACGCCGGTGCGCCTCGGCAAGACCGACGCCGTAGCTCACCGATGTCGAGGCGTGGCCGGCGCCCATGACATCGTGCTCGCTCTCCTCGCGGCGCAGAAAGCCGCTCATGCCCCCGTGCTGGCGCAGCGTGCCGAACTGCGGCAAGCGTCCGGTCAGCAGCTTGTGGCCGTAGGCCTGATGGCCGACGTCCCACAGGATCTTGTCCTTGGGGCTCGACAGCTCGCAGTGCAGGGCGATGGTGAGCTCCACCGTGCCGAGGCTGGACCCGAGGTGGCCGCCGGTCTCTGCGACAGCCCCGATGATCGCCCCGCGCATCTCGGCCGCCAGGCGGCGAAGCTCGTCATCCGAGAGCTTCTTGATGTCGTCGGGCGAGTCGAGCCGCTCCAGGATCGGAAACGTCGGGTCGGGTGGATTCGCCATCGCGCTCGGACGATAGCGGACCCACGCCGTCGCGCGGCGCACCCGTGTCTGTGCAGCGGCGGACGCAGGGCGCCCGGCCGCCGATCGATCCGCGGCTACTTGCCTGCCACGGAGGCGACGTACGTAGCGACATCGGCGATCTGCGTGGCACTCAGAATGCCGTCACGGCCGAAGGCCGGCATCGGGCCGCCGCCGTTCTGCACCTGGGTCGCCACCCGCGCCTCGTCCGGCTTCAGATCGTCGAGGTTCGGGCCGGTGGTCCCGGAGCTGCCCGCGTCCTTCAACATGTGACAGCCACCGCAGTTGCTCGTGAACACCGTCTTACCGGCAGCGGCGTCGCCGGCCGCCGCCGTTGCGGTGGTCTCGGTGGTCGCCGTGGAGGGTGTCGACGCGGTGGACGGCGTCGACGCAGCCGTCGTCGCCGCGGGTTCGGTGGAGGAGCTCGAGCTGCCACCGCATCCCGCGAACACGAGACCGGCGGCGCATCCCGCTGCGAGCACGAAGCGTGGCACATTCATCGCGAACCTCCAGGGAGACTGGTGAGGTCACGGTATTGCCGATCTCGGGGCGTGTCAAGAGGAGCGGCACTCGATGCGCCTGTGGGGCCGATCGGTCGCCGCATCGGATTCGGTGACGAACACCACCTTGCGGCCTTCACCGGGCCGACGGCACGGGGGCCGTGGCGACCGGCAGCGAGCCTCAGTGACCTCCCAGGGCGTTCGGAGCCCAATCAGAGGAAGTGCCTCCACGATGAACATCACCTCACCACTCCGAAAGGACCCTACGATGCTCGACACCTCCAAGCGCACCATCGCCACCCTCGCCGCAGCCGCCTGCCTCGGCGCCGGCGGTTGGGCGATGGCCGCCTCCACCAACGGCACTTCCACGTCGACGGCGGCAACAGCCGCGCAGGCCACGGCGACGCAGACGGCGACCCCCGGGTACGGTCAGACGCCGGCCGCCCCGCAGGGGCAGCAGGGTCAGCCGCCCAGCGGCCCCATGCCGCAGCGCTCCGACGAGAAGCTTCTGACCGGCGACGACGCGACGAAGGCCAAGGCCGCAGCCCTGGCGAAGGTGCCGGGCGCGACGATCGTTCGGGTCGAGACCGACGCCGACGGCGGCGGCGTGTACGAAGCCCACATCACCAAGAGCGACGGCTCGCCCGCCACCGTGCTGATGGACAAGAGCTTCACCGTCACAAGCGTGCTCGACCGCTAGCGCGATCCGGCTTCAACACGTCCCGAGGAAGGCGACGGGTGGCCCCACGCCGCCCGTCGCCTTCCGTTGGTGACACCTGGGCTCGATGCGGCCGCCGGAACGACGGCAGACCTCGCCGAGGCGTCGAGCGCGACCCTCTTCCTGTTGGCGCGGTGGAACCGAACTGCATGGTGACCGTGCTCGGTCGCGAACACCGCTTGCCAGCCGGCAAGTACAGCGTCGTGGCATCACCGCCGCCGGCGCAGTCCGTTTGCCTCACGAGTTCACGCTTGGACGTGAGGCGCCCCCGCCGCCGCAGTGGCGCGCCCTCGACTACGCTTGGCCCCAGCCCGGTCCCTCCGACACTGCCGAGCCCGCATGGACCCTACGCAGACCATCGTCACCCTGGACCTCGAGGGTGTGCTGGTTCCCGAGATCTGGATTGCCGTCGCCGAACGCACCGGCATCGCCGCGTTGCGCCGCACCACCCGCGACGAGCCCGACTACGACGTGCTGATGCGCGGTCGCCTCGCCCTGCTCGACCAACACGGGCTCACGCTCTCGCAGATCGCCGCGGTCATCGGCGGGCTCGCGCCGCTGGAGGGTGCCAGGGCCTTCCTCGACGCGTTGCGCATGCGCACGCAGGTGGTCATCCTCAGCGACACGTTCGAGCAGTTCGCCGCTCCCCTGATGCGCCAGCTCGGTTGGCCGGTCCTGCTGTGCCATCGTCTCGTGGTGAACGGCGACCGCATCGTCGACTACCGCCTGCGAATGACCGATCAGAAGCGCCACGCGGTACAGGCGCTGCGCGGCCTGAACTACCGCGTCGTCGCGGCCGGCGACAGTTACAACGACGCCTCCATGCTCGGCGCGGCGAATGCCGCCTTCTGGTTCCGGGCGCCGCCGAGCGTGCTGCAGGAGTTCCCGGCGTTCCCCGCAACCGACAGCTACGACGAGCTGCTGGCGGCGATCGACGGCGCGCTCGCCGGCTGAGCCCTCAGGCCGCCGGCGGGCCGAGTGCGGCCTCCAGCGTCACGAAGGCCCGGGGCGCGAGCTCCTGCGCCCGCACCGAGGGTCCCACGCCGATGGCGTCGAGTGCGGCGATCACATCCGGCTTGGCCCAGCCACCGGCGGTGACGGCGTTGACGAGCGTCTTGCGGCGCTGGGCGAACGCCGCCACCACGAGTGCCCGCACCGCGGCCGACGGCGCCGCGCCGGTGCGCTCCAGCCCGACGATCGCCGAGGCGACGTGGGGTCGCGGCATGAACACCGACGGCGGCACGGCCCGTAGGAAGAGCTGCTTGGCGGTGAGCGCCAGCAGCACCGTCGGGGCGCCGTAGAGCGCCGACCCGATCGGCGCCACCCACCGATCGGCGACCTCGCGCTGCACCATCACCGCCCACACCGCCACCTCGGGCAGCGACCACAGCGACTCCATCACGAGCGGCGTCGCGATGCTGTAGGGCAGATTGGCGACCACGCGCGTGGGGGCCGGATCGAGCGCCGCCAGGTCCAGGCGCATCGCGTCGCCCCAGTGCAGCTGCACGTTCGCAAAGCCGGCGAGCGACTCGTCGAGCGCGGGCGCCAGGCGACGGTCGATCTCGACCGCGTGCACGTGGGCGGCCGCACGGGCGATGGCGGCGGTGAGCGTGCCGACGCCCGGCCCGATCTCCAGCACCACGTCCTGCGGGCCCACACGTGCGTCACGCACCGCCACGTCGCACAGGTTCTCGTCGAGCAGGAAGTTCTGGCCCAGGTCCCGATCGGGACGCAGGCCATGTGCCTGGATCAGGCGGGCGGTGCCGACCCGCTCAGGCGGACCAGCCGAAGACCCGGCCGGCATTCGCGCTCGTGAGGTTGGCGATGTCGTCCGGATCGGCGTCGCGCAGCTGCGCCAGGAACTCGACGGTGTGCTGCACGTACGACGGACGGTTGGGCTTGCCGCGACGCGGCACGGGTGACAGGTACGGAGCGTCGGTTTCGACCAAAAGCAGCTCCGGCGGCACCGCGCGGGCGGCATCCTGCAGATCGGAGGCGGACTTGTAGGTGAGCTGGCCGGCGAAGCTCGTGAGATAGCCGCGCGCGACCACCTCGTCAAGGTGGTCGACCATGCTGAAGCAGTGCAGGATCACCGGGTGATCCTCGGCTTCCCGTGCGAGGATTGTGAGCGTGTCGTCGTCGGCGGACCGCGTGTGCACCACCACCGGGAGGCCGAGCTCGCGTGCCAGGCCGATCTGTGTGATGAACGCCCGGTGCTGTGCCTGGGGGCGGGCGTGCTCGCGGTAGTAGTCGAGCCCGCACTCCCCGACGGCCACCACCTTGGGGTGCTGCGCCAGCTCACCGATCCACTCCTCGTCGGCGCGCCGGAAGGAGTCGGCGTCGTGCGGATGCACCCCGACGGCGGCGTAGACCTCCTCGAACTCCTCGCAGAAGCCGATCGCCTGCTCGCTGGATGCCTGACCGCACCCGATGGTGACGATACGGCTGACGCCCGCCTCCCGAGCCTCGTCCACCAGCTGCTCAGCCGGCGCCGCACACGAGCCCAGGTGGGTGTGGGAGTCGACTATGTCGCCTGCTCCTCGATGCGCGGGAAGAGCGGGCCGTCGGTCGGCGCGACCGACGCTCCGGCGGCAGCGCCCCAGGCGGCGTCGGCCAGCAGGGGCAGCCGGCTCGGCGTCCCGATCGCGGCCAGGGCCTTCTGCGCTGCGCCCGGCATGTAGGGCCACAGCAGGATGGCCGCCACGCGCACGCCCTCGGCCAGCGTCAGCAGCACCTGGTCGAGCGCCCGGGTGGCGCCGGCGTCCTTGGCGAGCACCCAGGGGGCGCGCTCCTCCACCAGCTGGTTGAGCCGCCGTACGAGCTTCCAGGCTTCGTCCGCCGCGTTGGTCACGTCGTAGCCGTCGAGCACCGATCGCACCGCCGCCACACGCTCGGCCACGAACGCCGCGAACTCGCCGTCGTCGCCCGGATCGGCCGGCACCACACCGTCGCGGTAACGGCCGACCATGCCGACCACGCGGTTGACGAGGTTGCCGAACTCGTTCGCGAGCTCGCTGTTGTAGCGCCCGACGAACCCCTCGTCGCTGAACGGCCCGTCCTCGCCGAAGCGGATCTCCCGGGCCAGATACCAGCGCAGCGCGTCGATGCCGTAGCGCTCGACGTAGGGCATCGGATCGATCAGGTTGCCGGTCGTCTTCGACAGGCGCTCACCACCCTTCAGCACGAACCCGTGGATGAACAGGCTGGTGGGTGGCGCGATGTCCGCCGCCATGAGGAGCGCCGGCCAGATGACCGCGTGGAACTTGAGGATGTCCTTGCCCAGCACCTGCACGTCGGCCGGCCACAGCCGCGCGGTGAGGTCTTCGCCCGGCCGCGCGTAGGTGGGTGCGGTGACGTAGTTCAGCAGCGCGTCGACCCACACGTAGACCACGTGTTTGGGGTCCCACGGCACCGGTACACCCCAGGTGACGTTGGCGCGCGAGATCGAGATGTCCTCGATCTGCTCGACGATGCGGCGGGCCTCGTTCAGACGATGGGCGGGACGCACGAACGTGGGGTTCGCGTCGTAGAGCGCCAGCAGACGATCGCGGTAGGCCGACAGGCGGAAGAACCAGTTCTCCTCCTCCACCCACTCCACCGGGCGCCGATGCTGCGGGCAGAGGTGGCCCTCCAGCAGATCGCCCTCGGCGTAGAACGCCTCGCACGACGTGCAGTACCAGCCGCCGTAGCTGCCCTTGTAGATGTCGCCCGCGTCGTGGATGCGGGCGAGGATGCGCTGCACCTCGGCGATGTGCTGCGAGTCGGTGGTACGGATGAAGAAGTCGTGCGACAGCTCGAACGCCCCCCACAGCTCACGAAAGCGCGCGGAGATGGCGTCGGTGTGCTCCTGCGGGGAACGACCCAACTCGGCCGCGGCGCGCGCGATCTTGTCGCCGTGCTCGTCGGTGCCGGTCAGAAAGAACGTCTCGTCGCCGCGCTGGCGGTGGTGGCGGGCGAGGATGTCGCTCATGATCGTCGTGTACGCGTGGCCCACGTGGGGCTCGGCGTTGACGTAGTAGATCGGCGTCGTGATGTAGAAGCTTCCTGCGGGCACGACCACCGAGTTTAGCTGGCGCGTACGCGTGACCGGCCGCGTCCGCGACGGGGCTTGCGCCCCTCCGCCACCCGACCGTTACGCCCCGTCAACTGGACCGTCCAACGAGACACACGCTCTCTGGTCGGTCTGCGACCGCGCGCCGGAGACGAGCGACCCGACCAGGCAGTACCAGATGGTCGGCATCCCCCACGGACTGGGCACACATCGCAACGGCAACGGCACCTCGACGCTGTCCATGAATCATGAGCTCACCAGCCGTACAGCCGCGTCACGATCACCGCACCGTGATCATGGGCATGCAAGACGGCCCGTCGGGCGTCGACCCGGCGGTCGACAACAGTCAGCTGTACATGTACGTGGGCTGCAAAGGACGCCCGTCAGGGGAGCGAGCACGCTTCGTCGGTACGGCTCGACAACGGGGCGCTCTCCGTCGCGCTCGCCAAGGACGCGGCGATCACCGGAGAGGACGCGTTTCGGCTGCGGACGTCCCGAAGCATTCCGGGCGTCCGGCCACGCCTGCGATGCCCGGGACCAACGACCCCAAATGGCCATAGGCTCTGCGGGTGTCCGGATCGCCGCACCGCCAGACCGCCGTCGCCACCGTCCTTCTGATCGCGCTCACCGCCGTGTGGGGGTCGACCTTCTTCCTGATCCGCGACCTGGTCGAGCAGGTCCCGTCGGCCGACTTCCTGGCGGTGCGCTTCACGATCGCAGCCGGGATCATGGTGGTGGTGTTTCGGCGCCAGCTGCGGGCCCTCGATCGCCGACACGTGAAGATCGCGCTCCTGCTCGGCCTCTTCTATGCGGCAGGGCAGCTGCTGCAGACCATCGGCCTGGAGCACACCAGTGCGTCGGTGTCGGGGTTCGTGACCGGGATGTACGTGGTGTTCACGCCATTGCTCGGCGCGCTCATCTTCCGCGACCGCATCGGTCGCGGCACGTGGCTGGCGGTCGCGCTTGCCACCGCCGGCCTCGCCATCCTCTCCCTCAAGGGGTTCAGCATCGGGCTCGGCGAGCTCCTGACGCTCGGGGCCGCTGCCATCTACGCCCTGCACATCGTCGGCTCCGGTCACTGGGCGCGCTCCGAGAACGCCATCGGCCTGTCGACGGTGCAGGCGATCGTGATCGCGGTGGTTTGTGCGGTGGCCGCAACACCGCACGGCATCGTGATGCCGTCGACCCGCGATCAGTGGCTCGTGGTGCTCTACATGGCGACCGCCGCCAGCGTGGGCGCGCTGATCGTGCAGACCTGGGCCCAGTCGCAGATGTCGTCGACCCGTGCGGCGATCACCATGACGCTCGAGCCGGTCTTCGCCGCCGGCTTCGCGGTGGCGTTCGGTGGCGAGCACATCCGGCTGCGAATGGTCGTCGGCGGCCTGATGATCCTGGCGGCCATGTACATCGTCGAGCTCGCCGGACGGCGCGGCCGGACGCCCGTCGAGGCACACCACCAGGTATGAGCGAGCCGGCGCCGCATCTTCAGCAGGCGCTGGCCTTCACGGCCGCGGCGCTCACGGGCATCGAGTGGCTCGTCAGCGGCAGCACGGCGCGCGCGCTGCTCGGCTTCGCGACGGTGCCGCGCGATCTCGACATCGAGGTGGCGACCGACGACGTGCACCGCGCGGCGGCCGCGCTGGGGACGACGGCGGCGCCCGAGGCCGACGAGCACGCCCGGTCGGTCCGAGCCGTCTTCGCGCATGGCGGCGTGGAGGTCGACCTCACCGCCGGGCTCACCCTCGTGGGCCCGGGGGGCAACCTGCCGCCGGACTTCCCCCTGATGTGGCGCTTCGCCACCCCGCGTCTCGTCGCCGGCCTCGAGCTGCGCGTGGCACCGGTCGAAGAGCAGATCGTGCGCATCCTCGTGAGCGGCAACGAGGCCCGCCGGGCCCGGTTCGTGTCCGAGGCGCCGCCGGGCTTCATCGCGCGCAACGACTACGTGGTGCTGCGCTTGGACGCCGCCAGGGCCGCACGGTAGGCATCGTTGCGCGCCGCGAGGCCCAGCTTCGCGGCCACGTCGGCTGCCCCCTTGGGCCCAAGGCCGGCAGCGAGCAGCACCGCGACGACCTCCGACGGATCGTGCTGCGCAACTGCCGGCGCCCCCGGACCGAGCACGACCGTCACCTCGCCCCGCACGCCTTCATCCCCCAGACGCACCGCCACCTCCTCGGCGCTGCCGCGCATGACCTCCTCGAACCGCTTCGTCAGCTCGCGGCACACCGCCACCGACCGTCCTGGCTGCACCGCCGCCAGATCGGCGATGAGCGCGCCGACACGGTGCGGGCTCTCGAACCCCACCACGCTCCCCTCCCACGCGGCGAAGCGCGCGAAGAGCTCTCGCCGCTGGGCGGAGCGCCGCGGGAAGAACCCGACGAATGCGAACGGCTCGGCGGGGAGCCCCGACAGCACCAGGGCGGTCTCGACGGCGCTCGGGCCCGGCACGACGGTCACGACGATCCCCGCCGCGATGGCGGCGGCCACCGCCCGCCATCCCGGGTCGCTGATGACCGGCATGCCGGCATCGCTCACCAGCGCCACCGTGGCGCCGTCGGCGATGCGGGCGATCAGGTCCGCCGCTCGTGACGCCTCGTTGTGCTCGTGGCTTGGCACCATCGGTGCGCTCGAGCCCACGTGTCGCAGCAGGACGGCGGTGCGGCGCGTGTCCTCGCACGCCACGACGTCTGCGGTGCGCAGCGCCTCGGCGGCCCGCGGCGAGATGTCGTCGAGGTTGCCGATGGGCGTGGCCACCACGATCAGGCGACCGGCGTCAGCCACCGGCGTCGACCAGCTCCCAGGCCACCAGCCCCGCACCCACCACACCGGCCGCGGCACCCAGCGCGGCGGGGAGCACCGCTGCGGCGGCGTTTGGTGCGAGCGCCCGCGCCCGGTACTCGGCCTCCGCCGGGGCGAGCATCAGCTCGCGGGCCGCGGCACCGAGCCCCCCGCCGATCACGAACACGTCGGGGCTGAAGATGTTTGCGAGGTTTGCCAGACCGACGCCCAGCGAGCGCCCGGCCCGGCGCAGCACCTCCAGCGCGGCCACCGAACCGTCACGTGCCCGCTCCACGACGTCCGGAGCGCTCATGCCGGCATCCCGGGCGATGGCCGTGCCGCTGACAAGCGTCTCCAGGCAACCGCGATTGGGACAGTTGCGCTGGCACCGTGGCCCGTCTGCCTGCACCACCATGTGCCCCAGCTCTGCACCGCGGCCGTGACCACCGCGCATCGGCATGCCGTCGAGGATCACCCCGGCGCCCACGCCGGTCCCGAGCGTCAACAGGACCACGGTGGCGTGCCCGCGACCGGCGCCGACACGGTGTTCGGCGATGGCCGACAGGTTGCCGTCGTTGTCCAGCACGACCGGCAGCCCGATGCGCCGCTCCAGCTCGTCCTTGGCGGCGATCTCGGCCAGATCGACGTTCGCACTGCCACGCACGTACCCTGCCGGCTGTTCGATCAGCGAGGGCAGCCCCACCCCCACCGCCTGCACCGGACCGGTGCGCTCGTTCACCTGCCGCACCGCGGCGGCCACGGCATCGAGCAGGGCACGGCCGTCCTTGGGCGTCGGCAGGGTCAGAGCTCCCGAACGGGAACCGTCACGGGCAACCGTGGCAGCCGCGATCTTGGTGCCTCCAACATCCACCCCGACGACCACGAAACCTCCCGCAGGCAGCGACCCTGGCGGGTCACGCTACCATCGTCCCGCAGTGAGCTCTCCCGACAAGCCATACCGCCGCTTCCGTGCGCATGGACGCGGGGACCTCACCGCCCAGGAGGCGCTCGACGCCGTCAGGGCGTTGCGTGAACGGGCCGCCGCCAAGGACGCGGACGTGGTCGCTCCGACGCCACCGGTGCGCCCTGCCCGCCCGGCACCCAAGGTGCGTCCCAGCTGGTGGTCGCTGCGCCACCGCAGCCGGGCGTCGATCATCCGGCGCATCGCGCTCGTGCTGCTGGTGGGCGTGGTCGTCTGGGCCGTCGCCGGCTTCCTCGCCCTGCGCGGCGCCGCGTCGGAGGCAAACAGCCGCATTTCCCAGACTGCCCGGCGCGCGCTGGCCGATCCACACGGCGGGCTGCTCGGCACCGCCGAGAACACGTTGATCATCGGGTCAGACGCCGACCGCGGGCGCACAGGCTCCCGCGCCGACACGATCATGATCATGCGCACCGACCCCTCCGCCGGACGCATCAACTACCTGTCGATCCCACGCGATCTGCGCATCCCGTTCGACGGCGGTTCGCACATCAAGATCGCCGAGTCCTACTCGCATCGCGGCATCCGCGGCGTGATCGGCGCCATCCGCCAGGAGGTCGGCATCCCGATCCACCACGTGATCGTCGTCGACTTCACGGCGGTGGCGAAGATGGTGGACGCCGTCGGCGGCATCGAGGTGAACAACCCGTTCGAGCTGGTGAACTGCGCGTATCCGGGTGGCATCACGGTGACGTTCGGCCGGGGGCGCCTGCGTCTCGACGGCAAGCGAGCGTTGCAGTACTCGCGGGTGCGCAAGTGCGACGGCGACATCCAGCGTGCGCAGCGCCAGCAGCTGGTGGTCGGTGCGCTGCGTGCGAAGACGCTCTCGCTCACGAGCCTGCCGGTCGCACCCTTCCGTGGCGCCAGCATCATCAGGACACTGTCCACCGACCTGTCGACGACGGATCTCGCCAAGTTCGGCTGGTTGCAGGCCCGGCTGCAAACAGGCTCCCGCGAGGTGCTCGCCACGCGCGGCGAGACGATCAGCGGGATCTCCTACCAGGCGCTCGATCCCAACCGTGCCGGACCGCAGCTTCGTCAGTTCACTCGCTGAGACGGCCTAGGGGCCGACGCCCCTCCGTGACCGGTCCGCCGGCGTGGCCTGCTTCGCCGTCTTCGGCTTCTCGGCGGTGCTCGACGGGTTGGCAGTGGTGCTCGCGGCGGGTGCCGCCGCGCCGTCTGGCTTGGTCGGGGCGCCATCGCCGCTCGGCCCTTCCTTCGGGCGCTTCTTCGTGCCGTAGTCGGTGTTGTGGAAGCCGGTGCCCTTGAAGTGGATCGCCGGCGCGAACAGCAACCGCTGCACCTTGGAGCCGCACACCTCGCACTTGGCGATCGGGTCGTCGGACATCTTCTGGGCCACCTCGAACTGGTGGCCGTTCTTGTGACACTCGTAGACGTAGACAGGCACGTCGGCCATTATCGCACATCGCCTTGGCACACTCGGATCAAGAGTGCCAGCATCTGAGGGACGGAAAGCGACCACCCATGTATCTTGACCTCTACTTCAGGTTAAGATTCTCCATCACGGACGGAATCGCTCGGCTGTGGGTGTGGGCTACCATGAAGCACCCGGTCGCACCAATCGGCTGCGGGTGCGCACGTTATGGCGGAACCGATGAAAAAGCCCGATGTGGTGAAGCGAGTGGTGCTTGTGGAAGCAGGCCTCACCACCGCGGCATTGGCGATCGGACGGCGCAAGCGCCTCGTCGGCGCGGCCCTCATCGGCGCCGGCGCACTGGCCGCACGCGGCGCCTTTGCCCGCAACAGCCCCATCTTCGGCAGCGTCATCGACCGCGGCCGCGCTGACCATGCCCGCGTGGCCCTGACCTTCGATGACGGCCCCGGGCCCTCCACGCCGGCCATCCTCGACGCCCTCGCAGCCGCGCGTACCCGGGCGACGTTCTTCGTGCTGGGACGGCAGGTGGAGCAGTACCCGGAGATCGTTGCGCGAATGGTCGACGACGGTCACGAGGTCGCCTGCCACGGCTACGACCACGGCATCCTCGTGTTTCGCGACGCCGCGCACGTGGAGGATCAGATCCGCCGATGCGAGGCCGCGGTGAGCGCCGCCGCCGGGCCGGATGCCATGACGCGGATGTTCCGCGCCCCCCACGGTTTCCGCGGCCCCCTCACAACGCGCGCCGTTGGCCGCCTGGGCTACCGCACGATCGGCTGGACGGCCGGTGTGTTCGACTCGGCCCAGCCCGGCGCCGAGGTGATCGCCGACCGCGTCTGCACCGCGCTCAGCCCTGGCGCCATCATCCTGCTGCACGACGCCGACGGCTGGAATCCGGACGCCTCCCGCCATCAGACCGCCGAGGCGCTTCCGCGGATATGCGCGACGGCACGCGCGCGTGGCCTGGAGCCCACGACCCTGGGCTCGGTGCTCGCGGCATGACCGCGAGCGAGGCGACGGCACGCCTGAAGCGCTTCGGCAAGCGCATCGGCTGGCCCCTCCGCATCGCCCTGCTTGCAGCGCTCGCCGCGCTCGTCGTCACGAAGATCGACCTGGGCGCCCTGCGCGCCGCGATGCACCCGTCATCATGGGGTTTCGTGCTCGCCGCGGTCGGCGCCAACGCGATGTCGGTGGTGTTCAAGGGCTTCGCCTGGAAGGGCGTGGTGGACGGGCTCCCGTCCGTCCGCAGCCGCACGCGCATCCGCGATCTGGTGAGCCCACTGTTCGTGGGGTTCCTGTTCAACACCGTGCTCGCCGCCCGGGTGGGCGAGTTCGTCAAGGTGATCCTCGCGCGGCGGCGCCTCGCCGCGCGCGGCGAGGGGGTGCGCACGACCACCCTGCTGGGCAGCGTGGTGGTGGAGAACCTCATGTCGACGATCGCCCTCGTGCTGGTGGTGATCGGCGTGGGGCTGTTCCTCCCGCTCTCGCGGGGCATCTGGATCACGAGCGCCGTGCTGGGCATCGCGTGCCTGACGATCATCCTGGTTCATCGTTAAGGCGCCTGACGATTGGCGGGGAAAACCCTCACCCCCTGCCCCCTCTCCCACCCGCACTCCCGCCCACCCGGGAGAGGGGGAACCCAAAACTCAGC
>WBZQ01000417.1_pt1 | contig 34176 bp, 32 predicted proteins | sample 5204251 | NCBI WGS metagenome assembly WBZQ01 (sample SAMN12412402, study PRJNA552823) | activated sludge metagenome | isolation source: activated sludge from nitrification reactor of wastewater treatment plant... | place: USA: Virginia | collected 2017-09 | reverse complement strand
ATATCGGCAAAAGTCACGTTCTCGTAATTGTCACCATACGAGAGTCCAAACCGGGTCGGTGTATCCCGATAAAAAAGTGGATTACTCGCCGTGCCAATATTTCTGTAGAACTCTATTCCATTGAACTGATAATGATCTTTTTGAATAAAAAGGTCTTGATCACCATCCCCATCGATATCGACAAAAGTAGGCGTTTTGTAACCGGAGTATGAGGTAATACCAAAGGGATCAGCGACTGATTTTGCAAAAACAGGATTCGTTGCAGTACCGGTATTTTTAAAGAAATCGATAGAACCTCGACTACCGGAAAACATATCCAAATCGCCATCACCATCGATATCTACGAGAGTAGGAGCACTCGATGGAGACGACGTATTGCTCAAACCAAAAGGATTTTCTAATGCCGCTGCAAACGACGGCTTGCTGAATGTTCCGGTATTTCGATAAAAGAGTATCTGTCCTTCATAAGTTCCGGTGAAGGCATCCAGGTCCCCATCGCCATCGATATCCGAGAACGCCGATCCTCCCCCATTTGCCATGCTCGGTAATGCGAGTCCGAATGCCTTGGAAACAGGCGTTGCAAATACGGGATTGGTTTTACTGCCGGTATTTTTGTAAAATTTGTCGCCAACAAACGCGTCTAGATCACTATCGCCATCGATATCCACATAAATAGGATCGTCCATTCCAAACGGATTGGCTACGGCATTGTTAAAAGTTGGATCTGGCATTACATTTCTCCTTACGATTATATATGTTCAAAGGCTCTGTTTTTATAAGGTCGTACCATTAAAACCGAGGCCATTCATAGTGTAATGGTCAACTAAGACCGGACACATTCTTGAGTAATCTTTCTGTAAAACAAACACTCAGATTTCAATGTTGACTGCGTTTGTTTTTCGTTGTGGATAGCCGCATAGCTAATAATACGCAATTCTGCTCATTTTCTGGTTCTAAATTTCTCATAATCGTGAGAATCAATGAAACGCTGTCATTTAAATAGCGACTTCCTTTTCTTCTGAGAACCACCAATGTGTTCCTTCCTGGGCATAATTCCTCGATCATAAACTACATTTCCACTAATCACCGGGGCCGAGTCCATTGAATTGCAATGCTCAGCAAGCGTTTCATGAGAAATGATTTGGCCATGTTGATTCAAAATGCGGAAAATCGATCAGTAACCAGTGTCATAACAGAAGCAGTGATATAACGATAAGTACTGTAATTAATTTCATGCCTGCCAACAGAAATACCCATTAAAATCGCATTATCGCTTATTCAGTAAATAGACTTGTGAACTAATGGAATTTAACTACTTTGACCACAATGCCACAACGCGTCTTGATGATGCAGTATTGGAAGCAATGCTGCCTTACCTGCAACAAAATTTTGGCAATGCGTCCAGCCGGCACAGTTATGGTATAACCGCGCGGCGTGCTATTGATAAAGCACGTAAACAAGTCGCTGACTCGGTCGGCGTACAACCCGTGCAGGTGATTTTCACTAGCGGGGGATCGGAGGCTAATAATTTGTTTATCCGTGGCGCCGCCGACAGTTTGAAACCCGCCAATATGCTTATCAGCGCTATCGAGCATCCCTGCGTGTTAAAGCCAACGTTGGCATTATCGAAACGAACCACCGACCCATGGAATATCGATATGTTCCCGACTAATACATCCGGGCAAGTTGATGTGGAAGCGGCGGAAAAACTCCTGCAGCGCGATAAACCCGCGTTGGTTTCCGTAATGTTGGTAAACAATGAAACCGGCGTGATTCAGGACGTTTCATCCATTGCCGACATGGCGCGCGCGCAGGGTGCGATGATGCATACCGATGCGGTTCAGGGATTTGGAAAAATTCCAGTGAATTTTTCCGCATTGAAAGTACATGCCATGACGTTGTCTGGACATAAAATTTATGGCCCCAAAGGTGCTGCTGCATTGATTGTCGATAAACGGTTAATGCTCCGGCCACTGATTTATGGCGGCGGCCATGAAAATGGCTTGCGTTCGGGAACGGAAAATGTAGCGGCCATTGTCGGATTGGGCGCTGCCTGTGAATTGGCGCAATCCCGCTTAGATGAAACCACAAGACATCTCCTGCCACTGCATGAACATCTGGAAAAAGGGTTACTTGCACTGGGTGCTGTAATTTTTGGCGCAGAGGTTCCACGTGTAACCAACACCTGTTATTTTGCATTACCCGATATTGAAGGCGATACTTTAGTGGTAAAACTCGATAAAGCAGGATTTGCTGTGGCTGCAGGAGCCGCATGTTCCAGTGTCAACCCAGGCCAAAGCCATGTGTTAGCCGCCATGCAGGTCGATCCGATGCTAGCTCGTTGCGCAGTGAGAGTCAGTTTAGGACGCAGCAACACATTAACGCAAGTAGAGGATTTTCTGAAAGCAACGCAATATATCGCTGCAGAATTACGCCATATGAGTAGCATTACTGTTTAAAATAGCGGCATGACTAACCAAGCCATCGTATCGCCAAAAACCACATGAAAGCCATTATACTCAGTGCCGGTCAAGGGAGACGGTTACTTCCTTTGACTGAGAACACGCCCAAATGCATGCTTGCTGTTGCTGATAAACCCGTATTGGCTTGGCAAATTGATGCTTTGCTTAGTGTCGGAGCTGATGAGATTATTATTATTGCCGGCTTTCAAATAGCCTTAATTGAAGCGCTGATACAACAACGTTATGCGAATCATAAGATCCATATCTTGTTCAATCCTTTTTTTGAAGTGGCAGATAATTTGGCCAGTTGTTGGGTGGCTCGCCACGAAATGAATGGCGATTTTTTATTGCTCAATGGCGATACTTTGATCGAACCCGCGCTTTTGGCTAAGGTCTTGAATTCGCAATCCGTGCCTATTACACTGAGTGTCGATGTTAAAGATGTTTATGATGCGGATGATATGAAGGTACAGTTGGATACCGACGGTTGGGTGAAACAGGTTAGCAAGATTGTACCAACCCATCAGGTCAATGCGGAGTCCATTGGTTTAACCTACTTTCGTGAACAAGGCCCGAAAATTTTCTGCCAAGCAATCGAATCGGCGTTGCGTCATCCCGCTGAACTGAAGTCATGGTATCTATCGATTATCGATGCATTAGCCAAACAGCATTTGGTTAATTCGTGTTCGATACAGGGTCATCGTTGGTGTGAAATTGATTTTATTGAAGATTTGTCGCGAGCTGGCATGATGTTTCATCAAACAAGTTGAATTATGAATGCAACTGTAACTGAGTTACCCTCCTTTAACGCTACCATGCTTAAATTTGGTGCGCCGCAAACCATCATCAGGCAATATCATCACTGGTCTGTTTTGTTGCGCCCAGCGCAAACAACCCTTGGGTCGCTGGTCCTGGCGGCACATGAATCTGCGCAGGCGTTATCCGGTTTAAGCCCTGCAAGCTTTGCCGAATTGCATACCGTAACCGGGCAACTTGAAACCGCGCTAGCAAACGCATTTCAATACGATAAAATTAATTACTTGATGCTCATGATGGTCGATCTGGATGTACATTTTCATGTAATTCCACGGTACGCTCAGCGCAAAACTTTTGCAAATATGGAATTCATCGACGCTGGCTGGCCTGCCATGCCCGACTTAAAGCAAGTTAATTTAACAAATGTAGCTCAGAATAACTTGATTATGCAACATATCCAGCAGTACTGGCTTTAAATTGACAGAAAACATTGATACGAGAAGTTCGTGACTGAACAACAAGCTCCTTATACCAAAGAATTCCCACTCCGTGAGGCACATCACTTAGTGCGTGATTTGATGACGCCCAATCCCTGGATTTATTGGGTTGATTTTACAGTGCATATTACGCTGGGGTGGGCTGCTTTTTTTACTGCGCTGCTGTCGCCTTTATTTTCACTCTGGCAGATCGGTGGTTTTATTGTTGCCGTGTTGGCACTGTATCGTTCAGCGGTATTTGTGCACGAGCTGGCACATTTGAAAAAAGGTACTTTCCAGAATTTTCGTTTAGCATGGAATACTCTCAGCGGTATCCCTTTCATGATTCCGTCTTTTATGTATGATGGTGTACATAATGATCATCATAAGCCGGATGTTTATGGCACTCGTGCAGATGGCGAATATCTACCATTCGCAGTGCGCAAACCTGCAGAAATGATTACCTATGTGTTGCTGTCTTTTCTGATCCCCCCCTTGCTAGTATTTCGTTTTCTGATACTAACGCCTTTATCTTATTTGATCCCGCCTCTAAGGAAAATCATTTGGGAACGCGCTTCATCGCTCACAATTGACCCCGCTTATCGGCGGGCCGAAAATGCCATCCGTAACGATTTAAATTGGCGCCAACAGGAGTTAGCGACTTTTCTATTCGTAGCCACCGTCACAATATTAGTGATAACCGATGTAATACCTTATTCATTACTGATATTATGGTATCTGGTCGCGGTAACGGTATTTACGCTTAATTCGCTACGCACATTGGCAGCGCATGCCTATCGCAATCCCGGCGACCGCAAAATGACATTAGCCGATCAATATCTTGATTCCATTAATATACCCGGAAATTTCTTTACCACCCCTCTATGGGCACCGGTTGGATTGCGTTATCATGCCACCCACCATCTATTCATGAGCATGCCCTATCATAACTTGGGTACAGCGCAACGTCGATTGGTTAGTGGTTTAACCGACAATACTCAATATTTAAAGACGGTTCGTAACGGACTGTGGGATGCATTACAACAAATCTGGCGTGAATCTTCCGCCGCTAATAAATAGGAACTACAACAATGACTGAAAATACTACCAGCACTGCGCTGACAATCACCAAACCCGCCGTGCTCAAAACCAAAAAACTGATTCTTCTTCGGCATGGCGAAAGTACCTGGAACCAACAAAAGAAATTCACCGGATGGAGTGATGTCGCACTGAGTACTAAAGGTGAAGGGGAAGCAGTGCAAGCCGCGCAAATGTTAGAAAAAGCGGGATACCAATTTGATGTCTGCTTTACCTCTGTATTACAGCGCGCTATTGTCACAGCACAAATTGTGCTGGCGGTTATGGAGCAGGCAAACCGGCCGATTTATCAAAATTGGCGTTTAAATGAACGGCATTATGGAGCGCTTGAAGATCTCGGGCGCTTGAATGCTATCACGAAATTCGGCGTTTGGCCTATCCTAGGATGCCAAGTTCAATTTGATGCAGCTCCCCCTGCCATAACTGCCCATGACATCCGTTTTCCCGGCAATAATCCCAACTATGCTGATATTGACAAAAATATACTGCCGTTGGGTGAAAGTATGGAACAAACCGTTGCTCGCGTGGAACCCTATTGGAAAAGCGTCATTAAGCCACAATTAAAAAATAGTCAATGTACCCTAGTGGTCGCGCATCGCAACTCACTGCGTGCTTTGATGATGCTATTGGATGACATGACCCCAGGTCAAGTTATGAAATCCAGATTGGCTACTGGAAGGCCATTGGTATATGAATTAGATGAAAGTCTCAGACCCTTACGGCATTATTATGTGGATAAAAAAATCTGATCATCATTGCTTCAACAAGCCATTTTCATAGAATCGGTCATGGTTTGACGTTCTACACGAACGTTCGCCGTCTTTCTTTTTTACCTAACCAATCGTGACGGATTATCGACTTTTTGCGACCACGCCAAAGGCGATGGAAGACATCCTGGCTAGTGAAATCAAACTTCTTGGTGGCAAAAACGTGCAACTGAAGATGGCAGGCGTTGCTTTCCAAGGTGATTTGAGGCTCGCTTATCAGGCTTGTTTATGGTTGCGCACGGCCAGTCGCATTTTATTACTGTTGGATAGCTTCGAAGTGCGATCGCAGCAGGATCTCTATGCAGGTATACAACGGATCGACTGGTCAAAGCATCTCAATGCCAATGATAGTCTGGCGGTTTCGTTTAACAGTAAAAATAATCCAGCGATTACCCATACACATTTCGGCGCACTCAAGGTCAAAGATGCCATTGTGGATCAAATGCGCGACCGTTTTGGCACCCGCCCCAATGTTGATACAGAACGCCCCAATATTCGAGTGAATGTTTATTTGCACCATGAAATAGCGCAATTGAGCTTGGATTTATCGGGTGAAAGTTTGCACAAGCGAGGTTATCGCGACACACCCGTTATTGCACCGCTGAAAGAAAGCTTGGCAGCGGCGATGCTGTTACGAGCAGGTTGGCCCGCAATGGCCGCACAAGGTGGTTCATTGCTTGATCCAATGTGTGGTTCCGGTACGTTAATAACGGAAGGCGCGATGATTGCGGGCGATATCGCACCCGGCTTACAACGTGACTATTTTGGTTTTTTGGGTTGGAAACAACACAATGAGACCTTGTGGCAAATGCTGGTGAATGAAGCCCAGCAACGGCGCACGATTGGCATCGACAAACTACCTGTCATGGTAGGCTTTGATCAGGATCGCCATGCGGTTGTGGCCGCGTTACAGCATATCGAAAATATCGGGCTGCAAAATAAAATTCACATTGAAAAACGGGATATTGCAGAAGTATCCGCCGCAGAAAGCTGGCCCAAAGGACTGCTCGTTTGTAATCCTCCTTATGGTGAACGGCTTTATGATGAGACTCAGGCTGCAGCACTGTATCGTACTTTTGGCGCGGTATTAAAGCAGCGCTTTATTGGTTGGCAAGCAGCCATCATCATCGGTAATCCAGAACTAGGTTTTCGCCTGGGGATTCGTTCACAAAAACCCATTACGCTGTTTAATGGTGCGCTGGAATGCAAATTGTTGCGTCTGAATATCGATGAAAAAGCCTTTTTCGAACCTAAAGCAAAATCTCAACAAGAACGCATTGAACAAATCAATCTTCGTGCTCAGACCACAGCAGTGGATAGTCACGCCGAAATGTTTGCCAATCGGTTACGCAAAAACTTGAAGAAACTATCACCGTGGCTTAAGAATCATCATGTCCATTGCTATCGCCTGTATGACGCTGATTTGCCAGAATATGCGGTTGCTGTCGATGTATATCAGAGCGAAAAAACCTGGGTGAATGTTCAGGAATATGAACCACCTAAATCGATTGATCCGATCAAAGCTAATAATCGATTAGCCGGCGCACTCAACAAAATAGGCAAGGTACTCGAAATTCCGCCGGAGCAAGTGCTTTTAAAGATTCGTCGCAAGCAAAAAAGCACCGAGCAATACGAAAAAATGAGCGACTCTCGCCGTTTTCACATCATTGAAGAAAGCGGATGTCAATTTTGGGTCAATTTTGAGGATTATCTCGATACCGGGTTGTTTCTCGATCATCGCCCAATACGTTTGATGATTCAACAACAAGCTAAGAATAAGCGTTTTCTGAACTTATTTGCCTATACTGGTAGCGCATCGGTTCATGCCGCTATCGGTGGCGCTCGTTCCACGCTGACCATCGACATGTCAAATACTTATCTGGATTGGGCAAAACGAAATTTTACCCTCAATGGCATTCAAGGCGATCATCAATTCGTGCGCGCAGACTGTACTGAGTGGTTAAATGAGCAGGCCAGAACAGAACAGAAATCTCAGTTTGATTTAATTTTTCTCGATCCGCCGACTTTCTCGAATTCCAAGAAAATGGATGAGATTTTTGATATCCAACGCGACCATGTACAGTTGATTCGTAATGCAATTGCTTTATTGTCAACAAGTAATGGGGAAGAAGAAAAAGGAATACTTTATTTTTCAACCAATTTCCGACGCTTCAAAATGGATTTGGAGGCTTTAGCTGATTTGTCGGTTGAAAATATCAGTTCTGCGATGATTCCCGAAGATTTTAAGCGCAATGCTAGAATTCATTCTTGCTGGAAGATTACACGATAATCTCGCAAGAAAATTTATTGATCTGGCAGATGATAGTCCCAATTAGGTAATTCGTAATTTGCCGGAATCAAACCCCTGCTATCAACTAACGCGTGCGGCAATTTGTCGCATTCTCATTGCTCTTTTTATCAGGGATAATGCTGCCCGAACTACAAGACACCTCGCAATAAATTTAATTTTCTTAGTGGATTCTCACATCAGTATTTAGAGATCTCCTCAGTAGATTACCGTTGTGAGTTTTATTAACTACGAATAGAAGAAAATGATTAGTAAGCATATGATTGCATATATCTTAGCGCTTGCTTCCTTAGTTGTTCCGATAACATCCCTATCCGCATCTGATGTAAGCAGAACGACGAACCCAACAAGTATCAGCGGAACAAATCTTCATGGTAAGGACAAGACATACAGCACAGCAGGTTTCATTGATTTAAATAACCCTTTTTTTAAAAACTTAGGTACCAATGGACGTTCCTGCGTAACTTGTCATGTACCTACAGAGGGATGGAGTATTACCCCCAAAGGTGTAAAAACCCGTTTCAAAAAAACAGGGGGTACAGACCCGGTTTTCCGCTTGGTCGATGGTGCCAATTCACCTCTCGCAGATGTATCTACTGTTGCAAAACGTCGCGAGGCCTATAGCATGTTGCTAAATAAGGCGAATATTCGCGTAGGCATGGGTATTCCCGCAGATGCAGAATTCATATTGCTCGCGGCAGATGATCCTTATGGTTTTGCGAGCGCAACAGAATTATCGCTATTCCGCCGTCCCATACCGACGACCAACCTTAGATTTATTAGCGCAGTCATGTGGGAAGGGCGAGAAACAACGCTTGACTCAAACTCCAGTGATTGCATTTTTAACACCACAACATGCTTCTCCCCAGTATCGTTTGATTTATCTACTCAAGCTAATCACGCCACATTGGGGCATGCCGAAGCATTAGCTGATCTGACTGAGGCAGAGCGAAGCGAAATCGTTGCATTTGAAATGGGTCTTTTTACAGCCCAGGTACAAAGCAAAGATGCTGGTAGTTTGACAGATAATGGCGCGCGTGGCGGACCTAGCACACTGATCAATCAAACCTATTACTTTGGTATCAACGATACGCTTGTGGGAGATTATCGTACCCGTGAACCTTTTAATCCTGAGGTAATGTCGCTGTACAACACTTGGCATAGATATATCACAAGCCATGCATCAGATGGACGCAAACGGGCTAGAGCTGCTATCGCACGAGGCCAAACCTTATTTAATAACAAACTCATCCAAATTAGTGGCGTTAAAGGCATCAATGATGATTTAGGTGTCGGTGTGCTTCCAGGCACATGCACTACATGTCACAACACGCCGAATTCAGGCAACCATTCGATTCCAATGCCTTTGGATATCGGCATATCAGATGCTTCCCGCCGTACTCAGGATATGCCTTTGTATACACTACAAAATAAAGCGACTGGTGAAACCACTCAAACGACTGATCCAGGTCGGGCGTTGATTACTGGCAAATGGAAAGACATAGGTCGTTTTAAAGGCCCTGTCTTGCGTTCTGTTGCATCTCGGCCACCTTATTTTCATGATGGTTCGGCTAAGGATCTGGCAGCAGTGGTAGATTTTTATGATGCTCGTTTTGCGATCGGACTTACCGACAGTGAAAAAGCTGATCTAGTCGCCTTCCTTGCTTCGTTGTAATGCGCTTAACCAAAAAATACAAATACCCTATTATTAACTCTAATTTTCTATCTTCAATACAGGCTAGCAAAATCAACGCATATGACCTTCAACGAAAGTTGTTTCCCGACCAAAATCATCCCAAATAAAGGCCGGCTTCACAAAAGGAGTTGTTGGAATTAAAAAAGTTGCAATATCAAAAGCGCCACTTAATGAGCGTCCTACCGCATTCGCCAGACCTGTCAACAAACCAATCGTCATTGCGTGAATAACACCATCTCTGTGTACAACAATATTCATTGTTTTAGGAATCTCAACCACGCCAGTCACCGCGTTGGCAAGACCATTGCCTAATTTATCCACAACCTTATCTGCATATTGTTCAGCAGCAACCGTTCCCGAGGAAGTAATAAATACCACCCAAACGATAAAAAATAGGTAAATTATTTTTTTCATATACATGTGCCTTAATTAAGATAATTAATTAGTTTATTTTTTAGGCTGTTGCTGTTTTAACAAATTCATGACCTGCTCAACATCTCGTTCGATTTGTTTCTCTGGATATTCCTGATTGGCCAAAGCTGTTCTGAGTCGGTAAGACATTTCTAAAGAAAGCAATTCCATTGTTTTTTCATTCTTTTCTTGGGATGCGGCCAGATACTCAGATTGAAACCTTTTGATTGCATTTGTGATCTCTGGTATGTCAATTTTCAATCCCGCTAGGGTCGATTGCAAGTCATATTTTAAACTACCAGATGTTTCTGTTAACAGTATGGACTTATCTGCAGATTCATAAAAAACATGCTTGTGCAATAAAGCTGAGAAAATGATTAATACAATACCAGAACCAACAGTGATGACAACAAATCGCCACAGTTGATGGCTTTTTCCGAACACTTTTATCGTATTGATGCGTTGCATTCCCAATAGGGCGTAAACAATAACCCCGGAAAGAAATAAGATGACTCCGAGCGACATTAAGATGGGTGTGATCAATTGCACAGTTTACTCCTCTACTCCTGATATCATAAATACCTTATGACTGTAATTTTTATCAATTATGTAGTGAAAACAAAAATAAGTTGAATTTTTTTACTAGTTATCTTTAACGTAACGTTAGCAAATACACGAAATACGCATTCTAGCTTATTTCAGTTTGAAATTTACTTCATTAATTGTTTCATACTTGACTAATTTTTAGCAAGATAACAGCGTTGATGGAGCAAAGCTTGCCTGACGATAAAAATTATGGAGTGCCTTAATAACACTTTAACGCAATGAATACTCCTCACTTGTGTAACGCTGTAATATGGTATGCGCTGTCGGTTATAGAAGACGAGCTATTCAGAATAGCTCGTTGTCGTATTTTGAATTTCCGGTGATGCGTAAATCCCGTTTTTAGTGCCCCTTTGGATAGCAACAATCGTTTTGCTGCTTCAAGTAGAGTCAATCGACTTTCTTTGAGAAACTTAACTGATTCCTTCCTAACTTCCTGATTATATTGGGTACGTGGTAACTTCATCTCATCCCCCATTTCGATCTCTATTTTATGAAGTTTCAGACTCCATCAAAACCAGCATACCTCAGTTTATGCCATCACTGATCATGATAAAATCCATCTGCCCAACTCCTGGCTAAAAGCTTATCCGGATTTATTTACTTCCCATCATGAAAAACAATTATCTTGAAAGAATACTAACCGCGCAGGTCTATGATGTAGCGATAGAAAGTCCATTGGAACTCGTCACCAACTTATCCGAGCGTATCCATAATCAGGTGTTGTTGAAGCGGGAAGATTTGCAACAGGTCTTTTCTTTTAAGTTGCGCGGTGCGTACAACAAAATGATCAAATTGACACCTGCGGTACGCAATCGCGGTGTCATTGCTGCTTCAGCAGGCAACCATGCGCAAGGTGTAGCGCTTGCTGCCAAGAGATTAAGTTGCAGTGCCACGATCGTGATGCCTGTAACCACGCCACAGATCAAGGTGCATGCTGTGATGGGACATGGCGCCACGGTTGCCTTATACGGCGATTCATACAATGACGCCTACGAACATGCTATTACGCTGGCGAAAGAAGAGCAAGTTACGTTTGTTCATCCCTACGATGATCCAGATGTGATCGCCGGACAAGGGACGGTTGGCATGGAAATCTTGCGTCAGCACACGGGAAACATCCATTCTATTTTTGTGCCGATTGGTGGTGGAGGGCTGATTTCCGGCATAGCAGCCTATGTGAAACGCCTATATCCGAAAATCAAAATCATCGGCGTTGAACCGGTCGATTCGGATGCCATGTACCGCTCGCTGCAAAGCGGCCGCCGCGTCAAATTGGCGCAAGTGGGATTATTTGCAGATGGCGTAGCAGTAAGGCACGTGGGTAAGGAAACTTTCCGATTATGCCGCGAATTGGTCGATGAAGTCATTCTGGTCGATACCGATGCCATTTGCGCTGCGATCAAGGATGTGTTCGAGGACACGCGCACGATTCTGGAACCATCCGGCGCACTATCGATTGCCGGCATCAAGGCCTATGTTGCACGTGAAAAAATCCAACACAAGACGCTGATTGCAATCGCATCTGGCGCTAACATGAATTTTGACCGTTTACGCCATATTTCCGAGCGCGCGGAAATTGGTGAGCAACGCGAAGCGGTGATGTCGGTAACCATTCCCGAACAGCCCGGTAGTTTCAAGAAATTCTGTAATTTATTGGGGGCCCGTAGCATCACTGAATTTAACTATCGTTATTCCAATCCTAAAGTTGCCCATGTGTTTGTTGGGATTTCGATTCGTAACCAACAAGAAGCCCAAGCGCTAATCCAGGAACTTAGACAAAACGGTTTGGCTACTGAAGACATGAGCGACAATGAAATGGCGAAGCTGCATATCCGCCATTTAGTCGGTGGCCATGCGCGTGAAGTCACTAATGAGATCCTATATCGCTTTGAATTTCCAGATCGCCCAGGTGCTTTGATGAATTTCCTCAACAACTTAAGCCATAACTGGAATATCAGCCTATTTCATTACCGAAATCATGGCGCTGACTATGGTCGCGTACTGATTGGCATTCAGGTGCCACCTGAAGAAAAATCCGATTTTAAAGCATTTCTTGATCAATTGGGCTATCACTATTGGGATGAAACTAAGAACCCCGCATATAAATTATTCCTTGCATAGCACTCCGGCGATTTCTATCACCACATGCCTGCGGTGATAGAAACAAAGAGAGAAGAGAGATAAAAGAGATCGGTTCACCGAGAGAAATTACACAGTCTCATAAGCAACCGCTCCTGAAGAACGGTTAGAAGTAATTTAACTTCGATTGATCGTACCTAGTGCAGATTAGTAATCAGAGATACCCGCTGATTTCACGCTTGCCACGGTAGCCACAATCATACGGCTTGCTTGGCAAACCTAGCGATCGTAATGAATAAATAGAAAAAACTTCTTCCTAGTACTTTTTAATCACCGTATCGACCGGGAATGCAATCTACATTCCCGATCGATACGAAATCACTAAAGAAGAAGTTAAGACAACTTAGTATTAATTGTTTGTAGAGTTATTTCAGGGGCGGCTATTTACTAAAATCAGGCGCCCTACAGAATCAGAGATTATCGGATTACTGCTTCACCTATCTCAGCTTCTGCTTTGTTGAATTGCCGATCTTGATTTCCATCTGCTATTTTTCTATGCAACTCTGCTTCCTGCAAATCTTCGGCTAATTCCTTTTTGTATTCACGGATATTAGCTTGCAAATGTGATTTAAGATCCTGCCCTTGCCTACCATAGTAATAGGGATGATCTTCATACTCATTCAGTTCTTGCTGATAGTTCTCCAATTTTTCAGAGATCTCTTTTGCTAAACCTTCATAGTAATTTGCCAATGTAGCATGATCGTTTGGATTGATACTGATTGGAGCTGCTGGCACTTCAGCAAATGCTGAGGTCGTAAAAATCCCAAAAAATATTAATGAAGCAACTGCAGTTACTTTCAGTGAGTTCATGGTGAATTTCCTTATAAAATTTTTCAGATGTTGCTATCTTAATGATCGCAACGTGGAATGCATATTGGGGAAACTCTGATTTTCAACTAAGGGAAACCATTAACCATTCATTGAAAAGGTAGAAATCTATTGATGCTAGTATAAAGTTGACTTGATAAATGTTCGCAGGAAAGCATTCATCGACCCTGCTTATATAAGTAAGGATCTCAGTCCCGATGTTTCCGCGTAATCATCAAACAGAGTACGTGGAATACTGTTCAAAATCGAGTCGATATTAACAAGCTTTTTTGTCATTCTTGAATCGGTGCCAATAGTCAGCTATTAGAAGCTTATTTGGGTGCGAAAAGAAAGAACATGCAAATTATCGTCTCGAATTAATGTGCCTAAACCTGTATTGCCGATCATGGCTTCAGTAAGGTAATAGTTCAGCATAAAGCGCACACCTTGGTAAGCGTACCAATTGACTCCCAGTGTGATTACCTGAACCTGGCATTTTGAAGTGCCAGTACTGCACGGATCTGCCGTGAGGCTTTGATTAAAGTTTTCAGCCAAATCATAGCGCCCTGCAATTTCCAACGCACCCCATTTACCATTAGGTTGCGGTTTGCCAAAGGCGCCGCGATCTTTTCTATAAACTGCATTCTCACCAGTTACAAACCAACTTGCCTGTACATAGAAAGCATGAATTGTGGAATTTTTTATATCCCCACCGATTCGATGCGTGTTATCCAACGTTGATATTGCGTATTCTCCTTGTAGCGTCAGTGCCCCGATCGAGTATGCGGCTTCTGCAGAAAAGGTCGATTGGCTATTGCTATTAGGTGCACCAAAGCTTGCCCCTGCGACCCCTAAGGATTGACTAATACCCCGACGCCCCCCATAAATATCCACGATTTCAGTTGCTAAGGAATTTTTATTGCTTGTATCTCTGCTGACAGAGAACCCAAGGTGCAGAGTACTATTTTCTTTATGGATAGGCAACCAAACAGCACGCCCGCCATAGGTGATACCTTCAAACGGCAAACCAAAGTGAGAGAGACTCATTACATCAATCCCTACACCTAAATTATCCCTGATCATTGACCGGTAGCCGATGCCGGTTAGAAACTGCCTTCCGCTATATATTCCGGTGGAAGAAGTCGATGGACGTTCCATGAATGTAATTTCATTGGAACTGGTGAGTTCTTCCAAACCTCGATAGGGTTTAAATTGACCGAGCGTAAGCTGACCTGGACCAAGGTTTTTAGATACCCAGGCTTCACGAAGACTATGTGGAAAGGCGCTGGTTGCATTGATGGCAAAGTCATTCTCAAATTTGAAATTAACCCCATAGATTTTTCCGGTTAGCGTGGCATAAGTTCTGCGCCAGTTGAACCCGTCTCGATCGTTGCCACTCAAAACCTGACTACCAAATGCAGGATAATTTGGATTTGCATCATCTGGATACAATGAATGTGCATCGAAGTGTCCGCGACCATTTAGCTCTATCTCAAAATTACCATCATCGCTCTTAATTCTAGGACCGCCCTTATAGGCAAAATTGAATGCATGGCATGAAGCAATGCTTATATTTGTCAGCATTACAAAACCACAGAGCTTTATCGTGCTCTTCATATTCAATCTGCATTTGATATGTGATGTCATCATTGTAAATAATTCTATTATGTATCAAATAGATATGCTCTAATGAAATCGCATTTTTTATCTATTGCACAGATCAGCAAAAATCTCACCGCCAGTGATTTCAAACTCAAGTTTTTTTGTGATTTGGTTTTAGGAAAAATTAATTACCATAGTAACCTTCATGTATTCCCTGTTGTACCTTGGCATAACCTCCAAAAATTACATACATTGGTGTTGCCTGAAATCAAGAAGCAAAAGACCATTGTTGATAAAAGCCATTTTCTGTCTTTTGGAATGCCATGATGAGAGGATCATAAAGCTTATGATCAGAGCATTAAATCCAAGCTACTTGAACGGTTGTAGGTTCAGCTTCGTTATTGAGATAGCCCACACACGACAAAGTTCTAGTAATTTCAATTAGTGTCTTGCTGATCAAGCAAGGCTGCTAAAAATTGATGCTCTATGTGTTGGTATTGCTGGTTATTATTGCGCATAACCGTGGGCATTTCCCATGCTGGATTTTGGCGCAGCGCGCTGATCAATTGGGGCCAGTGCTCTGGTAATTTTTCGTTGTCAGCTTTGTCGATCTGCACGGTTGCATGCGCTGCATGGCCGCGCTGCATCAGTTTTTGCAATAAATATTTTTGGCGTAGAAATAAAACTTGCAGCGTGGCTTCATCGGCGCACTGCCATTTAGTACCAGTCATTGTGGCTTTGATCTCATCACCGTAGCGTTTGAAAGTTGACCAACCCGCTCCCGCAATGGCACCAAGCGCAGTGGCCGCCCCCAAACTCAAGCCACCCACCATCAGATCAATGCCCGCTCCAGCTGCCGCACCTTTGGCAGCGGCGCTACCGACATCCAATCCATAAGCTTTAAGAATGCCAGGCGCAAAAATATCCAATTCCCAGTGGCCATTGCTGACAGGAATTTTTTGAATCTCGACGTCTTTTTCCGAAAAATTAAAAATGGTCAACAAATCATGCAAACATTGTTGTTCCGCTTTCCGGACAAAATTATGAAAGTGATCTTCTGTTAGAAAATCGGAACGTAGCTTACTTTGATCGGTTTTAATCTCGCGATGACAAGCAACGCTGACGATTAATTCAGTCACTCGTTTGGCGCCAGATAAGCAAAGTTGTTTCCATAGTTGCGCGCGATAATCGATCAGTTTTTGCAGTGGCATGTAATGCGTATCCACTAGTGTTTGAATTTTCTGATACAAGCGCTTTTCTGCCGCAAACGAATAAGCGACGGTATCAAACTCAAGCGTTGCATGTATATTATAAGCAGCCAGGTGTTCTCGCCATGTAGCAAGTGCTTGCGGATTTTCAGCTGTAAAGTTAAAAATTGGAATGATCGGTCGTGCAGCCTGTGTCAGAATTTCGAGTTCTAAACGATATTTCTCGAGAAACGGTTCCCGCACATCAATAATATAAAGCAGAATATCGCTGCGTAATACTTGGCGTATTACTTTGGCTTCTTGTTCTAGAGGATCATCAATAGCAATATTTGCCACAAAATCTCTCAGTATTTGAACTGGAAGCGTTGATTTTGATTTGGCTTGCAGATACTTAATGTGGGAATACAATGCCCTGGAATCTTCCAAACCAGGAGTATCATACACATTTAAAATCGGTTGATTATGAGCAGAGAGCATGGCTTGCTCAACATGCCGCGTCGTTCCAGCAGCATCTTCGACCGCTCCGAATTGCGTACTACGCAGCATCGTACGAATTAAGGAAGTTTTACCGGTATTGGTGTGTCCAACCACAACCACATTCAAGAGTGAAAGTGAATCTTGAGAATTCGGAGCTAAAGCTACCATAGCATCTACCTACTGATTACCTGATCCGCAGGAATACCGCAAGCTTCAGCGAGCCGAAACCAAGCCAGTTCACGTGTACTGGCAATAGGTATTGAGGCGTTTTGCTTCAACAAAATCAGCCAAGGTTTTTGCGCCGCATTATCCACTAATTCTTTGATCAAACGTTGTACACCTCGATCCGGTAGTCGGTGTGCAGCAACACCTAACAACAATGGTTCTTTTAGTTTTCGGATGGTCAAGAGCGCTTGATCCTGTGAATTCTGATCAATAATATTAATGCGGCAACTGATTCCATTAGGCCAAAGCACAGAAGCATCTAATTCAATACCCAATGCAATGGCATTGAGCGGCAAAGTAGATTTTTGAATAGGGCGCCTCACATCGCTTGTTTGTTGAGTGCGAGATTGTTTAGCAAAAGGGTCAGCATCAATCACCGCTGTCTCCATTTGCGATCCCATCAGTTGTTGACGCAACGTAATGTAATAGGGCAAATAAAGATCGAGTTTAAAACGACTCTGATACCAGTGCTGCATCAACAGTGATAGGCCAAGCACCAGCATGCGCGGAACAATGCCATACAACAACAACACTCCCATCAGAAAACTAGCCCAGGCTGTTCGTGTTTCGGTATCTTGGCCTTCGATGCCAATACGGCTAACAATGATTTGTTCATCTTGTGGCACAGGCAATCCAATCGCTTCTAACGGAGCACCTAGCAAACGTGTTATTTGAGGTAGGCTACTGTCCGGTAATAATGTCGTTCCCCAAGTGAAATTATACTGTTTGGCAAGCATCATTAAAATTAATAACGCCAAACCGGAAGCAAGATATACCAACCAGAATTTGTGCGTTAGCACGCTAATGCGCCATTTCCCGATGCGGCCCGTCAAGTATCTCTCCCACCAAGCACGCGATGCGAGCGAAGAAATCGTCAATTCCTTGTGCTGTCGGAAGGGTAACCAGCTCACTAATTGGGCAACAATGCCACTACTGAGTCCTGGTATCTTCATCAAAATGCCTATTGACCATAGCACCAGGGAGATGAAATTAAAACCGAGCAGAACGGCAAGCAGCCAATAGATGTTTAATGTGGAAGACTCACTGACCGCCTGACTTGCAGCCAATCCTCCCAGCAACAAGGCTAGAAACAAGCAAACTCTTTGTGCATACACAAAATGCTGATGCGGATGTTGCAAGGTGTCTTGTAATTTGTTTTCGCGAACAAGGAAATTTGCGCGATCATGAAGACGGTGCACAAAATCCACATAGTGAAATTCTCGCGAAGGGTACGCAGGCATATCCTTGATACTGTCATAGGATAAGCGCTCTTTTTGCATTGCTTCAATGTTACGCAATTGTTCAATACGTACCACATCGGAAAAACTCAGTGGCTTCATTGACATAATGCAATCCATTTCGTATGGATAAGAAGCAAGGCTTTTGGTTTCAGGTAATGAATATAGATCACAGATAATAAAAACTTTGCTTAGTTTTTGGCACATAAGGAGTGCCAAAAACGGTTAAAATTCGTTGCTAGGATATTCAAATAATGGCAGGAACATCTATGAAGCCCGTTGCAATTTTTAGACATTTACCCATCGAAGGGCCAGGCTATTTTGCCACATTTCTCGATAATAATCATATTCCCTGGCAATTGATTAAAATTGATGCAGATGAAGGTGTACCCAGAGATATTCAAGCATTCAGTGGGTTAGTTTTTATGGGCGGGCCAATGAGTGTAAACGATGATTTGCCTTGGATTGATTCATCACTTGCGTTGATTCGCCAAGCGGTCGACATCGATATGCCGGTGCTAGGGCATTGTTTAGGCGGACAACTAATGGCCAAAGCATTAGGTGGTGTGGTCAGCGTCAATCCATTCAAGGAAATGGGATGGGGCGAAGTAAGTGTTCCTGAGAATCCGGTAGCATCGTCCTGGTTTGGTGATCTAACGCATTTTCAAACGTTTCATTGGCATGGCGAAACTTTTAGCTTACCACCCGGCGCAACCAATATTTTATCCAGCCCCTATTGCGAAAACCAAGCTTTTGTAATGAATATGCATCTAGGGATGCAATGTCATGTTGAGATGACCGCACGCATGGTACGCGATTGGTGCAGTGTCGCTGCAGAGGAATTGGCAGCCTTAGAAGGACCCGCGGTACAATCAATCAGTGAAATCGAAAAAAACCTGCCTCAGCGCATTGAAGATCTCAATGCGATTGCTGAACGTTTGTATTTGAAATGGATTACTCATCTAAAATAATGCCGTATCACGTATCCCATTGAATTGAAACTATTCAACTATAAACACTGAGCAGTTTTCTATTGATCGATAGGTTTTGCTCAATCGTTGGATCAAGCAAATAGCCTATCGGCCGCTCTTTATATTCGTTTTATCACATATCTCGATGCTCACTATTCAATCTTTAACTTACCTGCAAAATGGTAATTCCCTGCTGGAAAAATGTGATTTACAGGTTTTCCCCAACCAACGAATCGGCCTAGTAGGGAAAAATGGTTGCGGCAAGTCAACGCTATTCCAATTAATACGTGGCGTGAAACAACCGGATAACGGAGAAGTTATGCTCCAACCTGGGAAAACCATCGCTTTTGTAGAACAAGAAATTATCAATTCGAATTTATCCGTGATTGAGTTTGTACTCGATGGCGATATGGAATTGCGCCAACTCGAGAAAATACTTTCACAGCCACATCACGATGATGCTTGGTTTGAGGCACAACAGCGCTTTGAAATCATTGGTGGCTATACAGCCCAAGCGCGCGCGGCGCAACTATTGAATGGCCTCGGCTTTTCTAATGATGCTTTGCAAAAATTCGTCAACCAATTTTCCGGGGGTTGGCGTATGCGATTAAATTTGGCGCGCGCTTTAATGCATCGCGCTGACCTATTGTTGTTAGATGAACCAACCAATCATCTCGATCTGGAAGCCATTGTTTGGCTGGAAAATTATTTATTAAATTATCCTGGCAGCATCATCGTGGTATCTCATGATCGTGAATTCTTAAATGCTTGCATCAACCGGATTGCTTATATCAACAACCATAAAATCGATACCTATCAAGGCAATTATGATGATTTTGAGCAAGCTCGCGCAGAACGTTTGATGCAACATACACAGGCTTATGAGCAGCAGCAAAAGCACATTGCACACATGGAAGACTTTGTACGACGTTTTCGGGCCAAAGCAACCAAAGCAAGGCAAGCGCAAAGTCGAATCAAAGCACTGGAACGATTAACGCGACTGGCTCCGCTGCATGTTGAAGAGGGTCATTTTGAACTGCGCATTGACGCACCCGAACAAGGCCCTGAAGTCTTAATGCGTATCAACGATTTAAGCTTTGATTATGGTAACCATACGCTATTCGAGCATGTACAGTTGATATTACAATCCGGAACTCGAATTGCCTTGTTAGGGCCGAACGGGTCAGGAAAGTCAACCTTCATCAAACTACTCGTGGGAGAAATTCAACCTACGCGTGGTGTTATCGAACGCTCAGCCAATCTCGATATCGGTTATTTTGCACAACACCAATTAGAGTATCTTGATAGTCAAGCAACACCATTACAGCACCTTCAAAAACTTGCACCGACGCAAACCGAGCGTAATTTACGAACTTTTTTAGGTAGATTCGGCTTGGGTAGCGAGCATGAAAATCGACCTGTTGGCACTTTCTCAGGCGGTGAAAAGAGTCGTTTAGCGCTTGCATTATTGGCGTGGCAGAAACCCCATTTATTGTTATTGGATGAACCAACCAATCACTTGGATTTGGATATGCGCGACGCATTGACGCTGGCGCTGGAGCAATACACAGGTGCGGTATTACTGGTGTCACATGATCGCAGCTTAATACGCGCAATTGCCGATGAATTATGGTTAATCGCTGATAAAGCGGTACAACCTTTTAATGGCGGCTTAGAAGACTACAAAGCTTGGGTAGATGCTTATCAAAGCAAGCGAACCGAGAAACCTTCACAACAAAAAACACAATCTGCGCAACGTCCGGCTAACAAACCTAATAAAAAAGGGTTGCTACAAAAACAAGCAAAATTAGAGGTCGCCTTGGATAAGGCGCAAAAGGAGCTGGCTGATGTTAACCGACGTCTATCCGATCCCAACGTCTATGCAAATCCTTCTCGTACCGAAATCGAAAAACTGAGCGAAATGCATGCAACGCTTGAAAAGAAAGTGATCGAGCTGGAAGAAAGTTGGTTAGCTTTGGAAGTTGAAATGGAGGAATAGTAAAAATTTTTTAGATTTACATCAAACCTGTAGCCTTCGTTATTAGCATTTTATCCCTGAAATATCACTATGTTCTCGCAAATGTGATATCTATAACCATTCTTATCCTAATGATTTTTATCCACATTTTATTAACATTTACCATGCTATTTTGTAATTCACATTAAATAAAATGTGTGTAAGGCTTCTTTCTTATATGTGAGGAAAATATCATGTTAATAAAAACGATCGTATCGATTGCACTCAGTTTAACCATAGTTTCATGTTTTGCGGACTCGGGCGGAAATGATTCAAGGCCATTAATTGATGCCCAGAAAAAAACGCAATCCTCTTCAACCCAAAACAATCCACAATCACAATCGACGCAGTCTAGTACATCTTCTGAAAATAGCGCCACCCAACCTGCACAAGATAGCGATACAAAAGAAAAATCATCCATGGCTGATTACTGCAGACAATACACTTGTTAAGTTGATAACCACTTTATTATTTACGATTGGAACTAATTCATGAATAAAATTCAAGTATTCACAATTGCTATTTTGCTTGGTTACATAAATCTCCTTTTTGCAGCCCCTCCTGAATGGAATCACGAAGAGCAGGCCACCTGGTGGGCAATCGAAGATGCCACTAAAGATTTGCCAATGCGATATCCTTTTGCGGAATGCGGGGTGGGTCAGCATCAATCGCCGATCGATTTAGCGACCGCGAAACTCAATAATACTAAGAAACTGAACAAATTACAGAGTTCGTATCCTATCGATACCGCTCCTACTTTCTTCAACAGTGGTCATGGTGTACAAGTCAATACCTCACTTAATTACAAAGGCGAAATAAAAATAGGCGAGGAGTCTTATCCGTTAATCCAATTTCATTTTCATGAGCCGAGTGAACATGTAATTGACGGTAAGCCTTTTGCTGCAGAATTACATTATGTTCACGTCAGTGATGACGGGAAAATTATAGTGGTAGCGGCTGCAATAGATATTGGTGCAGAAAATCCTACATTTCAAACTGTGTTGGACAATGTACCCCACGAACCATCTGGCAAAAAAACTGATGCCAATATAGCAATCAATCCTGCATCATTACTTCCTGCTTCATTAGATCCCAATGATTTGGATTTTTATTCATTTGCCGGTTCTCTGACCACGCCACCATGCAGTGAAGGCGTGCAATGGTATTTACTATCCCAAGTTATAACGATATCTGCTACACAGCTCGATCAGCTTAAAAGTTTCTATAGCAACAATGCACGATCGTCGCAAAATATAAATGGGCGTGTATTATCGTCAACAAATTAATATATCAATGTGACTAGCAATTTGTAGCGCTAGTCACACTTACTGCACAAGAATTAAAAAATTATTTTGCGCGCGCAGAGTAATGAGCGGTTTTAAGACTATTGCCATTATTCCTAAAAGCGCTACTCCGATTATTTTGGTCAAATGACCGACCGCGTTGTTGTTGTCCATTGCCACTTTTATTGAATGAATTTGCCGCGCCAAAACTCGGTCGATTATCATAATCAGCAAAAGGTGAGCGTTTACGCCTTTGATTTACATTGGATGTATTTTTAGCACCATTACTTTTAAATCGCGGTTTGATTCTTGGTTCTAAACCAGAAATGATATGCGTAGCGATTTTTTGACCGGTATAGCGTTCGATTCTTGTCAAATGCAGGCTATCCTTTTGTGATGCAAAGGAAACCGCAATACCGTCAGCGCCTGCTCGACCCGTTCGGCCAATTCGATGCACGTAATCTTCAGCAAACTTCGGTAAGTCAAAATTGATCACGTGTGTGATATCCGGCACATCGATACCTCTAGCAGCAACATCAGTTGCAACTAATACACGCAACCCACCGTTGCGAAGCCTGGTCAGGGTGCGATTCCGTTCACGTTGATTCATGTCGCCGTGCAGCGCTGCTGCGGCATGGCCTTGCGCATACAAATTATCCGCCAAGGTATCAGCATCTCTTTTAGTCGCTGTAAAGACAATCGCTTGCTTAAGTTTTTCATCGCCCAAAACATGATTGAGCAAGCGGTTTTTATGGGACAAGTCATCCACGTAATGCAACCGTTGTTCAATATTGTCCATCTTGGCTTTCTGCGATGCAACTTGAATTCTTTTGGGGGATTTCAGTAGCTTCGAAGCTACTTTATCGATAGCATCATCCAAAGTAGCAGAAAACAGCAAAGTTTGACGTGTTGCAGGTGTTGCCGCGGAGATAGTTTCCACATCTTCGATAAAACCCATATCTAACATTCGATCAGCCTCATCCAGCACCATCATTTGCAATCGTTTAAAATCGATTCGCCCACGCTGTAAATGGTCAATCAATCGCCCTGGTGTTGCTACGAGTATATCGACAGGTTGAGACAACAAGCGATTTTGTAATGGATAAGGCATGCCACCTAAAATGCTAACCACTTTAACACGCGGTAAATATTTGCCATACTTCTTAGCAGCTTCAGAAACTTGTAATGCAAGTTCACGCGTTGGAGTAAGCACTAGAATCCGCGGTCCGCGACCTTGCATTTTAACCGGCCCTGCAAGCAGATGAAGCGCCGGTAGCATAAAAGCTGCTGTTTTTCCGGTACCGGTTTGGGCCGAAGCCAACACATCATGGCCCGCTATAAGTTCAGGAATGGCTTGCTGCTGAATGGGGGTAGGTACGGTATATCCCGAATCATGAATAGCTTTGAGAATGGAAGAATGTAAATTTAAGGCTTCAAAAGACACGTTATGTTTTCCTAAAGGAGAGTTGAAATTACATCAGCAGGAAAATCTGATCTCCGACTAAAAATAAACCTGCTAGTGCGCTAATACACCGCTACTAACCAGTAGTACTTTACATTTTTCGGAGAAACGTGAAAAAGAGAGGCCAGGAACGATGGAAACTGGTTTTCGAGCAACTTCTTCCAGATATTCATTACATTTCTTTTCAGTCATGTAATGAATATCTCTAAGCTTAAACACAAAAGCCTCGAATTGAACCAGGAGCGGCATTATACTCAACAATGCAAAAGCAAGCAATTTAATCTGCAATTCAAATTCTTGCGGTACTCATTTACTCATGACCTTTATCAGCATACACAACCCCCGCCTACCTAAGACTTACCTAAGGCAGGCATTAGTTTCATGGGCACTTTCCATTCGATATAATTCAAAGAAATAAGATGTCGATCATTGTATAACAACACGAGCGAATTTACGTTTACCTACTTGCAATACCACTGTCTCACCTTGCGCCAGCTTAAACGATTTATCGGTTACTTTTTGTTCATTCAGTTTCACGGCACCTTGATCAATCATGCGTAGCGACTCGCTTGTGCTAGCAGTCAAGCCAGCCAATTTAAGTAATTGCGCCAATGGTATTTCTTTGTCTTGGATAGAAATGGTTTGTTCTGCAATGTTATCGGGTAATGCACCATGTTTGAAGCGTGTTTCGAAATCCCTCAAAGCTTCCTCGGCGTCTTTCTGTCCATGAAAACGTGTAACGACTTCTTGCGCAAATAACACTTTGATATCGCGAGGATTCCGACCTTGCTCAACTTCTTTTCGCCACTGACCAATTGTATCCATGGATTCAAAAGACAGCAATTCCAGATACCGCCACATTAACTGATCTGATACCGACATGATTTTGCCGAAGATTTCTTTGGAGCTTTCTGTAATACCGACATAATTATTGAGCGATTTGGACATTTTGTTAACACCGTCCAGCCCTTCTAAAAGTGGCATCGTAAGAATGCATTGCGGAGCTTGGCCAAAATGTTTTTGCAGCTCTCGCCCCATGAGCAAATTGAATTTTTGATCGGTACCACCCAATTCTAAATCGGCTTTGAGTGCGACTGAATCATAGCCTTGTACCAACGGATAGAGAAATTCATGAATCGCAATCGATTGGTTATTACGATAGCGTTTATCAAAATCATCACGTTCCAGCATACGCGCAACCGTATGTGTGGCGGCCAATTTAATCATATCTACCGCATTTAATGAATCCATCCACGAGGAGTTAAATACCACTTCAGTTTTTTCCGGGTTGAGTATTTTGAAAACCTGCGCGGTATAGGATTGCGCATTTTGTGAAACTTGCTCTCTCGTTAAGGGAGGACGCGTTGCATTTTTCCCGGTTGGATCTCCAATCATCCCAGTGAAATCGCCAATCAGAAAAAGGATATGATGCCCCAAGTCTTGTAATTGCTTCAATTTGTTAATAAGTACAGTGTGGCCTAAATGTAAATCGGGGGCTGTGGGGTCGAAGCCGGCTTTGATTCGTAACGGTCTTCCTTGAGCAAGCTTTTGTTCAAGTTCAGATTCAAGAAGGATTTCAGCACTACCGCGTTTGATGATGTCAAGCTGTGATTTCATTGGGTTCACGTTTTTCAATTTTTATTAATGTTATGATATTTAATGACTTATTAACTTAATATAGAACTTTCTTTAACTTTTAATTGTACTTTAGTACATATTTTGACCTTTTCATGCTAGACTCCCGCCTGTTTAAAATGATAAGTGACTGGGGGGTACTATCTTCATGCTTGATAATTCGCCGCTTCGAAATAAATCGCCTCTTCTTACGAATCAACAGAAAATTTTAGCCCAAAAATCATCTAAGCTCACAAAAAAAACCATTCGCTGGCTAGTCGCATTATCAAGTGTTCCTCTTTTTGGTTTCGTTACCGCATTCGGTATTGCGCCGAATGTACCTACTCTTGAAAATATTCAAACTGAAGATGTGGTTCTTGATTTATCCATCCCTGATGCTATTCATGAAGCTCCGGGAAATCAAATTTTCTGGCATCAAGAGAATATCCGACGTGGAGATACTATATCGGCTATTTTAAACCGTTTAGACATTAGCAACCAGGATTCGAGCGATTTTCTGCAGGCAGTACGGGGTAGTCGTGCTATGCGGCAATTGCAACCTGGCAAAACCATTTATGCACAGACTTCATCCGACGGAGAATTATTAGGGCTGCGTTATTTCTTCAGTAACGAAGAATTATTTTTAATGGAAAAAACCGATGATGAATTCAAAATCACGGAACAATCCATTGAGCTCGATACCCGCATCCATATGAAAGCTGGTGTTATTAGTAGCTCGCTGTTTGCTGCTGTCGATAGTGCAGGAATCCCCAATAACATTGCAACACAATTAACAGAAATATTTGCTTCACAAATTGATTTTCATCGTGACCTGCGTCATGGTGATCGTTTTATTGTTGTTTATGAAACCTTAGCAAAGAATGAAGCTAAGCGGGCTAAAACAGCTCGTGTATTAGCGGTCGAGTTTGCAAATAAGGGAAAAATCCATCAAGCAGTATATTTCAAACATCCCAATGGAAGGGATGGATACTACACGCCCAAAGGGGAAAGCTTACGTAAAGAGTTTTTACTTTCGCCATTAGCTGTTTCTCGTATTAGCTCTGGCTTCAGCAATGGCCGTTTTCATCCGATTCTTAAAGAATGGAGAGCGCACAAAGGAATTGACTATGCCGCACCTGCAGGAACGCCTGTGAAAGCAACAGCAAGCGGGATTGTTGGTTTCTCAGGTTCACAAAGAGGATATGGCAATTTGGTCGTACTAAAACATAACGGTAAATTTGAAACCGCCTATGGCCATTTGTCCCGATTTGCACCTGGAGTTAGCAAAGGGAAACGTGTAAATCAAGGTGATACTATCGGTTATGTTGGGTCCACGGGTATGGCAACTGGCCCACATTTACATTATGAATTAAGAATTGATGGTGTACAGCGAGATCCAACCAGAGTCGTATTACCAACCGCTACGCCGCTGGGTAAAAAAGAATTAATTGCTTTCCAAAAAGAAACACAACCATTTTTATCGCGTCTAGCTATCATGCGTAATATTCATTACGCAGCATCGGAATAAGAAATACTGCAAAGCTTAAGGATCGATTGGAGTTTAATTCGATCCGCTTGTGCCTTTTGAACGCAAGGCTCGAAACCTCCTTGCCATTTTAAAAAGTACATTCATTAAAATGCCGCCTATTTATTATATCGGCCTCATGTCTGGCACCAGCCTAGATGGTATCGATGCGGTATTGATTAACTTCGGTGAACCCAAGCCCGTTCTACTCGCAACGCTATTTTATCCATACGAAGAAGAATTACGCGCCAATTTACTAACACTACATCATGCCGGTTTTGATGAATTAAACCGCGCCGCATTGCTCAGTAACCAACTCTCAATACTTTATGCGCAAACAAGCCTGAATCTATTAAAGAAATCCAAGGTCAACCCTAAAACAGTTACAGCAATAGGTTGTCATGGGCAAACAATTCGCCATTGTCCCGAAAAAGAAAAACGTTACACCATTCAATTGGTCAATGCAGCGTTGCTGGCGGAGTTAACACAGATAACCGTAGTAGCGGATTTCCGCAGTCGCGATATTGCCGCAGAAGGACAGGGAGCGCCGCTAGTTCCAGCCTTTCACAAAGCATTCTTTGGTGATATCCATAAACACCGGATTATTGTCAACATTGGTGGCATAGCCAATATCACTAGGCTTGACCCCAACGATGAAGTGATTGGGTTTGACTGTGGGCCAGGCAATATATTGATGGACACATGGAGTTTGAGGCATACAGGAAGAAATTACGACGACAAAGGACAATGGGCAAAAACAGGAAAAATTGTCCAATCACTATTTGATATATTAATGGATGAAAAATTTTTTTCATTCCCTCCCCCGAAAAGCACTGGAAGAGACTTGTTTAATCTGCATTGGCTTGAGCATAAGATGTCACAATGCACGCCCCAGGCGCCCGAGAATGTGCAAGCAACTCTGTTGCAATTAACTGTAATATCAATAGTCGATGCGATCACGGATTACTGTCCAACAGCAAGTGAAATTTATGTATGCGGAGGGGGTGCCCATAATACGCACCTAATTAACCAGTTATCGAATGCAATGCCGCATTGCACCGTAGCCCTAACAAACAAATTAGGAGTGGATGCAGATTGGGTGGAAGCGTTTGCGTTCGCCTGGCTAGCGCAGTTAACCATACTGCGTAAACCGGGTAATCTCAGCGCAGTCACTGGAGCGAAAGGAGAAAGAATCTTAGGAGCAATCTACCCTGCATGATAAAGTAGCAGTGTCAAAATAGCATCAACTGAATCGTAGAAAAGTTAGTACCAATCATGGATGATCCTTTCAAAAAACTACTTGTACCAACGCCATCAGCAGATAAAAAGCCACGCAAGGCACGCCAGATTGCTTATACCGACTGGGGAGATCCCCAAAATCCTCATGTTGTGATTTGCGTGCATGGATTGACGAGAAATTGTCGTGACTTCGATTATCTGGCGCACGCACTAAAATCCGAATGTAGAGTGATTGCGGTCGATGTAGCGGGTCGTGGCCGTAGTGACTGGCTAGAGCACGCATGTGATTACAATTTTTACCCACTCTACTTATCCGATGCAGCCTCATTGATTACGCACATCCAAGCACAATACGCTATAAAGATTACACTCGATTGGGTGGGTATTTCGATGGGGGGATTGATTGGAATGATCCTATCAATTCAACCGCAAACTCCGACGACGATTCGAAAACTGGTCATGAGCGATATCGGTCCATTGATACCTGCTACTGCACTCACAAGAATTTCAGATTACGTAGGTCTCGATCCGCGTTTTGATACTTTTGAAGCATTCAAGGCGTACATGAAAAAAATTTCAGCGCCCTTTGGGCCACTAACTGATGCGCAATGGAATCATATGGCCATCTATAGCACGCAAAAATATGAAGACGGCACGTATGGGTTTCGTTACGACCCTAGAATTGGCACCAGCTTAAAAGGATTCGAAATCAAAGATATCGATTTATGGCAACAATGGGATCAGGTTACGATTCCAACATTAGTTCTTCGCGGCGCAGAATCGGATCTTTTATCGGCCGACACCGCTGCACAAATGAAAACGCGCGGCCCTAAAGCGCAAATCGTCGAATTAGCAGGCATTGGCCATGCGCCTACCATCATGAATGAGCAGCAAATTCAAATTGTACGCAATTTCATTTGCTGCTAATACACACCAATAATCATCATAACGATTTCTGCACAGTTCCAAAAATAAAGAAAATCCAGAGAACGCTTGTTACATACCTTTTAGTAAACGAAGTGACAATCCGAGAACTTCATTATTTTTTCGGCCAAACCCTTTTCCCATTAACAACTACTGGCATATACGTATTAATTTGCTTCGCAGTCGGCACAACTTTATAAATCTTCTGGTCTTTACAAGATTCTGGAAGTTTGTTGCTAATTAAGTCGCGTTCCACGGTAAGCACCAATTCACCCGTATGACCTGAGCCGGGTATGGCATAGTCTGTATCAACACCATCCGGCATCCATAAGCTAACAACACCGTCCTTAAAACCACTGATAGTCGTTATCTTGCAGACGTCCGCCATCGGTAGCACGAACTGTATTTGTGCTGCGCATGAGTCCGAAACAAATACCCCTGGTTGGAATCTTACCGAAATAAATCCTTTGATCGCACCACTTGCACTATGCGGTACGCCTTCACCACCACCGACCCACATCCCAACAGCTTCATCCGAATCGTTCACTTTCACACCACCCGCAGGAAAAACAGAACGATCGATGACATAGCTAAAAGGCGCAGTGGGAGTCTCATAAAGCATCTCAATAGTATCTTCTGTCGGTTCAAAAACGCTTGAAGATGGATTGAAAACCTGTAAAGTCGGGCTTTCAGAAAAGTTAGGAAAAACAACAGAACTTCCAATAATGGTATTTTCTCCACACCCGTGCCCGAATACTATCGCATTCCACGATGACGGTCCTTCCTTAACGCGAGGAGATATAAAGGAATTATGCGCCGAAACCGTTTGCGCCATTCCCCCTAACAACAAGATAACCCATAAGCTTATCGATAGTTTTATTTTCATCATTTAAAACCTTTTATAGTAACGTTATGAAAATTCAGATGCACAAGCGACGAACCATGATTGAATAATGATTCGATCTTTTCTAGAATCTAGTTTAAGCATCAACAAATAAAATCATTATTAATACAAACATTAGAAAAAACAATGCGACAAAATGTCGCACTCGTTATCAATGACTGTGAAACTGCATTAAATCAGTATTGTGCTGCGGGAATGCGAATCCGATGGATGTAATAGTTGATTGTAGTAGCTTGATCTTTGAGTTACCTATAGATCAAGCTACTACAGAGTGGTACTAATATCAGAATTATTGCTGTTGCCGACTGGTAGTACTGGTTCCAGTATGCACATTGGTAGCGGTCTTGCAATGTAGCTCAACATCGTAACTATCTGTGCCTGCAGCCGTATGCGATACGTATAAATTATAGGTGCCAGCGCCTTGTGTCAACTTGATCAACGGACTGTAACCAGCATCATTATCCGTCGCATCCAAACTAAACCGTGCACATGCATTCGTATTACAATTGGTCGTGCCTTTTTGAATGGTAATGTTCACTTTAGACGAATTAGCCGTCATATCTTTAACGCGAGCTTCAAGATAGGAAGGTGCGCCATTGCCGTCATCTGTACACGAGACGGTATAAAAATCAACAGCTGCTGCGAGCCCAGTGGTAAAGCTACCTGATTGATTATGCGCCAAGGCAAAAACCGAATGGGTTAAAATTACACTGCCTGCTACTAAAGAGATTATCGTTTTTACTGAAATAAGTTTCATATCTGTCCCCTAGAATCGTTTTTGTAATACCGCTATTTCACAGTTCCTGCTGTCGGAAAAAGGCTCTCAAGCTTAACTGCAGCAAGTTCACGAACAGCTTGTTCATCATCCTTTAACGCATTTTTCAACAGAGCTACACTGCGGTCATCGCCCATTAAGCCATCTAGCGCCATCAGGCGTACGGAAAGCTCACTGTCATCGAGTGCTTGCTCGAGCAGCAATAAACTGTCCGCACAATTTTGCTGCACCAATGCATAAACAGCCTGTCCCCTAACACGAGGGTCTGCGTCTTGTAAGGCTGTTTGTATGATTTTTTGCCGAACTACAACATCAATAGGTACTGATGTTGCTAACCGAGACAATGCGGCAACACGCTCTTCAGCAACTTTAGATGCGGCTTGCTGCGTCAATTCATCAGTAACAACTTGATCGACCAATAGCTCGTTCTCACCTGAAAAACATTGGACTTGCACTGATGCAAGACTGTCAAACGCTACATTCGAGCGGTTTGAAGCATCGTTATTTTCTGCATAAACAAACTGCGTAAACCCCAGTATGCTTAACGATAAAACCATGAATAACGACCGATGGAGATGCTTGGGTTGTAATTTCATCATCATGAAATTCCTCTAAAAAAAGAGAGAATAGACAAAAGCGCTCTTCGATCTTCTCTCATCCATTCTCTAATTTAAACACTATAAGCTAATGCAGATTTATTGTTTAGGCCACCATTGCTTGCCTTTGACAACAATCGGCATATCACGATCCATTTGCGCTTTGGATGGGATCAATTCCACAGCATCGCCCGCTTCGGAACAATCTCCTGGCAATGGATTAGCAGCCAGATCTCGTGTAATCGTTAATGTTGCGGGAGAATCATAGCCATGCAAACCTACACCGTCAAAAATCGATCCAACGGCAGGTGTCCACATATTCACAGTCGCATCAGAAAGACCTGAAACATTGGTAACCTTGCATATATCTGAAATTGCAACAACTACTTTGACGCTAGAAGCACAAGAACTCGGTTCAAAGGTATGCGCACTGGCTCTGAATGGTAGGAAAACCGTATAATAAGCAGGCATTTTTCCTTCCCTGACATAGAAACCTACCGTGTTTCCCTGTTCATCATGTTTTTCATCTTCTTGTTTAAACGTGCCAGTATCTAAGACTTTTTGATACAAGTTGCCATAATTGGTCACATAATCGGCAATCGTTTTATCAGTAACGACAGTACCATTCACTTTTAATGTGGAGTCCTGCCCATCCGGGAAAACCACCGAGCTCGCAATGATAGATGTTCCATCACCGCATGCGTGACCAATGACAACATTATTTTTAACTCTTACCCCTTCTGGCACTATAGGCGTGTCCAACCGGGTATGCGCCAAGGCATTGTGTGAAAAGCCAACGAGTGCAGCAACCGCTAACGCTACTTTCGTCATATTCTTAACTTGTTGAATAGATTTCATTTCGAGAATTTCTCCTTTTTCTTTAAATAGCTTTAATAGCTACTTTCATTTTTTACAATTCATAAAAATCCACTTCCTTCACACGCATACGTGAGGTAGAGGCTTATAACTTTCAGAGCATGAAAACATGATGAAAGAAGTCGATTTACAAAGAAATTTGTTTTTTAATGTTCCGCGTCTGCGCTTTATTGCCAAAAATAATTTTTCAAGCACACATTGGTACGATAGAGACAAACTTCGAATGGAATGGTATTTCCTGCATGGATAAAAGACAATGCGGCAAATTGTCGCACCTAACACCCTAAGCTTTACAGGGATATCTTTGCAAAAACTCGCTTGCAAAGACTTAATAGACTCTTCTAATTGATTATTTTTAAGGTAGGGTTTTACAGAGTACTGCTATAGAGATTGCGAAAATGAGCACTTTTAAATTCCGCTACAGATTTAAAAGATACATTTTTCCTTTACGAAAAACTGGTAATAGGCTAATAAACTGCTCGCTCCATACGCACATTGATTGGATACTAGTTTTACAGAGGATTTTGTGTAGCCGAGTTCTCGGCAGCAATTTAGTGCAGAGACACGCACCCGGTCAGGTTAGCAGAATGGCATCACCTGACCCGGGTTAGAAATATGCTTCGTCTATTTCTTAACGAATTCAACGAGTTTTTGGTAAGTAAACAGATAGTCTTGTGCTTGTAACGGTGTATGACATTGAACGCAGTTCAGATCGTTGCTTTTCGCGGTGCCATCCGGATTATAGACTGCAAACCCCCAGTTTCCAGTGCGATCTTCTTTACTAAAAGATGCCTCCCAGTTATCTTTATTTTCCATCACAGCAACTGCCGCCAAAGCATCGATCTCAAAAAGTCCATCCTTACCTGCTACCGGCTTACCGTCACCACCTTTTTTCGTATCGTAGATTTCCATCACGATCACAGAACCCGATCCGCTCTTGCTATCTTTAGTATAGCTATTAACGGCTGCTTCGTTTGCATAGAGCTTGGCCACTTGTGTTTGATTGGCACGATTCATTGTGGCATATTGTTTAAAATCTTTTTCGTAGCCTTGTGGAAACTTTACATGATCGGGATTTCCACCCGCTTGTGTATATAAAGGTATTGCAATCAGGCCCAATACTAATAGTTTAATAAAACTTCTCATGTTTTCTTCCTCTTAGGTAATTTGGATCAAATAATCGTTGAATGACTATGATACCGCATTCAGCCGGTTGTATTCATCGAATGCGTTTCTGTCATTTACAAACACTTGGCAAAATTATTGGCCGAGATCCCAGATTAACCGAATCGACAAATAGATTACCAGTAATGCGACCACGAGGTGAATTGTAAAATTCATCGGATTTTGCTTAATCATATCGATGAAGGTTTTGTTTGCCCCTGTTTGTTTCAATAACAATAATTCGTTCTTGATTCGGTTGGAACGTTCACGTTGATAGGCATCTAATAAAGTACGCGCTTGCTCGAATTGATCTTCCTCTGTCACCCAAAGAGCCGGTATTGAGACTCCCCAATTTCCTGGCGGCGTTTCATAAAAATCAATAGCATGCTGCGTTAATAGCTCGCGGACTTCTTCAATTTCATCGTCAGGAGCACCATTTAATCGAAACAATATCTTTGACATAGGGCATCTTTTCTGGTGTTATTTTTTGTAGAGTGGCATATTGACTAATCCAACGATATTGTTACATGGTATGCATAATCGTGCTGCG